>Ga0134124_10001470_pt1 | contig 19004 bp, 23 predicted proteins | sample KB304_FD_96880 | JGI IMG/M metagenome (GOLD analysis project Ga0134124, IMG submission 96880) | Terrestrial soil microbial communities without Nitrogen fertilizer from Kellogg Biological Station, Michigan, USA - KB3-0-4 | ecosystem: Environmental > Terrestrial > Soil > Unclassified ...
GCTGCCTGGTTGTACGACTTGTTGAAAACCGCACGTCACAAAACTGGTGGTTTGTGATCCGCGAAAAAACAAATCCATGCGAGAGGGCAACCAGAGTGACAAGATCGACGCCCGCCGATTGGCCGAGCTTCTACGCCTCGATCATCTCAACCCCGTCTATCACGGTGAACACGGCCTACGAACTTTGAAAGAGTTGGTGCGCAGTTATCTGACGGTGATCCGTGCTATTCACGGTCAAGTCACAGACCTTAAAGGTTGTTGGGCAACCGCGAATTCAGAAAGTCCTAGCCCGATCAACTGCACCTCGCGCCGGACTTCACCGCCGAGGCGTCTTTTATCAAACGATTTTGACGTAGTGGATCAAGCAGCGAACTTTCGGATTGTCATGATCGTTAAGAAGTGCGCTGGATGCGGGACGATGCCGTCGTGAAGCACCAACCTTTATATACCGACAAGTAGATCTTCAACCTTTACACGACTTATCGCGTCTCAATTGCACGACTTTTGTTTGCCTTGTGACCTTCTGCCGGAGCCTTCAGGGGCTGAAGCCCTGCGCCCTCTAGTACAGAGTTACTTGGCGCGGATTCTAGGCCATTCGTGAATGTAAGTCGCGGGAAGAGTGTGTCTGGCGAGACGGGGAACATGGGCAAGTCGTCATAGTTGCCATCATTCTGAGTGGAGTGACGGTGGCGCAGAGAACGAATGCTCATAAGTGAAAGGTCGAATGCGCTGTAAATGATATTTCCGCGAATGACGTCGCTCTTGTACAGGAGAACCTGGGTGCGGAGATAGCGCACGAAGCGATTGCTCGGGCGCACGGGGATGAGCGGGGTAGTCCGCGAGTACTGCATCATGGGCATGGCACAACTTTTCAAGTGAACGACGGTAAGGTTGCCATCTGTGTGCATTTCGTCCCCGGTGGAGTTGAGCATGGTCTGCGGCAAATTGGGGCGAGGGAGCTGGCGCACGAATTTCACGCAACCCGTCAGCGCAAGGTCGCGCACGAGCATGTTGATGCCGTCATCGAGGTTGCGATCGATGTGGTGGATGAACTTATGATACTTCATGGAAAGAGCCGCGCCGGTTTCACGCGTATAGGCACTCAACCAGGCGTGTTCTCCCTGAATCGTTTTTGGCTGGGACCACAAACGAAGATGTTCACGCTTGCCGTAACTATTGAAACTCTTCTGCCAAGCCATGTCCTGCAGCTGGCCGAAGAGCAACTGGCGCGACACAGGCATGTTGGAATAGTTGGAAAATGTCAAAAAGGCCCCGAACTGCTTGAAGAAAGAGTTTTTGGAATTGGCATCGGCGGTACGCCAGCCTGCGGCCGTGAACGCGTCCTCGACCTGATCTCGAGAGCCTACGAAAAGCAAGTTAACTACGTCTGAATCTTCGCCGCTTCGTGTCGTGGTGCGTTCTGATTGACCTTGCAGGAGCATTTCCACGTCGCCGCGTTCATATTCATCCATAGCAAACGAAACCCTGGGTAGTTCCGGCTGATCGCCAACGTAAAGAGGCAGATTCAAGCGAAGGCGCACGTCAGTGCCCGGTGGAAGGTAAATTTCGGGTTCTGGAAGTACCGTGACGGCGCGATAGACAATCAGACCTGCGTCAGTATACGGATTGAACGTGGGCATGTGAATCAATCCGCTGGTGATTCGGCCTTGCGGCGCGTTGGTGGCGCGGATGCCGCGGATAGCGCCGTGATGCACAGCTTCGCGGGCGTTGTCCACTTCCACGACTTCCGCCATGAAGGGGAGCACCTGGCCAGCAGCGGTAGAAAGATGATCGAACTGGATTTCCACGTACGCAGAATCGTGGATGAAGCCAAGGCCTACTTTGCGAACTTTGGAGATTGTTCCGACGACCTCGAGGCCAGCCGGGAAGACCGGACGGGAATCACACTCCGGCGACTGAATCAGGACGGCGCGTACGGTCGTGCCAGGTTTGGAACTGTAGGAAGCGACCGGATCGAGCAGACGAATCCAGAACGATTTGCCAGCGATCACATGCTCGCAGCTAGCGAAGGCCGGACTGGAGAACGCCAGAAAGAGGAGCAAACAAGCGAACGCGGCAAGGAAGCCGTGGCGGGCCACAAACTGCAAACCTCCGAGCCCCGAGTCGGCACAGGCACCGGTCCGTCGCGCTTGCAAGCGAACCGGTGCTAGCGGAACTGCTGGCAAGTGTCTTATGCCGATGCCGATGCTCCCGCAGCGCGTTCGGCCACCTTCGTCTCGACCAACTCTCTGAGGAAGCGTTGCGTCCGTTCCACAAACGTCAGTCTGTCCGCAAGGCAGGTTTCCAATAGCAGGCTGACCCCATGATGCCCTACCGTCTCGGCTGCGGCGATTAAGGCGCGGTACTCGCTGATCCGAAACTGTGCAACGTGATTCAGTTTCACCAACGCGAAAATGCGTCTGGCGACAGGCCCCTGGATCTCCGCCAACTCCCTGCGGAAGTCCTCAATCAACGTTTCCTGTAGCCGCCCGCTGAGTTTTGCGGGTTGCTCGCCCAGAACTTTGAAGCACTCGTCGAGTGTGGCAAGGACTTTGCCTGAGACAAACGCTCGCGCCTGCAACGCTTCTTTGATCTGGGGATCTTGAACCAGCTGCCCGATCTCATCATAGATCGTCTCGGCTTTTTCGGCGCCCTGTCGTACATCGGTAAGGAGCATCACAAAAAGTTCTTTCGGAGTTTTTATTGGCATAGTTTTCCTCAGTATGCAAAAGGTTTTGCACTTCATGTGATTGAACTCTAGAAGGAATCCGATTCGCAAGTGGCAGAAGTGACAGAGCCCGAGCTTCTTGCCTGAATCAACGTCCGATTATTCGCAAGACGGGTAACTTGGGTTACTTTTTCGCCGTTTACCAGGCATGTGGCCCCTAACGAGGGCTCATTTTCGCGGGGATACTGGTTTTTGGCTATCTCTTTTAACGCAATTTTAATAATTGCCTTGGCGCAAAACCCCTGTCCCTGAGAGCAAATTGGGGAATGTCCGGTGAGTAAGGGCAGCCGAATCAACGTGAATTTTGTGGATGTCTGAAGCGGGCAACGGGAATCGGACCCCCTCGCCGTCGGCGGATACTCTGGTGAGAGCGACAGGGCGGGTCTTCCGATCTTTTTATTAAAGGCTAGGCAGCCAACTCAACAAAGAACTTAGCCGTTGGCAATACCGTGCATGCCGGGCCCCCGGCACCACCGGTTGCGCCATCGCTTCTTCGCCAAAGATCGACACCCCGAGACACGGCCACGATTCGGACGCCCGCGAACGTGAGCCGCTCGAAGAGATTTAGTGCATCCGCCAGGCGACGCGTGAGCCGTGAAGAGTCGTCGATCAGGATGCAATCGAATGGGATTGTTGGGCCGATAACCGCCGCGAGCAACCTTTGGAGGCCGGGCCGATCAGTACTCGCACCGGACACTGCTTCGTCACAATAGACGTGATTCTCGAGGACTAGCCATCCATTAAGGCCGGCATGCTCACGGCACTTCCGGATTTGATGCTGGTAGGACTCTGGCGATCGGAAGAAAATCGGGCGTAGATGGCACAGCGGAGTTGACTCACTGAATCTGCCCGGCTGAAAGCCTCTTGTTCACGGGAAACTGTCGCACGGTCCGAACAATTCGCAATATGATTCCCCGAACCATGTTCCGCGATGTACTCGCGCGTCAGCGCTGGCACAATCACCCGATCCACAAAGTCTCGTAAGCGCGGGAGAGAGTTTCGCTCCGAGCCTCTGCCGTTCCGCCGTTTCCTTGCTCCAATCGTGGATCTTCACGGCTCCCCCTAGCCGTGAGAAAGTACTTCTACTGCACCAACTCCGTTTGCATAGCTGGCCACTGCTCGCGATTCCCTGAATGGATCAATTGTGGTCGGTTGACATTTAAAACCCAGGCCTGAAACCCGCCGCCGCGGCGTGCCTGGGAGCGAATGAGCCGGCATCACGCAGCCGCCGGCGCGCCAACGAGTAGCGGTCGGTACTCTGATTTTGAGAACCTTGGCCGTATCCGAATCCCGAATCGCTCTTCCGTGGCCGACAGCTAACCATTCGGAATCGGGCTTCGGTGACTGGTTTCGCCAATAGAGCAAGAAAAGACACACTGCCACGCCGACCTCACGCCGATGGTCAAAGATCGTTCGCTTGTCAGGGCCTCGCGTGGACCTCAACGGCCAAGATCGGGGATCGGCGGTAGCCGCTCATCATCGGGCAACCGATCGTTTCGAGCTGGGTTATTGGCGGACATCCGAGCGGCCCGATGCACCGTGAGTACCTTTCGATCCGCCAGAAAGAAATGTTTTTGGGCCGTGTACGCTGTGGCCTAGTCGAGGCGGTTCGGATTTGCGTCCCTGGTGGAAACGGCCGGTATCCACACGTCCAGGCGGGTTTTGCTGCGATTCGCTTGGCATCGCGGAACCGGGCCAGCCCACCTCCTCAGATTTTTCGGCCTACTCCACTCCCGGTGGTGCGCCCCAGGAGGTAGGGGGCCTCACTGGCGGCACGGCCTCAGCCGGTTGCTAGCCAAAGATGGGTTTCAGCGCGCGCCAACCATCTCTGCGACCGACGATTCTGAGTACTCTTGTTGTTGCGACTCTCCACGGCCAGGAGCGACGGCATTGGCTATGCGGAACACGGCCGCAAGCACTTCGAGCGCGACGCGACAGTAGAGAATCCACAAAGAAAATCCAACCAGTGCGCCGAGGAGGGCAAGCAAGCCCTGAACTGGGGCCTGCTGAAAGGCCAGCACAACCCAGGCTACGCCGGCAATAAGTCCGGCCAGGAGGTGTATCGCGTACAGAAATTTCAGCATCCTCGGAGTGGTGTTTCTGCGGAAGGAAAAGTCCATTAGACCTTCCCACATTCCATTCGCTTCAGACATTCCGGCCTCCTCACACTGATCAAATCTCTTTCAGTACGCTACGTCTTTCATAACGTCTACGATGATATTCGTGTTGCGGTTGAATACCACGATGTGAGCACCAATCACGCTACGCTGGTATTCGGGTGGCAAAGGCGCTAGTTGCCTCGTGATTTCGACCGGGCAGGGCTGCAATTTCTTCTGCAGTCCGGGAGGCAGGGTACCGTTGCGCTCCAGTTGTTTTTCGAGGCCAGGAGGAAGGTTGCCATTGCGCTTGGCCAGCCCTGGTGGAAGCCCTGAACCGCGCTTGGAGTAGTAGGTGGTCACGACCTCGCGGTCCCGCGATCGAAACCCATAACGTCCATAGCCCTGATCGTCGTCATCTCCCTGTTGGTGCTTGTTGTGGCCTTTGCCTTTGTCTTTCCCGTTGCCGTGACCGTTTCCATTGCCCTGTGCCATCGCCGGGCCGACTGCCAATGCACACGCGAAGACGCCAACAAATAGAGTCCTGAAAGTTTGTGACTTCATAGATTTTCCGCTCCAAGGTCCGTCGTATACCTCCACTCTTGGGTCGTGCCGCAAGTAAATCAACGGCGGCAGTGTTTGCACCCCCTCGAACGATTAACTGGACACTAGTACAGGTCAGTGTGAAGGAAAGAACGTTCTGGAAAGTCGTTTTCAATCCCTTTCTTGATTCGATGGGACTGCAGCTTTCGACGGGGTGGAGGTGGGCGCCCCCAGTCATGCCCTTCCTTCAGGCGAGCGGGGCCTGAGTCCAAAACATCCATACCCTGAGAGAGTCCTTCTCCGCTCAGTTTCCGATGACGCGTCTACTCAGGACTTGCGCCAATTTTCCTGGTCGTCCGTACAGTGTTGGTTAAAGGCACCAATTCTCGGCCACAGTACCAAGGTAATCTTCCGGTCTTTTAATGGTCGATGTGATAGTTGATGGCGTCCCCTCATGCGCCAGGTGATGGCGTGCTCTGGCACTTCCATTCACGCTCTCGCAAGGAGGTTGCAGCATTATGAAGAGGCAGAAGGGTTTCTCTCTCATCGAGCTTTTGATCGTCGTGGCGATCATTCTGATCATTGCCGCGATTGCCATCCCGAACTTCATGAAGTCCAAGATGGCGGCCAACGAAGCTTCCGCGGTTGGCTCGATCCGCACGATCAACACGTCGGAAGTTGCGTTTGCGTCGGCCTGCCCGAACCTGGGCTTCACCGGCACGATCGGCGACTTCGCGACTGGTGCGGCCACCTGCCCGGGCGCCTCTGGTTTGCTTGACTCCCAGCTGGTGACCGGTACCAAGAGCGGCTATACGTTTACGCTGGCTTCTGGGGGCGCTACGCCGCGGAGTGCGTATACCATCAACGCTGACCCGCTCGCCGCTTCCAGCGGTACGCGTTATTTCTTCACCGACGAGTCCAACATGATCCGTTACGCCACCGGCGGCGCAGCATTGGTTACCAGCCCGGCACTGCAGTAAGTCGAGCGCCCCCGGCCCTACCCCTCTCGCTCGGCCGCGGGGCCTAAGACCAAGACGATTGCCTCAAAGGTTCGCGGCCGGATGGAACACGGCGTCGCCGATCTTCGTCGGTCTTGGTGTGTAGGGTGACCATGGCCAAGCGAATCGTCGCACTGACGCTGGGCCTCCTGTCTGGACTCCTTGCGTTGCATGCCTATACGACGCTCTGGGAACCACAAAGCGCCGTTGTGAGGGCTCACAGGTTCGGGAGTGCCGCGCTTTTTCTATGCATTTTGCTGGTACGGATGCCGTCGGAGAGACTCTAGCGGCGGATAGGGTGGGCTGCCCCCGCCCTATCCCCTCCCAAGCGAGCGGGGCCCCAGTACCGGTGCTTGCTCTATCCGGCCACTCGAATGATCAGCCACACGTATCCGACACAAAAGCAAGCGAGCGAGCTGAAACCGAGTGAGAGGCTGAGTGCGTAGGCAAAGCGAGTGCGCGGGTTGCCGTGCTGATGTTCCTCGTAGTTGTATATCAACCAAACCATGAATCCGACGCCGTAGATGACACAAAAAGCGAGAAGTAAGAGAGGCGAGGCATAGAACCAATGGTAAGCGACCACTCTGGGCGTGCAGTGCAGACGAGCCAACGAGTAAAACAATCGAGCCTGTCGCCAAACCGATAACGTACTCGCTCGCGCGGACATATTTCGCTAGGAAAGGCTCAAAAGCGCCTGGCCTGTTCTGAGGGTCCAAATTGAACAGGCCTGCGCCTATGGTGGCATACGCTGTTGTGCCGAGCGTTAGAAGAATGCCCACCTTGTGACGGCACCGCTCGTTCCGGGAGCTGGGTGAAACACCCAGGAATTTTAGCACGCAGGACCACGGGTCTAGGCTACTTAGCACCCTTGGCTGATTCGGATCCGGGCCGGCAGTTCTCGCAGCTCAATCGACGCCGGTAGTGCCAAGTGGATTGGAAGCCTCCAAGGGAGGGGTCCTGACTGGCTGCAGGGCCTGAGCGCGCTCTCATCTTTCGCTGGGACTGGTCTAAACGGGTAGCCACCATGTTTCAGCCATCTCGCGCGGGAGATATCGTCCGTTGCGTCTTGCTGCTAACCACTTGCGCAATCCTCGCGGCTGAGCCGTGGATTGCGTCCGCCCAAGACGCTTCCGAGATCGCTGGCATTTGGCGGGGCAACTCCGTGTGTGCTGCGCCTTCTAGTCCTTGTCGCAACGAGATGAACGTTTACCGCTTTTCTGAAATTCTCCATCAGCCGAACCGTTTTTCATGCACCGCCAGCAAAATTTTGGATGGCAGGGAAATCGTCATGGGCGGCAGCGAATGGACCTACGATTCCTCGAAGCACCTGCTTCAGACGGCCACCCCAAACCCGACGATTCGGCTCACCTTGGATCACGATACTCTCGACGGCGCTCTCACACTTCCCGATAACACGATCTATCGCCGCATCCACCTGAAGAAAAGCCTCGACTAGTTTGTGTACACTCGTCAGCTCCGCGCGTGGATGCGATCGGCAGGGACCTCGACTTCGCTGACTCCACGAAACGAAAACAGGAGCTTCACGAGGTACTTGGGAGGCTGCTCGGAGGTTTGTTTTACGATGTGACCAACGGCGTCGGTAACGGCTGCTTGAAACATAACGCCCTCAGCCTGCAACCCAGCGAGGTTCACGCGGACGACTTGATTTGGTTGAAACATCCACAACCTACACGAACATGGTCACGCTGTACGTTGTGAGAAGCAATCAGTTTTCGGGGTTCCCAGGACGAGCTGGATCTTCGCGCGACGTTGCTAAGCCAATAGCGGCTTTCTGATCAGCTCAACTTCAACCGTGGCGTCCGTGGCTTGCTGGAGGCCTGTGACGCCATGGGAAAAGGGGCTTGATCCGGCTCGTTCACCGTGTGAACAGACTCGCCAATCTTATAGCCTTCTGTAAAAACGCTAGACGCCGGCAAAACGCTTTTGTATTTGAGACTCCCAAAACGACCATGGCTGGACATAACGGACCTGCATTCAGCAAGTTGATTTCGGACCTTCCACGATGCCCATTGTTGCTGGACGGCTCTCTAAGCAGTCGCCTCTTAGTTTGACCGGGAGGCCAGACCCATGTGGTTTGCTTTTCTAGGTAAGCGCTTTGATCAGCACCGACGCTTCAATGACCATCCCACGACCAGGGGCCGACATTACGTTGAACGCACCGCCCAGAGATAGCGTTTGCTCGCGCATGTAAGCCAGTCCCATGCTTTCGCCGCGCTGGGAACTGACGCCGATTCCATCGTCGGCGATCCGCAACAGCATTCGCCCGCCGCCGACTCTCAATTCCACAGCTGCGGTTTTAGCATCGCTGGATTGAATGATGTTTTGTAGTGCTTCCTGCGCGACACGAAATAAGCGATGGGAAACGTCTGGTGGGAGGTCAGGCGGCAATTCTTCTACCGAACAATTAATGGTTAAGCCGCTTTCCGCGCCCGTATCTCGGCAAAGTCTTATGAGAGCACGAGCCAGGCCCAGGTATTCGACCATGAAAGGATGGATCGTGTTTGATAAATGAAGGGTAGCGTTGAAAGCGTCGGAAATCCGGTTGTAAAGTCTGTTCAAAGGCTGTGTCGCGGTGGCGTTAGAGGCAGCGCGAAGCTCGTCGACACTCACGCTCATTAGCGTTAGCCGCTGGGTTATATCTTCTTGCAGCTCTCGCGCGATACGGTGACACTCCTGCTCCTGTGCAAAGATCAGCTTGCCTCGCGTATTCCGTAGTGTTTCTCCGCTGCAGCGTCGCTCAGCTATTAGAGCCGCCACCAACATTAACGGCAAACCAGATACTATCAGCAGGCTATGAATAGATACTATGCGCTGAACCAACATATCGTGAACCGTGGCCGACGGTCCGACCGGCCCTCGGCCGTGTATCGCAAACCAGATCGAAACCGATGCCACACCTAGCAGCGATGCGCTCAGTCCTCCCAGTCCAAATCGCACTGCCGCCCAAAACAAGAGTGGCAGGGGAGCATAAAGGGCTGTCGGGATACTGCCAGCCTGGTTTTCTCCGCTAAATATTAGAAAGCTGACGCCCACTATGGCAACCGCTAATGCACCTGCCTCGAAAGGCCGCGCAAGCTTTGCGCTGCGTAACCACGAAATTGCATTCCGCCAAAATATAACGATTGTGGGCACGAGGATCAGATTCGAGATGAAGTTGGAGGAGAGTCGCGTCGTCCATAACATCCAATAATTACTTTCCCGGCCGGTTTGCAGTGTGGCCAGAGCACTTAAAAATGATTTCACCAGGTCTGGAAGCAAAACCCCAAACGTCAAAAAAATGATAATCCCCTCCAGGCTGTCGAACAGCGTCTTTTCCTTTTTAAGGCGACGTATGCAGGCAGCTCCCAGCAATGCTCCGCATGTGTTCGCTATGAACCACCCTAGAGCGGTCAGCAAGGAGGTATCGTCTTGTAGTTGAACAAGAAGGTGAGCTGGAAGCACCATCAAAAGAAAAACCCACCACATCCGAGTTGGCGCCAACAGAAAGGCGGCCAACAAGATCGCGCTGGGCGGCCAGAATGTTGCGATCTCCGTGTGGGCAGGCTTGAGGAAAAAGCCGAGTTCCGACCCGGCGTAGTAGCTGAGTGCAACCAGCAGCGCGCTGAGCGAAGTCCGAAGGAAAGGCGCGACTGAAAGTGTGGCGCTTTTGCTCAACCCCTTTGGTAATTCAGAGGCTTTCCGCAACCCGAAGAAAGGAAACGTCGCTGCACGGCCGAGCATGTTTGACCTTCCAGGCGAACTGTAACTGACGGAGGCAGGAAGTGCATTCACCGAAGCCTACTCTTATGCATTCACCAAAGGCAATACTACATTGTCGGTAAAGCCGGTTCGGTCCTCGTGTAAGTACTAGAGGAGGTTTCCTGCCCTACGCGAGATTTTTACGATTCTTCACTACGGCATTGTTGATCTCCTTGTCCGCTGCTCGTGATGCCAACCAGGAAGGAGGTCAAGAAGAGGAGATGAAAGGCTCACCGACGGCTGCGGACCTCACGGCCATAATCAAATCTCGAGTCACGCGCATCTTAAAAACGTAGCCTAGCGCTCCAGCTTGTTGGGCCGCTTCAATAATTTCCGGGTCGCTCTGGACAGAACAAATCACGACCGCAGGAGTCGGACCCGCCTTCCTTAATTCCCTAGTGACCTCTATGCCGTTCAGAATAGGCATTTCGAGATCGAGGACGATGATGTCGGGATTATAATCCCGAACACATTCAATGGCCAACTGACCATTCTTGGCTGTAGCCACAACGTCAAACTCAATCCTCAGCACGGAAACCAGCTGAAGTGAAACGTCGGGGTTGTCGTCAGCGACTACAACTCTTGGTCTCACTCACATGTCAGACTCCAAGATCCCGGCAAAGTTGACCTTGATCCCTGCACAGCACACAGGTGCGCGGAAATTGAGACAGGCTACCTGAAATTCTGAAGCAGAGAAACAGAAATTCATTCAGCAAGACAAGTGGCAGGCGACTCAGTTCATAAAATCTTTCCCCCAGCTCCTTGGTTTCTACCTCAAGGGGCTCGACCGCTGGCAGATGGGGGAATATCTTTGTGTGCTACACGACTGCTACACCCGGTGTCGCACAGGTTTCGACTAGCGGGGTATCTCTCCCATTTTGCGGAGGAGAGGAGTAATCGTGAGGCCCTGCACGAATACGGAGAAGGCGACGACCGCGAAGCTAATGGTGATGATTTCTTCGCGATGCGGGGCGCCGTCGGGAAGTCCGAGCGCGAGTGCCAGAGCCACGGCCCCGCGCAGGCCGCCCCAGAATAGAACGTGTTGGTGCTTCCACGCGACGCGCAACGTAGAACGTGAAACGAGCAGACAACAGGGATAGATGGCGACGGCGCGGCCCAGGGTGACCAGGGCAATGGCGATCACCGCGGACAGCCAGATGGCCATGAAATTTTGATGGGCTTCGTGCATGCCGATGAGAAGAAAAATGAGTGAGTTGGCCACGAAGGCAGCATATTCCCAGAAGGCCTGTACGGCGCCTTTGCCGCTTTCGGAAAGAACGCCTAGCGGCTTGAAATTGCTCATCACCAGCCCAGCGGTTATGGTGGCCAGAACGCCGGACCAGCCAAAATGTTCCGCAAGCATGAAGGCGCCATAGGCGGCAACCGTGGTAAAGGTGATTTGCACGAGATGATCGTCAGTGCGGCCGATGAGCACGAGCGCTCCGAGCGCCACGATGGCGCCACAAACAATGCCGCCGCCGATCATCCCCACGAGCATTGCACCGATTTTCAGGGAAGTGATTTGGTGGCCCGAAGCCAGGGCTACCACCACCGAGAAAGCGACGGCGGCAGTGCCATCGTTAAGCAGACTCTCCGCTTCAATGAGCACCAACAGCCGCCCCTGAACTTTTGCTTCCTTGAAGGTAGCGATAACCGAGACGGGATCGGTAGCCGCGATGAGAGCCCCGAAAACCAGCGCGCCCAGCCACGGCCATTGCGCCAGGTAGTGCATGCCGGCGGCAGTAACGCTGGCGGAAAGAACCACGCCCGCCGTGGCGAGCAGCACGATGATGAAAAGGTCGCGACGCAGCTGAAGCCAGTGAATGTACGAAGCCGCTTCGTATAACAGCGGAGGCAGTAGAACGGTGAAGATGAGGTCTTTGGTGAGCGTAACTTGCGGCGCGAAAGGCAAGAGCGCGAGAACGATTCCTGCGGCGACAAGGCCGACGCTGTACGGGAGGCGCACACGACGAGTCAGCATTGCAACGACGGCAGCGATCAAGAGCAGCGGTGCTCCCGTTTGAACGTCTATATCCATTTTCCTATTATTAGGTCGCGATCCGCGAGGTCAACGATCCGCGAGAGAATCGCATGCCGCGCGCGATCATCTCCACCGTGTGGCGTGAACGCGATTGAGCAGCGCGAGCAAGAATTTCTGACCCAATAATTATCGCAGTTTCTTGGCCTGTTGACGGCCAGATTTGGCGGTCACGGAAGTGCGGTGCGCGTTTAGCACTAAGGGAAGCCCGTATTTTTAGTAGGTTACAGTGAAACGGACGTGGGTTCGATTCCCATCGCCCGCTCCAGACTTCCGCAAAATTCCTGCTGATTCGGTTGCCCTTACTCGCCAGCCCCTCCTCGAATTGCGCCCAAAAGCACGGGGTTTTGCGCCCATTCTGCGCCCAAGTTGCCTCAGGAGATCGACCGTGAAACTTCCCGGCCGCTACAAGGGAACACGCCGGGGCCGTGAGCCTCCGATCGTGGCGGAATGCCCGTGCGGATGGAAGAGCCGACCCCGGAGCCGCGGAAACCGGAAAAGCGCTACGCCGCACACATCGCGTTCGTGCACGAGAACACGAATACTCGCGTGATTTTTTCTTAAGGCGTCCGACGTGGCCACCGCTGTGGTTTCTGGGTGGAAGTTTGATCTACGGTCGCCGCCGGATGTCCCAAAAAAAACTGCTCAGCGCAAAGCATAGCGCCGCGGTGAATACAGTGATGAAGAACAGATGGAGCATTTTGTCTGGCACAAAAAGTAGCGCCAGGATTACGCGGGGTCTGCGAAGAGGGTACACCGCAAGCACTTGGCCGTCCATCTCCCTCCCACCTCGGCGGCGCTGGCGGTTCCGGCCGTTGCTTCATACGATCCGGATCGCGCTCGGGTCAGCTCATGCCGATGTTAAGGCTTGAGGCGGGGCAAAATCCGCGGCTGCAATGGTCTTCACTAACTGCCGATCTCGCCACCGCGCGTCTTTCCCGTCCACAAGCAACCGAAATTGCCGCACGTGAGCAGGTAGTCGGATGAAGCTGATCGTCACCATCGCTCTCGGCTTTGTCGCCGGGCAAATTCTTTGGGAGCTGCTCCTCGTGGCCGCGCGGTGGGCGGGACAGGCGAGCGTCCGCGGGGTCGCATTCGTGCTTCGCAAGACTGTCGAGGGACCGCAGCCGCAAGGGGCGCAGCGCTTGGAAGTGCAGGAATGAATTTTTACGAGCTAGTCGGCGAGTCCAGAGCCTCCTTGAGATCGAGACTGGATTCGCCGCTCCTGACAGACTCGTGGGGCCGGTCTTCTCCGCTGGTCTCACGGGTCTGAAAACGTAGCAGAATCCCTGCTTGCTCACCTGCGCGACAGCCTTCACGGGCTTTCCATCTACTTGGATGTCAATCAGGTTGGGCGCGCAAGGAAGGTCGTAGTCCCACAGCCCGTGGTGGACCATTTGAAAAATGCCAGACGCGCTTGCCGGTCCGCGCATCCAGGCAGACCAAACTCTCACCTAAGAGACCGTCGCCGGGACGATGAACACCATAGTGATCGTCCGACGGCGTGCTGAACGGCAGGTAGACGTAACCCAATGCCTCGTCTGCGCTCATCTCTCCCAGTCTGGGGATGGCATGGAATATCCAGAGCTGCTTGCCGGCGCGAACGTCGAAACCTCGCACGTCACCGGGTGGCATCTCCGCGGCAAGTGGAATGTCATTGACCCCATGACCACTACGTCGCGACAGATGACGGGTGGGGAGGACACGCCGTACAGATGGCGATCGACTCTTCGACCAAGCCCCTGCGTCAAGTCGATACGCCCCGCTTGTCCGAAGGCGGAAAGGGGCTTGCCCGTCGTGGCGTTCAGGCAGATTAGATAGCCGTCGCCGGTGCCGAACAGGATGCGTCGATCCTTTCCTGCCGCCCAGCACGTGACGCCGCGATGCACGAAGCCGTTGTTTGAAGGTGTTCCGTTCTTCATGTCTCCGGGTCGTATACCCAAAGGGTCTTGCCCGTCGCGGCGTCGATGGCCGCGACTTGGGAGAGCGACGTGCTGATGTACAGCACCCCGCCGACCATCAGTGGTGTGGATTCCCACACCCACGTTTTCAGATGATTTGCCTTCGCGACCTCTTTCTTCGACGGAACGCCAAGCCCACGCGACCGTCAGACGATGGAAATTGTCTCCGTTTATCTGAGTGAGCTGCGAATATTTCGAGCTCGCCTTATCACCGCCCTAGCTCAACCATTCCGTCGCGGTGCCCTGGACCTTCCCAGCCTGAGGATGCACGGGACTGCCAACACGCATCACTGTGTTTACGCCCTGGACCGCCTGCACGATGGAGGTCACTCGTCCCAAGAAAGGCGCTGCGACGAGGGCCGCCCCGGCTATCAGAGCGTCACGCCGGCTCAGCACAGCATGCAGTGCTCTTGATCGGAATCGTTACATTGATCGGCCATCAACGGTCTCCTAATCAGGCAAGTGGAACTACTTCCGAAATTGGATAGACCGGACCCATCGCTCAACTCGCGCATCGTGGCGAGAGTCGTCATGCAATGTTGAGCTTGCTAGACTAGCGACGAGGAACCGAACATGCAAAGACTACTTTCGTTTGGCGTGGTGGTTTTGTTTGTTGTTATGACGAGCACGACGCTGTCGGGTAACCAGGAACGTGGTGGAAATGACCGCCTCAAGGATCGATTTGTTGGAGCGTGGCGGCTCGTCTCGCTCGAAGCGCCAGGTCCAGAGGGGAAAATTCACAAGGCCGACTCAACCGGGTTGTTTGTCTTCACGCGCGATGGCCACGCGTCGGTTCAGGTTATGGAGCGCAACCCGACGCCGCAAGCTGCTGCTGGACCTGACCAGTATTCGGCCGGCGGCTACGAGGCCACGTTCGGTACGTATGAAGTTGATGAAAACGCTCACACCTTCGCCTTCCACGTCGAGGGCGCGTTAGTGCGCAACCTGATCGGCAAAGACTTACCGCGCTCATTCGAGTTCTCGGGCAAGCAGCTCATCGTGAGGTCCACTCGCCCGGAGGAACACTGGAAAGTCATTTGGGAACGCTACTAGGGCGCTCCGGCAAAATCACTACAAGTGCCGCTGGGCAATATTCGACCAAATTGCACTTGTACGGTAACGCGACTTCCATGATAGGTCTTTGTCAAGAGGGCAAAAGCTCTCCCGACGCGCTTCGGAGGAGCGCGGGTGTAAATCTTTTCGGATTCTTCGCCGCGTGTGTGGGCCTCTCGGCCGTGGTTCCTATTCGAGATAGAACCAGACTTCCATTGGCTGTCTCGGACCAGCGAGTGGTCTTCAGAGAAGATGGAGTTGGTGTTTTCCTGCCAGTCTCGAAACTTATCAGCGGGAGCAACCGGAGCTTGCGCTCCTTCGCCCAGTCGCGTTGACGGCAAGACCTGGCAGGCGGCGCGCTCAACTGCTGGAGAGTCTAAGACCAGCCAGCTTTCATACGCCGTTTAGCTGGTTCCAGTTGAGAAGCCGGATGCTGCCTATTCGCCTCGTGATTTTCACTCTGAGCGGCGGCGCTGCACCCGGCTCGCTTGAGACCGCAGACCAATGGGATAACGGAGGCGTCGCGAACTACTTCATACGCCGCGTGCGCATTGCGAAGGTTCTCAGTGGGAAATGGGTGAGGACGCTCAAAGCCGGCGCTAAAGTCGGCGTTATGTCAGTCGAGGCGGCTGAGAACGAGCACGGTGTTGACGTCTATTTTTGGGCGAAAAGCCAATATCGACACGAACCTATCGGCCAGTGGCCTCTCTAGGCGCCGCCAGGTCCCGCCGTACGCCCCTGTGCCAGTAGCCATAGCGCCCATTTGAACTAGTCGTATGTGCTAGTACTTCTCCTGCCCCAAATCTGGCCCACTCACCACTAGACTCCCCTGGCTCTCGCCTATACATTCGATCCGTCAAGAGGGGCTTGAGTACCGAGCGTCACGCCCTTCCCACGTTCCGGGCCCAGCACACAATCCAACACGAAGGTATGCCCGCTATGCGCAAGACACTAGGGGTGTGCGTTTTCATCAGCTTCTCTCTCCTCCTTACGATGCTCTCCCCGTTGCCACTCCTCGCGGGTCCCAGCGTCAGCCCCAGCTCCCTGGCGTTTGGATCCGTTACCATAGGCACCGGCAGCGCAGCCACGACTGCTAACGTCGTCATCAACAACCCTGGCGGCCAAACCATTTCGCTTCTCCAGGTTTCCAGCAACCTTCCAGCTGTATTCTTCGTTAGCGGTCCGGCACTTCCATTCACGCTCGGTCCCCATTCCAACGTTTCCTTCCGGGTGGCGTTCCAGCCAACCGCGGTGAATAGCTACAGCGGCACCATCGCTTTCACAACAAACGCTCGCAAAAATAATGTTCTGACCGTCATCGTCTCCGGCACAGCAACAGCCGCAACTCCCGCGCCAAGCTACTTGGTTTACCCCAGCACCACGAGCCTGACTTTAGGCAGCACTCTCGTGGGCACTTCCTCTTCGGGCACCGTTTCTCTCGCCAACACAGGAACGGGCAGCGTCAGCATTTCCCAGGTAACTTATAACGGCGCTGGTTTCACCGTCAGCGGTTTCTCTGGTCCCGTCACACTTGCTGCAGGCCAGAGTCTTCCTCTCACCGTCACTTTTGCACCCCCAGGCGCCGGCAGCTACGCTGGCTCTCTCAGCGTGGTCAGCAATGCCACCAATTCTCCTGCAACCGTTTCTCTCAGCGGTAAAGGCGTACAACCGGCCATATCCGCGATCCCGTCGGTCGTCGCCTTCACCAACGTCAGCGTCGGGGTCACAAACACGCAGACGGTTAACCTCACCAATCTGGGCACAGCTAACCTCACCGTCTCTCAGGCCTCTTTGGTCGGCGCCGGCTTCAGCTATTCCGGGCTGTCGCTTCCTCTCACGATACTGCCCGGTGGTTCTTCGACATTCACCGTCGGCTTTAAGCCTTCCTCCGCCAGCAGTTTTCTCGCCAGCCTTTCGCTGATCAGCAATGCCCCGACATCACCACTAACTGTGTCCCTCTCCGGCACCGGCGTTTTCCCCAGCCTCACCATTTCAGCCTCGCCCACCACCCTCAGCTTTGGCACTGTAAGTACGGGCAGCATTGCAACACAGAACGTCACATTGACGAACACAGGCAACTCGGCCGTTTCCATCTCCCAGGTCAGTGTGGCTGGCAGTTCCTTCTCTGCCACCGGCATAACCGTGCCTTTGTCTCTGGCGGCCGGCCAGTCTACGTCTTTCAGCGTAATCTTTGCTCCCACTACTACTGGCAGTCTCTCCGGCACCATCACCAGCTTGAGCAACGCCTCCAATTCCCCGACCACCATTAAGGTGTCGGGATTGGGCGCATCCTCTGCGCCTCACCCCGTGAGTCTGAGCTGGACACCCAGCACCATCACTTATGTTTCCTTCAACATTTTCCGCAGCAGTATCTCCGGCGGACCCTACGCGCAGATCAACTCCTCGTTGACTCCGTCCTACGCCGACACCAGCGTAACCTCGGGACAAACCTACTACTACGTCGTGACCGAAGTGGACTCCTCTGGCGCCGAAAGCACATACTCCAACGAAGCGGCCGCCCCTATCCCCTGATGCTTTTATAGACTCCGCTAAATTCTCTAACCCGCAGCTTGGCAGCTTCAAGGTCTGTGGCCAATCACAAGCCAACGCACACCGCCGCCGCCCTGTCTCTTGAAGATGTCAAATGGCGGCACCATAGCCCTACCAATTGGTCGAGCGCCGAATGTGAACCACTTATGCAATTAAACCCATACCGAGGAAAGTTGCGGTTGCTACGAGAGCGGTTACCATGTCTCACCTTCCGTGGGCAGCGTTGGCGAAACAATCGACTTTCGAGGTAAGCGTCATGATGGCCGGATCAGAGGTCAGAGGTCAGAGGCGATACATGGACCACCTTAGGAAGCGGAACTAAGCCGTGTACCCCAAAACCGCGCTCAATTTTTCTTTCCTAGACCTTGCCCGTATTCGATCCGATCCCGCTCCTGGGAATAATCTCGATGGTGGTAGGCGGTGGAACGTCCCTTTTTGGTGGGGGTACATCAACGACTATAACCTGCACGGTGTGCTTGTGCGCTTGCTCTACTGCGAGTGGAGCGTGCTTCCCTTTGATCCTCAGTGCTATGTCAAGCGCACGTAGTCTCGCATCGTTATCTGCAACCTCCGCACGGTCTTTTACCTTCCCTTTGCACTGGAAATGTTTTGTGCGGGTTGCGGGCAATAGCGGCCCTAAACAGTTTTGAACGAGATAGACGTCTGAAAATCCCGCCTGATCCATAATCTCGGAGATGGTTCCTTGAAGGTTTTTGAGAGCACGATTGGCAGCGGGACCCATATACCCAGCAGCCTTACCAGCTAGAGCTTATGGTTTTATGCTTTCCTGACAGGACTTCTCTTACCAAACGACGCGCTTGGAACGATAACTTCCGCTTTTTTATCGTTACGCGCCACTCTGGAACTCCTGCAACTGTGCTCTGATCTTAGTCAAAAGGGCGTGCTGGGGGTAAAGATTCGGCTTGAAATTGTCCAAACGGTGAGCCAAACAATGGAGACAGAGCAGGTGTTTTTCCTCTACCCAGCCGAGCCGCCCGCAGCCCATGCACTGGAGTCTGGTCATACGCAGACGTATTACCACTAGGTAGGCTTGCGCGGACGCCTAGGTCGCCGCTTTTCCTGCCGAGCTGGTTGGTGCACGATCCGGGCTACTCATGGCGGTGGCGGCCATTTCACCTTTAGTGCGGTTACGTTGCTGAGGATCGTGAGGGATATAGCCCTCTACAATCGCCTTCGCCACAGATCCAGTCACAAGTCGGCACAGGCACCGGTCCGTCGCGCTTGCAAGCGAACCGGTGCTAGCGGAACTGCTGGCAA
>Ga0134124_10001471_pt1 | contig 18998 bp, 16 predicted proteins | sample KB304_FD_96880 | JGI IMG/M metagenome (GOLD analysis project Ga0134124, IMG submission 96880) | Terrestrial soil microbial communities without Nitrogen fertilizer from Kellogg Biological Station, Michigan, USA - KB3-0-4 | ecosystem: Environmental > Terrestrial > Soil > Unclassified ...
TAAATCGCACAGAACTTTTTCATGAGTCGTCTCCAGGTTGAGGATCCCTGTCCCAATGACGAATGGGGCGGATCGTGGCAGACAATCAGATAAGAAATATCGCCGGCCGGGGTTCCGCTTGTCGGCGAATCGACCCGCCGCGCGGGCTATTTTCCCGGCTTTTCCTGCTCGCGCTGTATGCGCTGCAAGGTGAGATGCGTCACCGTATCCCACGCATTGTGGATGCCGATGAACAGCAGCAGCAAGGAGCCGCTGCCGATGAGGAACATCGCGAGCACGGTCTCGTGCTCAACCGCCAGCGCCGAGACCAGCGTCACCGCGTATGCCACCAGCGGCAATATCACGTGCCAGGCCCAGTCTTCGAACACCATCGTGTAGGTCGTGACGACGCGTACGCGTCGCCAGACTGCGATCGTATAGATGATGCCGCCTAAGCCCACCAAGGCCATCGAGAGCTGCACCAGATGGTGCCCCGGCCACGGCGCGCTCAGGATTGCCGAGATCAGCAGCGCCGCGCAGAAATGAATGATGGTCGGCGTAACGAATCCGGCGATGCCGAGCGGCGTTGCCGCGCGCGGACCAGCGTCCGCGACGACAGCAATCACGACGAACATCAGGCCGCTCAGCGCAGCGGCCGAGCCACCGACGATGATGTAGAAGCTCTCCCACTCGGCGAGTGGCAGCGTGGCAGCTTCGGGCATGCTCATGGCCGCGCAGGCTACACCGATCGCTATTCGTCCTTCCAGTCGCCCGGCGTCGCATCGCCCATGTGCTCGAACAAATCGCCGCGCGCGGGCTTCTTGCCGATCTGGCAGGCCGGCATCGCCAGCAGGGTGATGACGATCACGCATCGGTCACTGAGCCGGACGACGAAGCCGCCGCTTTCGATCGGCTCGACCGGATGCACGCGTGAGCGGTCCCAGCCAAACTCCGGCTTCGCTTTCGATGGTTCGTCCTTCTGGCGCTGTTTTGGCTCGGCACCGAGCGCCTGCTTGCGGCTCGCTGCTTCAGCTTCACGCTGCCAATCGACGAGAGGTGCCGTGGACGTTCCGTCGCGCTCAGGAGGAGCGATCAATAGTGGCGGCATGCTGGTAGGCAGCGATAACGCCGGCAGACGTTCGGGTGTAACAGGAGCGACGGGCGGCGGCGGCGGGCGGAGTTTTTCGGCGCCTGGCACGAGCGTCAGGACGGTCAGACGCTCGGGCAATAGCGCAGCGGCCTGTCGCTGACTGACCAGCAACTGAAACAATCCCGCGTGGATCAGCAGCGCGAGTACGAACAGCAATGGTCGCTGCGGTTCGCGAAATGCCGCGCGCATTGCCACTGATAGTGCCTCCCGCGACTGCGCCGACATATTGGTCTGCGCATCCGGGTAATCGTTCCTTGGGTCTGCGCAGCAGGCTAAAAATCGGTATCCTTCGCGGCCATGAAAACATTCACTACGCTGTTCGTCGCTTCACTTTCCTTGACGTTGTTCGTGCAGGCCGAAGCGGCCGACGACGCCGGCCGCGCAGCCTTTCGCGAAATTTACCAAGAGATGGTCGAGATCGACTCTTCGCAGTCGACCGGCTCCTGTACGAAGGTCGTGCGTGCGGCGCAGACGCGGCTCAAGGCCGCCGGCTTCGGTGCCGACGACATGCAGGTCGTGATTCCCGACGGCAAGCCGGACGACGGCAACATCGTTGCACGCATCCGCGCGAAGAATCCGGCCAAGAAAGGCGTGCTGCTGCTGGCACACATCGATGTGGTGGACGCACGCCGCGCGGACTGGGAGCGCGATCCGTTCAAGCTCATCGAGGAGAACGGCTTCTTCTACGGCCGCGGCTCCGCCGACGACAAGTCGATGGCAGCAGTGTTTCTCGACCTGATGATCCGGCTGAAACAGGAGAAGAATTTCAAGCCGCGCCGCGACGTCGTCATGGCGCTGACCTGCGGCGAGGAGACATCGAATCGCGTCAACGGCGTCGACTACCTGCTGAAGAATCATCGCGAGCTGATCGATGCTGCATTTGCCTTGAACGAAGGCGCCGGCGGGCTGCTGTCCGCGGACGGCAAGCCGCTGACCTTGCAAGTGCAGGCCGGCGAGAAGATTCACCAGGTGTTCACGCTTGAAGTGACCAACCCCGGTGGCCATTCTTCGCGCCCGGTGCCGGACAACGCGATCTATCGCCTGGCTGTGGCCACGCAGAAGATCGCCCAGCTTTCGTTCCCGGTGCAGGTGACGCCGGTCGTGCGCGAATATTTCCGCGTGACCGGGCCGCTGCTCGGCGGCGACATCGGCGCCGCGATGAGCGCGTTGGCGACGAACCCGGATGATCAAGCTGCGCTGGAGCGGCTGATGAAGGATCCGAGCTACAACGCCGTCGTTCACACGACCTGCGTTGGTACACAGCTGGAAGGTGGTCACGCCGCGAACGCGTTGCCGCAGCGGGCGACGCTCACGCTGTCATGCCGTGTCATGCAAGGCACGACACCGGAGCAGGTCAAGGAAACTCTCGAGCGCGCCGTCGGTGACGACCAGGTGAAGGTCGCAATCGTGCGTCGTCGCGACGGCTCGTCGGCACCGCCGCTGACGGACGAGATCATGGGGCCCGTGAAGAAAGTGGCGGCGAAACTGTGGCCGGGCGTGCCGGTGGCGCCGATGATGAGCGCGGGCGCGACCGACGGCCGCTTCCTGATGAACGCCGGCATTCCGACCTACGGCATGAGCGGCATGTTCTCGAAGTCCGACGAGACCAACGCGCACGGGCTCAACGAGAAGCGTCGCGTGCAATCGCTGTACGAGGGACGCGAATTCCTCGAAGGCGTCGTGCGCGCTTACGTGAAGTAAGCGCTCAGGCGGGCTTCGGCTCTGCGAGGCCCTTGACGATCAGCCACACCGCTGCGAGTAGCAGTGCGATGCCGGCGGGTGCGAGCAACGGAAAGATGACCTGAGCGCCGAACAGCGGTCTGGCAACGGTCGTCATTTGCAGCGCGGCGCCTGCCACCACCAAGCCCGCGAGCACGCGCGGAATCAGAGCGAAGCGATAGAGCGCCGCAAACAAGGCGACGAACGTCGAGCCGCCGACGATCAAATGCGTGAAGTGCGCCCAATTGCGAGCGGTAGCAACGATGCTGCGCAGCCCTGCGAACGATGCCGGATCGGCGCCGTTCGTTGCGGCGTACGCCTGGCTCAATGACAGCATCGACATCACCTTGGCGTTCTCGACGACCGCGAGCGAGAGCGCGACGGTACTGAGCGCGAGGACGGTCAATGTCATTCGCTCGCTGAGTCGCCACAAGATCGGTGCCACCGTAATGGCGATCGCGAGCGACATCCCCCCGGCAATCATTCCAAGCAAGGCGGCCGCGCCCAGGGTCGTTGCGTGCGGCGCTGCGTTCACCAGAAAGCCCGGCGGCGCCGTGGCCGCCCCCAGCAGCACGAAGTTCGTCACGTAGCCAGCCGTCATCTGCACGATGAGCAGCACGCCGACGGTTCTGCCGGCATTCATGGCGTTCGTCATCACTGCAAGCTCACGATGACTTTGCCGCGCGCGCGGCCCGTTTCGAGATATTCCATCGCCTTCGCCGCCTCGCTGAGCGGATAGCGTCGATCGATCACCGGGGTCACCTTGCCGGTCTGCATCAGCTCGCCGAGCAGCTTCATGTCGTCGTGATCGAGCTTGGCGATGAAGAAACCCATTTTCTGATCGACGAAGTTGGCGACGATCGACGCCTTGATCACGCCCATCATCGGTCCGAGCCAGTCGCCTTTCTGACCGCCGACGATGACGAGCGTGCCTTTGGGCTGCAGCGCGCGGCGCAGATCGGAGATCGAGCGATTGCCGACGTTGTCCAGGATCAGGTCGTAGCGCTGTGGGCCCTGCGCGAAATCTTCCTGCGTGTAGTCGACGACGTGGTCGGCCCCGAGCGAGCGCACCAGCTCGACGTTGCGCGTGCTGGTCACGCCGGTGACTGCAGCGCCGAAGTGCTTGGCGATCTGTACCGCGAAAGTGCCGACGCCGCCCGATGCGCCGTTGATCAGAACCTTCTGCCCCGGCTTGATGCCGCCCTTGTCGCGCAGGCCTTACAGCGCCGTGACCGCCGCGACCGGCACCGCTGCCGCCTGCTCGAAGCTCACGTTGGCTGGTTTCAGCGCGACGCCGCGGCTCTCGCGCATGACTACGTATTCGGCGACCGCACCATCGGCGCCGCCGAACACTTCATCGCCAGGCTTGAACAGCGCGACGTCCTTGCCGACCGCCTCGACCGTGCCGGCAAAGTCGACACCGACGCGCGGGTCCTTCGGTGTGCCGATGCCGGAGGACATGCGCATGATGTACGGTGAGCCGCGCATCATGTGCCAGTCGAGCGGATTGAGCGACGCTGCGCGCACCTTTACCAGGAGCTGATCGTCCGCCGGCGTTGGCTTGGCAACCTGCTCGAGCTTCATCACGCCCGGCGAGCCGTAGCAGTGAATGACGACGCCCTGCATGGATTCGCTCCCCGCCGGCACCGCCGCGGGTCCGCCGCACGGCGAGTTGTAACTCACTGTGATTGCGAGCGAGGCGAAGGCCAGCACCAGTACGGCGCCCAGAATGCTGAGGATGCGGTAGCGCAGTTTCATGTTGTGTTCGCTCCTTCGGCGAGGACTATGAGCGCGACGGGCCGGGCGGGCCAGCCGCTTGCGACAGGACACGGCAACGCTCTGCCGAGTTACGACGGAGCCGGACGAATGGCGGTCATGGGGGCCTGGCTGCTGGCGTCCGGCCGGCAACGGGCCGAATCGTTGGTCTATAGTCCTCCCATGGCAACGGCGGCGCACGTACTCAAACCCACAGGCCTGGCGCGGATTTTCGGCTGGCGCCGCGTGCGCTTCGTGCTCCTCGTCTGCCTGCTGTTCGGCACGCTGCTCAACATCGGCAATCAGGCGCCGGCGATCATCGTGTTCCTGCGCGCCAGCATGATGGGCATGGCGCTGCTCTTCATGTTCGGCTGGTTCGAACAGTGGCCGAAGACTCTATGGCGACCGTTCTCGCGCTGGGGCTGGCAGCTGCTCGGCATCGTGATCGTGATTCCGTTCGTCGCTGCATTCGCGTATTGGATCACGACTGGCGGTGATCCCGAGCTGGGCACCAACAAGCTGCGGCAAGCAGGTTACGCGCAGCTGTGCATGACGGCATTGCTGTTCGCACCGTGGATTGCGGTCGGCGCGGTGATTCGTCAACGCGAGGCCTTTGCGCGCGACCAGGCCATGGCCTTCGAGCTGGAGAAGAGCGAGCTGGAGCGCAAGGGACTCGACACTCGCCTGCGGTTGCTGCAGGCACAGGTCGAGCCGCATTTTCTCTTCAACACGCTGGCGAACATTCAGGCGTTGGTGGATGCAGGCTCGCCGCAAGCATCGAGCGTGCTCAAGAGTCTGATCGCCTATCTGCGTGCAGCCGTGCCGCGCATGCACGAGCCTGGCACGACGCTCGGACAGGAGCTGGATCTGGTCCGTGCCTATCTCGAGCTCATGCAGATGCGCATCCCCGACCGCCTGCAGTTCGCGTTGCACATCGATCCGGCGGCAAACGTGTTGCCGTGTCCGCCGATGACGCTGCTCACGCTGGTGGAGAATGCTGTGCGTCACGGGATCGATCCGCGAGAAGAGGGTGGACGCATCGATGTCGACGTGTGGCTGCGCGATGGCCGCTGCAACGTGCGAGTGACGGACACAGGGGTCGGGCTGCAGGTCGAGAAAACCGGCGGACTCGGTACCGGGCTTTCGATGTTGCGCGAGCGGATGCACTTGGCATTCGGCGGCGATGCGCAGTTGCGCCTCACTGAAGTTCAGCCGCACGGCGTATGCGCGGAGCTGGAGTTTCCGGCCCGGAACGAGAGCGCATGACGCCGAATCGCCCCACTGCTCTGATCGCCGACGACGAGCCGCTCCTGCGCGACGCACTCGAGCGACTGCTCGCACAGGTCTGGCCGGAGCTGGCGATCATCGCGCAGGCGCGCAACGGCCGCGAAGCGGTCGACAAGTTCGAAGAGCACCAGCCGGATGTGTGCTTCCTCGATGTGCACATGCCCGGCATGACGGGTGTCGAAGCTGCGCGGCACATCGGTCGCCGTGCGCACTTGGTGTTCGTCACTGCGTACGATCAATACGCCGTACAGGCTTTCGCCCAGGGCGTGCTCGACTATCTGGTCAAACCGGTAGAGCCGTCGCGCCTGGAGGCGACCGTGTCGCGTTTGCAGGAACGGCTACGTGCGTCGCAACCGGCATCCAATACCGACGCGCTGTTGCATCAGCTCGCGGCGAGCTTGCAAAAGGGCGCATCGCCCGCGCCGCTGCGTTGGCTGCGCGCATCCGTTGGCCAGACCGTGCGCCTCATTTCGGTCGACGACATCGATTTTCTGCGCTCCGAAGAAAAGTACACGACCATTGCGTGGCGGGACGACACGCGGCAACCGCGCGAAGCGGTCGTGCGCATGCCACTCAAGGATCTGTTGGGGCAGCTCGACGCAGAGCAGTTCGCACAAGTGCATCGCTCGGTGGTCGTGAACCTGCGCGCGATCAGTCACGTCACGCGAGGTGCGAACGAAACGGCTGACATTCATTTAAAGGGCAGGGAAGAGGTGCTGTCGGTGAGTCGCAGCTATCTGCACTTGTTCCGGCAGATGTAGCGTCAGAGCGTGCGCCGAAAACGCTGATCGTTGACCTGCAAGCCCCACACCGTGTCCGTGCGCTGAGTGCCGTCCGGCGTCCAGCCATCTTTGGCATAGAACCGCTCGGCGCGAGTGTTGCCGACGAGCACCCACAAGACGGCGCGCCGGAATCCCGAGTCGAGCAGAAAAGCGCGCGCTGAGGCGAGCAGCGCAACTCCCACGCCGCGGCCCCACCAATCGGGATCGACGTGAATTGCCGCGAGCTCGCCGTGTCCGGGCACATCCGCATCGCGCGCCGCGCAAGTGGTCGCGAAGCCGCGTATGGTTCCATGCTCGTCGACGGCGACTGTCGTCATCGGTTCGCGCGGATCCGTACCGCCGAACGTGTAGCGCGGTGCGCGATCTTCCGGCTTCAGGCTATTGAGATACTCGTCGGGAAGCAGACTGCGATAAGCGACTTGCCACGCGCGGACGTGTACGCGCGCCACAGCAAGTGCATCGGCAGGTTCTGCGGCCCGTAGCAGCATATTGTTCTCTGGTCGAAAGCGGCCAAGGCCCTTGCGACAACGCCGTCAAAAGGCGTGACTCTTGCCGGCTACACGCGCTGGACAGGCGCGCTGCGCGGATTCCCCGCCGGACGCGGCTGCGCGCCGCACGAGGCACGAATGATCAACTCGGCAGGGACGGTCTCGGTCACAGGTTGGAACTGCGCAGGATTCTCGATCGCTGTCGCCAGGCGATCCAGCGCGCGACCGCCCATGTCGGAGATGCGCACGCGCACGGTCGTCAATGCCGGCACGACGAAGCGCGCGGTAGGAATGTCGTCGAAGCCCGCGATCGCGACGTCCTGTGGCACACGCAGCCCGGCCTCGGTCAGCGCGCACAGGCAACCGATGGCCATCATGTCGTTCGCGGCGAAGACCGCGTCGGGGCGCATTCCCGTCGCAAGCAGCTCGCGGCCGGCGCGATAGCCCGACTCTTCGGTGAAATCCCCGCGCAGGACGAACTCGGCAGCGCCAGGCAGCTCGCGATTGAGCGCCGCGCGATAGCCTCGCACACGTTCCTGCGCATCGACGTTCACGTCTGGACCGGCGATGTGAGCGATCGTGCGGTGACCGCAGCCGGCGAGGTGGGCGACCATCGCGTAGGCGCTGCTGTAGTTGTCCACGTAGAAGGACGTGTGCTGATGATCGGCATCGACCGTGCTGATCAGCACGATCGGCAACGAGCTGCGCACGCGCTCCTGCAGGAACTTGCCGTCCACGTATGGCGACATGACGAGCAGGCCGTCGACGCGGCCGATGAGCGAGTGCAAGGCATTACCGGCTTCCTCCGCGTCGCAGTGGGTACTGGAAATCAGCAGGTGCAAGCCGCGCGCACGCGCCGAGATGTCGATGCCGCGAATCAGCTCCGAAAAGAATTCCCCATACAGGGATGGCAGCACGATGCCGATCGTGTGCGTGCGGCGAGTCATCAGACTCTGCGCGCCGCTGTTCGGGACGTACTGCAGCCGGGCTGCAGCTTCGAGCACGCGCGTGCGGATAGCTTCGGTGACGACGCCGGTCCCGTTCAGAGCCCGTGAAACCGATGCCATGGAGACATGGGCCTCGCGGGCCACATCTTTCAGTGTTGCGCTCACGCGTCAGCCTGGAGTGTGTGCTCCAGGCTCCCCCTCTTGCCGTGCTGCTGTGGAACCGCAGCGGTGCCTATTCTGCTGAGGCCGCGGAGAAGGTGTCAAACCTGTCCCAGGCCGGTCTTGCGCGCGTCGATTTCCCGCACCAGCTGCGCGTGCGCCTTGGCGTCCAGCCGGTAGAAATGCATCACCAGTGCGGAGGCGATCAGGGCGCCGGCCGCGATCAGCGTAATCAACACCTTGATCGCCTGCGCCGTCGCCGGGGCCTGCGGCTGATTAGCGACATAACCCACCCATCCGAGATAGCTGCCGAGAAACGCGGACGAAGCGCCAAGCGCGATCTTCTGGATCAGGGTAACGAATCCGAACACGAACGCCTCGGCGCGCACGCCGCTGCGCCATTCGCCGTACTCGACGGTGTCCGGAACGATCGACCAGAAATTGATGCCGATCGACGCGCTGCCGATTGCGTAGACGACGATGAAGCCGTACAGCACGCCGACTTCGCGCGCTTCGGACAAATACAGGCCGACCAGGCCGGCGAACGCGATCGCGAGCCCGGCCTGCCAAGCCCAGCGCTTGCCAACGTAACGCGCGGCGATGGTCCACGGCAGGATCATCGCGGTGATCGTGATCTGCATCAGGCTGGCTGCCTCGCCGGCGACCGCTTCGGTCGAGCCGAGGTAATACTTCACGTAGTACACCAGTCCCGAACACACCAGCATGTTCGCGAAGCTGAAGAAGCCGATGCCGCCGATGATCTGCAGGAACGGTACGTTCTGCACCACCATGCGCAGCAGCTCGCGGACCGGCGGCGGCTGTTCCTTTGCGTGGACGATGGTGGAGTCTTCGCGCGTCGCGAGGAACGTCACGATCGTGAACACAGTTGCGAGCGCCGCCAGCACTGCTGTCGCGCCAAAGTAGCCGGCAGTGCGGCCGCCGCTCGTGAAATACGCGACCAGGCGCGGCGTGAAATAGCTGACCACTGCGGTTCCCAGGAACGCGAAGATCATGCGGGTGCCCGCGAGCCAGTTACGCTGCATCGAATCGCGGGTCATCGTCGCCATCAGCGCGCTGTAGGGAATGTTCACCAATCCGTACATCGTGCGGAACAGGATCTGAGTCGCGAACGCATAGGCGATCAGCGCCGCCCCTGCGAGGCCGGTCGGCGCGAACATCAAGGCGAAGCTCACGGCCAGCGGGATGCTGCCGAACAGCAGGTACGGTCGATATTTCCCCCAGCGCGTGCGCGTGCGATTTGCGAGGATGCCGATGGCCGGATCGACCAGGCCGTCCCAGGTCAGGCACACGAAGCTGATCATTCCGGCGACCGCGCCGTGCAGTCCGAGCACGTCGGTGTAGTAGTACGTGAGGAACAGCTGCAGCGAGAACCAGTAGAAGTTGAAGCCGAAATCGCCGATGCCGTAGCCGAGGGTGCGCGGCAACGGGATGCGATCGGCGCTGGCTCGCTCGGTCATGGGCGTGCCCGCTTGGGTGGCGGTTTCTACGTTGGTTGCCATCAGAGATCATCCTCGAAGGTCGAGTGCTCGATCGGGGCGCGGTCATCGACCGGTGCGATCCAATTGAACAGGCGGGTCGCGCGGATGTCCGCCGCAGAGCTGCCCACGTGCAGCCGATATCTGCCGGGCGTTGTGTGCCACGCGTGCCGGTGCACGTCGTAGTAGGCGAGGTCATGCGTGTTCAGCGTGAAGCGCACGATCTGTGATTCCCCCGGAGCCAGCTCCACCTTGTGGAATCCCTTCAGTTCTTTCACCGGCCGGACGACATCCTGCGTCACCTCGTCGCCGACGTACAACTGCACCGTCTCCCGACCCGGCATCGTGCCGGTATTGGTGACTTCGAGGCTGACATGGATCGGCTGGCCGGCCAGCACGTCGTCGGGCGCGCGCAGGTTCGAGTACTCGAACGTCGTGTAGGACAACCCATGACCGAAGGGGAACAGCGGCTCGATCTTCTTCTTCTCGTAGTAGCGATAGCCGACGAAGACGCCTTCGCCGTAGTGCGCGTCGCGGCCGTTGGAATAGTACAGATAGCTCGGATTGTCTTCGAGTCGGCGTGGGAAGGTGAGCGGCAGTTTGCCGCAGGGGTTTGTCATGCCGAGCAGGACTTCGGCTACTGCACGCGCACCTTCCTGTCCTGGTAGCCACGCTTCCACGACTGCGCTGACGCGTTCGATCCACGGCAAGCGCAACGGCGCGCCGTTGTTGAGCACGACGACCGTGCGCGGATTCACCGCTGCGACGGCCTCAACCAGCTCGTTCTGCGGACCGTACAGCTCCATGTCGCGGCGATCTGCACCTTCGGTCTCCGAGGTGGTCGAGACGCCAACGAAGACCACAGCGACGTCTGCATTGCGCGCGATGCGCACGGCTTCGTCGATCGTGCCCGCAGGGGGTCGGATGCCGAAGCGGAACAGATGAAACGCCAGAGTGCCGCTGACGTAGTCGAGCTGAATCGGATAACCGCGGCCAGCGCGCAGCTCGAGCTGCACGACGCGCATCGGGATCGGGAACAACTCCGCCCCCGCGGGCGGACGCGTCGGCGTTTCATCATCGATGATGCGCACGCCGTCGATCGTCAGCACTGCGCTGCCGACCTGCGTGAGGCTGAACTCGTAGGTGCCGGACTTGGGCGGCCAGAAGTAACCCGTCCAGCGCGCGGAGATCGGATCCTCCTGCGCGGCCGTCAGTCCCTCGCCGAGGCTCAGCTTGTTGAAGTAAGTATCGACACCGGCGCTGGCAGGCTTGCCGGCGAACTTCGCGTTTGCGTAGATCGCGTACTGCAAGCCCTGCACTTCGCGTGTCGAGGTCGTGCTCAGCAGACGACTGTCCGCTGCCGGCGTGACCAGTTCGTTGTCGACACCTTGTGCGTACTCGACGTGCATGCCGGACAGCTCGCGGAGGCTCTCGAGCGCCGTGACGACGCGCGACGGAATCACGTTGGCGCTGCCGCCGCCTTGAATGATCGCTGCGTCGGCATTCGGTCCGATCACTGCAATCGAGCGCACGCGCTCGCGCGCAAGCGGCAGCAGTTGATCATCGTTCTTCAACAGCGTGATGCTTTCGCGAGCGACATCGACGGCGAGGCCATGATGTCGATCGCTGCCGAGCTCGCCCGCGGGACGACGCGTCGCGTCCATCACGCCGGTGCGGAACAGAGTGCGCAGCACGCGCCGCACGTTCTCGTTGAGCTGCTCGATGTCGACCTGCGCATTGCGAATGGCGCGCACGAGCATTTCGCCGTAGTAGCGCGCCGGACCCGGCATCTCCAGATCGAGGCCCGCGTTCGCCGCCTCGACGGTCGTGTGAATCGCGCTCCAGTCCGACATCACCAGGCCATCGAAGCCCCACTCGTGCTTGAGCACGTCGGTGAGCAGCCGGCGGTTCTCAGTCATGAACACGCCATTGAGCCGGTTGTACGAGCTCATGATCGTCCACGGCTGCGCCTGGCGCACGATCATCTCGAACGGCACGAGATAGATCTCGCGCAGCGTGCGCTCATCGACGTTCGAGCTGCCGGTGCGCCGCTGGCGCTCCTGCTCGTTCGCGACGAAATGCTTCACGGACGCGCCGACGCCTTCGCTCTGCAAGCCGCGCACGAACGCCGTGCCGACGATGCCGCTCAACAGCGGATCTTCCGAGTAAGTTTCGAAATTGCGGCCGGCGAGCGGATTGCGCTGGATGTTGACGTTCGGACCGAGCAGCACGCGCACGTCGAGCGCGCGCGCCTCGCGACCGATCGCAGCGGCTGCGCGCGAGATGAGCTCGGGATTCCATGTCGCTGCCATCGCCACACCGGTTGGAAATGCAGTGGCCGCATCGCCGCGCGTCGAGCGCACGCCATTCGGACCGTCAGCGAAGCGCATCGCTGGAATTCCGAGTCGCGGCACTGCCATCGTCGAGAAGTTATCTGCGCCCGCTACGAGTGCGGCCTTTTCTTTCAGCGTCAGACGCACGAGCAGATCGGCAACACGGTGCTCGAGCGCAGCTGCTGAATTCTTGTAGAGCGGCAGTGCGCGCGCGACTGCGGTTTCTGCTGCGAGCTCGTCCTGGGCGATGCGCGTTTGCATGGATGTGCGGTGCCTTGTTGCGCAAGCAATGGTAGAGACTGTTAGCGCAATCATGTGCGAAGTCGCGGGCGATTGGAACTACGCAAACACTGGAATTTGCGGTGAAAGCGCTTTCATTTTACGTATGCGACTCGCGCGCAGGTTTCGCGGCGTGCAGCTCGCAGTTATGCAGCGTCGCAGCTGTCGCAGTCGGTCGCGCACGGTGAAATCACGCGCGCTTGCTCGACGCGAGCACGAAGAATCTGCCTGAAAGCGCTTTCAGTTCGCTCGCGATAAAAATATTTTCGTGAAAGCGCTTTCGTAACGGCACTTTCGTTGACACGTCACTTGCGCGCTGCGCAGACTCGATTCAGACGAGTGAATCGCTCGATGACCAGCGCGCAGAACGCACGAGCACACTCGCAGTTGAGCAGTACGAGCGATGGGACAACAGGGGGTCAGAATGTCAGCCAACGATTTCGGTCATCGGGCTCGCCGATCAGCGCTGTTGAGCGCGGCGATTTCTTCGTGTCTATCGATGAGTGCCTACGCGGCACAACCTTCATCCTCGGCAGCGAGCACGACCACCGAGCCGCTCGAAGAAGTGATCGTCACTGGTTTCCGCGCCTCGCTCGCCGACGCGCTGCAGAACAAGCGCGAGTCCAACCAGATCATCGAGTCGGTGTCTGCCGAAGACATCGGCAAGTTCCCCGACCAGAACGTGGCCGAGTCGCTGCAGCGGCTGCCCGGTGTCTCGATCGATCGCTCCAACGGTCAGGGCACCAAGGCCCGCATCCGTGGCCTCGATCAGAACGTGACGCTGCTCAATGACGATATTTTCCTGAGCGGCCTCGAGCTGTACACGCAGGGCGAAGGCAACGTCCGCAAAGCGGATTCGCTCGAAGGCATTCCGTCCGAGCTGCTCGGCGGCATCGACGTCTACAAGTCGCCGAACGCCTCGCAGAGCGAGAGCGGTCTCGGCGGCATCATCAACCTGAAGACGCGCAGCCCGTTCGACCTGGGCCAGGGCACGACGATCGCCGGCAACCTGCGTTACGCCGACAGCGGCGAAGGCTGGGAGCCGCTCGGCGCACTGGTGCTGGGCCATCAGTTCAGCGACCGCCTCGCGGTCATGGCATCGGTGTCCTACGACAAGCAGCAGTTCCAGACCGACGTGCTCGGCGGTCAGAACCGCGGCAACTGGCGGCTGTCGAATCGCGCCGACCGCTTGACGGTGCCGCAGAACTACTTCGCGCCCGAATATCGCTACGCGACCGATCGTGACGAGGAGCGCGAGCGCCTGGGCGCGTCGGTCGCCGTGGCCTTCCGTCCGACCGAAACCACCGAGCTCGAAGCGATGTGGTTCCACTCCGACCTGTCCATCCTGACGGAAGAAGGCTCGGTGAAGTTTCCGTTCGCTACCGAAGGTGGCGCACTGGTCACCAACGATCCCAATCATCCTTTCGAGATCGACCCGAACGGCGTGCTGATCCGCGGCACGATCACTGCAAATTCGGCGGAAGCGATTTCGTTCGTCAAGAACACCGATATCAACGCGGACAACTTCCAGCTGAAGTTCAAGTTCGACAATGGCGGTCAGTGGCGCGGCAGCGCGGCGGCCGCGTACTCCAAGGCGGACCAGGACAGCGGCAGCGCCAACAACGACGTGCGCTATACCGCGTACACCGTGCGTGGCCAGAACGGCGTCGGCTTCGCTCCGAATGCCAGCGCGCCGCCGAACTACCAGTTCACCTATCTGAACAACAACGGCACGCTGCCGAGCTTCCAGCTCGTGGGCAACCAGGATCTCTACACCAATCCCAACAACGGCTTCTTCAAGTCGCACTGGGCCTTCGCCGACACGACCGAGGCCGAGAACTGGGCGGTGCGCGGCGACGTGCAGTGGGATCCGGAGTTCATCGAGTCCGGGGCCGTGAGCTTCAGCAGCGGCCTGCGGCTCGCGAATCGCAAGATCGACTACGAATTCGGGCGCTACCTCGCCGACTACTCCGGCTCGGGCGAGCTGAACGGCTCGCAGTTCGGTCAGAACTGGACGCCGTTCGGCTATTTCCAGGACGGCGCCATCGGCTTCAAGTCCTGCGAGATCCCGGCAGCGGCGGGCGCCAACTTCCAGTTCGCACCGTGCGACCGCTTCGGCAACTCGCCGGCGCTCATCACGCCGTATCAGACCTTCGCGGGCAGCCCCGGCCGGGTCGAGACCATCAATAGTTTCTGGGCCGATGGCCACATCACGGGCAACAGCGTGCTGGTGAACAACCGCTCGCAGATGTCCAATGCGCAGGCGTGGATCCAGTCGTTGTATCCGGACACGCCGTTCTCGTTCTTCCCGTCGCCGCTGGAAACGTTCAAGGTCCAGGAAAAGACGACCTCGGGCTACTTGATGGCCGATGCCGGCAAGCCCGGCGATCGCTATCACATCAACGTCGGCGCGCGCGTGATTCACACCGAGCTCACCGTCGATCAGAACGCTGCGTCCAACCCGAACCCGACGTTCTGGGGCACGGACAGCTGGAACGGCGTGCTGAAGGACTTCTCGACCGTGAAGCACGATCGCAGCTACACCGACATCCTGCCGAGCGCGAACCTCGTGCTCGACGTTACTGAGGAGAGCAAGGTGCGGTTCTCGGCCGCGCGCGTCATGGCTCGCCAGGATCTGTTCCAACTCGGCCGCGGTTTCGAGCAGAACTTCACCCGCGACTCCGATCCGAACAGTCCGTTCGTGAACAAGTTCCGCTTCACCAACGGCAGCACCGGCAACCCGAACCTCGATCCGTACCGTGCCTCGCAGTTCGATCTGAGCTACGAGATGTACTTCGGCGGTCAGGGCCTGGTCGCGGTGACGCCCTTCTGGAAGGAGGTCGACTCGTTCGTCGTGGTCGAGACGCAGTCGATCTTCGTCATGGACGAGGCCGGCGGCCGCGCCGGACCCGTGTCGGTTCCGGTCAATGGCCAGGGCGGCAACATCAAGGGCATCGAGCTGTCAGGGCAGTACGCCTTCGACTGGGGCCTGGGCTTCACGGCCAACTACACGTACTCGGATTCCGAGTCGGGCTTCCACAACGACGTCGACTCCTCGCTGCCGATCCCCGGCGTGCCGGAGAACGCCTTCAACGCCACGGTCTACTATCAGAACTATGGCTTCGAAGCGCGCTTGTCCTACGGCTGGCGCGACAAGTCGTTCGACAGCAATTTCGGCTTCGCGGATCAGACGTTCAATGGAGCGACGGCGACCGACATCACCCGGACGTACGGCATCTGGAATCGCAGCTACTACCAGATCGATGCGCAGCTCGCCTACCAGTTCAGCGACCGGCTGGGCGTGACGCTGGAAGCGATCAACCTGACCGAACAGGATCAGAGTCAGTATCTGCAGTACGAGAACCTGCCGTTCACCTTCGAGTCGGGTTCGAGGCGCATACTGTTCGGCATCCGCGGCAACTTCTGAGCAGGCAATGCAAACCGACGGTCGTATCAAGCGAATTGCGATCGTCGGTGGCGGAACAGCGGGCTGGATCGCAGCGAGCGCCTTGGCCAGGAAGGTCGGGCGCACGTGTTCGATCCAGCTCATCGAGTCGCCTGACATTCCGACCATCGGTGTGGGCGAGGCGACGATCCCGGGGATCATCGACTTCCTCAAGTTCCTCGGGATCGACCAGCAGGATTTCATGCGCCATACGCAGGCGACGATCAAGCTGGCGATCCGCTTCGTCGACTGGCATCACCTCGGGCATCGCTATTGGCATCCGTTCGGTCCGTTCGGCGTGTTCGTCGATCGGCTGCCGTTCTATCACTTCTGGCACAAGGCGCGCGCCGAACAGCTGAACGTCGACCTCAGTCATTTCAGTCTCGAGATTGCGATGGCCGAGCAGAACAGGTTCATCTTCCCGGGCAACTCGCTCGGCCTCGCGCCGAATCTCAAGTACGCGCTGCATTTCGACGCCGGTCTGGTGGCGAGATATTTGCGCGCGTACGCCGAGCAAGCGGGCGTCGTGCGGCTTGAGCGCTCGGTGACGGGCGTCACGCGCCGCGCCGACGGCTTCATCGACGAGGTCGTCTTCAAGGAAGGCGATCGCCTGAAGGCCGATCTATACATCGACTGCACCGGCTTCCGCGGCCTGCTCATCGAAGGCGCGATGCAGACGGGCTACGTCGACTGGTCAAAGTACCTGCCGAACAATCGCGCGGTAGCGATGCAAGTGCCGAACGTGATTCCGCGCACGCCGTACCTCAGAGCGACTGCGCGCGCCGCAGGATGGCAATGGCGCATTCCGCTCCAACATCGTATTGGCACCGGCTACGTCTACTCGAGCGACCACATCAGCGACGAGGACGCATTGCGCGACCTGATGAGCATGCCGGAGAACGGCGAGCCGTTGACCGAGCCGCGCGTCATCCGCTTCACGACTGGCCGGCGCAAGAAATTCTGGAACGGCAACTGCGTCGCGCTCGGGCTGGGCTCGGGATTCATCGAGCCGCTCGAGTCCACCAGCATTCACCTGGTCTGCTCCGGGGTGTACGCGTTGCTGGATCACTTCCCGGACGCTACGTTCGATCCAGTCAACATCGCGCACTACAACGAGCAGGTCATCGAAGAGTTCGAGCGCGTGCGCGACTTCATCGTCCTGCACTATTGCACCACGCAGCGGACGGACACGCCGTACTGGCAGGAGCGCCAGCAGACCGAGCTGCCGGGCGATCTCGCCGAGCGGATGGAGCTCTACAAGCGCACCGGCCGCATTTTCCAGAAGCGTCACGAGATGTTCGTCGAGCTGAGCTGGTTCTTCGTCATGCACGGCATGGGGCTGAGGCCGCAGTCGTACGACCCGCTCGTGGATGCCTCGGACTGGCAGGCAGTCATGCACGTCATGCAGAGCATGAAGCAGAAGGTCGCTGCCGAAGTCGCCGCCTGCCCGTCGCATGACAGCTTTTTCCCGAACAAGCCTGAAGACAGCGCACCGGTTAGTGGCTGGGTGCAGCGCCGTCAGGCGCAGCAGGTGCCGGCACCATAGCCCCCAACGGGTGCCGGCACCTTTTCAGGGTTTGCGACGCGCTCAAGGCGATGCTGGCTACGCAGAACGTCAACGTGACGATCGCGCGCGACACGTCGATCCGCTCCGGCACCGACCGCGTCAAGCACCTCGCGATGGTCGCGGCGTTGAATCCGGTGCAGCCGGGCTCGTCGATCTCGCACTGGGATACCGCCGGGATTCCGAATCAGTTGATGGAGCCGTCGATCAACGCCGACCTCACCGCCTCGGTGCGGCCGCCGGAAGATCTGACGTCCTCGCAGATGACGGACATCGGCTGGTTCTCGGACGGTGACGGCGTGCCGGACGGCAAGGACAACTGCATCGGCTCCGACCTGCGTCCGACGGTCGTCATCGGCACGTGCAACTCGAAGGCTGGCAACGATCCCCAGGCCAACGTTGCACGGTCGCAGACGACGTCGATCAGTGCGCGGTCGACTTCGACAACAAGCCGCTGCACTACCTCGCGTGCGTGGCGCACAAGACCGATGACTTGCGCGTCAAGCGAGTGATCACAGGGAAAGAGCAGGCGGGCATCATCGTCTGCACGATCTTGAACGGCCTGCGGCACTGAGCCGTTCGTGACTCGATCGAGGGGCTCCCGGCGCAAGCCGGGGGCCCTTCACTTTTTGCGAGCCGGCGTTTTTTTGCGCTTCTTCGCAGTCTTGTCCTTCTTCTGTGGGTCAGGCTTCAGCCTGACTGTCTTTTTCTTCTTCAGCCCCGCGCGCTGCGCAACTTCCACCGACCGCCGCGCCCAGCGCGTCAGGTCCTCCGCTTCTTCGATCACATCCTCTGGCACCTGGAAGTAACCCAGGCTCGGCTGTCCCGGAAACGGCATGAACGCCTTCATCCCGCGCGACGTGTAGTCATCGCGATTCACGTCATCCACCTTGAAGTACAGGACGTCGTCGTCGATCAGCGCGAAGAACCATTCGCCGCTGTACAGGCCCAGACCGCCGAACATCCGGCGCGTGCTCAAGCCGGAGAGGGCGCCGAGCTGGTCAATGATGTATGTACGGTAGTTATCGGAGACTGACATACTCGCGCACCTTGCAGAGCGGGGCGCAATTCTAAAGGAGAGCCGCATGACGAAGTCGATCCATTGCTACGTAGCGGGCGTAATCGCAAGCCTGGTTACAGTACCGGTCCTCGCGCAGGCGCCTGCCGACGTGTCGCTGACTCGCTTCGATTGTGCCCCTGGCAGTGCTCCCCCGGCGGACATTGGCCGCTTCTCCGACACGATGGCTTACGAAGGCAAGAAGCTGCAGCTCACTGCGAGCTGCTATCTCATCCGCCATGCGGATCACTACATGATCTGGGACACTGGCTATCCCGTCACAGCTGCAACGCCGAACGGTCCGAGCGTCAAGGTGTCGCTGGTCGATCAACTCGCACAGCTGAAGATCAAGCCGGAGCAGATCGAGTATGTCGGCATCAGCCACTATCACGGCGATCACACCGGTCAGGCCGCTTCGTTCCCGCAAGCGACGCTGCTGATCGGCCAAGGCGATTGGGACGTGCTCAAGGGCCCGACGCCATCGGGCACGACGAACGCCGCGCCGCTCAAGCACTGGCTCGACGGCGACGGCAAGTCGGAGCCCGTCGCGAAAGACAA
>Ga0134124_10001472_pt1 | contig 18991 bp, 13 predicted proteins | sample KB304_FD_96880 | JGI IMG/M metagenome (GOLD analysis project Ga0134124, IMG submission 96880) | Terrestrial soil microbial communities without Nitrogen fertilizer from Kellogg Biological Station, Michigan, USA - KB3-0-4 | ecosystem: Environmental > Terrestrial > Soil > Unclassified ...
AACGGCCAATGATCCGACGAGCACATTGGCTTGCTCCTCCCGCGAGCTCATGACTGCCGCGCTCGTGGCTGTTGCCTTGAGCGCGGCCTGCAGCAGCGATGGCAACCAGGGCGGGAGCGCGGGGACGGCTGCCATGAATCCGCCTGCGAGTGCGGGAAATGGCTCATCCCCCACGGCGGGTAGCGGCAGCGCTCAGCCTGGTGCGGGAGGCTCTTCGAGTATCGGCGGCGCCGCCGCTGCAACCGGCGGATCGGGGCCTGTGCTGTCGTCTTCAGGGTCAGGCGGCACGGTGAGCTCTGGTGGCACCGGCAGCGGGAGCGGCGGGACTCCGTCTGCCACGAACATGGATCACTGCCTCTACGGATATCCGCCCGAGAAGACCGACGACACCATGGCGGCGGGCCCGGTCATTTTCCAGACGTCCCAGAAGCAGGACGACACCACCCTGCAGCCGGAGGTGTTGAAGTGGATGACGGACAACAAGTGGACTGGCGCGCACGTGATTTGGCACGCCGTCCGTGGTTGCAAGGACGGCACCGCCGGTGGCCTGTTGGGCCCGCTCGGTTTGAGCACGAGCCTTTGTACGCAACACCCGGAGTTGGTTCCAGCGGATCAGAACTGCAAAACGGCGGGTGATGGTTATCAGTTCCTGCTGTTTCACCGCCACATGTTGCAGTCACTCAAGCAGCTCTGGCCGAAACACGCCGCGGACTTTGCCGGTTTCGCGAAGTTCCCGACGACCAAGGCCGATCTGATGGCGCCTTGGAACGCCGCTGACCCCAACTGGGGCGCGAACAAGACGCAGATCCTCGCCGCCGCTGACATCGGCGACAACATCGATAAGCCCGATAATCTGGCTAAGTTCCCGACCGAGGGCGCGTTGGGCCATTGGCTGCAGTGCAACGTCGGCGCCAAGGCCCTGCCTGATTCTCCGAACGAGCCGTACATCGGCCTGCACTTCAACCTCCACGATCAGTGGGCGCGAACCGGCAGCTCGCATGGCTTGAACGATGGCCAGGTGAACGTCACGAACTACATGTTCTGGAAGCTGCACGGCTGGATCGACAACGTCTGGGAGAAGTACCGCATCGCCAAGGGCATCACCAAGGACGCCGCGGCGATGCAGAAGTACACTCAGGATCTCAAGCAGTCGTGCAATGAGATGGATATCGCGGAAAACATTCTGAAGAACAATACCGGCACCGCGATGGATGATTGTCCGCCCAACGTCAACGAGACGGGTGACTTTCACACCAAGGTGCGCCCGCTGTTCGAGTCCGCCTCGAACCATTGCGCGAGCTGCCACGGCCCGTCGCAAACCTCGCCGTACGCCAACCTCACCTTGGGTGGTGCGGTCTCGAGCAAGTGCATCGTCGGGCGCCTCAAGCGTGCCTCGTTGGATGGCGGACAAATTCAGTTGCTCGTACCCGGAGATCCCGAGCACAGCTTCCTGTATTTGAAGGCAGCAGGCCTCGCGGACGCCGCGGGTTGCGTTTCGTCCGACCCGGATCGCCCGTGCAACACCGCAGCGATGCCGCCGAGCGGCAAGACCTTCACCGAAGCCGAGCTGAAGATCCTCTACGATTGGATCAAGGCAGGCGCGGCCGGCCCGCCCTGATTCGTGATCCGTGATTCGAGGGGCCGGCGGGGAAGGGCAGCGTGAACTTGCATCACGCCCTCGCACCATCCAAGACTTCACGGACCTTCGAAAGCAATGCTCCGGGCAGCAGTGGCTTCTGGACGAAGCTCACGCTGGAACTGAGCACACCGCGGTGAATCATCGCGTCGTCGGTGTAGCCCGACATGAACAGCACCTTCATGCTCGGCCGGAGTGGCGCAAGGCGCTCCCAAAGCTCCCGTCCGTTCATGCGCGGCATGACCACGTCAGTGAGCAGCAGCTCGATGTTTTCCCGATGTTGTTCGCAGATGAGCAGCGCGTCACCCACGGTGGTGGCCTCGAGCACCTGGTAGCCATTTCGGCGGAGAATGGCGCAAGCCAGCGAGCGAACGTCCGTGTTGTCTTCGACGAGGAGTACCGTTTCTGCCCCTCGCAAGTTGCTGCGCGGCGGGGCGGGACGCTCGGATTGACGAGTGTTCGCGCTCGAGTTCACGCGCGGCAGGTACACCTTCAACGTGGAACCACGGCCGAGTTCGCTCGCCACGCGAATGCTGCCGCCACTTTGTTTCACGATGCCAAACACCGTGGAAAGGCCAAGCCCGGTGCCTCGGCCCTTCTCCTTGGTCGTGAAGAATGGATCGAAGATACGCGACTGCGTCGCGTTGTCCATTCCGGTTCCGGTGTCGCTGACGCTCAGCACCACGTACTGTCCGGGTGCCACGTCGAACGACTCGATGGGGTTGCTCTCGAGCAGTTCGACCTCCGCGGTTTCGATCGTCAATTTCCCGCCGCGAGGCATCGCGTCGCGTGCATTCACGATCAGGTTCAACAGCACTTGTTCCACCTGACTCGGGTCGACGAACACGGCTCCGAGGTTTGGGGTCACGCGCACGGCGAGCTCGATATCCTCGCCGATCAAGCGTTGCAGCATCTGCGTCATCGTCGAGATTGTGTCGTTGAGATTCAAGACCTTTGGTTTGAGAACCTGCTGCCGGCTGAACGCCAAGAGTTGCTGGGTCAAGTCGCTGGCGCGCTTGCCCGCCCGGGCGATCTGCTCGAGATCGGCTCGCATCGGATCGGCGCCTTGCAAATCGCGCAGGAGCAGGTCTGCGTAGCTGAGGATCACGGACAGGATGTTGTTGAAATCGTGCGCAATGCTGCCCGCGAGCGTGCCGATCGCTTCCATCTTCTGAGACTGTCGTAGCTGTTGCTCCGTCTGGCGCAGTGCCTCCTCGACTCGTTCTCGCTGAGCAGATTCCCGTTCGGCGACCTCGATGGCAAAGGCGCCCGCGGCCTGCGCGCTGTTTCGCTCGGTCAGGTCGAGCACGAACGCAATGCCGCGTGAGGTGTCGAGCATGGCTACGCCGACGAGTACCGGCGCACGTGAGCCGTCTTTTCGGATGTATTCTTTCTCCCAGGCTTTCGCCACGCCTGTTCGCTCCAGTTGCTGGACCGCCGCGTAGTCCAGATGGCGCAGCTCGGGAGGGGTCATGTCCAACCAGCGGAGCTTGCCCGACGCCAGATCCGCGCGTGAGTACCCGACTATCTTGAGGAATGTGTCGTTGGCTTCATGAATGTTGCCGACCGTATCGGCGATGATGATGCCAATCAGTCCAGACTCTGCCAGGTGCCCGAATCGCGCTTCGCTCACGTGCAGAGCCTCGGCCACCTGCTTGCGCTCGGTGATGTCTCGGACGTAGGCCGTGAACATGGGCCCAGCCTGCGAAATGGTCGGAACCACCGTGAGTTCGACCGGAAATTCACTGCCGTCCGCGCGCTGCGCGGCGAGTTCCAAGCGCTTGCCGAGGATTGGGCCGACTCCCGTGGTCCGATAGCGTTCAATCCCCGCCAGATGCTGCGCGCGAAGCGCCGGAGGAACGATCAACTCGGCCAACGGCTTGCCCAGCGCGGCCGCTCGCGAATAGCCGAACGTCTTTTCGGCAGCTGGATTGAATTCCGTGATCAAGCCCGCGCTGTCGATGGTCACGATGCTGTCGAGGGCGGCCTCCAAGATCGCCGCCTTGCGGGCTTCACTATCTCTGAGTGCGTCGTTGCTCCGTAGCAGTTCAGCCTGGGAACGCTTGCGCTCGGAGATGTCTTGCACCATCGAGACGAAGTAGTCGGGTGCGCCTGCCTCATCGCGAACCAGGGCCACGGTCAGCTCGATCCAGACCAGCTCGCCGTTCTTTTGGATGTAGCGTTTATCCATCGAGTACGTGGTAAGCTCACGAGCGAGCATCTTGCGCACGAAGTCCAGATCGATGCCCAGATCCGGGGCGTAGGTGATGTCCTGAAAGGAACGCACCAAGAGCTCGTCGCGTGTGTAGCCAACGATGTCGCATAGCTGCTGATTGACCTCCAGCCACTCCCCGGTCGGCGCAACGAGAGCCACGCCCACGGGTGCTTTCTCGAACGTGGATCGAAATCGCTTCTCACTCTGCTGAAGGAGCTTGTGCGCCGCGCGCAGATCGCGTTCAGCCGTGATGTCTCGAAAACAGAGGGCGACGTGCGAGACGAGGCCGCGTTCATCAGGCAACGGGAATGCGGTCACCTCGACGGTGCGGCGGTTGTCGCGCGCCTTCGCTCCGCAGCCACACTCGGTGGGCCGCACCGTTTCACCCGAGAGAGCACGTCGAAACAGCCCGGCCAACCCCTGCTGCTCCGGCGCTGGGTCATGCAGCACGTTGTAGCGAGGTGCCGGCGTCGCACCAAACAGCGTCTGAAAGGCGCGATTGACGCACAGGCTGCGTCCGTCAGCGCCCAAGATCTGGTAAGCCAACGGCGAGTGCTCGAATAAGCTCGAGAACACGCGTGGTGCCTCTGCCGTGGCCCCTAGATTGACGTCCGTGCTCGTGGCCGTGATGAGTCCTCCTCAGCGCCCATGAGGCGCAAGGGAACAGTTGCGCGGTGCCGCCTCCACCCAACCATAGTCGGTCTCTCACTGCGATGCTATGGCACCACCGGCCAGTTGCGAAATGCCCCGCTCACGCCTGCTAGTCGTCGGAGTTTGTTGGTAGAAGACAGAGTAAGTCATGTTCGAGGACGCGCTCCCCGCTGATTTCGCCATCGAATCGGGCGATCCGCGTGAGCCGGCCGAGCCGTTGTTCACGGAAGAGATGAGCCAAATTGCCTCCGCAGTGGAGAAACGCCGGCTCGAGTTCGCGCGGGGCAGGAACTGTGCTCGTGCTGCGCTACGACGCTTGGGGGTGCCCGATGCGCCGCTGCTCTCGGGCAGTCAGCGCGAGCCGCTTTGGCCAGCCGCAGTGGTGGGTAGCATCACGCACACCGCGGGTCTGTGTGTTGCAGCGGTGGCGCTTCGAAGTCGCTACGCCGGGGTCGGGATCGACGTCGAACTCGACGAACCATTGACGCCCGCTGTTGCCGAGCGCGTCGCCAGCGACGCCGAGATGAGCTCGCTGGCATCGCTGCCCAACTTGCTCGCGGCCCGGCTGGTGTTCTCTGCAAAGGAGGCCTTCTACAAATGCCAATTCTATCGCACCCGGCAGTTTCTCGACTTCTTCGAGGTCTCGATCGAGCTCGCAGCGCAGGGGGAGTTCTCGGTCGAGCTCAGGGTCGACGCTGGGCCGCTGGCTCGCGGGGAGCGTTTTCAAGGGCGTTGGCGTCGACGCGGTGGCTTCCTGTTTACCGCGGTGTGCATGGCGTGCTGAGCAGCTCGCACGCGTCCAGCGATGCTCAGCCGAGTCCGTGCAGCAGCGTTTCGAGCTCGATCTGTTGCTCTGGCGTCAGCAGCTGCGCGATCTCGTCGAGCAGCTCTGCTTCATCGCGCGAGTGGTTGCCGTAAGCGGTTTCGAAGCGCTCGAAGGCGAGGCGAGCGTCACTCGAAAGTTCAGAGTCGCGCTCGGCGAGAAAGCTGAAGCGAACGAGCGTGCCGCAGATGATGTCATGAGCGGCATGCAGCCGGTCGACCGCGGCGCACTGCTCGGGAAAGCGCTGACGGATGAACGGGAAGAGCGCTTCCTCTTCATTCGCGAAATGCTCGAGCAATTCATGCCTGAGCTCGGAGGCCAACGCAGGGAGCTTTTCACGCAGCTCGCGGCCGGCCGAACCGTTGCCCGCGAGGAGCGACGCGAGCTCGCGCGTCAGCTGACCGAGGTGAGCATGCGAGTGACCGAATCCTTGGAGTGGACTGGCGATGACCATCGATTGAGTTGTCGTAGGATACGCCCGCGGCTGCGCGTCGCCATGGTCCGTGTTGCGGATCGGTCCAATCCGGGCGGCTACGCGGCCGAGAACGCTATTTGCGCGCAAATATTGCGCCTCGTCGCGACTCACGCGGCGTAGCAGCGTTCGGTCCGTTGAGCGGCAATGTCCCAAGTGAAGGCCGTTTCCGCGGCGTGCCTGCCGTTGGCACCCATCCAGCGAGCCCACTCGAAGTCGGTGAAGAGCGTGCCGATGCCCCAGCCCACCGAGTCGACGGTGGGGTGGATCTTGAGGCCTGTCACGCCATGCCAAACGAACTCGTTCGGGCCGCCGACTTGTGAGGCAATCACGGGCTTGCCCGCCGCCCAGCCCTCCAGCGCGACGATCCCGAACGGTTCATTTCGACTCGGCATGCAGACCGCGTCACAGGCCTTGAACAATTCGATGCGTTGTTCGCCGTGCAAGTGACCGAGGAAGCGGATGGCGTGACTGACACCCAAGCGATGCGCGCGCTCGCGCAAGTCCCAAGACATGTGGCCGTCACCGACGAACAGGAACTTGGCGTTCTCGTGAAAGCGCAATAACCCGGGGATGGCCTCGAGCAGCAAGTCAGGTCCCTTTTGTAAGCAAAGCCGGCCACAGAACAGCACCGTGGGATCGAGCGGGCCCACGCCGTAGCTGCGCTTGACGTCACCCGGATCGATGTCGCCGTCGAACTCGTGCACCGGCACTCCGTTGTGAATGACGTCGCACTTCCACGACGGCAGGCTGTAGATTCGCGCCAACTCTTCTTTCAAGGTAGAGCTGACGGCAATCACTCGATCGACCGCGTACGTGCCTTCCCACTCGCATTCGCGGATCCGGGTGGATGGGCCGTCCCAGAAGTTGTTGCCGCATCGACCATACTCGGTGGAATGCATGGTGAGGACTGCGCGCAGTTCGGGGCGCTCCCGTTTGACCCAGCGTGCCGCATCGGCGGTGAGCCAATCATGCGAGTGCACCACCTCGAACGGGCCGAGATGCTTCTCCGTTTCGAAGAAATGCCAAACGAGCGAGCGACACATGCCCGCAATTTCTGCGATGAAATTGCGGTCCAGATCGTGGGGGCAATAGTGGTACCAAACATTGCCGATCTGGCGCACGCTGCCCAGGCCTTCCCCCGGCCTCGTGAACACGTGGACCTGATGACCACGCCGCGCAAGTGCTGCGGCAAGCTCGCTGACGTGAGTTGCGACGCCGCCAACCGCTGATGAGTGCAGCGTCTCCCAAGAGAACATCGCAATCCGCATTGGGCTGGAGTCTAACGTCCCTGGCAGCTCCTTGGGTATGCCCTTCCTCGGGCCCCGGATTTCCTCGCTGGTCGGCGCTCGATACTCAGCAGCCTTCTGGCCCGCAAACAGCTCCTTCCTCGAACTTTGGTGTCACTGCACGCTCGCTCCACGCCTTTTCCAGCGCGTTCAGCATCACCTCGGAGGATTGCGCTCCGCTCACTCCAAACCTGCGATCGAAGACAAAACAAGGCACTCCGCTGATACCCAAGTCGCGTGCTTGTGCCTCGTCCGCGCGCACGTCTGCCCTGTAGCTGTCACCTGACAGGACATCCGTTGCCTCAGCCGCGTCGAGGCCAGCTTCTGTCGCGAGCCGGACGAGCGTGCCGTGGTCGCTCATCAGCTCCCCTTGCTCGAAGTACGCCTTGAGCATTCGCTCTTTCACGGCGTCTTGCCGCCCGCGCTCCAGACCGAGGTGGACCAGGCGATGCGCGTCGAAGGTGTTGCCCGAGCGGATGCGGGTGAAGTCGAACGACAAGCCCTCGGCGCTCGCGAGTTGCACCAAGTGGTCCGTCGACTTTTGTGCCTGCGCCACCGACATGCCGTACTTGCGGGCGATGAATTCCACGTGTGAAACATCGCGGGGGCGTTCACGCGGGGCGCCAGGATCCAACTCGAACGCGCGCCAAATCAGCTCGACCTCGGAACGGTGTTGAAATCGTTCGAGCGCGCTCTCCAGCCGCCGTTTGCCGACGTAGCACCATGGGCACGCGATATCCGACCAGACTTCCAGCTTCACGGAGGGCATGGCTGAGAATCTAAGGCCAATTCGCGCCTGCGCAATCGAGACCCCGACCAGCGCGCAGGGCGGCTGCGGGGGAACGTAACGGTCCCGGATTGCGCTCGGTCGCGGGACCGGTCGTGTAGGTGCGCGGGTGATTGAATGGCGTCGGATCGCTCGCGTCCCACATTTCCCCGTAGCATTTGCCGATAATTCGCGATCCGAGGTGACAAGCCCCGAGTTAGCTTCAACACTCGAGGCATGAGACGCACGGTGCTGCTCGCGGTGAGCTGCTCGATCCTCGGCTGTGAGCCAAGGCTCGTGGTCGGCGAGCGCGCGGCGTCCGGCGGCGCGTCCGGCATCGACGGCTCTGCTGGTACGGTAGGCATGTCCGGCACGGGCGGCACGGCAGGGACTGGCGGGACGCCCGACATTGGGGGCGCGGCTGGCGCGAGCGGCGAAGGTGAGGGCGGAGCTGCGGGCGAAGGCGGAGCGACCGGCGAGGGCGGCGAGGCGGGTGCTCAATGTCCAGACCCCGGTGTCCCGATCCCCGGCATGAAGGATCCGATCGTGGTTCCGTGGTCCACGGGCTTCGAAAACAATTTCTGTGACTACACCAACGCGGGTGGGTTTTTCGCCGGCAACGGAGTGCGAAAGATCGTGACTTCGCCGGTGCACTCGGGGCATTACGCCGCAGAGTTTACGGTCGCCAGCTCCAGCTCCAGCACGATGACGGACCAAAACCAAGCGCGTTGCGTGCGCCAGGGAGCGTTGCCCACCGAAGCCTACTATGGCGCTTGGTATTACATTCCCGTGCTCACGAAGCTCAACGATAACTCGTCACTCTGGAATCTCTTCCACTTCCAAGGCGGAGACACGGCTAGGCACGTCCCAGGCGGTGATTCGTCGCAGGATGGGCTGTGGGACGTAACGCTCATCAACAACGCTTCGGACACTGGCGTCCAGCTCTTGGCGTACGATTTCATCAACGGTACGGTGCGAAAGCCGACCAACCCGCCGACGGTACCGATCGGCGAGTGGTTTCACATTCAATTTTATCTCAAGCGGGCCTCCAACGCGACCGGCGCGATCAGGCTCTACCAAAACGGGAAGTTGTTGGTCGAGAAGACTGGCATTGTCACGGATGACTCCACCTGGGGGCAATGGTTCGTCGGCAACATCGCGAAAGGGCTGACGCCTCCGGACTCCACCCTGTACGTCGATGACGTCACGATCGACACCACTGGCATCTCGCTCTGAGCGCTGGCGTACCGCGCGACGCGTCGCGATCGCCCTGCTCGGATTGGCGGGCGGGCTTTCGAGCGCCCGCGCGCTGGCTGAACCGGCGGCCGCGCTCACGCTCCGCTGGCAAGCCCCGCCTGGTTGCCCTCAGCAAGCAGAAGTGAAGGAACGGATTCGCGCGCTCACCGGCTCGACTCGTCCCGCAGCCTCGAGTTTGCTGGCCGAGGGCACGATCACCCAGACCGACAGCTCTCACTTTCATCTCAAGCTCGTCACCCGCTCGGGTGGACTCGTCGGTGAGCGGAAGCTCGACGCGAGTTCGTGCGAGAATCTCACGGGCGCGGCCGCGGTGAGTGTTGCTTTACTGATGCGCTCGGCCGAACCACTCAACGAGGGCGATTTCTCTAGCAAGTCGCCCAACGGCGCGATGCCGACGGCGAGCGCAACGACGGGCAGCGCGCCAACGACGGGCAGCGCGCCAACGACGGGCAGCGCGCCAACGACGGGCAGCGCGCCAACGACGGGCAGCGCACCTACGACGAGCAGCTCGGGGCCGACGAGCACGGGCGCCAGCAACTCGCAAGCAGGCACGGCAGCAGCCGTTGCGACCGCCACGCGGCCGAACGCGGGATCGAACGGCGCTGCTGCACAAAAGCACGCACGACCAGCGACCAAGAGTGACTCGCAAGACTCCGAAAACTCCGAATTGCCGCCGAGCAAAATCATCGAACGCCCGATCCGTGCGCCGGCCGTGCGCCGGGCCCGCGTGCTTGCCGAAATCCCGCTCGCGGTGATGAGTCTGGGACCGTTGCCGAAGCCGAGCTGGGGCGTTGCGTTCGCCGGTGGCGCGTCGTTCGAGAGCTGGCGGCTTCTTCTGGGCGGCTCGGTGTGGCTTCGTCAGCACGTCGTGTCCGAGGCGTCTCCGGACTTCGGTGCGGACATCGATCGCTTGACCGGCACGGTCAGGGCTTGCCGCACGTTGAGTGATTCAATGTTCGAAGTCGCTCCATGTCTGACCTTGTCACTCGAGCACATCAGCGCGCGTGGCACCGGTGCCGGGGTCACGGCGCGCTCCGAGCAGGCCAATTGGCTGGCGGTGGGTGCCGGTGCCCAGGGGCGCCTGCATCTGACTGGCTTTTTTGCGCTGCTGTTCGGAGTCGACGCCCAGATTGAGACGGCCCGCCCCGTGATCTCGATCGACGGTGCCGGTACGGTAAAACAGCTCGGATACGGCGCATTTACCGCGACAATTGGCCCCGAGTGGAGTTTTTGACGGACCCGGCGAGCGCGCCGTGCCGCCGATTCAGGTCTAGTTGAGCGCTGCGACCGCCTTGATTCCAAGCCCGATGAAAGCCAACAGCGCGACGCCCTGCGCGATCTTGAACGGCGTTTCGGTCTGCGTCGGCGCGAGCTTCTTCAGCGCAGGGATCTTCTGAAAGCTCTGCACGATCAGCACGAAGAAGTTCAAATACTGCGCGATCACCGCGCACACGACGTAGATCCAAGAAAACGCGCCCGCGAGATGCGCCCCGTAGCGCGCGTACACCGCCAAAGCCAAGAGCACCAGTGAGATGATGCCGACGATGTGTGAAGGCAGCAGCTTCTGGAACGGGAACATGAAGCCAGTCACGCTCGTGGCGATGGTCGTGGCCAAGAAGAAGGCCGTCCAACCGTCGAGCGGGTCGCCGGTCAGCATTCCGTAGACGACCACGAACCCCGAGGCGATCCCGAACAGACTGATGAGCACGTGAAATTGCGTGAATAGTTTGAGCATGGCAATGAGCTTTCGGGGTGGGCCGAAACCAACCCCGATATCGCTCATACTATGATCGGCAGGATGTCGGGAATGATCCGTTGGTGTTACAGCTGTCCGTACTCGTCGTGACGACGCCACCAGACGCCGGTCTCGTTGCGCCCGCGAGGCGCGCGGTCGAGCCACTGATACATTCCCCAAATGCTATCCACGCCGCGCGCATAGCTCGAATACGAATGGTAGACGACGCCCTCTTCGAGCACGAACGCGCTGACTCCCGGCCGTTCGCGCGTGTACGTGGCGGTGTCGGTTCCCGTCGTGGCCGCAATTTGGCTGACTAGCCCAGCATCCTCTCCCGGCCGCAACGTCCACTGCGCTTCGCGGCGATAGTTGTATTCGATGCCGCCCTCAAGCTGCTGCTTTTCCGTGAACTGCACGTTGTAGTCGAGGTTGAAGTCGCTACCGAACGAAGACACCCAAGGGAACGTCCAGCCCATGCGCCGCTTGTAGGCTTGAAGCTTGGGCAGCGGTGCGCGAGATACCGCAACCAAGGCGACATCGTGGTTCTCGAGATGCACGGCGATGCCCGAGAAACCGTCCGCGATCGACGAGCAGGAAGGGCAGCCGGCCTTGTAGTCAGGCCCGAACATGAAATGGTAAACGAGTAGCTGCGTGCGTCCCTTGAACAGGTCGGCGAGCGACACGCTGCCCTCGTCGGCGTCGAAGCGATAGCTTTTGTCGACGCGAACCCAGGGCAAATCTTGCCGCTTTTGCGCGAGCGCATCGCTCTTTCGCGTGAGCTCTTTTTCCTCCTGGAGTAACGCCAGGCGGGCTGCGATCCACGCTTCTCTGGTTGCGATCGGGTGTTTGGTCATGGTTCTTTCCTTGGTCAATTCACGCTGCAGAGCCAGCCGCCATCGCCGCGACCATCGCGGCGATCTGTCGTTCTGCGGCCTTGGGTGAAGACTCGAACTGCCGGCCGAAATCCCGAGCGAACGAATCGGGAAAGATGTCTTCTTGCCCGCTCTCGATGCCGTCCAGGATTGCGTTTGCAACGTCGAGCGCCGGGGCCTTCGGCATCGCCAGATCTCGGACCATGTCGGTGTCGACCGGCCCTGGATACGCTCCGAACACTCTGGTGCGCTGCGCCGCGAGCAACACCCGCGCGCACTGGGTCAGGGAGTGGAGCGCTGCCTTGGACGCGCTGTAGGTCGGGAACATCGGAACATTGCTCAAGCCCGCCGCCGAACCCACGCTGACCCACGCGCCGCCGCCGTTTTTGCCCAAAATCGGCCCAAATTCGCGCAACATTTGCAGGGGGCCGAAGTAGTTGACCTCCATTTCGCGGCGCGCTTGCTCGAACGCAGCGGCGCCCCAGAGCTCGGCATTGAGCGTGACGCCCGCGTTGTTGAAGAGCAGCGTCACGTCGTTTGCCGCGAGCCCCGCGGCGCGAATCTGCTTCGAATCGGTGACCTCGAGCAACAGCGGCACCACTCGCGCGTCGCGCAGCCCGCTCAGAGATTCAGCGGCGCGTGCCGTCGCATAAATTTTCTTCACGCCGCGGCTGAGCAATGCCTCGCTCAGCGCACGCCCTATGCCGCGGTTTGCGCCCGTCACCAGCGCAATCGCGCCTTCGATCTTCACTTGTTTCATGTTCGGCCTTTCTCGTCGGAGTCGACCCTTCAAGGTCTAGTGCCGCGATCGAGAGGTCTGGGAGTAACAAGCCAGTCGTGAACGGAACACCTCTGCCAGAGCGCTATTTCCCGGCTCAATCTTGCGCGCGAATGCATTTTCCCGGTTGCGGAACCAAGGCTAGCGGCCCACGTTGCGATTGCCCGCCGTTGACGAGTTCACTCGCTTGACCCGTGACTGAAACACGGCCCCGCGCTGAGCTTGCTATCCCCTGCGTCCCAACTCGATCAACCCACCACGTGAAAGGAACGAAGTATGGCTGACGGAACCATCAAGACCAAAGACGGCGTTGTGATTTACTACAAGGATTGGGGTCCCAAGAGCGCGCAGCCGCTCGTGTTTCATCACGGCTGGCCGCTGAGCGCAGACGACTGGGACAATCAAATGCTCTACTTCCTCGATCGCGGTTTCCGCGTCATCGCGCATGACCGCCGCGGTCACGGCCGCTCGAGTCAGACCGAGTCGGGCAACGAGATGGACACCTATGCCGCTGACGTCGCGGCGCTTGCGCAGCACCTCGAACTCAAACACGCCGTTCATATCGGCCACTCCACCGGCGGTGGTGAAGTCGCGCGCTACGTCGCCCAACACGGCCAAAACGAGCGCGTCGCCAAAGCCGTGTTGATCGGCGCCGTACCGCCGATCATGGTCAAATCCGAGTCGAACCCCGGCGGTCTACCGATCGAAGTCTTCGACGGCTTCCGCGCGGCGTTGGTGGCGAATCGCGCGCAATTCTTCAAAGACGTCCCGAGCGGGCCGTTCTACGGCTTCAACCGCGAGGGCGCCAAACCGCTGCCCGGCGTGATCGACAACTGGTGGCGTCAAGGCATGATGGGCGGCACCAAGGCCCACTACGATTGCATCAAGGCCTTCTCCGAAACCAACTTCACCGAAGACCTGAAAAAGATCGAGCAACCGGTGTTCGTGATGCACGGTGAAGACGATCAAATCGTGCCCATCGCCGACTCTGCGCTGTTGGCGATCAAGCTACTCAAAAAAGGCACGCTCAAGGTCTACCCGAAACTACCGCACGGCATGTGCACCACGCATCCCGACGTAGTGAACCCCGACCTGCTTGCGTTCATCAAAGGCTGAACACGAACGCGCGCCGACTCGCATTGATGAGCGCGCGGGTGAACCTTCTTTTTTGGGGGGTTCACTGCGCGCCCCAATGCGGCGCAGGGAGAAATCCACGCTCCGCGGCCAAATCGGTTGCACTCGGGCTCGCGCGCACCCGACGATCGGTCACGTATTTCGGCCCTAACGCTCGCTGTAGCACGCTGCACTTCCACGCTCGCACGCCGAAGCGCAACGCGCCGACGGTGAGCCCGCTCACATCGCGGAAACCGCTCGACCGAACCAGGGTTCGGCAACCCAGGGTTCGGCAACCCAGGGTTCGGCAACCCAGGGTTCGGCGAGTCGAATCGCTCGACCGAACCCAGGGTTCGGCAACCCAGGGTTCGGCAACCCAGGGTTCGGCAACCCAGGGTTCGGCGAGTCGAATCGCTCGACCGAACCCGGGGTTCGGCAACCCAGGGTTCGGCAACCCAGGGTTCGGCAACCCAGGGTTCGGCAACCCAGGGTTCGGCGAGTCGAATCGCTCGACCGAACCCAGGGTTCGGCAACCCAGGGTTCGGCAAGTCGTAGTCGTGCACGAATATCAAACTCGCCTGCGACGACGCTCGCCTGGATGACACGCGCTGCGTCAGCGAAGCGGAAGGCCACATGGTGCACGAAGGCCAGGGTACGACTAGCTCGATAGCCGTCGTTCGCGGAAGGACGACCGCGTCGGGAACGCCGTGCCCACACGAGTTGCGATGCCGGAACTCGAGCGCCCCCCCTTTCCCAGTCTGCGGCGCGTGAATCCAGCATCTAGGAGCGCAGTCGCGGGAATTTCTGGTGTCCCGGCAGTGTCGGGCCAATGCGACCTCGCGAAGTGCCTGCGGGTCGGGATCGAGTCCAAATCTCTGCAGAAATTTCGCACAGCAGCGCCTGAGAGCCAATCCTAGAACCCCTCCCGTCGCCCGCCTGCGGATACGCTTCGCAATCCTGCGTTGCGCCTCCTCAACGTACCCTACGGGTACGCCTCGTCGTCGCGCCTTGGCTTGCTTGCGTCTCCTTGGCGGGCTCGGTCCGGGGTCCTAGGATTTGGCTCTTAGCAACGCAACCGGATTGGCCGTATCCCTGACATGGGATCGAGCAAGCCGAGCAGATTTGGGCGAAGAGCATGGCCAATGGGTCGGTTCTTTGGCGCCCTGCTGCTGTGTGTAGGGGTGGCCGTCGCCTGCTCGACTACCTCTGACCACCCTCCGCCGGTCCAGGGCCCCACCGAGGCTCCGCCGATGTTTGGTCCAAGCTCGGGCGGCGAGTGTGAAGAGGAAGGTGCGGTTCGTGCGTGCGGCCACGTCACCAACACCTTTGGCGACTACGTCACCTGCTCGATGGGCGAGATCACCTGTCACGATGGGCGCTGGAGCGCTTGCATCGGCGATCGCTTGGTCACGATGAGCCACCCGAACGTGCGACTCACGCAAGCGGGTGTGCACGTCTTGTCCACGCCAGTTCCGTGCACGAATGTCTGCGACCCCTACTGCTCGTCGACGCAAAGTGAGGTCTCGGACGTGGTCGACGCTGCAACGATCGTCCCCAACGCCGACGGCGGAGTCACGCTCAAGAAGGCGGACGGCGGCGTGACGGTGAAGGCGTCCAACAACTGCCGCGGCCTGCAATGCCAGCTCGTGACGTGTACGGGCATGGGCGTGACCACGACCATCTCCGGCACGGTGTACGACCCGGCGGGCAACAACCCGATGTACAACGCCAACGTTTACATCCCGGTCATGCCCAAAGAAGCGCTGCCCGCGTTCGGTACCGGCGCGAGTTGCGACACCTGTGCCGGCGCCCCAGCGCTGGTCGCGCTGCGCTCCGCGCGCACGGATTCGGCCGGTAATTTCACGCTCAGCGACGTGCCCGTGGGCGCGAACATTCCGATTGTCGTCCAGATGGGCAAGTGGCGGCGCGAGATCGTGCTGAAATCCATAGCGAGCTGCACCGGCAACTCGGTGACCAACAACTGCACCGCGGCCAGCGCCGCTGATTGTGTGTTGCGCCTGCCCAAGAATCGCGCGGACGGCTACGACCCAGTGGCGGACACATATACCAAAGCGGACGTTCCCAAGATCGCTATCGTCAGCGGCTCGGCGGATCCTTTTGATTGCTTGCTGCTGAAGGCGGGTCTCGACCCGGCGGAGTTCGGCGACAACACCTCCAGCAAGCGCTTTCATTTTTACCAAAGCGATAGCAGCCCCGGGAACAAGTTGTCGTCGTCGTACGGCGCCAACGTCACCGGCGCCGCACTGTGGAACAACCTGAACGGCGCCGGTTCCAACTTGATGTCTTACGACGTCGTGCTCCTGCCGTGTGAAGGCGGAAACTACGACAAGCAGACGCTCGGCAACACGCCGTACCAAAATATGATCAACTACGCGGACGCGGGCGGTCGCGCGTTTACTACGCATTACAGCTACACTTGGCTGCAATATCCGTCGGTCAAGGGCTACGTCGCTGCGCCCAATGATTGGTCGAAGGTCGCCAAGTGGACGCACTCGTCCGGTTCGACCAACACCCAAGACCCGATGACGGCCGTGGTGGACACCAGCTTCCCCAAGGGCAGCGTGTACTCCACTTGGCTGCAAAATGTGGCAGCCTCGGCGACGCCCACGAAGGTCACCATCCACGAAGGTCGCCAAGATTTGACCACGGTGGGTGCCGACACTCAAAGCTGGATGTCGGCGTACGATTCCAAGTACCTGACCGCGCCCAATTTCTCCCCGCTGTTTACCTTCAACACGCCGTATGCAGCTGGCGCTGCCAACCAGTGCGGGCGCGTCGTGTACAGCGACTTTCACGTGTCGGCGAACGCGTTGGTGGGCGCCAATCAATGCTTGACCAATGCCGACTGCGGCTACACGGCGACCTGTGTGGGCGCCAAGACCGGCGGCCAGGGCCAGTGCACGGAGCCTTGTGACACCCCGGCGGATTGTCCCGCGACTAGCTACAGCTGCAACGGCGCAGTGGTCGGTAAATGCCAGCTCAAGACGTGTACGTCGGCCCTCGATTGCCCCGCCGGCGAAACCTGTAACAGTGGCACTTGTAGCTGTTCTGCGGCCAACGCGGCCACCGAGTGCGGTTCCGGAACCTGCAATGCCATGACCTGTAAAGCGGGTCACTCCTGCACTTCCAACGCGAACTGTGGCGCGGGCACGTGTGGCGGCGGCACGTGCACCAAGAGCGGTACGAACGGCGCGGGCGCGTGTCACAAGAATCTGGATTGCGGCATCGGCACTTGCGGCGGCGGCGCGAACAACGGCACCTGCACCGCGGGCGCGACGTGTCACGCGGACGCGGATTGCGGCACGAACGGCACTTGCGGCAACAACGGCGGAACCATCGGTAGTTGTTCTACGAGCTCGGTGAGCTGCCACAGCAACGCGTTCTGCGATAGCGGCTCGTGCACCGGCGGCACGTGCGGCACCAGCAGCGCCGCGTGTCGCGTCAATGCCGACTGTGATGGCGGCGCGGCTTGCGGCTCGGGCGCCGGTTCGACCGCAGGCACGTGCAACACCAGCGCGATCGCGTGTACGAGCGCGTCGATGTGCGACGGCGGTTCTTGCTCGGGTGGCACTTGCAATACCAGTGCGAGCACCCTCTGTCACAAGCATGCCGATTGCGACACGGGCATTTGTGGCGCGACCAAGGGCACCTGCTCGCGCACCTGCTCCAACGGCCCGAAGATCGGCCAAGCCTGCACCACGAATTCGACTTGCGGCACGGGCTTCACCTGCGGTGCCGCTTCGACCTGTTCGATCGACGCCGATTGCACCTCTTCAGGCTCGGTGTGCAACGCGAAGTGCAGCGGGACCAAGGCGTGCGGTGACAACTTGTCTTGTAGTGCGAGCAAGACTTGCAACAATGCCAAGTGCTCTACCGTAAGCTGTGCGGGAGACACTGGCTGCTCGGTGTCGAGCAAATGCAACGGCGCCAAGTGCGGCACTGCTACTTGTACCGGCGACAGCGGCTGCGGCGTGAGCAAGGCGTGCAACGGCGCGAAGTGCACCGCCGTGAGCTGCGCCAATGACAATGCCTGTGGCGCTAGCAAACTGTGCAACGGTGCCAAGTGCAATGCGGCAGTCTGCGCCAACGACGCGCAATGCCCGACCGGCGTCGCGTGCAACAACGCCAAATGTACGACGGTGACCTGCGGCTCGAAAGCGGATTGCGGGACGTACTCGAGCAATGTCTGCGCGGCCGCGTACTGCACGACCAATACCTGCACCACCAACGCAGATTGCGGCAGCGGCGGCACGTGCGGCGGCGGCACCTGCGAGACCGGCGATGATTGCGTAAACCCCGCTGGTTGCGGTACCGAGGAGCTCTGCAACGGCTACGCGCAGGGCCTGTGCGCCAAGTCCTGCACGACCAACGCCGATTGCGCCCCAGATCTGTGCGTCAATGGCAAGTGCGGCGGCTGCACCAACTCGGCGCAGTGCAACGACAATGCCTATACCCCGTCGTGCGGCGGCATCGCCTCCGGCAACTACGGCAAGTGCTCGGTGTACACCACCGGACAATTCCCGGCAGCGTGCCGCCAGGGGCAGCTCTCCCCGCAGGAGAAAGCGCTCGAGTTCATGTTCTTCGACCTGACCGCGTGCGTGTCGTCCGACGACCTTCCGCCCCCAGGCCCCACGGTCTTGCCCGGCTATGATCCTGCGACGTTCGTGCAAGACTACACCGCGAACTGCAAGGACGGCCTGAAGCCGATCTGGCGCGAATTCGACTGGCAGGCGTCGATCCCGGACACGGCCTCGATCGTCATGACTGCGCAGTCCGGGGACACAATCGCAAGCCTTTCGCCCGCCATGCCGCTCGCCTTGGCCACTGCGACCACCAGTACGAACGTTGGAGCCAGCGGCACCAATTTCGACTTTGCGCTGATCGACACGGGCAAGGGTGCGTCAACCGCCGGCGTGTTCAACAAAGCGTCGCCCGTGGTTCCGTCGCGCAACGTGCTGCGACTCACGATCACGCTGAACCCCACGGGCGATAATCTCGTGGCACCCGCGCTCCTCAAGTGGAAAGTGCAGTACGACTGCTCGCCCGGCGAATGAGCGCCGTTTAGACGGCCAATGCTTTGAGCGGAGCGTTGCGCTGTTCGGCGACTAGGGTGGCGCGCCCGCCTGAATCCAGTCGCTGAGCGCTTTCAAATCAGCCGCGGCTAGGCAAGTCGCTTGGTTGCAGCTCGGTGGCATGGTGAAGCCGTCGCACTGACGATTCATCAAGCGGACGAGCGCGCTCTTTGCCGGATCGCCGGCCTCGACGAACTTCGTGTAGCCGCACTCGGCGAGCACGGTATTCGGTCCGGTGAGCGTCGCGTAGAGCAGGGGACCAGGCACGAAGTGCGGACTCTGTTTGTCCGC
>Ga0134124_10001474_pt1 | contig 18976 bp, 17 predicted proteins | sample KB304_FD_96880 | JGI IMG/M metagenome (GOLD analysis project Ga0134124, IMG submission 96880) | Terrestrial soil microbial communities without Nitrogen fertilizer from Kellogg Biological Station, Michigan, USA - KB3-0-4 | ecosystem: Environmental > Terrestrial > Soil > Unclassified ...
CGTCCAGCAGCAGCACATCCGGCTTCTGCAACAGCAGGCGGGCGAGAGCGATGCGCATCTGCCAGCCGCCGGAAAATTCGCCGCAGTCCCGGTGCCAGTCGGATTGCGTAAAGCCGAGCCCCTTCAGCACGGTGCCGATTTCAGCCTCCATCGTATAGCCGCCACCATGACGGAACTGTTCCTGCAGCTCGCCGTAGCGCGTCAGGATCTGTTCGTGTTCGGCCAAATCGTGGGGGAGACGCTCCAGATCGAGCCCGATCCGGTGCAGCTCGTCCTCCATCGCCAGCAGTTCTTCGAGTGCGGCCCGGGCTTCGTGGAACAGCGACCGGCCGGTCGTGACGATACCGTCCTGCGGAAGGTAGGACGCCCTGGCACCCTTGGCAAACTGGATCTCGCCCGATGTCGGTTCGGTCAGGCCGGCGATGATCTTCATCAGAGTCGATTTGCCGGCGCCGTTCTCTCCGACCAGCGCCACCCGCTCACCTTTTTTCAGATGCCAGGAGATGTTGGTGAAGAGCGGATTACCGGCGAAGTCTTTGGACAGGTTGATAAGTTGGAGCATGGGGAATGTTGTAGCACACGGAAGCCGAAGTGGGCAAGAGGCTGCATTGCGGACCCGGGATATCGAGCGCCACATTCGGACGGTCTATGCCAAAACGTTGTTCGTACTTTACGATTGTTATACTTTGATTTTCAAGGAGTCGTCTGATATAGTTCGTTACGAATGAGATTTTATCAACGTCGACACGAAATGCAGGCCGGCAAAATTCAACATTGTGTTTGATACCGTAGAAATTGATGAACCTGATGCGCGACTGTTTGCTCACTCCGTCTGACAGCCGCATGAGTTTCATCTTCTCGCGGGAGGTGCGGTAATGATCACACAATTTCGAAACTGGGGCATCAAGACCAAGATCATGTCGATTCTGCTGGTCAGTATCTGCCTGTTCACTCTTTCGGTAGAAGCCATTTTCGTGCCGCTCATGCTGCGCTATCTGATGAACGAGCGGCAGAACGATGCGCAACAGGTAGTTGAAGTGGCCTACGGCATATTGAAAGAACATATGCAGAAGGTTCAGGCCGGCCTGGAAACGCCCGACAGGGCCAAGGCCGAGGCCATTTCCCTGATCAAGTCGCTCCGTTTCAAGGGCCAGGAATATTTCTGGATTCACGATCTGAGCAGCCCTGTTCCCAGGATGATCATGCATCCCACCGTCCCTTCCCTGGACGGCAAGGTGCTGGATGACCCGCAGTTCAACAAGGCAACGGGTAAAAGTACACTGTCGAATCCTGCCATGGTACCGCTAGCCGGCAAAAACCTCTTCATTACAATGAACGAGGTAGTTGAAGCCGCAATGGAGGGTTTTGTCACCTACAGCTGGCCCAAGCCGAAGTTGAGCGGCGGCGTTACCGCAGAGTTGTACCCAAAGATCTCATTCGTCAAGAAGTTCGAACCCTGGGGTTGGGTCATCGGCAGCGGCATCTACGTGGACGATGTCAAGTCTGCCGTAACTCACGTCAGGGGCCTGATCCACATCGCCTCCATATTCTTCTGCCTTGCCACGCTTGTCATCTATTACCTGATGGTCCACTACATTTCCAGGCCGGTAACCAATCTGGCGCAATTCGCGAAAAGGATCGCCACCGGGGAGTACGGCGCCCAGCTGCCGATATCGACCAATGACGAGGTGGGGCTGCTTTCCGAATCGTTGAACCGGATGTCTAACCAAATAAGAGAGGACGCCTACGACCTGGAAACGGCCAACAAGGAACTGCAGCAGGAGCTGGCCGAACACAGACGAGCCGAGGAGTCCCTCAAAGCCAGCGAGGAGAAGTTCCGCACCCTGGTGGACAATTCCTTCGATGTCATTTTTGTTCTTGATTCCGCCGGAGTGTTCCAGTTCGTATCCCCTTCCTGGGAAACGCATTTCGGCTATCCGGTCACCGGCGTCATAGGCATAAATTTTCAGGCATTCGTGCACCCCGAAGATGCCCCGCACTGTATTGAATATCTCACGCAGGTCATGACAAACGGACGGGCTGCAACGTGCCTTCCATATCGTGTCAAACACGCCGATGGCTCCTGGAGGCTTTTCATCGCCAATGGCACCATGAACACGGACTCAACGGGGACCGTTTTCTATATCGGAATCGGACGCGATATTTCTGACGAGAAGAGGCTTGAGGAGGAACGACTAAATCTTGAGCGTCAGTTTCTCCATGCACAGAAACTGGAAAGCCTCGGCATCCTGGCAGGAGGTATTGCCCACGACTTCAACAATCTATTGACGGTCATCATCGGCAACCTTGAGCTGTCATGCATGCAGCTTGACAAGACATCCCAGGCGGCAATCCGCATTGATCAGGCCATGCAGGCCAGCTTGCGTGCAGCCGATCTCACCCGGCAAATGCTGGACTATTCGGGAAGGGGAATTTTCGAACTCAAGCAGCTCGACATCAATCAGCTGGTAAAGGAAAACTGCGACCTGTTCCGCACAACCGTCCCCAAGACCATTTCCATGACGACGAAGACGGCCATCTCCCTCCCGGCGGTATCAGGCGACGCCGGACAGCTGCAGCAGGTCATCATGAACCTGATCACCAACGCAGCCGAAGCCATCGGTAGCGAGCCGGGCAGCATCCTGATTGCTACCGGCGTACAGGAATGCGACATGGAGCTGCTCCAGCACAGCAGACTGGAGAAGAAGCCGCCACCGGGACGATATATCGCTATCGATATCACCGATTCGGGCTGCGGCATGGACAAGGAGACCCAGCAACGTATTTTTGAACCTTTTTACACGACCAAATTTACTGGACGCGGATTGGGCATGTCATCCGTGATGGGTATCATCAAGTCGCACAATGGCGCCATTCTCCTGTACAGCGAGCCTGGATCAGGGTCCACCTTCAAGGTGCTGCTGCCCGTAATTTCCGAACAGCAGGACGTCATTCAATCCGGCCCTCCAGACGGCGAGTTTCCGAAGCCGTACCGTGACTCAACCGGAAAGGTACTGGTAGTCGATGACGAAGAACTTGTGCGGGAAGTATGCGGGGAATATCTTAAAGACATGGGACTTCAGACATTGAGTGCAGCTGACGGCATGGAAGCGGTTGACATTTTCAGCCGGAATGTGAATGACATTTCGCTTGTCATACTTGATCTGACCATGCCGAATATGGATGGTGTGGTATCATTGCGTGAGATGAGACAGATTCAGCCCGATGCCAAGATTCTCATCAGTAGCGGCCATGCCACACAAACAACCGAAAAGTTTTTTACTGATGACCAGCCGGACGGCTTCATTCAGAAACCATTTCAGAAAAAGGAACTCCAGGATAAAATAGCCGGAATTCTCGATGGATCATAATTCCACTCAATTGAATCTCACGACGGGATTGTGTCGTAGCAGATAAAAAAGGAAACACATGAGGCGAATCAAGCGAAGGGCGATGGTGCTCCTTGGCACTGCAGCGGTGTTGTTCTCCGCTGTTGCCGGGTGCAATCGAACTCCATCGGCATCCGGCACTGTTCAGGGGTATGTCGAGGGGGAATTCGTCTATGTTGCCGCCCCCCTGCCGGGGAGGCTGGAGAGGCTCTTCGTGCAGCGCGGTTCACAGGTCAAGGCCGGTGAACCGCTTTTTGAGCTGGAGAGTGTCCCGGAAAAAACGGCCCATGATGAAACAAGACTGCACCTCGCCCAGATCCGCTCCCAGGTGGCCGATACAAAAAAAGGGCAGCGGCCGACAGAAATTGAAGCCACCACTTCCCGATTAAATCTGGCACGAGTAGCGCTTAAGTACTCGGAACAGGAGCTCGCCCGCCTGGAACGGCTGTTAAGCGCCAGGGTAGTACCGGCGCAGGAAGTTGACCGGCTGCGCTCACTCCGCGATCAGGACCGGCAGCGGGTGGCCCAGCTGGAAGCCGAACTCGGCACGGCGAAGCTCGGTTCGCGCAGCGACCAGGTAGCGGCAGCCGAGGCAAGTATGCGGGCACTTGAGGCGGCCCTGGCCAGGAGCAAATGGGATCTTGACCAGAAGCGGCAGACGGCACCGACGGCCGGACTGGTTTTCGATACCCTGTACCGCACGGGAGAGTGGATCGCCGCGGGGCGACCGGCCGTAGTCCTGCTGCCGCCGCAAAACATCAAGGTGAGGGCATTCGTACCGCAGCCGTTAATCTCAGCAATCCACCAGGGGGACAAGGTGCTGGTAAGCGTTGACGGGATGAAGAAACCGTTATCCGGCACGGTACATTTCGTTTCACCTCAGGCGGAGTACACCCCTCCGGTTATCTATAGCCGGGAGAATCGGCAAAAACTTGTATACATGGTTGAGCTCGGCTTCGATCCGGAGGCGGCGGTGCAGTTGCATCCCGGCCAGCCGGTGGATGTCCGGTTCGGTTCCGGATCATGACGGATGGTTTCGTCATCGACGTACGGGGGATGACCAAGCGCTTTGGCGATCACACCGTCGTCGACGGCATCGACCTGCAGGTGCGCCGGGGAGAGGTATATGGCTTTCTCGGGCCGAACGGCAGCGGCAAGACCACCTTTATCCGCATGCTCTGCGGACTGCTCGCGGCGGACGCGGGAGAAGGCACCTGCCTCGGCTTCGATGTCATCGGTGAGAGCGAGGCAATCAAGCGTCAGGTCGGCTATATGACCCAACGCTTCAGCTTTTATGAAGACCTGAGTATCGCCGAAAATCTCGATTTCGTGGCACGCATGTATGCCGTGCCCAACCGGCGTGACGCCGTACGGGACAGCATCGAGCGGCTGGGACTTGCCGGGCGGCAGAAACAGCTGGCCGGCGAACTTTCGGGGGGGTGGAAACAGCGACTTGCCCTGGCGGCGTGCCTGATTCATAACCCGAAACTGCTGCTGCTCGACGAACCGACCGCCGGCGTCGATCCGAAAGCGCGCCGGGACTTCTGGGAGCAGATCCACGAACTTGCCGGTCAGGGATTGACCTTTCTGATCACCACGCACTACATGGACGAAGCCGAACGGTGTGACCGGCTCGCCTACCTCTCCTATGGACATCTTCTGACCCGCGGGACAGCGGCCGAGGTGGTTGCCGGAGCAAAATTGACCACCTGGTCGGTCAGCGGCCCCGATCTGCAGGAGCTAGCCCGGCGGCTGCGCGGTACGCCCGACATACAACAGGCGGTTGCTTTCGGCACCAGACTGCACGTCAGCGGCATTGATGCGGTCGCTCTGGAACAGGCGATTGCGCCGTTCCGCACGGAACGCCATACCTGGCGGCAGATCAGCCCGGGGCTTGAGGATGTTTTCATCCATCTGATGGGCAGTTCGAAGGACAATTTTTCCATATGAGCCATAGGCAAAACTACTACGGAGCCAATCTGCTGCGTTGCCGCTTACTCGAAAGCTCGACGTACATCGGTGTACGCCTCACTTCCTCGCTCGCTCGCGCCTTGCACATCGGCTTCCTCATTACGTTTTGCATGAGTTTTGTATGAAAAGCCGGACGCCTCTATCTTTTGCCCGTTTCTGGGCGATCGTCATCAAGGAATTCGTCCAGATGCGCCGGGACCGCCTCACTTTCGGCATGATCATCGGCATCCCGGTGGTGAAGCTAATGCTTTTCGGCTATGCCATAAACGGGGATCCAAAGCATCTCCCCACCGCAGTGGTGCTGGCCGACACCAGCCAGTACGGGCGCTCCCTCCTCTCCGCCCTCACAAACAGCGATTATTTCAACATCGTCAGCGAGCTGCATTCCGAGGCGGAGGCGGAAGCAGCCCTCGCCCGCGGTGATGTCCAGTTTATCGTGACCATACCGGAAAATTTCAGCCGCACCCTGCTGCGCGGCGATAAGCCCACGATCCTGGTTGAAGCGGATGCCACCGACCCGTCTGCCACCGGCAACGCCATCGCCTCCCTGCGAACAGTCATGGACAGCGGACTCAGGCACGACCTGAAAGGTCCGCTCGCGTTTCTGGCAGGGAGCGACCCTCCCGTAAACCTCCGCGTTCACGCCCGCTATAACCCTGAAGGTGTCTCGCAGTACAATATCGTCCCCGGGCTGATGGGAGTGGTGTTAACCATGACCATGGTCATGATTACCGGCCTGGCCATTACCAGGGAGCGGGAGCGGGGCACCATGGAAAACCTCCTCTCGATGCCGACGAGGCCGCTCGAGGTGCTGCTGGGAAAGATCATCCCCTATATCTTTGTCGGGTACATCCAGGTCGGGCTGATCCTGATCGCGGCACGCTTTCTGTTCCACGTCCCGATGGCCGGGAGCATCACTCTGCTGTTATTGACCGCTTCGGTATTCATCGCCGCAAACCTGGCGATGGGCATCACGTTTTCCACCCTGGCAAAAAACCAGCTCCAGGCGGTGCAGATGACCTTTTTCTTCTTTCTCCCGTCGCTGCTGCTCTCCGGGTTCATGTTCCCGTTCCGCGGCATGCCCGAATGGGCGCAGGTCATCGGAGAACTCCTGCCGCTCACCCATTTCCTTAGGATCATCCGCGGCATCCTCCTCAAGGGCAACGGCTTTGCAGAAGTTATTCTGCAGCTTTGGCAGATCATGCTGTTTGCCGCTGTCGTCCTGACAATCGGGGTCAAACGTTACCGGAAAACCCTGGATTAAACCTCGGAACTTCACGTAATCAGGCCGTGTACGCAATCCCCAACTCCGAGGCCGCTTCCCGGTAGACCTGTTGCGCGCCGGCACTGAACTGGACGAAGACGATCCGCTCCATCTCGGGATACAGCCCGCTGGCTTCCAAAGCCGCCGAAAGGGCGATAACCGCCGCCTCGCGCATCGGATAGCCATAGACCCCGGCACTGATGGCGGGAAAGGCGATGCTTTTCAGACCGTGCCGGTGTGCCAACTCGAAGCAGCGCCGGTAGGCGGACGCCAGCAGATCCGGCTCACCCTTGCCGCCGCCGTGCCATACCGGCCCTACGGTGTGGATGACATGCTTCGCGGGAAGGTTGTATCCCCCGGTAATCTTGGCATTTCCGGTCTCGCACCCCTGAAGTCCTGCGCACTCCTGCAGCAACTGCGGCCCGGCAGCCCGGTGGATGGCGCCATCGACGCCTCCTCCTCCGAGCAAGGTATTGTTGGCGGCATTGACAATGGCATCCACCGCGAGTGTCGTGATATCGGCCTGGATAATTTCGATGGTCGCTGACATGGTTCCTCCTTTTGTTAAATTAATAAGTTGCATCGTTGTGCGCGGGTAGTATACTGCTGCCGGTTCACCACCCGCAGCGGCCGCGGCAATGATCCTTCCGGCTGCGGCGAGAAGGAGAGACTTCGATGCTCTTCCCCTCCCTCAGAAAGAAAAGATACCACGGAATCCTTCTCGATGCACCCCTGGATGGTGATGATCGCTGCCGCGAGTGCGGCGGCGCCTGTTGCAGCTCGTTCGCCGCGGTGGAGATCAGCTGGGACGAGTATGAACGGCTCGAAAAACTGGGAGCCAGGCGCCTGCATCTGTCGCTCTTCGGACCGCACAGGCTTGAGATCGACTATGGCTGCGAGTTCCTGACAGAAGGGCGCTGCAGCATCTACGAAGCACGGCCCGAGATCTGCCGCCGGTTCTTCTGCTCCGACACCTGAAGCTGGTTTCAGATTATTTCTGCAGCATATAAAAAAAACGGCCCGCTGCCACACTGCTGTGACAACGGGCCGTTTGAATTTTGGAGGTTGGAAACGATTATCCCTTGATGGTGCCCTGAATCCCGATCGTAACCTCTTTGTACGCGATCTGCTTGCCGGATGCCGCCAGCGCCTGGCGGGCCGCCACCGCGATGCCGCCGCAGCAGGGAACCTCCATCTTCAGCACGGTAACACTCTTGATGTCGGACTTGCTGAACAGCTCGGTCAGCTTCTGGGTGTAGAAGTTGTTGTCGTCAAGCTTCGGACACCCCATCACTACGGCTTTTCCCTTGAGGAAATCCTCGTGATAGCCGGCATACGCTACCGGAACACAATCGGCGGTGATCAGCAGGTCCGCTCCCTGGAAATACGACGCGGTGGTGGAGACCAGATGCAACTGCACCGGCCACTGGGCCAACTGGCTCTGGCGGCTTCCGCTTGGCGCGGCTTCTGCTGCGGGCTCCGGCCTGTCGAAGCTCATGGCGCGGGAACCGGGGCAGCCGCCTCCGGCATGATGATGAGCTGCCGGGGCCTGTTGCGGAGCATGCTGGTGAACCGGCGCCGGTTTTCCGAGGGCGGCCAGATGCTTCTCCACTGCGGCCTCGTCGAATTCATCCGCTTCGCGCTCCACGATCTGGATGGCATCACGGGGACACTCGCCCAGACAGGCTCCCAGCCCGTCGCAGAGGTTGTCCGCCGACAGTACCGCCTTGCCGTCGATCATCTTGATTGCGCCTTCGGCGCAGGATGGGACGCAAAGTCCGCAGCCGTCGCATTTATCCGGGTCGATTGTTACAATTTTTCTCAGCATGGCTTGATCTCCTCTTGATTGGGTTCTATATGGGTTAAAAAAAGTAATGCCAGATGTAATCCAGTCTCCCTCGCAGCATCAATCTCATTCCGGAATAGGCCATGATTTCCTTCACCTTTTCCAGGTTCGCCTTGTTGTAGCAATGGGTACGGCAATGCTTGCAGGACGGTTTCTCGGCCTCCAGCGGACACTTGATCCGCCTGGTTACGGCATACTGCATGAAGACCGAACATTCGGGGCAGAGACGGCGCTCCCCAAGTCCTTCCGGCAGGCTGAACGAAGTCCGCTCAGCCGTGCCATGTTTGCCGTTGCAGTAGACCTCTACAAACTTGCCGATCAGCTTGATATCTTTTTGTTGCAGCTTCGTGAGCGTTTCCATGAATGCCATCCTGCCCTTTTGCCATGAAATCATACATGACACAGGTCAAATTTTTCAGCTTTTCCTTTGCTCGGGAATACGGATTACTATACATTTTAATACAAATAATGCGCCGCATGATTCATACTAAGTACAATCCGGGGAATTTCCACCGTCTCCTGGTAGGTAAAATACAGATTATGAGCTGGTATCCATGCAACTGACCGACTCCCACGGGAGACACATAAACTATCTGCGTTTGTCGGTAACCGACCGCTGCAACATGCGCTGCTTCTACTGTATGCCCAAGGAGGGGATCGTAAGCAAGGGGCATGACGCAATACTCTCCTATGAAGAGCTGCTGCTGATCGCCGAAACTGCTGTCGGGCTGGGGATCGAAAAGATCCGCATCACCGGCGGCGAACCGCTGGTGCGGTCCGGCATCGTCGGTTTTCTGGGAAAACTGTCCGCCATCCCTGGATTACGACACCTGGCGCTGACCACCAACGGCCTGCTGCTGGCGGAGATGGCGGCTGACCTGTACAAGGCCGGGGTGCAGCGTCTGAATGTCAGCCTCGACTCCCTCAATCCCGGTACGTTCAGCGACATCACCCGTGGCGGCGACCTGCAAAGAGTTCTGGCCGGGCTGGACGCGGCAGAGAAAGCCGGATTTCCGCCCCCCAAGATCAACTGCGTGATCATGCGGGGTGTCAACGACGGCGAAATACTCGACTTCGCCGCCATGACCCTGGCGCACGGCAATTCGATCCGCTTCATAGAATATATGCCGGCTGTCAAGGAAGAGGGCTGGCAGCGATACTCCATCAGCGGTGAAGAGATCCTGCAGCGCATCGAAGCCAGCTACACCCTTGAGCCGGTGGACAAGGGGGCATTTGCCGGGCCGTCACGTGATTTCCGCATTCCCGGCGCCCGGGGGAGCATCGGCATCATCACCGCCGTTTCGGGCCACTTCTGCGGCGAATGCAACCGTATCCGGGTCACCTCCACCGGTCAGGCCAAGGGGTGCCTCTTTTCCGATGAGAAGACCGATCTGATGCCGTATCTCCGCCCCCCCGACCGAGACAAGCTGGCTGCGGTCCTGCGCGGAATAGTTTCCGGCAAGCCGGAGCGGCACGGAATTTCGAAGGATGGCTATGTTCACAAGAATTTCACGATGTCACAGGTAGGAGGATAGCAGTATGGCAAAAGTTGTGGCGGTCTGCATCAGCGAGAAGAAGGGAGAGCGCAAGAAACCGGTCGAAGCGGTGACATTGCGCGAAAATCACGGCATCGTCGGTGACGGACATGCGGGAGACTGGCATCGCCAGGTAAGCCTGCTGGCTCAGGAGAGCATCGACAAGATGCGGGCGATGGGCTTGGATGTGACGGCGGGGGACTTCGCCGAGAACATCACCACCAGCGGCATCGATCTGGTCGCGCTCCCGATCGGCAGCCGTCTCCAGGTGGGGGAGACCCTGCTGGAGGTAACCCAGATCGGCAAGGAGTGCCACACCCGCTGCGCCATCTATTATCAGGCCGGCGACTGCGTCATGCCGAAGGAGGGGATCTTTGCCAAGGTCATCACCGGGGGAACGATTAAGCCGGGAGATACGATAGAAAACGTTTAGTTCCCGCCCTTTGGCTCACACCGCAGATTAATCACCGGTTCTGGATGATTCCTCATTCAGGGCCGGTTGCGTATTCTGTCGCAACCTCCCCATTTTTCCTTTGCCTCCCCCCTCCCATTGCGGGTAATATGTCCGCGTTTATCCATCAAATAAGGAACCCCGAATCAATGAGCGCAGAAGACGCAAAAAAAGAAAAACTGACCAAAGAGCTGCAGGGGATGGCGCTGGGGACTGTCGGAGTGTTCCTGCTGCTCTCCTTTGCGACCTACAACAGCGGCGACGTTTCCTGGAACAGCTACTCCAACGAGGGGATCATCCACAACCTGGGGGGCAAGCTGGGCGCCCAGATGGCCGACCTCTTCCTGAACGCCTTCGGCCTGGCCTCGGGCCTGGTGCCGGCCGCCCTTCTCTACATGGCCTACACCCTGTTCCGCTTCAAGGAGATCCGGCTGCGCTCCTATAAGCTGATGGCGGGCTTCGGCCTGCTGGTCTCCCTCTCGGCCATCTTCGCCTTCTTTCGCGATACCACCCCGCTCTTCGGCCAGCAGATGCAGACAGGCGGCATGGTGGGCAAGGGGGTTTCCGGACTGCTCAAAGCCACGGTCGGCCCCTACGGCGCACTCCTTCTGCTGCTGCCGCTGCTGGCCGCCTCGATCATGATCCTGTCGAAATTCTCCTTTATTTTGTATGCCGGCTGGTGGCTGGAGAACTTCAAGCACAAGTGGGCAGCCTGGCAGGAACGCCGTGCCCACGACCGTGACGAACAGAGCCGCGCCAAGGCGAAGCAGGAAGGGCTCCCTGCGGCTGCAGCGGCGAGCGGCCCGGTCATCAAGCCGATGGCGCCGCCGCCTCCGCGCCCAAACCTCATCAAGAAAGAAAAGGACAAGAAGAAAGAGGACGCCAAGACGGCCGGAGTACAGGAAACCTTCGAATTCATCAAGGCTGAAGGGGATTTTCATACCCCTCCCTTCTCGCTTCTGGATGTGCCCCCCGCCACAGAGAGAACCCTCGACCGTGATGCCCTGACCATGAATGCGCGGCTCCTGGAGAAGAAACTGAAAGATTACAACATCGACGGCGAGGTCGTGGAAATCTGCCCCGGACCGGTCATCACCATGTATGAATACGCCCCGGCTCCCGGCATCAAGATCAGTAAAATTGCCGGCTTGACCGACGACCTGACCATGGCGCTGCAGGCCATGTCGATCCGCATCGTGGCACCGATTCCCGGCAAGGGGGTTGTCGGCATCGAGGTTCCGAACCGCGACCGCGACATGGTCTTTTTACGCGAGATCTTCAACTGCGAGCATTTCTCCCACAGCAAGATGAAGCTGCCGCTGGCTCTCGGCAAGGATATCGCAGGGCTGCCGGTCGTGACCGACCTCGCCAAGGCGCCACACCTGCTGGTGGCCGGTTCGACCGGTTCCGGCAAGTCGGTCTCGATCAACACCATGATCCTGTCCCTCCTCTACACATCCACCCCGAAGGATGTGCGGATGATCATGGTTGACCCCAAGATGCTGGAGTTCTCCATGTACGAGGGGATTCCGCACCTGCTGCTCCCGGTCGTGACCGAGCCGAAGAAGGCCTCGCTGGCGCTGAAATGGGCGGTCAACGAGATGGAGCGCCGCTATCAGCTGCTTTCAGACAAGGGTGTCCGCAACATCGAATCCTACAACAAGAAACTGGCCGGCGAACTTCTGGAACAGGAGGAGCTCGGCGCGATCTCCGACGCCGAGATCATCGAGGAATTGGAAGAGATCGTCGAGGAAGGTGAAGCCGCCATCGATCCGATCCCGTTTGTGGTTGATGACGGGGATATCCTGGAGCACAGCCACCTCCCCTATATCGTGGTGATCGTCGACGAGCTGGCCGACCTGATGATGGTCGCCGGCAGAGAGGTCGAGGAACATATCGCCCGCCTGGCCCAGAAAGCGCGCGCCTCCGGTATCCATCTGATTCTCGCTACCCAGCGCCCCTCGGTGGATGTCATCACCGGCCTGATCAAGGCCAACCTGCCGTCGCGCATCTCCTTCCAGGTCACGTCGAAAGTCGATTCGCGCACCATCCTGGACTGCAACGGCGCCGAGAGTCTGCTGGGAGCCGGCGACATGCTCTACATGCCTCCCGGGACCTCGCGCCTCCAGCGTATCCACGGCGCATTCGTCTCCGACGCCGAAGTGCAGCGGGTAGTGGACTTCCTGAAGAAGCAGGGAAAACCGGTCTATGAGAAATCTATCCTGGAAATGAAGGATCCCGATGAGAAGGGGAGCAGCGAGGACGAGGTGCAGGATGAACGCTGGGAAGATGCTCTTCGGCTGGTTGCGGAGACAAAACAGGCCAGCATCTCCATGGTACAGCGTCGCCTCCGCATCGGCTATAACCGGGCCGCGCGGATCGTCGAGATGATGGAGAGCGAGGGGATGATCGCCCAGAGTGACGGCACCAGCAAGCCGCGCGAGATTTACATGGATATCATCAATGCCTATCTGAATTCGCAGTTGACTAGGTGAGGGAGAATATGACTTCGATACGGGCAGCCGCCATTCAGTTTACTGTCAAGCAGGGAGATGTGGACGCCAACCTGGCCTATGTTCGCGAGGCTCTTCCCCGCGCAGCGGCAGAGGGGGCCAACCTGGCAGTACTGCCGGAGATGTGGTCAAGCGGGTTTGCCTACAGGAATCTGAATGAACTGGCACTGAGAACGGCAGGAATAGTTGATGAACTGTTGGCGTTCTCACGGGAGCTGAAGCTGGTGATCGTCGGGAGCATGCCGGAACCGAACGGCGACAAGGTATTCAACACGATCTATGTTGCCGACAACGGCAAGCTGGCCGGGGTCTACCGGAAGATCCACCTCTTCTCGCTGCTGGGGGAGGACCGCGCCTTTTCCGGCGGAGATTCGTGGCTGCTGGCAGAGACGTCGTTAGGCAAGGTCGGGGTCATCATCTGTTACGACCTGCGCTTTCCCGAGCTGTCACGGCGTCTGGCCGTCGAAGGGGCCCAGGTGATCTGCGTGCCGGCCCAGTGGCCCAAACCGCGCCAGGAGCACTGGCGCACGCTGCTGCGGGCCCGGGCGATAGAAAACCAGCTCTTCGTGGTCGCCTGCAACGCCTGCGGCATCATCGGTAAACTGGACTTTTTCGGGATGAGCATGATTATCGACCCGAAGGGGGAACTGCTGGCCGAGGCGGGAGAGCAGGAAGGTGAGATCATCGCGCCGCTCGACATGCAGACAATGAACGACTGGCGGGCGCAAATTCCCTGTTTCAACGACCGCAAACCGGAAAGCTATTAACCACTAAAAACATTTATCCACGAAAAACACGAAAAGTAAAGTCTGGTTCTAATCATTTCTTACCCACGATACTGATAAGCAATCCAAAACGAATATTTGATTCTGTTTTGTTCGTGTTTTTCGTGCATTTCGTGGACAGTTTTTTCCGTGTTCAAACGTGCAGTTTCTTCAGCTGTTCCGGCTCATACAGAGAATTTTTCAGGATGCTCCGCACAGCCTCAACTTCTTCGAGTCCCTCCGCTTTCGACATAAAGCCGCTTTTAAGGCGGAGACGAAGGGCTTTTCGCAGAGCATCCGCAGCGGCCAGTGCCTTTTCTCCAGTTGGATCGACCTTCAGGAATAACGAATCCTGCGGATTCTGCAGAAAACCAAAGATCGCTGCCCTGGACAACTGCATATACTCCTCCCGGTCCGCTTCCGCCAATTGGTACTGTGATTTGCTCGAAAGAGTATGCAAGACCTTTTGCACATTCTCCATACGTGCCATCACCATGATCGAGTTGAAAATCCTTTTGTTAGTGCCGAACGAAAAGAGGGTCGTCGTCAGTATATTGCGGAGCAACAAGTCGTTGCCGCTCTGATCAGCCCGGCAGACGGCGTGAGCCAGTTTCCAGATATCCTTCTCGACGAACGCCTCGAAGCGCATCTCCCAGTAGGCATGCTTCATGGTTATCGTGGCAAACGAGCGGATGATCTTGTAGGGAACGTAGTAGTTGTGGGCGACCGCATCAGCCGCCAGATGGCAGAGATAGCCATAGGCACAGGCCCGCTGGTGGTCAGTTTCGGCTTCCTTCAGCAGGGTACGGCCGATCCCCCAGCGATGACAGTTCAGCAGATAGTGGGTGTATTTTTTCCCGACCGTAATGTCAGGGGCAAGACAGCCATACAGAAAATCTTTTGGATGTGCCACCAGGAGTGCGGCCACATCACTGGACAGCAACCCCGGATTGGCCAACACCTGAGTGCCCAGATGAAGGTGAATGCCGCCACCCCAGGCCAGCGCATCGGTCGGGAGTAACACCGCCAGAGCGGCAATTATCAGAAAAAGCATGGGTTCTTTCTTTTGACAGGCAAAGTGCTTGCTGGTAGATTAAAAAATTAATTATACACCATTTCAAACAACGTTGCAGACAAAATTCACGGGCAGGAGCAGTTACAGTGAACAAACCTTCAATCCGGCATTCCGCCCAATCCCGCCTGTTTGCGTCCCTCACGGCATATCTTGAGGATCTGGAGGAGAGTGGACTGGACGGCATTCCGGCAGAGCTGATGACAGCCACCGGAACCGATACCGCACCACATCGAACCGCTGCTGCCGGACAGGACGGGGAAACCGTGATGGCTGACCGGCTGAACAAACCGGAAAAACATGAGACTCTGGAGCAGATCCGAAAAGATATGGGACAGTGTCACCGCTGTAAACTGGGAGCCACCAGAAAGAATATGGTGTTCGGGGTCGGCAATCCGAAGGCCAGGCTCGTGTTCGTCGGTGAAGCGCCGGGAGCCGACGAGGATGCCCAGGGGGAGCCGTTTGTCGGCGATGCCGGCAAGATGCTGAATCGCATCATCGCCGCAATGGGATTGAAACGCGAGGAAGTTTACATCTGCAATGTGGTCAAGTGCCGGCCGCCGCAGAACCGGCCGCCCGAGAGCGATGAAATCAGCGCCTGCATGCCGTACCTGCTGCGCCAGCTGGCCTCGATCGGACCGGAAGTGATCGTGGCGCTCGGCGCATCCGCAGCCCACGCACTGCTGCAGACGAAAGTGCCGATCTCGAAGCTGCGCGGCAAGTTTCACGACTTCCAGGGTACTCCTCTCATGCCGACCTATCACCCCTCATATCTGCTCCGTACCGGCGGCAATTCCGACTCGTTCTGGAGTGTCTGGGACGACATGACCCAGGTATTGCGCCTGCTCAAGCTGCCGGTCCCGGACAAGAGCAGGAAAAAATAGAAATAACGTGACCGCGATCATCTCCTTTCTAAAGAGCATCTTCCCCCCACCCTGCCACGACCGGGTCGTCCTCGTCGGCGGCACGGTACGTGACATGCTACTTGGGAGGGAAAGCCGGGACATCGACCTGGTTGCTGCGCTTTCCAATGATGACCTCTCCGCTCTGGACTTCCGGCTGGTGGAGCCGACCAGTGCAGCCTCGATCTACTTCAGGCATCACCCCGAATTCGGCAAGATCGAAGTCACCCGCATCGACAGCATGGATGAACTGGAGACCGATCTTCTCCGGCGCGACTTCACCATCAATGCGATGGTAATGGATCTGTCCGGAGCACTCTTCGATCCACTTCACGGCGCAGTTGATTTAAAGGAAGGAATATTACGGGCATGCAGCGAGCGAAGCTTCGCAGGAGATCCGCTCCGGATATTCCGCGCCTTCCGTTTCGAGGCTGACGGCTGGCGGATAGCGCCGGAGACCGCGGCGCTGATCCGGAAAGGAGATTGGTCCGCCGCGTTCGGTGTCATGCCGGCGGAGCGTTTAAGCGGCGAGATGCTGAAAGCTCTGGCTCGAAAGAGCCCGGAACGCTTCTTTCAACGGATGATCGAGTTCGACGTCGGGGCGGAATTTCTTCCGGAACTTTTCCGGATGCCGCAGATCCCTGCCGGACCGCTTGAACATCACCCGGAAGGGGACCTCTTTACCCACTCCATCCAGGTACTGCAGCGGACAGCGGCCCGGACGGATGACCCGCTGGCCCGATTTTGCGCCCTCTTTCACGATCTGGGCAAGCTGGCCACCGATCCGGCTCTTTATCCGAAGCATCATGGCCATGACGACGCCGGGTTTGGCATGGCGGCAGCGTTGTGCCGCCGCCTCCGTCTGCCGGCAACGTACCGCAAGGCGCTCGCCTGGGTCAGCCGCCTGCACGGCAAGGGCAACAAGTGGGAGGAACTGCGGCCTTCAACGAAGATCGCCATGGCGGAACAGGCGATCAAGGCCGGCATTGCCGGGATTCTCCCGCTGGTTACCGCCGCCGACAAACCGGGCGGGCTGCCACCGGCGGAGTGGAATGCTGCCGCACGGGTCGCCGGGATGAGTACGGGGGAGTTGGGGATTGATCGTGAGAAGCTGGAAGATATGCCGACTGTAAACCGGCCGCCATTCATCCTGCGGAAGCGGGTGGAGGTACTGAGAAAAATTTTCGCCTCTTCAGGGGGTCGGCGGGATGATTGACTCTTTTTTCCGGTATGCCATCCCCTGGAAAATAGCCACGACGTCACCGGCATCATCGGTGACCATTACCGAGTATGAGGCCAGCTTCGGATTGCGCGACTGTTCCGTGGCTTCAGCATGCAGCGTCCCCTCCAGGGCGGCCTTGACAAAGGAGACGCTGGTATTGATACCCATCGCCAGGGTGCCATGAGAGTTTGAGGCGACGGCAAAGGCGAAATCGGCCAGCGTGAAAATGGCGCCGCCATGAACCGTTCTTGCCCCGTTGAAGTGGAACGATTTGATCTTCATGCTGGCTTTTGCCCACCCCGGTCCGGCATCGACAAGCTCGATACCGGCATGCCGGGCAAACTTATCCTCGGCTGAGAAAAACTGTTTCAACTCCTGCATGGCTAGATGTCCTTTCTCATTTATCAAAGGTCGGGTGCCTCTAATAGTTTCTTATCTCATGGTAACCAGCGCGCCACATACTTTATAGCGAAAATTGGATTGTGCCCACTATTTTGTCATTTTTTTATTTAGAGGGTTTGTTGCGTAATGGTGGCCACAGGGTAAAATAATATTGCGTATCACGAAATAAACATTGACACCGTTCCGATAATGGGGTAGAAAATGCTTCTTTTTGAGCCGCTAGCTCAGTCGGTAGAGCACCTGACTTTTAATCAGGTGGTCGTTGGTTCGACCCCAACGCGGCTCACCAAACATTCCGAGGGGTTACGGGTTTTTACCCGGACCCCTCGTTTTGGTTTTGGGCACATAGCTTAGCTGGTAGAGCAGCCGACTCTTAATCGGCAGGTCGACAGTTCGATCCTGTCTGTGCCCACCAAATTATCATTCTATTTCAGGAGGTTAGCACACCAGCTAGCCTCTTTTTTTATTTTATGACGCAGGTCTGACGCAACTGATGTGCATTCTGCTGGCTGCCCTGCCTGGCACCAGTTTTTTTTCATAAAGACAAATATCCGGCTGATGACCCGTTCTGGAGCCGTAAAACATCACATGTAAATAGCCTTTCAAGCTTTATGTATCCATGGTATATCTACTCCGGATACCGTCATATTGTATGCAACACAGATATAAACTCCGAAGCTGCAAATACCCTTTTTATCGAGATAACAACTGCTGCCGGGAGAAGGAATATTTAATGGAAATTGTAATCATGCTGTTTGTCCTTGTAGGTGGTTCTATAGCTTTCTCCGCCTGGAAAATAAATAAATCACCTGATAGCTCCCAATCTGTTGACAAGCATACTGACCTTGATAATGGCATTTGCGTTCGTAAATGCCTTGCGTGCGGACATGAGGGAGAAATGAAAACATGGCTTTCCAATTATAATGTTCCCAAGCTCATTGCCGTTACAGGTTTCCTGTTAGGTTACATACCCGGATTGATCTTCCTTGCGATCTACTGGGGGAAATATAAGTGTCCGGGTTGCGGGGCCGTTGGCAAGAGTCAGCAGATAAGTGATGTACAGTAGGGCAAGGGTTAGTATCTGATGGCAATGATAACGCTTCTTGGATTCATTGCCCTGATTGCTCTGCCTTCTGTTATCTGGCTATATGCCCTGGCAGATGTAATAAGGAATGACTTCCAATATTTCTCTACAAAGGTCGTTTGGCTCGTGGTTCTTTGCTGTTTTCCTCCTTTAGGAACGGTACTGTATTTCCTGATAGGGCGTAATCAGAGGATAACTGATTACCCAGTTGGAAGGCTGGTCATTTTTTGTATTTTCATTCTCCCGGTATTGTTGATTATTGCCTATATTCTTTTTTCACTGGGCCATCTGACCTTCATACATGAACCGCCGAAAGTGATCCGGATTTAATAGCTCCCAGCCCAATAGGCACCTATTTCCGGTCTGATAGGTGCCTTTTGGTTCCCGGTCAAAAAAAATATTATCTTGACAACTACGCGCACATAATTTATCTATAGTTTTAATAGATATGATATCAAAAAAGACTAAATACGCCCTCAAGGCGCTCGGGTATCTCGCCGAACATTCCACGGGCGAACCGATTCTCATTTCCGAACTGGCGAAAGAAGAAGCTATTCCGAA
>Ga0134124_10001475_pt1 | contig 18976 bp, 12 predicted proteins | sample KB304_FD_96880 | JGI IMG/M metagenome (GOLD analysis project Ga0134124, IMG submission 96880) | Terrestrial soil microbial communities without Nitrogen fertilizer from Kellogg Biological Station, Michigan, USA - KB3-0-4 | ecosystem: Environmental > Terrestrial > Soil > Unclassified ...
CTGCCCGAACACATCCGCAAGTCCCTGGAAACGGTCACCCTGGACGACAAGTACTCGCTCGATTACGGGCGCGCGTTCATGAGCGGCGTGCAGGCGCTCGTGAAGCTGCCGATGCTGCAGCGGCTGCGCGATGCGCAGGCGGGCAAGAACACGGCCGGTTTCATCAGCGGTTACCGAGGCTCCCCGCTGGGGGGCTACGACCAGGCGCTCTGGAAGGCCGGCAAGTACCTCAAGGCCCAGAACATCGTGTTCCAGCCGGGCGTCAACGAGGAATTGGCGGCCACCGCAATTTGGGGTACCCAGCAACTGGGCTTTGCTCCACGGGGCACGCAGAAATTCGACGGCGTGTTCGGCATCTGGTACGGCAAGGGACCGGGCGTTGACCGGACTTCCGATGTCTTCAAGCACGCCAACCTTGCGGGCACCACGCCCTGGGGCGGCGTCATCGCCGTGGCCGGCGACGACCACGTGGCCAAGAGCTCGACGGCCGCGCACCAAAGCGACCACATCTTCAAGGCCTGCGGGCTGCCGGTTTTCTTTCCGGCCAGCGTGCAGGAAATCCTGGACTTGGGGCTTCACGCTTTTGCAATGAGCCGCTTCTCAGGCGTCTGGGCCGGCATGAAGACGATCCAGGAAATCGTCGAGTCCAGCGCCACGGCCATGATCGATCCTGCTCGCGTCCAAATCAGGATTCCCACCGATTTCCAGATGCCCCCGGGCGGCGTGCATATCCGCTGGCCCGACGCCCCGCTGGAGCAGGAGGCGCGGCTGTTCGGCACCAAGTGGTACGCGGCGCTGGCCTACATTCGCGCCAACCGGCTGAACTACAACGCGATCGAGGGACCGCACGATCGCTTCGGCTTGATTGCCAGCGGCAAGGCCTACAACGACACGCGGCAGGCGCTGTTGGATCTGGGCCTGGACGAGGAGGCCTGCCGCCGGATGGGCATCCGCCTGCACAAGGTCGGTGTGGTCTGGCCGCTAGAAGCGCAGGGTACCCGCGAATTCGCCCAGGGCCTGCACGAGATCATGGTGGTGGAAGAAAAGCGTCAGATCATCGAATACCAGCTCAAGGAAGAGCTCTACAACTGGCGCCCGGACGTGCGGCCCAACGTGGTGGGCAAGTACGACCAGCCGGAGGGCGATTTCTCCGGCGGCGAGTGGTCGATGGCCAATCCGACCGCGCATACGCTGCTACGCGCCAACGCCGACCTGTCGCCGGCGCTGATTGCCCGCGCCATCGCGCACCGTTTGAAGAAACTGGGCGTGGAGGGTGACCTGGGCGCGCGCATCGATGCGCAGCTGGCGGTGCTCGAAGCCAAGGAGCGCTCGATGCAGGTGCTCGAAGTCAAGGCCGACCGCCAGCCGTGGTTCTGCTCGGGCTGCCCGCACAACACATCCACCGTGGTGCCGGAAGGATCGCGTGCGATGGCCGGCATCGGCTGCCACTTCATGGCGGTATGGATGGACCGTGCCACCATCGGCTTCACGCAGATGGGCGGCGAAGGCGTGCCGTGGGTCGGCCAGCAGCCGTTTTCAACCGAGCAGCATGTGTTCGCCAACCTGGGCGATGGCACCTATTTCCACAGCGGCTTGATGGCGATCCGCCAGTCCATCGCTGCGGGCGTGAACATTACCTACAAGATTCTGTACAACGACGCGGTCGCCATGACGGGTGGCCAGCAGGTGGGTGAGCGACCCGAAGGGCATTCGGTGAGCCAGATCGCGCACAGCCTGATGGCGGAAGGCGTGACCCAAGAGGTGATCGTCACCGACGAGCCGGAGAAATACGCGTCAGCGAAACTGCCCCCCGGCGTGCAGGTGCACCACCGCGACGAGCTGGATCGCATCCAGCGCGAATTCCGGGCCATCAAAGGGACGACGGCCATCATCTACGACCAGACCTGCGCCACCGAAAAGCGGCGCCGCCGCAAGCGCGGCACCATGGTCGACCCGGCGGTGCGGGTGATGATCAATGATCTGGTGTGCGAGGGCTGCGGCGACTGCAGCGTCAAGAGCAACTGCCTGTCGGTCGAGCCGCTCGAAACCGAATTCGGCCGCAAGCGCACCATCAACCAGAGCACCTGCAACAAGGACATGAGCTGCCTCAAGGGCTTTTGCCCCAGCTTCGTGACCGTAGAGGGTGGAAAACTCAAGGGCAAAGCCAAGGCGCAAGCGCCCTCGCCGTACGACGTCGAGGTACCGGAGCCGCTCCTGCCCTCGATGCAAGGCGCGTACGGCATCGTGGTGGCCGGCGTGGGCGGCACTGGCGTGATCACGATCGGTCAACTGATCGGAATGGCAGCCCACATCGAGGGCAAGGGCATCGTCACGCAGGACGCAGCGGGCCTGGCGCAAAAGGGGGGCGCGACCTGGAGTCATGTGCTGATCGGGCAGCGGCAGGACGACATCCGCACCACCCGGGTGAGCATGGCCGGCGCCGACCTGGTCATCGGGTGCGATCCGATCGTCACGGCTGGCGCGGAAACGGTGCTGCGCATGCGCCAGGGACGCACCCGCGTGGCCCTGAATGCGCACAGTGCACCGACGGCGGCGTTCGTGAAGAACGCCAACTGGGCCAATCCGGCAGATGCCTGCGCAGTTGAAATCGCCAAGGCAGTCGGGCCGGAGAGCGTGGCCGCTTTCAACGCCGACGCGGCGGCAAGCAAGCTGATGGGCGACAGCATCTACACCAATCCGATGATGCTGGGCTATGCGTGGCAAAAGGGCTTGATCCCGCTGGGCCGCGAATCGCTGATGCGGGCCATCGAACTCAACGAAGTGGCGGTGGAAAACAACAAGGCAGCCTTCGCCTGGGGTCGGCGCGCGGCCCACGATTGGGCTGCGGTGCAAAGCTTGCTGGCGCCCGCGCAGGTGGTGGAATTCAGGAAGCGCGAAACCCTGGAAGGCCTGGTGGCGCGGCGGGTGGAATTCCTCACCGCCTACCAAAACGCCGGTTATGCGGACAGCTACCGCACCTTCGTCGAAAGGGTCCGGCTTGCCGAAGCGCCGCTGGGCAAGACCGCGCTCACCGAAGCGGTAGCACGGTACCTGTTCAAGCTGATGGCCTACAAGGATGAATACGAGGTTGCCCGGCTGCACGCACAAAGCGGCTTCCAGGAAAAGATCGCTGCCATGTTCGAAGGTGATTGCAGGGTGAACTTCCATCTGGCGCCGCCGCTCGTGGCCAAACGCAACGAAAAGGGCGAGCTGCAAAAGAAGAAATACGGTCCGGCCATGCTGGCGGCGTTCCGCGTCCTGGCACGGCTCAAGGGCTTGCGCGGCACGCCGCTCGATATCTTTGGCGCCACGCCGGAGCGCCGCGCCGAGCGAGCCCTTCCGTCGCAATACCGCCGCAGCCTCGAGCAGGTCATCGCCTCGCTCAGCGCGGCCAATCACGCGCAGGCAGTCGAGATTGCGCGCATTCCCGAGCAGATCAAGGGTTTCGGCCACGTCAAGGAACGCAATCTGGCCGCTGCGCAGGTGCAGTGGCAGCAATTGATGGCGCAGTGGCAGTTGCCTGAAGCTGGACGGCGGGCAGCTTGAGGTTTTGGGGTACCGATTCACCCACCTTCGGGCCGAGTTACAACTTTTTACTCCGGCCGCGCGACATACAATTAAACGTTTTCGCCATGCGGCATACATGTGCCGGCTTCACTGCGGGCGAACTTCTACAAAACCACCATTTGGAGCCGCTGTGTTCATTTCTTCCGCCTTTGCCCAAACCACCGGTGGCGACATGCAATCTTCATTGATGAGCATGCTGCCCCTGGTGTTGATGTTTGTGGTGCTCTACTTCGTCATGATCAGGCCGCAAATGAAACGATCGAAGGAGCACCGAGCCATGATCGATGCGCTGGCCAAGGGAGACGAAGTGGCCACCGCCGGCGGCGTGCTGGGCAAGGTGACAAAACTGGGCGACGTCTACCTCGGCGTCGAGATTGCAAACGGCATCGAGGTGCAGGTGCAGCGCAGCGCGGTCGTGCAGGTCCTCCCGCGAGGCACCATCAAATAAACAAGGACACGCGGTGCGCAGCACCCGTGTTTTCACCTCGATATGAACCGATACCCGGTCTGGAAGTACGCGATCATCGTGATTGCGTTGCTCGTGGGGGCGATCTATACGCTGCCCAATTTCTTCGGCGAAGCTCCTGCGGTGCAGGTGTCGTCCGGCAAAGCCACCGTCAAGGTGGACAGCGCGACACGGACGCGCGTCGAGCAGGCCTTGAACGCGGCCGGCATCAAACCTGAGGCGGTCACGCTCGAGGGCACTTCCGTCAAAGTCCGGCTCGACAGCGGCGATACCCAGCTGCGGGCCAAGGATGCGATCCAGAAAGCGCTGGTGCCCGACCCGAGCGATCCGTCCTATGTGGTGGCTTTGAATCTGCTGTCGGCCTCGCCCAAGTGGCTGTCGGCGGTGCGCGCCGCGCCCATGTACCTGGGACTGGACTTGCGCGGCGGCGTGCACTTCATGCTGCAAGTGGATATGCAGGCGGCCCTGTCCAAGAAGGCCGAATCGCTGGCCGGCGACCTGCGCAGCATCCTGCGCGAAAAGAACGTTCGCCATGCCGGGATCAACCGCAATGGCCAGGCGATCGAAGTGCGGTTCCGCGATACCCAGACGCTGGAAGCTGCCAAGGCGATAGTGGTCGACCAGTTTCCCGATCTGCAGACGGTGGATGTCGCCGAGGGAACCGAATACAAGCTGACCGCAACGATCAAGCCTGAAGCCGCGCGCCGGGTCCAGGAGCAGGCCCTCAAGCAGAACATGGTCACACTGCACAACCGGATCAACGAACTGGGCGTGGCCGAGCCGGTGATCCAGCAGCAGGGGCTGGACCGAATCGTGGTGCAGTTGCCAGGGGTGCAGGACACGGCCAAGGCCAAGGACATCCTGGGCCGCACGGCAACGCTGGAAGTGCGCATGGTCGACGAAGGCACCGACGCGCGCGCGGCCGAACTGGGCACCGGGCCGGTTCCGTTCGGCGACGAGCGCTATCTCGAGCGCAACGGACAGGCCGTGGTGGTGAAAAAGCAGGTGATCCTGACCGGCGACAACCTCACGGATGCCCAGCCGGGTTTCGACAACCAGACCCAGGAGGCGGCGGTGCACCTGACCCTCGACGCCAAGGGATCGCGCATCTTCAAGGACGTGACCCGGGAGAACGTGGGCAAGCGCATGGCGATCCTGCTGTTCGAAAAGGGCAAGGGCGAAGTCGTCACCGCGCCGGTGATCCGCAGCGAAATTGGCGGCGGCCGGGTCCAGATCTCCGGGCGGATGACTACCACTGAAGCCAACGATGTGGCGCTGCTGCTGCGCGCCGGGTCGCTGGCCGCGCCGATGGAGATCATCGAGGAACTCACCATCGGGCCGACCCTAGGCGCCGAGAACATCACCAAGGGCTTCCACAGCGTGGCATGGGGCTTTGCGGTGATCTGCGCCTTCATGGCCGTCTATTACATGTTGTTCGGCCTGTTCTCGGGCGTGGCGTTGGCCGTCAACCTGCTTCTGCTGGTGGCCTTGCTGTCGATGCTGCAGGCCACCTTGACCTTGCCCGGCATGGCGGCCATGGCGCTTGCGCTGGGCATGGCGATCGATTCCAACGTACTGATCAACGAGCGGGTGCGCGAGGAATTGCGCGGCGGCGCTTCGGCCCAAGCCGCGATCATGGCCGGCTATGACCGCGCCTGGGGGACGATTTTCGATTCGAACATCACCACGCTGATCGCCGGCGTGGCGCTGCTGGCGTTCGGCTCCGGGCCGGTGCGCGGCTTCGCGGTCGTGCATTGCATCGGCATTCTGACTTCGATGTTCTCCGCGGTGTTTTTCTCGCGCGGCCTGGTGAACCTCTGGTACGGCCGCAAGAAGAAGCTCAAGACGGTATCGATCGGAACGGTGTGGCGCCCGGACGGCGAAGCCGCTATAACGAACGCTGAGTAGGAAGGACCCGTCCAAATGGAGTTTTTCAAGATTCACCGCGCCATCCCGTTCATGGAGAACGCGCTGATCTTCAACGTGATCTCGTTCCTCACGTTCGCCGCCGCCGTGTTCTTCCTGTTCAATCGCGGATTGCACCTGTCGGTGGAATTCACCGGCGGGACCGTGATGGAAGTGACCTATTCCCAGCCGGCCGAGGTCGAGAACGTGCGGCGCACCGTGGCCGGCCTGGGCTTTGCCGACGTGCAGGTCCAGAACTTCGGCACCTCGCGTGACGTGATGATCCGGCTGCCGGCGCAAAAGGGTGTGAGCTCGGCCCAGCAAAGCGAAAAGGTGCTGTCCGCGCTGAAGTCCGGCGACTCCGGCGTCACCCTTCGCCGCACCGAGTTCGTCGGCCCGCAGGTGGGTGAGGAGCTTGCCACCGACGGGTTGAAGGCGCTGGCCATGGTGGTGGCGGGCATCATGATCTATCTGGCGTTCCGCTTCGAGTGGAAGTTCGCCGTGGCGGCCATCATCGCCAACCTGCACGACGTGGTCATCATCCTGGGCTTCTTCGCCTTCTTCCAGTGGGAGTTTTCGCTCGCGGTGCTGGCGGCGGTGCTGGCCGTGCTGGGCTATTCCGTCAACGAGTCCGTGGTGATCTTCGACCGGATCCGCGAGAACTTCCGGCGCTTTCGCAAGCTCAACACGGTGCAGATCATCGATAACGCGATCACCTCCACCATCAGCCGCACCATCATCACCCACGGCTGCACCCAGGCCATGGTGCTGTCGATGCTGCTGTTCGGCGGCCCCACGCTGCACTATTTCGCTCTCGCGCTGACCATCGGAATCCTGTTCGGCATCTATTCATCCGTTTTCGTCGCCGCCGCCATCGCCATGTGGCTGGGCATCAAGCGCGAGGACCTGGTCAAGTCCGCCGCCCGCAAGGACGAGGACCCGAACGACCCGAACGCGGGCGCCACCGTCTGAGCGGCAACCATGAGCACGAGCACGCCGCAACAGCCTCCCGGGTCCGGCGCGCGGATCGCGCGTCAGGCGCGCGAGCAGTTCGTGGCGCACGCGCAGGCTGCCCTGCCGCCGCTGGTCCAGGCGATTCGCAACCGGTTCGTCGAGCTGGTCGATACCAGCGGCAGCTCGCGCGAGATGTACGAGCGCCGCGATGCGATGATGGACTTCGATCGCAAGGGAAAAGCCTGGGCCGAAGCCACGGGCAGGGCCTGGCGGCAGGCGATCGTTCCGCCGACGGCGACTGCACGTGTCAGGCTCGACTCCGCCAGCCTGGAATTGATTGGCGACGAGGTCGTCGAGCGCAAGATCCTGTCGTCGCGGCTGGCCCTGGCGATCCAGGAAAAGGCCACCTGGGAGCTCAATGCGCTGCGGCTGCGCATGCAGCACCTGGAGGGTGGCGACGAGCTGGCGACAACCGACATACTGCGAGCCGAAGCACTTGCGCAGCTGATGGTCGAACAATGGGACGCCGTGGAGCTGTCCCGCGAATCCTGGACATTGGTCCAGGATGTGATCCAGCAGCATGTGCTCAAGCATGTGCCCGACGCCTACCGCCTGGTCAATGAATACCTGGTCGCGCAGGGCGTCATGCGCGACATCGACTTGAGCGGAAGGGTCAGGCGCGGCACGACAACGGCTGGGCCTGGCCGAAGGACCGAGCGGGCTGCCGCAGAGCCTCAATCCGACGCGAACGACACCGGCGGGGGCCTTTCTGACGGTGGTGGAAGATCGCCCGGCGACGCAGGCGGCCAACGTGGCGGCGGTTACCAAGGCGGCGGTTACCAAGGCGGCGGCCACCAAGGCGGCGGCCACCAAGGCGGCGGCCACCAAGGCGGCGGCCACCAAGGCGGCACCGGCGGCTATGCAGGCGGCGCGGGCCAAACAGGGCATGGCGAGGGCAGTCGCGGTGGCGTTGGCGGTCAAGGGGGATTCGGCGGTTCGAGTGGCGACGACGACCATGGCGAATATGGTGGCCATGGGGGTACCCGCCAGGACGGGGCCGGTGCGCGTGGATCAAGTCCCGGGGGTGGCGGGGCCGCGCCCGCGGGCGGACGGCGTGCCGGTGGCGTGGCCGATGAAACCCGGCTGATGACGTCCAACCCGCCGTTGGCGCGAGCCCGAATGCGGGCGAGCGGTGTGCTCGGGCAGCTCAAGCGGCTGCTCACCGAGCGCGTGGCAGGCTTCGACGGCAACCCGCCGACCCGTCCATCGCCGGCGCTGGCCGAAGCATTGGCGCACCAGGCGACCCAGGCGGCGCAGACCCGCGGCACCCTGCAGGGAGAGGTTGTCTATGACGACGCGGCGGTGCAGGAGGCGGCGATCGACCTGCGCCGGCGTACCGGCGAGCTCAAGAAAAAGGCCGCAACTTCCACCGAAAAGGCAACGATCGAAATCGTCGCATTGATGTTCCAGAGCATCCTGGCTGAAGAGCGCATCCCGCCCGCGATACGGGTCTGGTTTGCCAGGCTGCAGATGCCGGTGCTCAGAGTGGCCATCGCCGAGCCTGAATTCTTCGGCTCGCTGGAACACCCGGCCCGCCAGCTGATCGACCGTATGGGGTCCTGCGTGATGGGCTTCGACGCCGCGGCCATCGGCGGTACGGCGCTGGAAATCGAGATCAAGCGTGTGGTTCAGGTGATCGAGCAATATCCGGAAACCGGCCGGCGGGTGTTCCAGCTGGTTTATGACGAATTCCAGAAATTCCTCTCGAAGTTCCTCACCGAAAAAGCGCCGACCCAACGCCTGGTGACCGTGGCCCAGCAGGTCGAGCAGAAGGAAACCCTGGCGGTCCAATACACCATCGAGTTGCGCAGCATGCTGGCCGATATGCCGGTGCGCGAGGAGATTCGCGAATTCCTGTTCAAGATCTGGGCCGAAGTACTGGCGCTGTCCGCCGTCAGGAACGGGCCGCAGCACGAGGAGACGCTGGCGTTGAAGAACTCCGCGTCCGAACTGGTCTGGGCCGCCAGTGCCAAGCCCAACCGCAATGAAAGGGCGCGCGTGATCCAGGATCTGCCGCGACTGTTGCAGCGCCTGCGTCAGGGCATGACGCTAGTGGGCATCCAGGGCAAGGCGCAGGAGGGACACATCAAGGCGATCGGCGACACGCTGGCCGATGCCTTCCTGTCCAAGACCGAAGCGATTCCCCATGCGCAGATCGAAGCGATGGCCAAGCGGCTGGCCCACCTGGAAGACTTCGTCGGCGACGATTCGACCCACGAGCTTCCGCTGGATGCCGAGAACATCGAGATGATGCTGGGAATCGACGCGTCGATGATCGAAGTGGTGGCCGATGGCGGATCGCGACCGAGCGCGGCGATGTTGGCATGGGCCGGGGAGCTGCAACTGGGCAACTGGTTCTCGCTGGACCATAACGGCACGACGACCCAGGTGCAGTACGCATGGCGCAGCGAACGAAAACAGTTGCACCTGTTCGCGGCTCCCGGCGGGCGTAGCTACCTCATCCAGGCGCGCCGGCTGGCGGCGTATCTCCAGGCGGGACTGCTGCTGCCGGCCGAGGAGGAGGCACTGACGGTGCGTGCCACCCGCGACGCCCTGGCAAAGCTGGACGCGAACCCCGAACGCCTGTTGCAGTAGAAACTGTAAAGAACAAGGCCCGCTTGGCGGGCCTTGTTTTCTCCTTGGCGAAGCCTTAATGCGGGAGGCGCCCCTCGGCGGGGTCGCACAGTTCGTCGAGCACCAGCGCATCGGGCTCTTCACCGAAGCTCCAATACACCATCAGGACGATGAGCTTCAGGTCGTCGACCGATACCGGATCGCCCGGTGCGGCCATGGCGCGATCGATCACGATCTCGCGCATCGCTGCCGGCAGGACCCCGGCCGACTCGAGAAACGAAACGAAGCCCAGGCATTGGGCGCCTAGATGGCACTGCTCGGCTACTGAATAGACTCGAAGGCTGGACGCTGATTGCAAAGCGGCAGGTCCGGCTGCCTGCTGTTCGTCCAGCCGGATGCTCTGGGCCGCCAGATTGAGCCCGTCCAGCCAGACCAGCGCGGCGTGAATCTGGTCGGCTTCGAATCCGTGCGCGCTCAGCTTGCGCTCGAGCTGTTGCGACTCCGGACAGGCATCGCCGCGCCAGTAGTGTTCGTACACGAAAACGAGTACTTCGAACATGCGTCAATATAGCCCAGAAAGAATACTGGCTGGACAGTTATCCGCCTGCTGTTGTGAACCCGCCTCAACCGGCGCCGACGCGCTGGAACAAGCCGCCGGGAAGCCGCGCGACTTCGCCGTCGAGCTCGAGTTCCAGCAGCTTTGCCTGCAGGTGCGCCGGGGACACGCCCGTGCGCGCTACCAGGGCGTCGAGGCTGACCGGATCGAAGCCAAGCGCGGCCAGAAGACCGTCGTGCGGCTCGGCGGTGGTGTTGCGCTCCGATGATGCCTGCTGGGCCGGTGCCCTGGGCCGATGGCCATTGGGTTGTGGCAATTCTTCCAGCACATCCTGAGCGGTATCCACGAGCTTGGCACCCTGCTTGAGAAGGGCATGGCAACCGCGCGATTGCGGCGAATGAATCGAACCCGGAATCGCAAATACGTCCTTGCCCTGCTCGGCGGCTTGCCGGGCCGTGATCAGTGAGCCCGACTTCAGTGCGGCCTCCACCACCACGGTGCCCTGGCTCAGACCCGCGATGATCCGGTTTCGCTTGGGGAAGTTGGCCGCCAGTGGCGGCGTGCCCAGCGGGTATTCGCTGACCACAAGGCCGGACTGTTCGATGCGCCGGGCCAGTTCCAGGTGCTGGCGCGGATAGACCCGGTCCAGCCCGGTGCCGACCACGGCGATGGTTGCGGTCTGGCCGGCCGCCGCGCCCTCCAGGGCACCCTCATGGGCGGCCGCGTCCACGCCCAGCGCCAGGCCGGACACCACGGTCAAGCCCGCCTCTGTGAAGCTGCGAGCGAATTGCCGGGCGTTGGCCAGGCCTTGGGGCGTGGGGTTGCGGCTGCCGACGACTGCGATCGAGGCTGGCCAGGGCGCATGGACCTCGCCCATGACGTAGAGCATGAGGGGCGGATCTTCCGTGTTGAGCAGGCCCGCGGGATAGTCCGGGTCCGACAGCGTGAGAATGCGGCGCCGGCCCGATGCCTGGGCGTCCTGGAGCCATTGCCAAGTAGCCTCGAGCAGGGCGGCCATCGGCTCGTGTTCGGTGTGCAGCGCACGGGCCTGTGCCGAGCTGACCAGTTGGCCCAGTGCCGCCTCGGATTGGCTGAGCACCCTTTGCGGCAAACCGAATGCCGCCAGCAGCCGGCGCGCGGTCGCGTTCCCCAACGTCAGGTCCAGGCGCAGCCAAGCAGCGAGCTCGTCGCGCTCCATTCGCGGGCCTTGACTAACGGGGAGGGGCGACGCGGTCGCCGATCGAGACCGTATCGCTGATCTCGAGGATCAGGGCATAGGAAAGCTTTTCGAAGGGACGGAACACCATGAGCAGTCCATTGCGCTCATTCGGCAGCTTGATGTCGCTGCGCTCGCCCGGCTGCGAAGTGTCCACCCGGCGCCCGCCTTCCTTCAGGATGGCCAGCACATGGCCCATTTCGATGCCGTCGGCCGCGCCCTTGTTAATGACCACCACCTGGTTCTGGCCGGCGATGGAGACGGCGTCGCCGTAAACGGAAACGATCGTGCCGTCCAGCGGCCCGGCGGGCGCGTGCGGCACGTAGCTCAGGAACTGGCGCGGCGGTTCGGGCAGCAACCGGTCGCCGATCCGCATCTCCGCCTTGGCCGAGACGATGTCGATCGTGGCGGGCACCACCATCTGCTCGCGCCCACCGCTGCTGGTCCTGACGAATTCCGAGCCTTCGCTGCGCACCAGCGAAGCCTTGCCCAGGTACTGGGCCTCGTAGCCCAGGATCGCCTGAGTGATCGGATCCTTCAGCGGCCGGGCATTGCGGAAGACTCGATAGTCGTCGCTGCGCCCCGCGACGCGCTGGTTCAGCGGCGCCGTGGCCAGTCCCCTCGCGTAGGCGCGGTCGCCGCGCGTGAGCAGGACCCGGCTTTCGGTCGCCGCCACGATCCGCGGAGCGGCTAGCAGCGCGGCTTCGTCGATGATCAGCGGCTCGGCCAGGAATGGCTCGATCAGATGCGTTTGCACCGTCGGCAGGGCCGAGTCGGCCAACGGTTGGATGCGCACCCGCGGCGAAACGCGGATGGTGCCTATCGGCGCGTCGGTCCCAGCCTCGGCCGCTTGTCTCACCCGCAAGACGGCGCGCCCATTGGTTTTTTCAAGCACCAACTGCTGGCCGGGGTAGATCAGGTGCGGATTGCGCACCTCCTGCATGTTCATGCCCCACAATTCCGGCCAGCGCCAGGCACTCTTGAGAAACAGCCCCGAAATCCCCCATAAGGTATCGCCGCGCTTGACGGTGTATTCCTCCGGCGCGTTCGTGGCCAGCTCCGATAGCGGCACACCCGCCTGGGCGACCTGCTCAGCCGTCGAGCGCTGGCCGGATGTGATCGGGTATTTCTGCGCCAGCGCCGGCGCCGCCGCTAGGCTCGCAGCCAAGACCGCCACCGCGGCCCAGCCGTTGACGGCGCGGGGCACTTCGAAGCCGAACGCGATGAGCTGCGCTATCTTTCGTTTGGGGCAGTCTTGGTGCATGTTTTCGGCGACTGCCGGCAGAGCCCAGCGCAGTCTAAAGTCTTGATAAAGTACTGGCAATTCTGCGCTCAAGCCCTTGATTGGGCAACGTTAATGGCTCCGGCTGCCCGCCGGAAATGGCAAAAGTAGCGAAAATAGCGACACCTTCGACGTTTTTTCCATGGCCGTTCTTTCGCTTCTTTATTACCCCGATCCCAAGCTGCACACAGTGGCTAAGCCGGTGCAGGCGGTCGACGCGCGCGTCAAGAAGCTGATCGGCGACATGCTGGAAACCATGTACGAAGCCAATGGAGTCGGCTTGGCCGCAACCCAGGTGGACGTGCATGAGCGCCTGATCGTGATCGACGTGTCCGAGCAGCGCGATGCCCCCCTGGTGCTGATCAACCCCGAACTGATATGGGCCAGCGCCGAAAGGCAAGTCAGCGATGAGGGCTGCCTGTCGGTGCCCGGAATCTACGATGGGGTCGAACGCGCCGCGGCGGTCAAGGTGTCCGCGCTTGATGGCGACGGGCGTTCACGTACCATCGAAGCCGACGGAATGCTGGCCGTTTGCATCCAGCATGAAATGGACCATCTGCTGGGTAAGGTCTTCGTCGAATATCTGTCCCCGCTCAAGCGCAACCGCATCAAGACCAAGATGCTGAAGGCGCGGCGCGAGACGGTCCGGGCCTAGACCGGAATTCCTCAACGCTTCCAACGAACGGAACAGACTTCAACCAATTGCGCGTCATCTTCGCGGGAACCCCGGAGTTCGCACGGGTGGCGCTTGAGCGCCTGCATGACGCCGGCTTCGAGATTGCGCTGGTGTTGACGCAGCCCGATCGCCCCGCCGGTCGCGGCCTGAAGCTGCAGCCCTCGCCGGTCAGGCAGTTCGCGCTCGAGCATGGATTGCCCGTCGGGCAGCCGCGCAGTTTGCGGCTGGACGGCAAGTATCCGGAAGAGGCGGCCGCTGCCAAGGCGGCAATCGAGCGGGCGCGGGCCGACGTGATGGTGGTCGCCGCCTATGGGCTGATCCTGCCGCAGTGGGTCCTGGATGTCCCGCGGCTGGGCTGCCTGAATATCCATGCATCGCTGCTGCCGCGCTGGCGCGGCGCGGCCCCGATCCACCGCGCCGTCGAAGCCGGTGACCGCGAAACCGGCGTGACGATCATGCAGATGGATGCCGGCCTCGATACCGGCGACATGCTGCTCGCGGCACGTGTGCCGATCGATGCGCACGACACCACGGGCACCGTGCACGACAAGCTGGCCGCGCTGGGCGGCGAACTCGTCGTTCGGGCGCTGAAGCTCGCCGCGGAAGGCGGCCTCGAGCCGGTCAGGCAGCCCGCAGCGGGCGCGACGTACGCCCGCAAAGTGGACAAGGCGGAGGCGGTTGTTGACTGGTCGCAGCCGGCCGAAGTGATTGACAGGCGCATCCGCGCGTTCGACCCGGTTCCCGGCGCCAGCACTGCTCTGGCCGGCGAGCCGGTCAAGCTGTGGCGCGCCGAACTCGTCGATGCTGCTGGCAGCGAAGGTGCGCCCGGCCGGGTCGTGGCCGCAAGTCCGTCCGGGATCGACGTACGCTGCGGTGATGGTGCCCTGCGCATCACGCAACTGCAGCGCGCTGGCGGCAAGAGGCTGGCTGCGGCAGATTTCCTGCGCGGCTTCGATGTGCAAGCCGGCATGAATTTTGGCCCTTCGACCTAAGTCGGTCGCTGTCCTTGGCGAAGTCATCCCTTGCGCAGATGACTTGTCGAAATAGCCTGCTCGGCAATGCGACCCTCCTAAAATGATCGGTTTGGCTGAATCGACATACCATGAACGTGCTGCGTTTTTCCGATCTCTGCAACCAAGGCAAGGCCAAAGGCCAACGCGTCTTCATCCGCGCCGATCTCAACGTGCCTCAAGATGAGGCCGGCAAGATTACCGAAGACACACGTATCCGTGCTTCGGTACCCTGCATCCAGATGGCGCTGCAAGCTGGCGCCGCCGTGATGGTCACATCGCACCTCGGCCGGCCCAAGGAAGGCGAGTTCAAACCGCAGGACTCGCTGGGACCGGTGGCGGCCCGCCTGGCGGAATTGCTCCGCCGCGACGTGCCGCTGGTTCGCAACTGGGTCGATGGAGTCGAAGTCGAGCCGGGCCGGGTGGTGCTGCTGGAGAACTGCCGCATCAACAAAGGCGAGAAGAAAAACGATCCCGAACTGGCCCGCAAGATGGCGGCGCTTTGCGACATCTTCGTGCACGACGCGTTCGGTACCGCGCATCGCGCCGAGGCCTCGACGTACGGAATCGCGCAGTACGCCAAGATCGCATGCGCCGGGCCGCTGCTGGCGGCCGAGATCGATGCGATCTCCAAGGCGCTGGCCAATCCCAGGCGCCCGCTGGTTGCGATCGTCGCCGGTGCGAAGGTGTCGACCAAGCTCACCATCCTGAAGGCGCTCGCCGGCAATGTGGACCAGCTCATCGTCGGCGGCGGCATCGCCAACACCTTCATGCTCGCGGCTGGCTTGAAGATCGGAAAGTCCCTCGCGGAGGCCGATCTGGTGGCCGAGGCCCGCGCCGTGATCGAAGCCATGAAGGCGCGTGGCGCCGAAGTGCCGATTCCGGCCGACGTGGTCACGGCAAAAACGTTTGCGGCTGATGCGCCGGCCGCAGTCAAGTCCGCCGGCGATGTTGCCGAGGACGACCTGATCCTGGACATCGGCCCGCAGACGGCTCGCAAGCTCGCGGACCAGCTGAAATCCGCCGGCACGATCGTGTGGAACGGCCCGGTCGGAGTGTTCGAGTTCGATGCTTTTGCGCACGGCACGGAAACGATCGCCCGCGCCATCGCCCAGTCGGGCGCGTTCAGCATCGCCGGCGGCGGCGATACCCTGGCGGCCATTGCCAAGTACGGAATCGAAAAGGATATCGGCTACATCTCGACCGGCGGCGGTGCCTTTCTCGAGGTGCTGGAGGGCAAGACGCTGCCGGCATTCGAAATCCTGCAAAAGCGCGCCAACGGATAAGCGCCACCGGCCGCTTTGCCGGAACATTCGAGATTGAGTCAAGGAAAGTCCATGGCCCGTCGCGCCACCAAGATAGTTGCCACGCTCGGCCCCGCCTCCAGCGAGCCCGCACTGCTCGAACAGATGATTCGCGCCGGCGTCAATGTGGTGCGGCTGAATTTCAGCCACGGCACGGCGCAGGACCAGATCGGCCGCGCTGCGCTGGTGCGCTCGGCGTCCCAGCGAGCCGGGCGTGAAGTCGCGATCATGGCCGACCTGCAGGGGCCCAAGATCCGCGTCGGCAAGTTCGCCGATGGCAAGGTGAATCTCGAGGCGGGCATGAAGTTCGTGCTCGACGCGTCCCGCACCGAGCCGGGTGACCTCAAGGGCGTGGGCCTGGACTACAAGGAGCTGCCGAGGGACGTGAAGGCGGGCGACCTGCTGCTGCTCAATGACGGACTCGTCATGCTGACCGTTGACGCGGTCCGCGGCGAACAGGTGCGTACCACCGTCACACAGGGCGGCGTCTTGTCGAACAACAAGGGCATCAACAAGAAGGGCGGGGGCCTGACGGCACCGGCTTTGACGGCCAAGGACATGGAGGACATCCGCACCGCCATGAGTTTCCAGGCCGACTACGTGGCGGTAAGTTTCCCGAAGAACGCGACCGACATGGAAATGGCGCGCCAGCTTTGCAATGTCGCCGGCGCGGAGTCGCGCCACAAGCCGGGCCTGGTGGCCAAGATCGAGCGGGCCGAGGCGATTCCCAACCTGGAATCCATCCTCAGGGCCAGCGACGCCATCATGGTGGCGCGCGGCGACCTGGCGATCGAGGTCGGCAATGCGGCGGTGCCGGCGCTGCAAAAACGCATGATCCGGATGGCCCGCGAGCACGACAAGGTGGTGATCACGGCCACCCAGATGATGGAGTCGATGATCAACAATCCGGTGCCCACGCGCGCCGAGGTCAGCGACGTGGCCAATGCGGTGCTCGACGGCACCGATGCTGTGATGCTCAGCGCCGAGACCGCCGCCGGCCGCTTTCCGCTGGAAACCATCATTGAAATGGCCAACATATGCCTGGAAGCCGAGAAGGCCGAGGACGTGAAGCTCGACGCCGACTTCACCGGCACGACGTTTGCGCGTATCGACCAGTCGATCGCCATGGGCGCGCTGTTTACGGCGTATCACCTGGGCTGCAAGGCCATCGTGGCTTTGACCGACTCAGGTTCCACGCCGCTATGGATGAGCCGACATCGCATCCACATCCCGATCTACGCTTTGACGCCGAAGCTCGTCACGCAGCGAAAGATGACTTTGTACCGTAACGTGCGCGCGCTGCTGCTGGACCAGAGTGCCGAGCGCGACATGGCCCTGCTGGAGGCCGAGGCGCACCTGAAGAAGCGCGGCATCGTGGCCACCGGCGACATCTACGCCATTACCTGCGGCGAGCCGATGGGCGCGCCGGGCGGCACCAACATGCTCAAGATCTGCCGGGCCAGCTGAAACCGAAGGCAGTCACCAGCCGTATTGCAGAGATGCACGCGGTCATTCCCAGCCGCTCCCTCATCAGCCGGCGACGCGGCCTGCTGGCCCTGCTCGCGGCCCCGCTGGCAGGTTGCTCGGGCTCGGCGCTGCTGGACGCTGTCGTTGCGCGGGACAGCTATCGCGGCCGCGCGGGCGTTGCCTATGGAAGCGAGCCGCGCCAGGTGCTGGACGTGTTCCGTCCGCTGGTCGACCGCCGCGCTGCGCCGCTCGTCGTGTTCTTCTACGGCGGAAGCTGGACGCGTGGCGAGCGGGCCGACTACCGTTTTGTCGGCGAGGCACTGGCAGCGCACGGCGTCGCAGCCTTGGTGGCGGACTACCGCCTCAGCCCGCAGGTGCGCTACCCGGATTTCCTCGCCGATTGCGCGCAGGCGGTGAAATGGGCGTTCGATCATTCAGCGGAACTGGGCGCCGACAGGGGCCGGGTCTTCCTGATGGGCCACAGCGCCGGCGCCTACAACGCGGCCATGCTGGCGCTGGACCCGCGCTGGCTTGCCAAGGTCGGGCTGGCGCCGCAGCGACTGGCCGGCTGGGTCGGCCTCGCGGGGCCCTACGATTTCCTGCCGATCCGCAACCCCGACGCACAGGTTGCTTTCAATTGGCCGGCCACCGCGGCCGATACCCAACCGATCATGCATGTGACGGCACAGGCGCCGAGCACTCTGCTGTTGGCCGCGGCCGAGGACGACAGTGTCAACCCACAGCGCAGCACCGTCGGGCTGGCACGCCGGCTGGCAGCGGTGGGCGCGCCGGTGCGCTACAAGCTGTTCGAGCGCCTCGGCCACGCGAGCCTGGTTGCCGCCATGGCCCGGCCGCTCAACTGGCTGGCCCCGGTGCTGCCCGAAGTGCTTGCGTTCGTGGACCCGGCCACAACATCGGGCGGATGAATGGCAGCGCGGCCTGCCGCTGCTGACCCATGGTTACCAGACCCCGCCGATGCGACGGACGCGCGGGTAAAATCAAAGCCAGTCACCACACGGTTGGGGCCGGCGCCCACAACCGTTTTTCATTTGATCGGACCCACACCATGTCTCTCGTTTCCATGCGCGAACTGCTGGACCATGCCGCCGAAAACGGCTACGGCATTCCGGCCTTCAACGTCAACAATCTCGAGCAGGTCCAGGCCGTGATGGAGGCGGCCAAGGAGACCGGCGCGCCGGTGATCGTGCAGGCCAGCGCGGGAGCGCGCAAATACGCCGGCGAATCCTTCATCAAGCACCTGATCCTCGCCGCGATCGAAGCGTATCCGACGATCCCGCTGGTCATGCACCAGGACCACGGCCAGAGCCCCGAGATCTGCCAGAGCGCGATCAACCTGGGCTTTTCGTCCGTGATGATGGACGGATCGCTGCAGGCCGACGGCAAGACCATCGCCAGCTACGAGTACAACGTGGACGTGACGCGAAAGGTCGTCGACATGGCGCACAAGGTCGGAGCCACGGTGGAAGGCGAACTGGGCTGCCTCGGGTCGCTGGAAACGATGCGAGGGGACAAGGAGGACGGCCACGGCACCGAGGCCACCATGACGCGCGACCAGTTGCTCACCGACCCGGAGCAGGCCGCGGACTTCGTGCGCAAGACGCAGCTGGACGCGCTGGCCATCGCTATCGGAACCAGCCACGGCGCCTACAAATTCACCCGCAAGCCCACCGGCGACATCCTGGCGATCGATCGCGTCAAGGAAATCCACAAGCGCATTCCCAACACCCACCTGGTGATGCATGGTTCGTCGGCGGTGCCGCAGGAGCTGCTGGCCATCATCCGTCAGTACGGCGGCAATATGAAGGAAACCTACGGCGTGCCGGTGGAGGAAGTCCAGGAAGCGATCAAGCACGGGGTGCGCAAGATCAACATCGACACCGACATCCGCCTCGCGATGACCGGCGCGGTGCGCAAGTTC
>Ga0134124_10001476_pt1 | contig 18964 bp, 13 predicted proteins | sample KB304_FD_96880 | JGI IMG/M metagenome (GOLD analysis project Ga0134124, IMG submission 96880) | Terrestrial soil microbial communities without Nitrogen fertilizer from Kellogg Biological Station, Michigan, USA - KB3-0-4 | ecosystem: Environmental > Terrestrial > Soil > Unclassified ...
CTATGCGCTGGACGAGGGCGAGCTCACCGCCATGCTCGACAAGCTGCGCAAGGAGGGCGCGCGCGAGGGCTCCTGGACGATCAGCCGCTTCAAGGGGCTGGGCGAGATGAGCGCGGAACAACTGTGGGACACCACGCTCAATCCCGATACGCGCCGGCTGCTGCCCGTGGCCTGGGGCGTGCTCGATTTCGCCGCGACCGAAGGCTCGCTCAACAAGCTCATGGGCAAGGGCGAGGCCGCCTCGCGCCGCGAGCTGATGGAGCTGCATGCCAACGCGGTGGAGGTGGACGTCTGATGAGGCCCCTGCGCAAACCGCGCGCGAATGCGCCGCTGCGATGAACCCACTGCCCGTCGTGCGACTGCGTCCGACCATGCTGTCGGATCTCGACTTCGTCATCTCGGTCGAGAACGACCCGGCGAACCTGCCCTACATCACGCCCTGGGACCGTACCCAGCACGAGGGCGCGGTGCGCTTTCCCGACTTCCGCCACTTCATCATCGAGGCGGGCGAGGGCACGCAGGCCGCGGGCTTCGTGATCCTGCAGGGCTGCCGCAACCCGCAGCACTCGGTGGAGCTCAAGCGCATGGTCGTGCAGAGCAAGGGCAGCGGCATCGGGCGCACCTGCATGCGCCTGCTCAAGCGCGCGGCCTTTCGCGACCTGCATGCGCACCGCTTCTGGCTCGACGTGAAGGAGCACAACGAGCGCGCGCTCGCGCTCTACGAGAGCGAGGGCTTCGTCGTCGAAGGGCGGCTGCGCGACGCGGTGCGTACCGCCACCGGATTCGAGGCGCTCATCGTGATGTCGATGCTCGAGGACGAATACGCGCGGCGCGACGCGCAGAGCCTGGAGGCGATCGCGTGAAGGAGCCTGGCGCCTTCGCGTCCCGCATGGCGGCCCTGATCGCGGCGGCGCTCGCGCTGGCCGCGGCCGATGCGCACGCGGAGGTCTGGGGCTACGTGGATGGGCGCGGCATCGCCCACTTCGCGACCTCGAAGCTGGACTCTCGCTACGAGCGCCTGGGCGGCGATGTGCAGGCTACGCGGGTGCCGGGCAAGACCGACGCCGCCTCGGGCCTCGCGCTGTGGCTGGAGATCTCGCCGCAGGTGAAGTCCGTGCAGCACCTGCTGCGCGAGGCGGCGGGCGAATCCGGCGTGGACATCGAGCTCTTGAAGGCGATCGTCGCGGTGGAGTCCGGCTTCGACGCGCAGGCCCGCTCCCCGCGCGGCGCGCTCGGGCTCATGCAGCTCATGCCGCAGTCCGCACAGCGCTTTGCGCCGCCGGACGCCGCCTCGCGCCCGCTCGCCCAACGCCTGCTCGACCCTCGCATCAACCTCGTGACCGGGGCTCGCATGCTGCGCGACCTGTTGGACCGCTACAGCCTCGAAGTGGCGCTGGCCGCCTGGAATGCCGGGGAAGGCACCGTACGCCGCTACGGCAACCGCCTGCCGCCCATTCCCGAGACACAGGCCCACGTCCAGATGGTGCTGGAGCTGTACTGGGCGCAATTGCAGCGCTCACCGCGCAATGCGGCAGGCGCGGCGCCGGCTGCGCCGCCGGGCGATGCGGCCGACACCGCGTCGCAGGTGGCCTCCGCGCCCGAGGCCGGGCGCTGAATCCCTTCGTGAATCCCTGAACCCTGAAAGACAGCTTCGAGTTCGCCCATGGATCAACTCAGTCTCACCCCCGAAGAGCCGTCTGCGGACGATGGCGAGAACCTGACGCTCGCGCACTACGCCGAGCGCGCCTACCTCGAATACGCGCTGAGCGTGGTGAAGGGCCGCGCGCTGCCCGATGTGTGCGACGGCCAGAAGCCGGTGCAGCGGCGCATCCTCTATTCGATGGAGCGCATGGGCCTGGCGTTCACCACCGCGTCGGGCCCGAAGGCCGTGAAGAGCGCGCGCGTGGTCGGCGACGTGCTGGGCCGCTTCCACCCGCACGGCGACCAGGCCGCCTACGACGCGCTCGTGCGCATGGCGCAGGACTTCAGCCAGCGCTACCCGCTCATCGACGGCCAGGGCAACTTCGGCTCGCGCGACGGTGACGGCGCGGCGGCCATGCGCTACACCGAGGCGCGCCTGGCGCCCGTGGCGCGGCTGCTGCTCGACGAGATCGACGAAGGCACGGTCGACTTCATCCCCAACTACGACGGCTCCACGCAGGAGCCGCGCCAGCTCGCCGCGCGGATGCCCTTCGTGCTCCTCAACGGCGCCAGCGGCATTGCCGTGGGCCTGGCCACCGAGGTGCCGAGCCACAACCTGCGCGAAGTGGCGGCCGCGGCGGTCGCGCTCATCCGCAACGACAAGCTCTCCGACGAGGATCTGCACGCGCTGATTCCAGGGCCCGACTTCCCCGGCGGCGCCCAGATCATCAGCAGCGCGCAGGACATCCGCGAGGCCTACGCCACGGGCCGCGGCTCGCTCAAGGTGCGCGCGCGCTGGAAGATCGAGGACCTCGCACGCGGGCAATGGCAGCTCGTGGTCACCGAGCTGCCGCCGGGCACCAGCGCGCAGAAGGTGCTGGAGGAGATCGAGGAACTCACCAACCCGAAGGTGCGCGCGGGCAAGAAGGCGCTCACCGCCGAGCAGACGCAGCTCAAGACCACGGTGCTGTCGGTGCTCGATGCGGTGCGCGACGAGTCCGGCAAGGACGCGCCGGTGCGCCTGGTCTTCGAGCCCAAGAGCCGCACCATCGAGCAGCAGGAGCTCATCACCACGCTGCTCGCGCACACGAGCCTCGAAACTTCCTCGTCGATCAACCTCACCATGGTCGGCGCCGACGGGCGGCCCACGCAGAAGGGCCTGCGCCAAGTGCTGTCCGAGTGGGTCGGCTTCCGGCTGCAGACCGTCGAGCGGCGTTCGCGCCATCGCCTGGACAAGGTGCTCGACCGCATCCATGTGCTGGAGGGCCGGCAGCTCGTGCTGCTGAACATCGACGAAGTCATCCGCATCATCCGCAACTCCGACGAGCCCAAGCCCGCGCTGATCGAGCGCTTCCGGCTGTCGGACAGGCAGGCCGAGGACATCCTCGAGATCCGGCTGCGCCAGCTCGCGCGGCTGGAGGCGCTGAAGATCGAGCAGGAACTCAAGCAGCTGCAGGAAGAGCGCGGTCGCCTGGAGGACGTGCTCGGCAGCCCGGCCTCGCTGCGCCGCCTGGTGGTCAAGGAGATCGAGGCCGACGCGAAGCAGTTCGGCGACGAGCGCCGCACGCTCATCCAGGAAGACAAGCGTGCGGTCGCGGAAGTGAAGGTGATCGACGAGCCGGTGACGGTGGTCGTGAGCCAGAAGGGCTGGGTGCGCGCACGCCAGGGCCACGGTCACGACGCGGCCTCGTTCGCCTTCAAGGCGGGCGACGGCCTGTACGGCACCTTCGAGTGCCGCACGGTGGATGCGCTCATCGTCTTCGGCTCCAACGGGCGCGTGTACAGCGTGGCCGTGAGCTCGCTGCCGGGCGCGCGCGGCGACGGGCAGCCGATCACGACGCTGATCGAGCTCGAGTCGGGCACGCAGCCGGCGCACTACTTCGCAGGCGCGGTGGAGACCACGCTGCTGCTGGCGCACACCGGCGGCCTGGGCCTGCTCGCGAAGGTGGCCGACCTCGTGTCGCGCCAGCGCGCGGGCAAAAGCTTCATGACGCTCGAGGCCAACGAGCACCTGCTGCCGCCTTCGGTGGCCGAAGGTGCGCGGCGCGTGTCCTGCCTGAGCCTGTCCGGCCGGCTGCTGGTCTTCGGCCTCGACGAGATCAAGCTGCAGCCCAAGGGCGGACGCGGGCTCACGCTCATGGACCTGGACGCGAAGGACGCACTGGTGTCGGTGGCCGCGGGCAACGGCATCGTGCGCGTGCTGGGCACCGCGCTGCGCGCAGGCAAGCCGCGCGAGGACGAGCTCAAGGGTTCGGCGCTGGCCAGCTATGAAGGCAAGCGAGGACGCAAGGGCAAGGCGCTGGATCTGGGCATGAAGCCCCAGCGGTTGATCGCTGGATGACGATTGACTCCCTCTCCCGCAGGGGGAGAGGGAGCTGCTAGCTACTTGGTCAAGCGACGCACGTTCGCGCGCACGCGCCGAGTGATCGGCTTGAGCGAGCGGTTGGCGAGGTGGATGCTGCCGCGCCGCGGCTTCAGCACCGGCAGGAACGAGCCCGCCGGCCAGCCCACGCGCCACAGCGACCACCACATCTCACTGAAGGCCATGGCCTTCTCCCAGACCATGCGCTGCGATTCGATGATCGTCTGCGGCTCGAAGGGGCTGCGGTGGAAGAGATCGAGCCGTCGCGAGATGACGATCGGTGCTCCGACGCTGAGGTCCAGCCACTGCGACCACAGTTGAAAGAGGGGTGGAGTGGCGGCCATTCAGGGTCCTTCGAGTTGTGCGGGCGGTTCAGCCGCGCCCGCGTCGGGCAGGACGCGAACGCGCTCTCGGGGGTGTCGCAGGCTCGGGCGGCTCCTCCTCTTCGAGTTCCTCGGCCTGCGCGGCTGCGGCCGGGGACGAAGGCTCGGGCGGCTCCAACACGCCGGCGGGCGGCAGTTCGCGCAGGTGCGGCCAGCTGATGAACATGTAGCTCCACCACGATCGCATGGCCTCCATGCCGTGATGCCACATCTGAAGCTGCGATTCGGCGAGCGCCTGGGGTGTCCAGGGGCCGTTCAACCAGGGCAAGGGTGCGCCGGGCGGGCGCTGCGGATGCGGACCCTGGTGAGGCATGCCGGACTTTGCGACGCTCTCCCAGAAGTGTTCCCACGCCTTCATGCGGACCTCCGCTGTGAGTGACACGACAGCAAGGAGCTTAGTCAGCCGCGAAGGTGCCACCCGGCATGTCCCGCATCGCGATGCGGGTACGCGGTTGCCGCCTCCCGGCGGCACCGCATTCAGCGCGCCGCGCGGCGCAGGAGGATCAGCAGGGCTGCGAGCGTGAACAGCACGAACAGCGCGCCGCTCCAGACCTCGAAGGGCAGGCCCAGCAGCCGGTAACTGGCGGCCTCCATGCAGGTGGCAGTCACCTGGAACAGGGTCGGGAAGGTGGTTTCGAGCTGCAGGACCGTGATGATGCGGTCGGCCAGGGTGAGCACGCAGCTTTCCTGGTTGGCCGCCACCACGTGCTGGAAGACCGCCGCGGCCACGCCGCATGCGCTGAGCACGAGCACCCCGAGGGCCGACACGGTGCAGCTCGCGCGGGCGCGCCAGAGCCAGCCGATGAGGCACACCAGCGCGATGACGAGGAAGATCAGCCGCTGCAGGACGCACCAGGGGCAGGGCTTGATGTCGAAGCCGTACTGCGCCAGCAGCGCCCCCCCGACGGCGGCCACGCTGACGAGACCGATGAGGGCGAAGATGCCGCGCGGCAGGCGGGTGAAGACGCTGGCTTGAGGCGTGCCGCGCATCGTCACTGCACCTCGACGATGAGCTCGATCTCGACGCAGGCGCCCATCGGGATCTGAGCCACGCCGAAGGCGCTGCGCGCATGGGCGCCGCGCTCGCCGAACACCGCCACCAGCAGCTCGGACGCACCGTTGGTGACGAGGTGGTGCTCGGTGAAGTTCGGGGCGCTGTTCACGAGGCTCATGAGCTTGACGATGCGCACCACGCGCTCCAGGTCCGTCACTGCCGACTGCAGCGTGCCGAGCAGGTCGATTGCCACGGCGCGCGCGGCGACCTTGCCGTCGTGCGTGTTCAGGTCGCGGCCGAGCTGGCCGATCCAGGGCTTGCCGTCCTGCTTGGCGATGTGGCCCGAGATGAAGAGCAGGTTGCCGGTGCGCACGTAGGGCACGTAGGCGGCAGCAGGTGCAGACACCGGCGGGAGCGTGATGCCGAGGTCGGTGAGGCGTTGGGCGATCGACATGCGGACTCCTTCGTGATGGGTGAGGCTTCGGTGCGCGAGGTGCAAGGCATGGCTGTCAACCTGCCGTGCCGCCCATGCGCGCCGCGCCGGCCGCGGGGGCGCGAATCCTACACTGCCGCGCATGCGCGCAGGGAGTCTGGCGGGGGCCGCGGGAGCGGGTTGGTTGGCGGGGGCGGCGGCGCAGATGCACCAGCCGCAGCTCTTCGCCGCGCATGTGTACTGGGCGCTCGCCGCAGCGGCCGCGCTCCTCGGCGGCCTGACGCTCGCGGCGCTTCGCCGCCGCCCGCGCGCCGCGCGGATTTCGTGGCTTGCCCTCGTGCTGGGCGGGGCCTGCATCGCGAGCGCCGCGCTGGCGTTTTCAAGCACGGGGCTGCGGGCGCTCGAGCGCCTGTCGCACCGGCTGCCCGGCGCGCTCGAGGGCGTCGATGTGGCCGTGACCGGTGTCGTGAGCGGCCTGCCCCAGCGCATGCCCTGGGGATGGCGCTTTCCCCTTGAGCCGGAATCGGCGTCGCTGCGTGGCGAGACGGTGAGCCTGCCGCCCACGCTGCTGCTGAGCTGGTACGAGCCCCCCGCCACGGCGCGGCAGCCGCGGCCGGGCGATCGACTGCGGCTGAGCGTGCGCCTGCGCGCACCGCATGGCAATGCCAACCCCCACGGCTTCGACCAGGAGCTTCATCTCTTCGAGCGGGGCGTCCACGCGACCGGCACCGTGCGCGATCGCGCCGCCGATGCCCCTGAGCTGCTCGACACCGGCGTGGGCGAGGCGGTGGCCCGCGCGCGCCAGCGGGTGAAGGACGCCATCGACGCGCGCGTGTCCGACACCCGACGCGCCGGCCTCATCACCGCATTGGCGGTGGGCGACCAGAGCGCCATCGATGGCGCCGACTGGCGCATCTACCGCCGCAGCGGCGTCGCGCATCTCGTGAGCATCAGCGGCCTGCACGTGACGATGTTCGCCTGGGCCGCGGGCCTTGCGATCGGGTGGCTGTGGCGGCGCGCGTCGCTCGCCGGCTCGCCCGGCGCGCAGCGCTGGGGCGGGCTCGCGGCGGCTGTGGCCTACGCGGTCTTCGCGGGCTGGGGCGTGCCGGCGCAGCGCACCATCGCCATGCTCGCCTGTGTGGCCCTGACGCGCAGCCTCGGCTTGCGGTGGCCCTGGCCGCTGGCTTGGGGTGCGAGCGCCGTCTTCGTCGTCGCGCTGGACCCGTGGGCGATCCTGCAGCCGGGCTTCTGGCTCTCGTTCGCGGCGGTGGGGCTGTTGCTGCTGGCCGGCTCGCGCGAGCCCGAACGCGCAGACGCCGGGAGCCATGCGCGCGGTCTGCGAACCGCCTGGCATGCGCTGCGAAGCGCGGCCGCGGGCGTGATGCGCACGCAGATCCTCATGAGCGCCGGCCTGGCGCCGCTGTCGCTGGCGCTCTTCGGCGAGCTGTCGGTGGTCGGCTGGCTGGCCAACCTTGCCGCCATCCCGCTCGTCACGCTGCTTCTGACGCCCCTGGCGCTCGCAGGCGTGCTGCTGCCGCCGCTGTGGGACGCGGCCGCGGTGGTGGCGGGCATCTTCAACGCGGGCCTGGAAGCGCTCGCGGCGCTGCCCTTCGCCACGGTGGTGCGCCCGGCCGCGCCCCTCGCCGCGTCGGCATGCGCCTGCGCGGCAGTGGCGCTGCTCGCCTCGCGCGTGCCGATGCGCGTGGGCCTGCTCGCGGCGGCATTGACCGTCCCGCTGATCCTGCCGGCCACGCAACGCCCCGCGCCGGGCCGCTTCGACCTGCTCGCGCTGGACGTGGGGCAGGGCAGTGCCGTGCTCGTGCGCACCGCGCGCCACGTGCTGCTCTACGACACCGGCCCCGGCTTCGGCGGCGAGGCGCTGGCGGGCGAGCGGGTGGTGCTTCCGGTGCTGCGCGCGCTCGGGCACACCACGCTCGACGTGCTCATGCTCAGCCACCGCGACAGCGACCACGTCGGCGGCGCGCCGGCGGTGATCGAGGGTGTGCGCGTGCGGCACCTGCTCGGCTCGATCGAGCCGGATCACCCCTTGCGGCTGCAGGCGCTGCGCGCTGGCGCCACCGCGCGCGAGTGCGTTGCCGGGCAGCGCTGGGAGTGGGACGGCGTGCGCTTCGAGCTCCTGCATCCGGGTGCGGACAAAGCGGCGCGCGCGGGCCGGCCGAACGCACGCTCATGCGTCCTGCGCGTGAGCGACGCGCACGCGAGCGCGCTGCTGGCTGGGGACATCGAGCGCGAGCAGGAGGCGGCGCTCGTCGTGCGCGACGCCGCGGCGCTGCGCGCGGACGTGCTGCTCGTGCCGCACCACGGCAGCAAGACCTCGTCGTCGGCAGGCTTCCTCGATGCCGTGTCGCCGCGCACGGCGGTGGTGCAGGCGGGCTACCGCAACCGCTTCGGCCACCCCGCGCCGCCCGTGCTCGAACGCTATGCCCAGCGCGGCATCGGGGTGGTCAGCACGGTGTCGTGCGGCGCCTGGCACTGGGACGGCGCAGACTCCGGCGAATGCCTGCGTGCAAGCCGCAGGCGGTACTGGCAGCATCCCGATCCGTCCCCCGCAACGCCCCTGCCCGCGCGCCGGGTCGCGCACCGCCCGAAGGTCCGACCGTGTTCCAGTCCCCCCTCGACCTCGACGCCCCCGCGCCGACAGACGACGCGCTGCTGCACCGACTGCTGCGTGACGCGCGCCCCGCGGCCGCGGGCCACCACGACGAGCTCTTCGACCAGGCGCACTCGCTGCGCGAGCCCTGGCGCCACTTCCTGGGCGCACTGGCGCGCCAGGCGCAGGGCGAGGCGGCGCCTGGCGCCGACGCGGTGATCGCGACCCTCGCGCGCCATGCCGCACAGGCGGCCGCGCAGGTGCACCAGAACGGGGTCAGCTACAACGCCCAGCCGGCGAGCTCGCAGCCTGCTGGTGCACGCGAATGGCCGCTGGGCGTGCTGCCTCTGATCGTCGGGCCCGAGGACTGGCGCGACATCGCGGCCGGGGTGATCCAGCGCGCGCAGGCGCTCGAAGCCATGCTCGAAGACAGCTACGGCGCGCAGCACCTGGTGCGCGAGGGCTTGCTGCCGCCTGCGCTCGCCTTCACCCACCCTGGCTATCTGCATGCGCTGCACGGCGCGCAGCCGCTCGCCGGGCCGCGCCTTCACGTCGTGGCCTTCGATCTGGCCCGCGGCCCGGACGCTCGCTGGTGCGTGGTCGACCAGCGCACGCAGGCGCCCTCGGGCATGGGCTATGCGCTGGAGAACCGGCTGATCGTCTCGCGGCTCTTCCCCGAGGCCTTCCGCGACATGCGCGTGCAGCGGCTGGCCAGCGCCTACCGTCGCCTGCTGGACACCGTGCAGACACTGGCCGGCGCGGTGGCCGGCGGCGCGAGCCCGCGCATCGCGCTGCTCACGCCGGGGCCGTCCAGCGAAACCTATTTCGAGCACGCCTATCTGGCGCGCTACCTCGGCGTGCCGCTGGTCGAGGGCGGCGATCTCACCGTGCGCGGCGAACGCGTCTACCTCAAGACCGTGCAGGGCCTGGAGCCGGTGCACGGCCTGCTGCGCCGGCTCGACGACGACTGGTGCGACCCGCTCGAGCTGCGCGCCGATTCCGCGCTCGGCGTGCCGGGGCTGCTGCAGGCCGTGCGACGCGGCCACGTGGTGGTTTCCAACGCGCTGGGCGCAGGCTTCCTGGAATCGCCCGCGCTTTTCGAATTCCTGCCCGCCATCGCGCGGCGCCTGCTCGGACGGGAGCTGCTGCTGCCGTCCGCGCCCACTTTCTGGTGCGGCGGCGACGCCTGCTCCGCGCCCATCGCCTCGGGCTTTCGCTGGCTCGCGACCTGGCCCGGGCGCGAGGTCGGTCGCGACCTGCCCCGCGCCGACGACGCGAACGCCTGGCGCGAGCGCGCGCTGACCGACCCCGAGAGCGTGACCCAGCGCTTCGATCCGCCGCATTCGCAGACGCCGTTCTGGAACGCGGGCGCGCGCCAGCTCCAGCTTCGCAGCGCGCTGCTGCGCGTGTACGCGGTGGCCGACGCCTATGGCCGCTTCGAGGTCATGCCCGGCGGCATGACGCGCGTGGCCCCGCGCGGCGAGGCGCCGGTCTCGATGCAGCAGGGCTGTGCGAGCGTGGACACCTGGGTGCTGACCGAAGACGCCGTTGACCGCTTCTCGATGCTGCCGCCGCGCCTGAGCCTGGCGCAGGTCGCCGAGCACCACCGACCGGTGTCCAGCCGCGTCGCGGAGAACCTCTTCTGGATGGGCCGCTACACCGAGCGCATCGAATTCGCGGTGCGGCTGCTGAAGGAGATCGCACGTGCCGCCGACAGCCGCGACCTCGCACCGGCGCCGCTCATGCGCACGCTCACGCAGCTCGCAATGAACGCCGGGCTCATCGCCCAGGCGGGCGACGACGCGGCGGTCATGGAGCGGTTCGAGAGCGTGCCGTGCGCGCTGGAGCGCAGCGTGAGCGCAGCGCTTGCGCACACCGATGCCTTCCTCGGCCTCGCCGGAAGCCTGGGCTCGCTCGCCGGCACCGCCCGGGCCCTGCGCGACCGGCTCTCGCCCGAGCATGCGCGCCTCGTGCTCGGGCTGGGCGAAGGCTTCGCCGCGCGCATCTCGACGCTGCGTGCGCTGCCGGGCTTCGCGCTGTCGGATGCGCTGCCGGCGCTGCAGGCGCTGGACGACCGGCTCGCCGCCGTCACCGGCGCGCAGGTCGACCGCATGACGCGCGACGACGGCTGGCGGCTGATGATGGTGGGCCGCCTGATCGAGCGCCTCATGAGCCTCGCCGACACGCTCGGGAACGCCTTCGAGCATGGCGCCGCGCACGTGGGGCCGGGCTTCGAGATGCTGCTGGCGCTCTTCGACAGCGCGCTCACCTATCGCGCGCGATACCCCGGGCGGATCGAGCCGATCGCCTTGCTCGACCTGCTCGTGGCCGACGAGACCAGCCCGCGCTCGCTGGCCGGCGTGCTGCGCTGGCTGCGTGCCGAATGCCCGCGCCTGCCCGCATCGGGTGGCTGGGCCGACGATCTGCAGGCCCTGCTGCCGGGCGAGTGCGCCCATGCGCTGGGTGAGCTGTGCGACCCACAGGGCCTGCAGGTCGACGATGCGGCCGTGTGCGCCTTCGCGCAGCGGCTGGTCGACGCCGGCGCGGCGCTCTCCAATGAACTGGGCCGGCGCTACTTCGCGCTGGCCGCACGCCATGAGCACTCCCTCCAGCTCTGACGGCGCGGCGCTGATCGACGTCAGCCACGAGACGCTCTACCGCTACGCCGGCCCGGTGGAGCTCGCGCTGCACGTCGCGCACCTGCGGCCGCTGGACGATGCGCGCCAGTCGCTGCTGAGCTTCGACATGCAGGTCGAGCCGGCGCCGAGCCACCATGCCTGTGCCATCGATGCCTTCGGCAATGCGCGCAGCTTCATGTCGCTGGACCATCCGCACGACACGCTGCGCGTGCACAGCCGCTCGCGCGTGCGCGTGCTGCCGGGCGCGCCGGTGAACGCCGATCAGCCCTGGGAGGCGGCCAGCCTCAGCCGGCGAGCCCGCGCGGCGCCGGTGTGCGACCCGGGCGTCGCTCTCTTCGCCGTGCCCTCCGCGCGCACCCCGAGCTCCCCCGCGCTGCGCGAGTACGTGCTGGCGTCGTTCACGCCGCAGCGCCCGCTCGGGGAAGCGGCCACCGACTTCATGCACCGCATCCACGCCGAGTTCCGCTACGAGCCCGCGAGCACCGAGGTGAACACGCCCATGCTCGAGGCCTTCGCCCAGCGGCGCGGCGTGTGCCAGGACTTCGCCCACGTGATGCTCGCAGGCCTTCGCTCGCTCGGCCTCGCGGCGCGCTACGTGAGCGGCTATGTGCTGACCCATCCGGCCCCCGGCGCGCCCGCGCTCGTGGGGGCCGACGCCTCGCATGCGTGGGTGGCGCTCGCCTGTGCGCAGCCCGGCGGCGGCACGCGCTGGCTCGAACTCGACCCCACGAACGACTGTGTGGCCGGCATCTCGCACGTGCGGCTGGCAAGCGGGCGCGACTACGGCGACGTCACACCTTTGCGAGGGGTGATCCGCGCGGGGGGCGGCCATACACTGGAAGTGCGCGTGCACACGGCGCGGGCCGCCGAAGGCGCCGCGCACCTCACTGGCACGATCTCTGCATAGGCATGCGGCAAGCGTGGGAGGCCCTATGAAGCGCTACGACGAGATGCACGCGACCGCCGATGGCAAGCAGCTTCGCGAGCACTACGCGGGTTTTGGACGCTGGCTCGCGCAGCAGAGCGAGGACCAGATGCGCAGCCGCCGCGACGAGGCGGAAATGATGTTCCGCCGCGTGGGCATCACCTTCGCCGTCTACGGCGAGAAGGACGAGGACGGCGCGGGCACCGAGCGGCTGATCCCCTTCGACCTCATCCCCCGCATCATTCCCGCGCACGAATGGCGCGAGCTCGAGCGCGGTCTGCGACAGCGCGTGAACGCGCTGAACCGCTTCATCCACGACGTCTATCACGACCAGGAGATCATCCGCGCCGGCATCGTGCCCGCCGAGCAGCTCCTCACGAACGCACAGTTCCGCCCGCAGATGAAGGGCGTGGACGTGCCCGGCGGCGTGTACTCGCACATCGCGGGCATCGACATCGTGCGGGCCGCCGAGCCCGACGGCAGCGGGCGCTACTACGTGCTCGAGGACAACCTGCGCGTGCCCAGCGGCGTGAGCTACATGCTGGAGAACCGCAAGATGATGATGCGGCTCTTCCCCGGGCTCTTCGCCGAGCACCGCGTGGCGCCGGTGGCGCACTACCCCGACCTCTTGCTGGACACGCTGCGCGCCGTGGCGCCGCCGGGCGTGTCGGACCCGACCGTGGTGGTGCTCACGCCCGGCATGTACAACTCGGCGTACTTCGAGCACGCCTTCCTCGCGCAGCAGATGGGCGTGGAGCTCGTCGAGGGGCAGGACCTCTTCGTGAAGGGCGGCTACCTCTACATGCGCACCACGCAGGGCCCGCGGCGCATCGACGTCATCTACCGGCGCGTGGACGACGACTTCCTCGACCCGCTCGTCTTCCGTGCGAAATCCACGCTCGGCTGCGCGGGGCTCCTGGACGTCTACCGCGAGGGCAACGTCACGCTGGCCAATGCCATCGGAACGGGCGTGGCCGACGACAAGTCGATCTACCCCTACGTGCCGCGCATGATCGAGTTCTATCTCGGCGAGAAGCCGGTGCTGGAGAACGTGCCGACCTACCAGTGCCGCGAGGCCGAGAGCCTCGGCCACGTGCTCGCCCACCTGGACGAGCTGGTGGTGAAGGAGGTCCACGGCGCGGGCGGCTACGGCATGCTGGTGGGGCCCGCGGCCACGCGTGCGCAGATCGACGCCTTTCGCGCCGAGCTCATCGCCAACCCGGCGAACTACATCGCGCAGCCCACGCTGGCGCTGTCCACCTGCCCGACCTTCGTGGAGGCAGGCATCGCGCCGCGGCACATCGACCTGCGGCCCTTCGTGCTCTCGGGCAAGACGGTGCAGCTCGTGCCCGGCGGGCTCACGCGAGTGGCGCTGAAGGAGGGCTCGCTCGTGGTGAATTCGTCGCAGGGCGGCGGCACCAAGGACACCTGGGTGCTCGAGTTCTGACCCACGAATCGCCGGAGACGACCATGCTTTCGCGCACCGCCGATCACCTGTTCTGGATGGCCCGCTACACCGAGCGCGCGGAGAACACCGCGCGCATGCTGGACGTGAACTACCAGACCTCGCTGCTGCCGCAGTCCAGCGCCGTCACCGAGCAGGGCTGGCGAGGCTTGCTGAGCATCTGCGAGCTCACGCACGACTATCGCCGCCGCTACGAGCGCATCGACGCGCGCGACGTGATGGCCTTCATGGTCATCGACGAGAGCAACCCTTCGAGCATCCATTCCTGCCTGCACGCCGCGCGCGAGAACGCGCGCGCCGTGCGCGGCGCGCTGACCACCGAGGTCTGGGAAACGCAGAACACCACCTGGCTCGAATTCAAGCGCCTCGTGGCCAGCGGCGCGCATCAGGCGAGCCCCTCGGAATTCTTCGAATGGGTGAAGTTCCGCTCGCACCTCTCGCGCGGCGTCACCTACGGAACCATGCTGCAGGACGAGGCCTTCCACTTCCTGCGCATCGGCACCTTTCTCGAGCGCGCCGACAACACCGCGCGGCTGCTCGACGTGAAGTACCAGGCCGCCGACTCCGACTTCTTCGGCAGCAGCGTGCAGCGCGACCAGGCCGAAGTGGACTTCTATCACTGGAGCGCGATCCTGCGATCGGTCTCCGGCTTCGAGGTCTATCGCAAGGTCTATCGCAACGTCATCCGCCCCGAGAAGGTGGCCGAGCTCCTCATCCTGCGGCCCGACATGCCGCGCTCGCTCGCGGCCTGCATCAACGAAGTCGTGATGAACCTGGACATGGTGGCCAACGAGCAGAGCTCGGAGACGCGCCGGCGCGCGGGCAGGCTGCGCGCGGACCTGCGCTACGGGCGCATCGACGAGATCCTCGCGACGGGGCTGCATGCCTTTCTCACGCAGTTCCTCGATCGGGTGAGCGACCTGGGCGTGGGCATCAGCCGGGACTTCCTCGTGCCGGTGTGAGTCCCCGCGTGCGGGGAATGGGAGCCGCTGCGCCGGTGTCATCATCGCCCCCTCGATGAAGACACCGCCGCCCCGGTGCGGCGCCGCGCAGCATGAACACGAGCACTCCGACCCGCTGGCAGTTCTGGATCGACCGCGGGGGCACCTTCACCGACGTCGTGGGCCGCGCCCCCGACGGCGGCCTGCACACCGCCAAGCTGCTCAGCGAGAACCCCGAGCTCTACAAGGACGCGGCCGTCGAGGGCATCCGCCGCCTCCTCGAGTTGAAGGAGGGCGAGGCCATCACGCCCGATCGCGTGGAGTGCGTGAAGATGGGCACGACCGTGGCCACCAACGCGCTGCTGGAGCGCCGAGGCGAGCCGACGCTGCTGGTCACCACGCGCGGATTTCGCGACGCGCTGCGCATCGCCTACCAGGCGCGGCCCAGGCTCTTCGAGCGCCACATCGTCCTGCCCGAGCTGCTCTACGAGCGCGTCATCGAGGCGCGTGAGCGCGTGGGGGTGCAGGGCGATGTGATCGAGCCGCTGGACGAGGACCATCTCCGAGCGGCGCTGAAGCAGGCGAGCGATGCGGGCATCCGAAGCTGCGCCATCGTCTTCATGCACGGCTGGCGCCACACGGCGCACGAGGCGCTCGCCGCGCGGCTCGCGCGCGAGGCGGGCTTCGAGCAGGTGTCGGTCTCGCACGAGGTCAGCCCGCTGATGAAGTTCGTGCCGCGCGGCGACACGACGGTGGTCGACGCCTACCTCTCGCCCATCCTGCGCCGCTACGTGCGCCAGGTGGAGGCGCAGATGCCCGGCGTGCCTCTGTACTTCATGCAGAGCTCGGGCGGCCTCGCGCGCGCGCAGCGCTTCCAGGGCAAGGACGCGATCCTCTCCGGCCCGGCCGGCGGCATCGTGGGCATGGTGCGCACCGGCCAGGCAGGCGGCCACGACCGGCTCATCGGCTTCGACATGGGCGGCACCTCGACCGACGTCTCGCACTTCGCCGGCGAGTTCGAGCGCGCCTTCGAGACGCAGGTGGCGGGCGTGCGCATGCGCGCGCCGATGATGAGCATCCACACCGTCGCCGCGGGCGGCGGCTCGATCATCGCCTTCGACGGCTCGCGCCTGCGCGTGGGGCCGGCCTCCGCGGGCGCGAACCCGGGGCCCGCGTGCTATCGGCGCGGCGGGCCGCTGGCCACCACGGACGCGAACCTCATGCTCGGGCGGATCCAGGCCGAATACTTTCCCGCGGTGTTCGGCCCGCGCGGCGACGAGCGGCTGGACCGCGAGGGCGTCGTGCAGCGCTTCGAGGCGCTGGCGCAATCCATGCGCGAGGCCGGCGCGCGCGACGCCACGCCCGAGTCGGTGGCGTCCGGTGCGCTGCAGATCGCGGTGGCCAACATGGCCAATGCGATCAAGCGAATCTCGGTGGCCCGCGGCTATGACGTGACGCGCTACACCCTGCAGTGCTTCGGCGGCGCGGGCGGGCAGCACGCCTGCGCGGTGGCCGACGCACTGGGCATGCAGCGCGTGTTCATCCACCCGCTGGCCGGCGTGCTGTCGGCCTACGGCATGGGCCTGGCCGACCAGGTCGCGATGCGCGAAGCCTCGCTCGAGGCGCCCCTGGACGCGACCGGCATCGCGCTTGCGGCGCAGCGCCTGGCCACGCTCGCGCAGCAGGCCGCGGACGAAGTCCATGCGCAGGGCGTCGCGCGCGAGGACGTGAAGCTGCGCCGCCGCTATCACCTGCGCTACCAGGGCACCGACACCGCGCTCGTGGTCGAGGAAGCCGACGAGGCCGCGATGCGCGCGGCCTTCGATGCGGCCTACCGCCAGCGCTACGCCTTCCTCATGCCGGGCAAGCCGCTCGTCATCGAGGCGGTGTCGGTGGAGGCCATCGGCGAGGGCGAGCGCCTGCCCGAGCCGCATGCGCAGGCCGCGCTGCGCGATCACGCGCCTGCGCCGCACGCCGCGGTGCGCATGCACGCGCCGGGCGAGGACGGCGCGTCCCGCTGGCACGAGGCCGCGCTGCACCTGCGCGAATCCCTTGCTCCGGGCGCACGCATCGACGGGCCCGCGGTGATCGCCGAGCGCAATGCCACCACCGTCGTCGAGCCCGGCTGGCAGGCCCGCATGAGTGCGCAGGGCGCGCTCGAACTGCAGCGCATCCGCCCGCGCGCGCTGCAGCGCGCGGTGGGCACGCAGGTCGACCCCATCACGCTGGAGGTGTTCAACAACCTCTACATGAACATCGCCGAGCAGATGGGGCTGCGGCTGCAGAACACCGCGCACTCGGTGAACATCAAGGAGCGGCTGGACTTCTCCTGTGCGCTGTTCGACGCGCAGGGCAGCCTCATCGCCAATGCGCCGCACATGCCGGTGCACCTGGGCTCGATGAGCGAGTCCATCAAGACGGTGATCGCGCGCAACCCCGCCATGCGCCCGGGCGACGTGTACGTGCTCAACGACCCTTATCACGGGGGCACGCACCTGCCCGACATCACCGTCATCACGCCGGTCTATCTCGACGAGGCCGACGCGCACCCCGCCTTCTACGTCGCCTCGCGCGGCCACCATGCCGACGTCGGCGGCATCACGCCGGGCTCGATGCCGCCGTTCTCCGCGAGCATCGAGGAGGAGGGCGTGCTGCTGGACAACTTCATGCTCGTGCGCGGCGGCCAGCTGCGCGAGGCCGAACTGCTCGCGGCGCTTGGAGCCGGCCCGTACCCCTCGCGCAACCCGCAGCAGAACCTCGCCGACCTGCGCGCGCAGATCGCTGCCAACGAGAAGGGCGCGCAGGAGCTGCGCGCGATGGTCGCGCAGTACGGGCTGCCCACGGTGCAGGCCTATATGGGCCATGTGCAGGACAACGCGGAGGAGAGCGTGCGCCGCGTGATCACGGCGCTGAAGGACGGCGAGTACACGCTCGCACTCGACAACGGGGCGCGCATTCGCGTGCGCATCGACGTGGACGCCGCCACGCGCGGCGCACGCATCGACTTCACCGGCACCAGTGCGCAGCTGCCGAACAACTTCAATGCACCGAAGGCCGTGACGATGGCGGCGGTGCTGTATGTGTTCCGCACGCTGGTGGACGACGACATCCCGCTCAACGCGGGCTGCCTCAAGCCGATCGAGGTGATCGTGCCCGAGGGCAGCATGCTCAACCCGCATCCGGGCGCGGCGGTGGTCGCCGGCAACGTGGAGACCTCGATGTGCGTGACCAATGCCCTCTACGGCGCATTGGGCGTGATGGCCGCGAGCCAGTGCACGATGAACAACTTCACCTTCGGCAACGAGCGCCACCAGTACTACGAGACCATCTCCGGCGGCAGCGGAGCCGGCCCCGACTTCGACGGCTGCGCGGTCGTGCAGACGCACATGACCAATTCGCGGCTCACCGACCCCGAGGTGCTGGAGTTCCGCTTCCCGGTGCGCCTGGAGAGCTACGAGATCCGCGCGGGCTCGGGCGGTGCGGGGCGGCACCGCGGCGGCGACGGCGGCGCGCGCCGCGTGCGCTTCCTGGAAGAGATGACGGCCTCGATCCTGTCCAACGGACGCGTCGTGCCGGCCTTCGGAATGGCGGGCGGGTCCGACGGTGCGCTCGGCGTGAACCGCATCGAGCGCGTGGATGGCCGGGTGGAGACGCTCCAGCACATCGGCAGCGCCCGCATGGAGCCGGGCGACTGCTTTGTCGTGATGACGCCCGGCGGGGGCGGGTTCGGCGCGTCGCGTTGATTGCGCGCGAGGCCCCTCAACGAAACGGGGCCGCCCGAAGGCGGCCCCGAGTGCGAGGAAGCGGCGATCAGTCCACCACCAGCATGGGCACTGGGGGCAGCACGCTGCCGCAAGTCCACTTCGACCATTGCGGACCGAAGGTGGTGCCCCAGTTCTTCACGCAAACGTCCGACTCCGTCGTGATTGGCGTGTTGTAGATGGTGTTCCATTTGCTCCAGAGCACGCCGGTGTAGGCACGGGCAAAGAGGTACACGTCCCTGGCGCCGGCCGGAACGGTCCATGTTTGCTGGTTACCGAGCTGCAGATCGGCCCAGTATTCGTGAGCCCGACCGTCAAGCGCATACGTGAGGCGGTATTGCGCGCTATAGCCGCCGTTATTGATCACGTTGACCTCGACAGCGCGCGACCCCGACATGATCCTGGGTAGATTGGATTTGCGCTCGCTCTTGTAATCCACGCTGGCAATTCGCTTGGCGGCCTGTGGGTCGTTATTCTCAACCTTGAGCACGTGCATTTTGCTGGCCGCGTCGTCGAATTCGACGATCAGATAGCTGCGGTACGAGGCTGAGCCGCTGAGAAACTGTCGCGTGCCGCCGTTCGGCCCCGCCTCGCCGACTTGGCTGTGTATGTGACCCGCGAAAATCGCAGTCACGCCATATTGCTCCATCAGCGCGCCGAACTTTGAATTCTCTTTCGAGTTTGGCTTGTGCATCATGACGACGACGACCTTGCCTGCCGCGCGCGCGCTGGCCAATTGATGCTCCAGCCAGTACAGCGAGCTGCTGATCTTGATCTTGTCCTTGGCCCCGATCGTGTACCAGTCCGAC
>Ga0134124_10001477_pt1 | contig 18963 bp, 14 predicted proteins | sample KB304_FD_96880 | JGI IMG/M metagenome (GOLD analysis project Ga0134124, IMG submission 96880) | Terrestrial soil microbial communities without Nitrogen fertilizer from Kellogg Biological Station, Michigan, USA - KB3-0-4 | ecosystem: Environmental > Terrestrial > Soil > Unclassified ...
AATCTGCCCAGACTCCGCCGGAAGCCCAGTGTGCGGGCTCTGCGCCATGATGCAGATCGAAGCGCCACAACCGGCCCGCCAGATCTCCGGCGTAGATGCGGTCGTGCACGCCATCGCCGTCCAGGTCGACTGCGGTGAAGCTGCCGGCAAAGGCGGCCCGCATCTGCGGGAACAGTTGCATGGCCGGCGGAGCATCGGCTGCTGTCCACAGCACGCGACCCGTGTCGCGCTCCACTACATTGATCCGAGGCAGCACTCCACCGCTCAGCAATGCGGGGACTGGCGGCGTGTGCGCGCCTATGCGAACGATCATCGGTATGGGCTGCTCTGACATGCAGGACTCCCAGGTTGCCGCTTGCGCACCAGCCGCCAGACACAAGCTCGAAATGCCAGTCAGCAAGCGCCACTTCATGGTGCTGCCTCCATCGTGGGCACGATGCGACGCAATCCCTGCACCACGGTGCGCCGGGCCCGACGCGCTGAATATCCCGTGCTTTCTATCTCGAATTCCTGCGCGCTGAGGCGCCCAAGGCTGAATCCGGTGGGCAGCGGCTGTTCGTGCAGCTTGCGGATGCGCAGGGTCAGGCGGGCAGTGTTGCTCAGTGCCGGGCGCAACTCGCGCAGGGATTCGTCGGGCACGAGCGTTGCGGCCAGATCTGCAGCTCCGGCGCGCAGACCAAGTTCTGCCAGCGCCCACGCGCGCTGTTCGCACACACGAGTCCCGACCTCGCTCTGCGCGAACCAGGTGTCATGAACGGCGCCAGCACCCAGCAGCGAGATGAGCGCAATGACCATCAGAACCCAGATGACGGCAAAGCCACGCGAAACCTGTCTTCCTGCTTCACGGGGCTGGCACGGGGTTGCGCAGCGTGAAGTGCCGCGTGATGGACAGGTGGCGCGGTGGCTCGCTGGCTCTGAGATCACCGGCATCGGAGCGCAGCTGCAAGGTGACACGAATGGCCCGCGGCGCGCCCGCCGCAGGTTGCAGCGCGAACTGTAGATCTTCCACACCGGACATCACCTCCGTGTCGACGAAAGCTGGTTTGCCGGCCACTTCAGTCAGAGACTTCATGCGCAGCGCGGGAGTGGCAGGGTCGCCATCGGCAGTTCGCGAGATGTAATAGGCGCGGACGATGAGGTCGCGCAGCTCCGGACTGGCGGGTGTTCCGGCTGGAAGGACACCATCCCACAACACAGATCCGCTGCGCATTGCACCCGTCTGCACGAGCCATTGCGCGCGACCCGCATGCGCCGGCATGCGCTGCGCTGAAACGCGGCGCAGGATCAGCGCCTGGGTGCCCGGCATCAGTCCGCCACGCGGATCGCAACCGCGCGGCAGATTCGCCGCAGTTTCGAGCGGTACATCGAGCCGGGTGAGCCATTCGCTGCCGCAGTCACGCACGGTGGCAGGAAGGTCTTTTTCGATGAGGGTGGGCGCAGCGGCGCCGCCGAAGTAGCCTGCCATTTGCAGTTCCGGTTCGAGTGTTGCCAATACGTACTGCGCCCGCTGCCGCAGGCGCTGCTCCACACTTGCCGTGTGGTAGGAGGAACTGGCCCGCGCATAGGCGGCCAGACCACCAGCCGTCAAGGTGGCCATCAGCGTCATCGAGATCAGCAGTTCGATCAGCGTGGCGCCGCTGTTGTCGGAACGCTTCGTCACAGCAACTCACCCGAGCCCGGGCTGGTGACCGGCAGCAACAGGGAGCCGTCATGCGCGCCACGCAGGTTGTTCCAGCCAATTTCCACATTGGTCCAGGTCAGTGCTGCCGGGCCGTCTGCGCCAATCTGGGCGTGCGACAGCAGCGGCGGGTCGAAGTCTCGTGCGGGTAGTGTCTGCCGCACACGCTGCTGCCAGTCAGACATCAATGCGGGCAATTCTTTGGCCGCGGTGACCAGATGCAGGTCTTCGGCGAGATCGGCGATGAGATCGGCCGCCCGGGTCTGCAACAACGTGGCATGAGTGGCGCGCAGCGCATAGTGCACCCCACCGCTCACGCCGAGCAGGCTCACCGCCAGCAATGTCAGTGCGGTGAGCGTGTCGATCAGGCCGAAGCCGGCTTGAGGCCTCATGCGGGGCATGGCGCCGGTGCTGCGTTCGTGGCGGGTCGGATGACGCGCGCCCGACCAGTCTGGCTGACAATGATGCGACGGCGCGCGGCGGGTACGGTGCCGAAGCAGAACTCCAGGCTCAGCGTTGTCGCCGCGCTGGTATTGGGTTGATAGGTGGCGTATCCGCGTGTGCCGGTGACGATGACGCCCTCTGGCAGGCGCCATCGCTGCATCAGGGGTTCGGTGGGCTCGCGACGGGCATCCGAACCACCGGCGAGGTTCTCGAACAGCATCCAGGCCGGCGACCCAAAGCCACAGCGAGCGCTGTCAGCGCTGGGGCAGACCGTGAGGCTGTGGCCGGAGGACAGCGCCTGCTGCCGGGCCAGCTGCAGAGCTGCCATGGTCCGGTTGGTGGCTACATTCACGGCCGATTCGGCGCGCTGACGCGACAACAAGGGCACCGCGAACATCAGCAGGATGGCGGCAATGCCCAGCGCCACCAGCAACTCGGTGAGCGTTGCGCCGGCCGTCTGGCGCCGGCTTTCAGGGTTTGGCGACATGGCATGAAGCCTGCCGGGCCTCAAGGCGTGCGGCGACGCGCATTTCGCGGCTGAGTGCCTTATTTCATGGGCTAAACCGCTGGCTCTTTCTGGCCCGTTTCCCCTAGAATTCGCGCCCGGCGCCGGAGTAGCTCAGTTGGTAGAGCACGTCATTCGTAATGATGGGGTCGTAGGTTCGATTCCTATCTCCGGCACCAATTCCACATCCAGGGCTGTCCGCGCAGACGGCTGAAAGATCGCGCCTCATCCCGCTGGCCAAGGCGTTAACCACTTGTCGTCTTCAGACACCATCAGGTGTTGGCCTGATTTCAGAATGCGGCCAGCAGAGTACTCTGCGCGCTTGCTTTACGCAGGGAGGCGTCGGTGGCACCTGGCATATGTCCGAAGTGCGACAAGTCTGTTTTCACCGCGAACGTGTATGCGGTGGATGCCAGGCGCGGCCCGTCGCAGACACCGCTGCAAGCGCTTTCGCTCAATTGTCCCAACTGCCATGCCGTACTCGGCATCACCATCGACCCGCTGGTCATCAAGAGCGAAGCCGTAGCGGAAGTCGTCAAAGAGATCAGGAAGCAAACCCAGTCTAAAGGTTCGCAATAGTCATACGCCGCCCCTTGAGCGGCGGGCTAGCTGGATTGCAGTAGACACTTCCGCAATCCCTTGCCACATGGCGCTTCTTGATTTGCGGTCGCAAGCCGGTCCGGTTGCTGACGACGGCGACATCTCGTGCGCGCATGAATCAAGGACAAAAAGCGCAGCAATTGAGGACGAATTGTTAGCACGATGAAGTTTCTGTCAGTTGCCGCATTCACGTCGCATGCGTTGCAGACTGACGTCAACCGGCTGCATCGACCGGGCGTTGAACGCACGACTGATCGACGGGTGCGACATGACCAAGCCAATCTCTTTATCCTCACTGCTGCTCTGCCTTGCTGCCGCCACCAGCGCGCGCTTCCAGTCCGCAACCGCACAGCAGGCGCCGGCGCGCAACGTTTCTCCGCAGCAGGATATTCCCCTGCTCGATGAAGTGGATGTCACCGCGCGCGCCGTGCCCGGGGCGGTCATCGGCGACATCCCGCCGGAGAACACGCTCACCCAACGCGACATCCGCATGTACGGCGTCGGCACAGTTTCGGAGCTGCTGGACGAGATCGCGCTGCAGACGGCGAGCGGCCAGTCGCGCGATGGCGGCGGTCCCGTGGTGCTGGTGAACGGACGGCGCATCTCGGGTGTGAATGAGGTAGGTGATCTGCCGACTGAAGCCATCCTCAGGGTCGACATCCTTCCCGAGGAGGTCGCGATCAAGTACGGCTACTCGTCGGACCAGAAGGTGGTGAACATCATCCTACGCCGCCGCTTTTCGGCGCAGACCGGTGAGGCTTCAGGCAGCGAGTCCACCGAAGGTGGCAACGAGCGCGCCCGCGGCAGTACTTCGCTCACCCGCATCCGCGACAACCGGCGACTGAACGTTGCACTGGGGGCGCAACTGCAGGATTCGGTCACGGAGGCGCAGCGCGGAATCACTCCAGCGACCAGTGACCCTGGCGCCGATCCGGCCTACCGCACACTGCAACCCAGTCGCGAGAACTATTCCGGCAATGCCGTATTCGCCACGCCGCTCACGGACGCGATATCGGCATCGACGAATCTTGCCGCTGCGCATAACGACAGTCGATCGCTGAATGGATTGATGGCCGCGGATCCCTTCGATCCCCTGCACCGCCTCGCAACCAGCACCACGCTGCATCTGGGCACCACGCTCAACTGGGATGTGCCCAGCTCCTGGCGCCTGTCGATGATCGGCGGCTACGATTACAGTGACACCAACACCGACATCGATCGTTTCGATCCGACGAATGGCATGTCGCTGGATCAGGCGCACAACACCACGAATGCGCTCAATGCGTCGGTGCTCGCCACGCGCAAGCTGTTCAGGTTGCCCGCGGGCGACACGCTGCTCAGCCTGCAGAGCGGTGTGCAGACCAGCGACACTCACGCCGAGACCACGGGCTTCCGTGCATCGCCCGAGCAGTCGCTGTCACGCACCAGCGGCAATGCGCGGATCAGTCTCGATGTGCCGATCGCGAGGCCAGGTCAATGGGGCGGCGCCATCGGAACACTGACCGCCAACCTCAACATTGCGGCGACCCGCCAGTCACAGTTCCACATGCTGACGACCTCGGGCTACGGACTGAACTGGTCGCCGATAGCGGCGGTGAGCGTGATCGCGGCCATCAGCGAAGACAAGCGTGCGCCGACAGTGCAGCAGCTAGTCAGTCCAACCGTGACGCAGATTGGCGTGCCCGTTTACGACTACACCACGGGTCAGAGCGTTCTGGTCACCTCGACCACGGGCGGCAATCCGCTGCTGGACGCGGATGATCGGCGCACTTTCAAGCTGGGCGCCACGATCAAGCCTTTTCCCGCGCACAATTTCACGATGTCGGCGAATTACTCCGAGAGCCGCACGCGAAATGCCATCCAGTCGCTGGGCATCAGTCCGTCCATGGAGGCGGCATTTCCTGATCGGGTCGTGCGTGACGATGACGGGGATCTGGTGTCGGTGGACACTCGTCCCATCAATGTGGCGTCGCAGGAGCGATCGAATCTGCGCTGGGGATTCAACCTCACCCAGGTGCTGCGTCAGCCACAGCGTCCCCAGTTCGGACTGCGGCCGCGGCCTCGACGTCCGCCTGAGCCTTCCACAGATCGCCCGCGCAATGCACCGCAGGCACCGGCCGCACCCACGGTGGATGGCGGCCCTGGCGTTCCCCCTCCGGCGACCGCGGGCGTACCTCCGAACGGGAGCGCGGATCCGGATCTGGATGAAGTCACCGTCAACGGCCGCCCTGAGCAAAACGATGACGTAGCAGCAGGCAATCGCCGTTTTCGGGGCGGCCCTGGTGGCTTCGGTGGACGGCGTGGCGGATTCGGGGGAGCAGGCGGCGGGCCTGGTGGCGGTGGCCCTCCGGGCGGCTTTGGCGGTGGAGGCGGCCCCGGCGGTTTCGGCCGTGGGCCTGGCGGTGCAGGCCTCGGACGCGGCGGCGGTGACGACGGCGCGCAGCTACAGCTGTCTCTCTACGACACCTGGCTGTTCCGCAATCAGGTCACGCTGCGCGATGGCCTTGCACCCATCAATCTGCTGGGTGGCGGTACGCTGGGTGGATCGCCACCCTCGCGCCATCTGGTGCAGCTGAATGGCGGCGTGACCGACAACGGCATTGGCATCCGTCTCACGGGCGAGTGGCGCAGCGCCGGAGATACCACCAACTCGACGGCAGGCACCGGAAACCTGCACTTCGCCTCACTCGGCACCATGGACCTGCGCCTCTTCGCCGATGTGGGACAGCGCCTGCCGAACAAGACCTGGGCGCGCGGCCTGCGCGTGACCTTCGCCATGCAGAATCTTTTCGACGACCGGCAGAAAGTCACGAATGACCTGGGTGTGGTGCCACAGGCTTACCAGCCAGGCTATGTCGATCCCACGGGCCGGACCATACTGCTGACGGTTCGCAAGATCCTGCAATAAGATCCAAGGCGTCAAAGACCGGTCGGAGTGGATGTGAGTGGAGCGCGCGGCAAGGGCAAGATTTCCAATGAGCTGGTGGCCGCGAGCTGCGCCGCGGTATTGGCCGTTTATGCCGCGGGCTACTGGCGCACGCGCGATGAGGCGCGGCGAATGGACACGCGGGCGCAGCAGCGCCGGCCCGTGCAGTCGGAGCCCCGGGTTGCCAGCCGGGCGCAGCCTGATACCACCGAGGCAGCTATCCCCGCGGGGCCGCCGGTTGAAGTGCGCCCCCTGGTCTCACTACCCGATGTAAGCGTCGATGCGCAGCCGGCGACTGTCGCCTCACAGCTGCCCACAAAAGCGATCGCAGCGAAGCCAACGCCACCGGTGGCATCGCCGCCAGCGACGTCCGCATCTCCGGAGCCCCGCGCTGCCACCGAGACGATCACCAGTGCGACCGAGCCTGAGCCTGCGCCACTTTCGATCCCCGAAACGCTGGCCACTCCCAGTGAAAACTGGCGCGACGGGACCTACACCGGCTGGGGCACGTCCCGACATGGGGACATCAAAGCCCAGGTCGTCATCAAGGATGGCCGCATCGTGGATTCCAGCATCGCCTCCTGCGAGACGCGCTACCCCTGTGATGTGATCAGCCACATCATTCACCAGCCGGTGGAGCGACAGAAACCGGATGTGGATCATGTGTCGCGCGCGACGGAAAGCGCGGATGCCTACTACTACGGTCTGGTGGATGCGCTGACGCAGGCTCTCGTGCAGCCTGCGGATGCGGCAACTAAGCCGCGGTGAGTCGCTCCGCGATGGCTATGGCGCGCTAGCCAGGAACAGGCCGGACCGGGGGGTGAATGCCCCGTCCACCTCGAATTTCAGCTGCGCCTGTACCTCCTGGGGTGCGCGCGCCATGAGTGTTCTCAGAAGCGCGACGAGCTCGGCCGGCACGGCCATGCGTTCCACCCATGGCTGGAACTCCAGTCGCACCGGCCAGCTCTGGAACTGCTGCACGCGAAAACCGGCAGCGCGCAGTTGGGCCTGCCATTCGGCGGTGGTGTAGTCACGCACGTGACTGGGGTCACGGATCAGTTCCAGTGCCTGAAAGTGCGTATCCACCAGCGGTGAGTCCTCGCCGAGCAGGTCGAGTATCAGCAGCCGGCCGCCCGGGCGCAGCACGCGGCGTATTTCCTGGAGCGCCCGCGGCACATCCAGCCAGTGATGCGCGCTGTAGCGCGTCGCAACCAGGTCGAAGGAGGCGGCCGCGAAGGGCAGGGCTTCCGCGCGTGCGATCTGGGTGGCGATCTGCGGCATGCCGCGCTGCGCAGCCGCTTCGCTCAGAGTCCGCAGCATGGAGGCAGATGGGTCCGCGGCCGCAACATGTTCGAAGCGTTGCGCCAGCCGGAAACTGAGGTGTCCCGGCCCGCTGCCGACATCGAGCGCGCTGGACGCGGGTCCCTCATAGGTCTTCAACCAGTTGTCGATCCATATCAGATCGGGACCAGAGGCGTGTACGGCGCTGGTGAGATAGCGCTGGGATTGTGGATCGAACTGCTGCGCAACGGTCTGCTCGTGGCTGGTCATGGGGTTCTCCGCGTGGCGACGTTCGGAGAATCTTCCACCTGAATTATCCTGTTATGAAGTTGGCTGTTATCCTATTACAAAATGAAACAGTCATCGGCTTCCACCACCTTCGGCGCCTTCGTGCGTTCGCGGCGACTGCAAAGTGATCCGCGGGATTTCGGCCTCGCGGCCGGAAAGCGCCGGCGCACCGCGGGGCTGCGCCGCGAGGAACTGGCGCAGCTCTGCGGCATCAGCATCACCTGGCTCACATGGATAGAGCAGGGGCGCGCGGCATCGGTGTCAGCGCCGACGCTGCTGGCGCTGGCGCGTGGCCTGCGTCTCACACGCGCCGAACGCGACTATCTGTTTCGCCTGGCCGGCAAGTCCGATCCGGCGCCGCCCAGCGAAAGCGTCGGCGACCGGCTGCTGCTGCAGCGGCTGGTGGAGGGCTTCGGTGATCCCGCCTATGTGCTCGATCGCTACTGGGATGTCGTGGTCTGGAATCGCGCTGCCACGCGGCTGTTTCCGCAATGGTTGAAGCGATCACCTCTGCGCTCCACGGAGAAGACCGAGCGCGCCAATCTGCTGCACTACGTATTCCTCAACCCGGCTGCGCGAGGGCAGGTGGTGGACTGGAAGCAGCGCGCACAACGCGTGGTCGCCGAGTTCCGCGCAGATACGGCGTCGCTGCATGGCGATGCGATGCGCGATGCATTCGTTGCGGATCTGGCCAAACGCAGCGCGGAATTTGCCGCCGTGTGGAGTGCCGAGCGCGTGCTGGCACGCGAAGGCGGAGAGCGACGTTTTCGCGACAGCCGCAGTCGTGTGCGCCGTTTCGATCAGGTCACATTGAGGGTCGCGCGGCAGCCGGAACTGAAGCTGGTGCTGCTGATTTCAGCGCCCCGGAAGTCTCATAACTCATAATCACTGATAGATCGGAGCAATAGCGTCTCGCTGTAGTGCTTGCGCGACACCCCCGGCGTACGGTCGCGCCCCTCACGTCGCTGACGTGATGAAAACGCATTCCAGGGGGATCCATGAGCCAGATCATTCAATGCGCAGGCGCACAGACGCGCCTGTCTTCACCTGCTGCTTTCCGCCGCAAACCGATTGCATTGGCAATCAGCCTCGCATTGCTGGCTTCGCAGACGGTCGTGGCAGCCGAAGAATCCAGGGAAAATGCCCCGGAGCTGGGAGAAGTCACCGTCACGGGCTCGCGCATCCGCTCCTCGGTGGGCATGGAGACGCCGACGCCGGTCACTGCGATTTCGGTGAATGAACTGCAGACCATGGCGCCAGCCAGCGTCACGGAGGCGTTGATCCAGCTGCCGCAGTTCTTCAACAGCCAGACCGCCGAGAATTTCGGTGGTGTGGCGAACAACTTCTTCCAGTCCCCGGGTGGTGGTGCGCTGAACCTGCGCGGCATCGGCACCAATCGCACGCTCACGCTGCTCGATGGCCGCCGCATGCCGCCGGCGAGCATCGTAGGCGGTCCGGACATCAATACCTTCCCCGACCAGCTCATGAAGCGCATCGAGACGGTGACCGGCGGCGCCAGTGCGCAATACGGCACCGATGCCGTGTCCGGTGTAATCAACTACATCCTCGACACGAATTTCGAAGGCATCCGCGGCAGTGCCCAGTGGGGCCAGAGCGATCGCGGCGACGGTGCCAACGAGAAATACTCGCTGGCCATGGGGCATGCGCTCGGTGAGAAGGCGCATGTGCTGTTCTCTGCGGGACACTCGAAGCAGTCACCCATAAACCAATACGGGAATCGCGACTGGTACCAGAGCTGCGGACTGATCGGCAATCCGGCGCTGGCCACCAATGCACCCAACAGCGCCACATCGCCGACCGTCCCGCGTCTGATTCCGGCATGCAATCTGCGCTCGAATCAGTGGTCATTCGAGGGCGTGCTGAATCCGGCCGGCACTGGCGCGCTGGGTCGCATCACCTTCGATGGCACCGGCCAGGCGGTTCCGTTCGCCAGAGGTACCGTGGTGGACAACGCGGGCACCACGCAATCGGGCGGGGGTGGAGAGGACTTCGCCAGGACGCTCAACGTGCTGCTGCCCGGTTCCACGCGCAGCAATGCGTTCACCTACGTGGACTACGATGTCAACGACCACCTGAATGTGTACGCGCAGGGAATGTACAGCAAACAGCTGCTGTCACGCGCCGGCCTGATCGGTGCCTATGGTGTCACCGGCCTGCACAACTTCACGATCTACCAGGACAATGCCTATCTGCCTGACTCGGTGCGGACCGTGATGGCGAACAACAACATCACCTCGGTGACCTTCAACCGCCAGCTCGGTCCGGACGATGGGGCGCTCGGACTGTTCAACAACGAGAGCAAGGTCAGCGTCGGCACGCTGGGATTCAAGAGCACGCTGGCGGACGGCGGATTCATGGGCGGATGGGCCGTTGACGGCTACTTCCAGTACGGCACCACCAAGCTCGACTGGGCGCAGATCGGCGGCGCACGCCAGGATCGGGTGTTCCTGGCCGTGGACGCGGTGCGCGATCCGGCTACCGGCACCATCAAGTGCCGCGTCACACAGGTCTCCGGACGGGTGCCGGACTGCGTTCCCATCAACTTGTTCGGGCGTGGCAATGCGTCGACGGCGGCCATCGACTGGATCACCGGCTTCGATCCGGGTGTGGCCGTCACTACCACGCCCTATGTTGCCAGCGCACAGGCCTACGGCGCTCCGTTCTCCTACGTCGGCGACGAAGCCAAGCACCGCCTGGTGACATTGAACCAGCGCGTTGCGGAACTGACCACCAGCGGCAAGCTGTTCGATGGCTGGGCGGGCGCCATTCAGGCCGCATTCGGTGCCAACTACCGGCGCGAGTCGGTGGACCAGGTGGTGCATGCCTCGCAGGGCAACCCGGCCGCGGATCCCAACTGGTTCCCGGTCTGGTGCAATGATCCGGCCATCACAACGCCTGTTGCGATCAACACCGGGCCGCAGTGCACGGCGGCGGTGCTCAACAAGCAGGTCAGCACTGGCTACCGTCCGGCTGGCAGCATCGGCGTGCGTGGCGTGCCCAATGGCGTGGCAACCAACCTGGTGGAAACGCAGTTCTCCAATGTGCCCAACATCCGCGGCATGTACGACGTCAAGGAGCTGTTCAATGAAACCGTGGTGCCGCTGGCCAAGGACCTGCCGTTCCTGAAGTCGCTTACCTTTCAGGGCGCGGTGCGCTGGGCCGACTACGAAGGTTCGGGACAGATCTGGTCGTGGAAGGGCGGCCTCGATGCGCAGCTCACCGATGAACTGCGTCTGCGCGGCACCTACTCGCGCGACACCCGCGCCGGCAACATCTCCGACCGTTTCGATCGGACGGGCGGCGTGGCCAACGTCATCGACAAGAAGACGGCGCCGGCCGGCGGCCCACCGGTGAACAGTGCGGCTGCGGGCTACACCATCACCGTTGTCACCGGTGGCAATCCCGCCATCAAGCCTGAGAAGGGCGATACCTTCACGGTGGGGCTGGTCTATCGCCCGGACTGGCTGCCTGGCTTCGACATGTCGGTGGACTGGCTGCGCGTGCAGCTGAATGATTCCATCGAATCCTTCTCGGCGCAGCAGATCGTCGACCAATGCTATCTGAATGGCGACCAGGACCAGTGCGCCCGCATCACCCGTGATGCGTCTTCGGGCACGGACCTGATCACCTTCGTCAACCAGGCCAAGCAGAACATCAACAAGGCGCTGTTCAACGGCGTGGACTTCGAGCTGGGATATTCACGTCCGATCACCTTGTTCGGCGGTGCCGAACGCCTGAGTGCACGCCTGTTTGGCAGCTATCTGATCGAGGCGTCTACCACCAACTTCTTCGGGGTGAAGGTGGACAACACTGGCAGCCTGCCGCTGCAGTACTTCACGAAGAAGCTGAACCTCAGCCTGAACTACAACAACGGCAACTTCGGCTGGAACATGAGTGGTCGCTATAACAATGGTGGCACCACGACGCTCACCTGGAATCAGCCGGATGCCAATGGCGTGACCAACTGGAACGCGGCCGACAATCACACGGGTGGCTCGGTCTACTGGGATACGCGCCTGTCCTACCGGGTTGCGATGGGTGAGGGCAACGTCGAGTTCTTCGCCAATGTCCAGAATCTCTTCGATCGCGATCCGCCGCTGGTGCTGCAGCAGGGCGTTGGCCTGCAGTCGGCCGGCGGCTATGACCAGATTGGTCGACGATATGTCGTTGGGATGAACCTCAAGTTCTGATCCTTTCGGGATACTTACCCCTGGGGCCCGGTGCGGCATGATGCGCACCGGGCCATTTCTTTTGTCGCTGGGTTTGCACACATCGACGGGTGCAAGGGCCTGTGGTGTGCTGAAGCGATGTTCGGATCGGAGGTAAGGGTGCGCTGCGCTGCCCGCTGGGGCCTGGTTCTGGTATTGATCGCGCTGCAGGGTTGCGGCGGATCGGGTGATTCATCGAGTGGAGGCGGCTCAGGCGGTGCTGCCGACGCCACAGCACCCACCATCCCCGCAGGACTCACGGCCACGGCGTCCTCGGCCACGCAGGTGCAACTCACCTGGACCGCGGCCACGGATGCCGGCGCCGGTGTGGCGGGTTACCACGTATTCCGCAATGCCGGCACCACGGCCATCGCCACGGTCAGCGCTACAAGCTACCTCGATACCGGACTGACAGCGTCCACCGCCTACACCTATACCGTGCGCGCGTTCGACGCGGCGACGCCGGCGAACGAGTCGGCCGCCTCAGCCGTTGCCAGCGTGACCACTCCGGCGGCGACCGGTCCGGTGCTTTCGGGTCTCGATGCGCGTCCTTCAAACACGAGCTGCCTGGCCGGCGATGCGCCGGCAGGCTCGATACCATTGGCATTGGATCAGGTGTTCGCGGGCGTCGGTACATTCTCGGTACCGCTCCTGATGCTGCAGGCCCCCGGCAATACCGCGAACTGGTACGTGGTGCAGAAGACCGGCATCGTCTACACCTTTGCGAATCAAGCCAACGCGGCCAGCAAACGCGTGTTTGTCGATGTAGGCGCGCAGATCGCGGTGAATGCCTCGGACCCCAACGATGAGCGCGGCCTGCTCGGCATGGCTTTTCATCCCAACTATCCCGCCAATCCGCGCGCTTATCTCTTCTACTCGGCCAACGCAGGTTCGCAACTGGTGTCGCGTGTGGTGGAGTACCAGACCAGGGATGGCGGTCAGACGCTGGATGCGACCAGCGGCGTCACGATCCTGCAGCTCAACAAGCCGGAATCCAATCATAACGGCGGCCATATCGCGTTCGGTCCCGACGGGTATCTCTACATCGGCACGGGGGATGGCGGCGGTGGTGGTGACGTGCACGGCAGCATCGGCAACGGACAACGCCTGTCATCACTGCTGGGCAAGATCCTGCGCATTGACGTGAACGTCAGCACCGGTGGCACGCGCTATGCGATTCCTGCCGGCAACCCTTACGCAGGCGGCACGGTGTGCAACAACGACACCGGCGCCTTCACTGCCAATTGTCCCGAAATCTATGCCTACGGCTTCCGCAATCCCTGGCGCTGGAGCTTCGACTCTGGCAGCGGCGAGCTATGGGTGGGCGATGTGGGCCAGAACACCTGGGAGGAAGTGGACCGCGTCGTCGCCGGAGGCAACTACGGCTGGCGCTGCCGTGAAGGCGCACATGATTTCAACGCCACCTGCGGCGGCAATGCGGGCAGCGCCATCGATCCCATCGCCGAATACAGCCATTCCTATGGCATCGCCGTCACCGGCGGCTATGTATATCGCGGCAGCGCGATTCCCGCGCTGGCCGGTCGTTATGTGTTCGGCGACTACGGTTCGGGCCGCATCTGGCAGGTGGCGCATGATGCCGTGCTGCCCACCCAGGAAGTCACCAGCGGCTTCGATAGTGGTTTGAACATTTCCTCTTTTGCGCAGGATCCCAGCGGCGAAATCTATGTAGTGAATCTGGGTGGCACGCTGCACAAGCTGCGCGCTGGCACCGTTACGGGTCGTGTGATTCCGGCGCAGCTGTCGGCCACGGGTTGCGTGAATGCTGGCAATGCCACGCAAGCCGCCAGCGGCCTGATTCCGTATGCACCGAACGCGGCATTCTGGTCCGATGGAGCGGTGAAGACGCGCTTTCTGGCCTTGCCGGACGGCCAGAAGATCAACATCGCGCAGGACGGTGATTTCGACCTGCCGACCGGCACCGTGCTGATGAAGAATTTCCGCATCGGTTCGCAGCTGGTGGAGACGCGGCTGCTGATGCGTCACAACGACGGCCAGTGGGCTGGATACACCTACGAATGGAATGCGCAGGGCACCGATGCCACGCGCGTGGTGGGAGGCAAGAGTGTGCAGGTGGCTGGCCAGAGCTGGTTGTTCCCGAGTGAAACCCAGTGCCTGTTCTGCCACAGCTCTGCTGCGGGTCGCTCGCTGGGGCTGGAGACGGTGCAGCTGAACGGGTCCCTCGTGTATGCGGCCACCGGTCGTACGGCGAATCAGCTCGATACGCTCAGCGCCATTGGCACGTTGTCCGCGCCACTGACGGCGCCGCCGGCACAGTTGCCAGCCCTGCCTGATCCTTATGGAACCGCCGGCACCCTGAACGACAGGGCACGTGCCTATCTGCACGCCAATTGCTCGCATTGCCATCGGCCCAATGGGCCCACGCCGGTGGATATGGATTTGCGCTACACCACCGCGCTGGCCGATACACATGCCTGCGAGGTGGCGCCGACGCGCGGGGATCTGGGAGTGGCCAATGCACGGCGTATCGCCGTGGGTGGCGCGGATGCCGCCGGCCGCTCATTGATCGTCGTGCGACCTGGCCGTACCGATTCCAACTCGATGCCACCGCTGCAGCCGCGGGTGGTGGACGCAGCAGGTGTGGCGCTGCTGACGTCCTGGGTCAATTCACTGACTTCGTGCAACTGAGGGCAGAGGTCCTCTGCCTGCAAGGGCCGCGGGCCGCGCCCGCGGCGTCGTCCGGCGCTTACTTCTTCTTCAGCGTCGAAAGATAGGCGATGACGTCCGCGCGCTCTTTGTCGTCCGGCAGCATCATCGGCATGGTCGTGCCAGGCACCTTCTGCATGGGCATGGTCAGGAAGTCATCCAGCGTCTTGAGGCTCCAGGTCACGCCGTAGGCCTTCAGCGCAGGCGAGTACATGGTGAAGCTCGGCTCGCTGGCCGACTTGCGACCCACCAGACCCACCATGTTCGGACCGGCCACTGGGCCGCCCGGCTCTTTGTTCACAGCGTGGCAGATGCCACAGCGCTGCTCGAAGATGTCTTTGCCGTTTTCGGCATCCGGCTTGGCGTCGGCGGCGAATACGGGAGCGGCCAGTGCAGTCAGGGCGGCCAGGGCCAGCAGGCGGGCAGGGCGATACACGGACATGGACGTACGTCTCCGGGGCGAATGCCCAAATTGTGAGATTCCGGGGGCGATTCTAACAAACCGCCCCCTGAACATCGCCTGAAGAATCTTTTAGGCGGCCGGGAACCTCTCCCGAAATCCTAGATCGGGTAGTGGCGATGCTTGGTGGAGATGCTGATCCAGCGCAGGTCCGTGAATTCGGCGACGCCGGCCTTCCCCCCGAAGCGCCCTACGCCACTGGCCTTGGTGCCGCCGAAGGGCATCTGCGCCTCGTCCTGCACGGTGGGGCTGTTGATATGACAGATTCCCGAATCGATGCGCTGCGCCACGGAAAGCGCGGTGTTGATGTCGCGGCTGAATACGGCTGCCGAAAGGCCGTATTCGCAGTCGTTGGCAAGCTCTACTGCATGGTCCACATCGCGGGCACGGAGAACGCCGACGATGGGGCCGAAGGATTCCTCGCCGTAGATGCGCATGCTCTTCTGCACGCCCTCGACCACGGTGGGCTCGAAGAATGCACCGCCGGAACCATTGCCGCCCGTGACGATTTTGGCGCCCTTGCCGGTGGCATCAGCCATCAGCGCTTTCACGTGATCGACAGTCTTTGCATCCACACAGGCGCCAATGGGGAAATTGCCCTTGGTCGGGTCGCCCACCTGCAGAGTCTTCACCTTGGCGGTGAAGCGCTTCATGAATTCATCGTAGATGCCGCCCGTGACGATGATGCGCTCGGTGGACATGCAGATCTGGCCCTGGTGCATGAAGGCACCGAAGGCCGCCGCGGCCACGGCTTCGTCCAGATCCGCATCGTCGAGCACCAGCAGCGGCGCCTTGCCGCCCAGCTCGAGCAGGCAGGGCTTCAGATGCTTGCCGGAAATCTCGCCGATGATGCGGCCGACACGCGAGGAACCGGTGAAATTCACGCGCTTGACGGCGGGATGGGCGATCAGCGCTTCGACCACGGCGGGCGCGTCGGCAGCCGAGTGGGCGATGAAATTCACCACTCCCGCAGGCAGGCCGGCTTCTATGAAGGCGTCGATGATCAGTCTGTGCACGGCGGGGCAAAGTTCAGACGCCTTCATCACCACCGTATTGCCGCAGGCCAGCGGCATGGCCAGGGCACGCACGCCGAGGATCACGGGCGCGTTCCACGGCGCCATGCCCACGCACACGCCTACGGGCTGGCGCAGCGCCATCGAGATGGTGCCGGCGTGATCGGAAGGAACCGTCTCGCCGGTGATCTGGGTCGTCATCGCAGCGGCTTCTTCGAGAATGTTGGCTGCGAAGCCCGTATTGAAATGACCCCAGCCCGCGATGGCGCCAGTCTCCTCGACGCACAGGCGCGAGAAATCGGCGCTGTGCGCGCGCAATTTGGCCGCGACGTCCATCAGCAGTTTGCGGCGGGCATTGGGACCCAGCGCCGACCAGGCGGGAAACGCCTTGGCCGCGGCATCGCAGGCCGCGCGTGCGTCATCGGCTGCAGCCGCAGCGCTGCGTGACACCACGGCGCCGGTGATCGGGCTCTTGCGTTCGAAGGTGGCGCCGCTCTTGGCTGAAACATCCGCGCCGCCGATGTGCAGTTTGATTTCGTTCAGGCTCATGTTTGCCAGTATCCCGCTGTTTGTGGTTTGGATGGTTGGCTGGAAGGGGCCGCAGAATAGCATCTAATATGGCCTGCCAATGACTGCCACCGATACCACCAGTACCGCGCTGCCTTGGTGGCTTGCGGCGCTGTCCCGGCTGCCGCGGTCGGCGCTTTACGCGTTGTCTGGTGCGCTGGTCTGGTGCGCGCGGTCTCTGCTCAGGCTGCGCTGGAAGATCGTCCAGGCGAACCTGCGTGCGGTCTTCCCGCAGATGCAGGGTAGCGAATTGCGGCAACTGGCAATTGCCAACTACCGTCATTTCGGCGAGATGGCCGCCGAGCTGGTTGCGGCTACGCGGATGAGCCCCGAGGAACTGCTGTCGCGGGTCGAGATCCGCAACCTGGAATTGCTGCACCAGTGGCTGGCCCGTGGCCGGCCGGTGCTGCTGCTCGCCGGGCATCAATCGAACACGGACTGGGGCATGTATGCGATGGCGGCGGCGCTGGGCTTTCCGCTGGACGTGGCCTACAAGCCGATGAAGTCGGGCGCCGCCAATCGAATGCTCATCAACATGCGGCGGCGCTGGGCCGTGAACCTGGTGCCTGCAAAGGACCTGCTGTCAGACCTGCTGCAACGACGTCATGAAGTACGCGCCATCGCCATGCTGGCTGACCAGTCACCCCGCACCAGTGAGCACCAGCTGAGGCTGCAGTTCCTGGGGCGCGATACCGCCTTCTATCTCGGGCCGGAGCAGATCGCGCGCGCCACGCGCTATGGCGCCATCTACGTTTCGATGCGCCGGCTGCGCCGTGGATACTACCGGGCGGAGTGTCTGCCGCTGGTCGAGGCGAATGAAGCGCTGGCGCCCGGTGAGTTCACTGAGCGGTATGCGCGGATGGTCGAGAAGGATGTGCTTGCGGCCCCTTCCGAATGGACCTGGGGCCATCGAAGGTGGAAGCAGAGCCGCAAGTCGTAAGTGCGCCGCGCGGATGCCGCTGCGCGGATCTCGGGATTTCTCAGCCTGCCTCGCCGAGCTTGCTCGACAGATGGCTGGCCAGCTGCGCCACCGTCGGATGATCGAAGAGCTCGGTCAGATCCACCAGATTCGGATATTCGCGGTCGATCTGTTCGTGGATTTCGATCAGCTTCAGCGAGCTGGCGCCGATCTCGAACAGATTGTCCTGCGCGCTGAGCGTGCGTCCAGTAAGTACGCCATTGCAGATGGCCAGCAGCCGCGCCTCGATGGGGGTCGGTGAATGGGTTGTGCCGGCAGGCAGTGCCGAGGTGTGCCTGGTCCCCTCGGCAAGATCCGCCGCAAACTCGCCATCGAGCAGCTGTTGTTCCAGCAGATGCCGCTGGATCTTGCCGCTGGTGGTCTTGGGAATGCGTTTCACCGGCACCACCTGCGCTACTTCGAGCCCGGCCTGCTCGTTGATCAGGCGGGTGATCTCGGCTGCCAGCGGCGGGAACTCGGCCGCATCGCCGCGATGCAGTGCGAAGACGGTGAGCTGGTCAGTCTCTGCGCCGGGTGGGCGCACGCCGGCTACTACCACCTTGCCCAGTTCCATGCCGGCAGCGCGCTGCGCAATGCCCTCGAGGTCATGCGGGTAGTAGTTCTGGCCGTTGACGAAGAGAATCTCCTTGGCGCGGCCGGTGATGTAGGTTTCGCCATCCAGCACCAGGCCCAGATCGCCGGTGCGCAGCCAGCCATCTGGCGTGAACGTGGCCGCGTTGAGTTCCGGTTCCTGAAAATACCCGCGCGTGACGTTCTCGCCGCGAATCAGGATGTTGCCGATGGTGCCATCGGACAGCGGGGCAGCGTCATCGCCGGCGATGCGCAGCTCGCAGCGCGGAATGGGCTGACCCACGGACACCAGCGAAACCGCATCGCGGCTGCCGCTGCCGACGATGCGCGCCTGTGTGCCCACGCCCAGCTGATGACGGTCAAGCAAGATGGTGCGGTAGAGCCGTCCCACGGGCGGGAAAGTTGCCGCCAGCGAAGCTTCCGCCAGGCCATAAACGGGATACATGGAGGTGCGTTTCAGTCCCAGGCCCGACAGTCGGGCCATGAACTCCTCGCACAGTTCCACCGAGATGGGCTCGGCGCCGTTGAAAATCAGTCGTACGCTCGAGAGATCCAGATTGCCCGGCGAACGGTCTTCCAGCACTTTCAGGTAGTGCCGGTAGCCGAAGTTCGGCGAGCACAGGATGGTGGCGCGGATATCGCTGGCGATGGAAAGCCACAACAGCGGTCGCCGCACGAACAGCTCGGTGGGCATCAGGTGTGCATGCACGCGCGCCGCGAACATCACCAGGTGGAAAC
>Ga0134124_10001478_pt1 | contig 18963 bp, 12 predicted proteins | sample KB304_FD_96880 | JGI IMG/M metagenome (GOLD analysis project Ga0134124, IMG submission 96880) | Terrestrial soil microbial communities without Nitrogen fertilizer from Kellogg Biological Station, Michigan, USA - KB3-0-4 | ecosystem: Environmental > Terrestrial > Soil > Unclassified ...
ACGACCAGCCCTTCGTCAAGGACTGGATCGCGCGCACCCAAGACGAGCCGCGAACCGCGCCGCACTACGACTTCGAGCGCTGATGTAGGCTGACGCGACCGCGCCGGCATTTGCGGAGATTTCACGGACGGCCTCGCGGTCGTCGGCGCGCGGGGCTACGCTTGAAGCATGATCGTCGGCGTACCGAAAGAGATCAAATCACACGAGTATCGCGTCGCGCTCCTGCCCGTAGGTGCGGACGAGCTGCGACGCGCGGGCAACCAAGTGCTGGTCGAGCGCGGCGCGGGCCTCGGCAGCGGCATTCATGACGAAGACTACGCCAAGGCCGGCGCGACCATCGTCGCGGATCGCGCGGAAATTTGGGCGCGGGCGGAGATGATCATCAAAGTGAAGGAGCCGCAACCGGAGGAGTTCCCGCTGATGCGCGAGAATCAAATCCTGTTCACCTACTTTCACTTTGCCGCGGACGAACAGCTCACGCAGCGCGTGCTCGAATCCGGCGCCACCGCCGTCGCCTACGAGACGCTCCAAGATCGCCAAGGGCGCCTGCCGCTACTCACCCCGATGAGTGAAGTCGCCGGGCGGATGAGCATCCAAGAAGGTGCCAAATTCCTGGAGCGTCCGGAAGAGGGCCGCGGCATCTTGCTGGGCGGCGTGCCCGGCGTGGAGCCGGCGCACGTGGTCATCTTGGGCGGCGGAATCGTCGGCACGAACGCGGCCAAAGTCGCGGTCGGCTTCGGCGCCAACGTGACCATCCTCGACAACAACGTCGATCGCTTGCGCTACCTCGACGATATCATGCCCAACGTGACCACGCTGTTCAGTGATCGGCACACCATTCGCGACCAGCTCGTGCTCGCGGACTTGGTGATTGGAGCCGTGTTGATTCGCGGTGCGCGCGCGCCTCGCCTCGTCGAACGCGCCGACCTGAAAACGATGAAGCCCGGCGCGGTGATCGTCGACGTGGCGGTCGACCAAGGCGGCTGCGTCGAAACCACTCGGCCCACCACACACGAGAATCCGACGTACATCGTCGACGAAGTGGTGCACTATTGCGTGGCGAACATGCCGGGCGCGGTCGGCCGAACCAGCACCTACGCGCTGTGCAACGTGACTGCGCCATACGCCGTGCGCATTGCCAGCATGGGCTTGGCAAAAGCCGCGCACGACGACCCCTGCTTGCCGAGCGCGGTGAATATTCACCAACGCACGGTGACGGACCAAGCGGTCGCGCGCACGTTTGGGCTGAATTTCCACCCTTACGTGCCGTGACGGGTCTTCGGCGTGTAGCGCTGGACCTTGCGTTCGGGTCTCGGCTGCCGCCAATCGCCGCCGAAGGCTGCGCCGCGACCTGACGACCCACGTGACCATCAACAAAAATATCGAACCGGGCATGCGGTTTGACGCCACATGCCCGGTTTCGTTTTTGCGGGAGACGGGTTCGTTACTTGTAAGACGTCATCAGTGAGAGCCGACTCCAGGTCATGTCGGTGCCGGCGGTGCACCTCGGTTTGGTCGGGTCGGGCTGCGTCACGCCGCCGCTGATGTCACGCGCTTGGTAGCCGACGCGCGGCTGGCCGTCTTTGGTGAGCGCCAGCGACGGGCTGTGAAGGAACCAGGCGCCGATCGTGCAGTTCTCCCAGAGAAAGATTTCGTCCTTGGGAATTTCGCCGCTGAGCTCGACCTTGGTCAAATCCCAGTTGGCAGTGGGGCCGCCGCACGGTTCCGTGTCGCAGTACGCGAGCCCGATGCTGTAGTTGAGCGTGTACACCAAACGCGGATGGTCATTCGCGTCGAGCGCGAGATCGAGCCCAGCGTCGATCTGATCGTGGTTGCTCACCACTGCGCCTTGCCAGTGGTCGTGCGTGCAATCACTATCGCACTGAAAATAGATGATGTTCTTGGGTTTGCCCTCGTTCTCACCGAGCACCACCACGCGCGGCGCGCCGGCGCGGGTGAGCGCAAGCGAGACGGTAGGCCTCATGGTGACGGCTTCGGTCTGGCTCTCGTAGGGTTTGATGAAGCCGATGCCGTGCCAATCGTCTTCGCTGGCGCATTCGCTGGTGCTCGCGCATTCGAGGTACGCAGACAGCTTCTTGCCGGCATTTTCGCCCTCGTTGAAGTTGATCACGGTAGCGATGTGCGCGCCGCCCGAGCGGTCGAAGCGCAGCGTCGTGCCTTCCCAGATTTCCTGCGCAATTTCCGAGTACGTCCAGCTCGCGGCGTCGCCGCAGGAAGCGTCGCAGGTCACGTAGAACGTCTTGGGCGGCTTTTGCCCAATGCCCAGAAACGCGCGATACGTGTGCATCAAGAAGCGCGGATGTCCGTTCGGATCGAGCGCCAGCGCTTCACCCGAGACTTCACGATCTCCGTCGTGGTCGAGGATCTCGTCGATCTTCCAGCCGCTCACGTTGGTACAGCCAGTGTCGCAGCTGGCGTAGTAAAGCTTCTGAAACGCCGAGAGTAACAGCCGAGGGTGACCATTCGAATCGAGCGCGAGCATCGCGTTCGCGACCGTGCCCTCGGTGGGCAGCATCACGACCTTGACGTCAGCCTGGCCGCGGCAGTTCGGGCCGCAGTAGGCGTAGTAAGCGTTTCCGCCTGCGTAGGCGGGGTAAACGGCATGCGTTCCGCCCTGTGCGTCCACCTCGAGACTCGGCGCGGCGGTGTTGTCGGGTTCACCCGTGGGTAAGAAGAAACGCGCGGCAGAGACGTTGCCGTTCGGCGTTCCCGAGCCCGCAGAGCCGCCGTTGTCATTGGCCTCGCCCGCGTCGCTCTCGGAGTTCGAATCGCCGGCCGAGCCGCCCGCATCGCCGGCGCCTTCGCCTGCTTCGTTCGAGCCGTGCCCGGAACCGGAGCCAGCGGATCCGGCCGTGCCGGAGTGATTGCCCGCGGAGCCCGCGGTGTTCGAACCGCCACCGGCGTCGCTACAAGCCAAGCTGAATTGAGTAAGAACCGCGAAAAAGAATGCTGCGTACCGTGTGTTCATCGTACCCAGCACCTAGGGCGCCCCAGATCCCGGCGTTGCTAAATGATTGCTAAGCGGTTCTTCCGAATTTGCTAAAGACCGCGCGCCGGCTCGCGGTTCGGGGAAGCGTCGTTACTTCTCAATCGCGTTCACTGAAGACTTCGAGCCGAATTTTCGCGCGAAGTGGCCCTATCGGACTCGAAAATATTGTTCGTATTCGAACAATATTTTTCGCGAATCGACCCCAACCACCGCTCGAATGTAAGCGTGAATGACGCTCGGCTTCGACCAAAGAGCGACCTGTTTTCCCAAACGATTTCGATCCCTTGGGCTGCTAACCGACCATTGAGTTAGTACTCATTTCGACGCAGGTGGCGTTGCGCTCGGTGCAACGGGCTCGGACGGGGTGTCGACCGCCGGGGACGGCGTGACCTCGACCGGTGGAGCCTCGGGGACATCGGCGTCGTCGGCGTCGTTGATCAACTCGCGACGTGCCCTCAAGAAGGCTTGCACCTGCTCCCGCGATTCTTGCCCGAGCTGCCACGAATCACCGCAGACCGAAATGCTCGAATCGACCACACCGCCGAGCACCTGCACGCCGCGGATGGGTAGACGCCCCGTCGAGTAATAGTCGCCGTGCGTGCGCAGGGAGAGCTTGATCGACTCGGCACTCGACGTGACCGACACGTCATCGCACTTGCGCAGCGCCGCGCCGTTACGCGGCTCCGTGAGACGCACTAGCACCGCTGGCTGTGCAGGATCCTTCAAGACCTGCAGATAGAGCCGACGATGATTCGGCAGGTGAATGTCCGCCGACAGCGGCTTCACATCCGGCTCGGTGCTCACGATGGGTGCCGCAGCGACCGGCGCAACCATGGCCCGCTCCTCGCGCGCTGGCGGCGTCGGCTCGCCGGCGGTGTCGAGCCAGCCGCTCAGACCGATGGAGAACATCACGCGCAACGCGCTCACCGACGAGTCTCGCGAAGTGCTGTCGTCTCCTGCGCCCGTTTTGAGCGTGGCAGTCCCCCAAGACGGAAGGACCGAAATCTCCGGATCGATCGACAACGAGCGAGTCAAAAAAGCGTGTGCACCGAAGGCAGCGCCGACGCCGAAGCGCGTCGACGAATTCTCGGTTTTGAAGGTCGCAGACGCGGGAAACGCTCCGCCGGTCACCGTGACGGTCGCCGAAGCCGAAGCGTGTTCGACCGACAGAAGACCCGCCAAATACAGACGATTCGACCCAGTTTCGAACAGGTATTCCACGCGCGGCAGGAACGCGATCGACCTGGTCTGAGTGTCCCCGCCGCCCGACGGCGATTGCGTGGTCGAAGTAAACTGCGCGCGCGCGCCGAGCAAGACGTCATCCCAAACGTAGCCAATGCCCAGGCCGAAGCCCGAACCGAGCAAGCCGTAAGTGGTGCTGCTCGATTCCTCGTCCTCGGGCTGCGTCGACTGTGCGGGATCCTTGTCCGGCTTCGAATTGAGCTTCAGATAGTCGAACACCGAGCCCTGCAGGCTGAGCTGCATGGCTTGATGCCCAGCGCTCGGCGCAGCCGCTGCGTCCGGTTCGGTGCTCGTGCCTTCCTCTGCGTCCTGCGCCCGAGCCGCCCCAGCAACCGTCACACTCGAAAGCCCCAGCGCCCAAACCACACCCAGACGCACCCACTGCCGCATTCCAATCACCTTTTTTCTTCCACCGCGACGCCCGCGCGCGCACGGCGCGCGCCCCGCATATCACAAAAATCCGAGCAAAAGCGCCCCAGCTTCATCACCCCGCGGAGTCACCTTTCAGCAACTTACGCTCAACGGAGGCCGACGCTCCCTTGACCGGCCCAGAAAAATCCCTATCTTCCCCGAACCCACACCCCCTCGGGGGCGATCGGTTTCGACGTGGGGACTGAAGGACAATCTGCGTGCGGTGGCACCCGTCCCACTCATCAAACGGGCCGTATAATTGCGAACGACAACGCAATCGCTCTCGCTGCCTGAAAAACAGTCGATAGCCGTCCAACCGTAAGATAGTTTTGGTAACGGAAGGGCGTCATTACTAAAGCTGGGTGACCGAGCGCGTCTCGGGTTCGGTCACTGAGAAACACCGAGGCTAGGTCGTGGCCGAATCCACGAACTCCTGCCGGCGGGGGCAACCACCGGCTACGCACGTGAACGAAGGTTGTTCGGACGCCTCGCGGACCCGGGTTCAATTCCCGGCGCCTCCACCCTAAGCCACGGATTTTATTGATCTAATATCGTCACGAAACGGGTATTGCGCCCGGTGCCTCGTGCGCTCGGCTGCCGTGACCGGCGCGCAACGGGGCCCTTCCCGATCGCGGCAGCCCAGCTAGACCAGGGGAACCATGCGTTCCGCCGAAGCCATTGCCGTCGATGCCCTATCGCTGCCCGTCGACGAACGGGCAGCGCTGGTCCTGCGCCTCGCCGAAAGTCTCGACGAAGAGCGCGACGCCGATGCCGAGGATGCGCGGGCCGCGGAAGTCGCTGCGCGTATCGACACCGTTAGGGCCGGCACGGCCGAGACGATCACGACTGCTGATGCGCTCGCTCAGGCGCGCGCGCGGCTATCGGCTCGTCGTGGCTGAAATCCTCCTCGCGGCGTCGGCCGAAATGGCGGAGGCTGCAGCTTGGTACGACGAGCGCGTGTTCGGGCTCGGCGAGCGCTTTCTGGGCGAAGCCGAAGCCGCCTTCGCCCGCATCGACGAGAGACCGCTAACGCCGCGACCACGCGGGCATCAGTTGTTCGTCCTGGAACTACGCCCGTAGGGCAGCAGCGCGGCGGCGAAGCGGCGAGGATGCTCGACACCGAGCTCTTGAAGCGCGAGCTCCGCTCCGTGTCGAAGCTGCTGGCCGTCAGTGCCTCCCATGATTTCGCCTAATGTGGCGCGGCAAACCTGAGCGTGGGCCGCCATGTCGGCCTGCTCCGAGAGAGAGGCAGCGCGAGCCAAGTACTCGGCGCCCGCCTCGATTGCGCCGCGCGCCAAGGCTTCGCCCGCGAGCACGATGGCGGCCAAGGCGTTCGTCCAGGCGCTGCCTTCCGCGGACAGCTTGCGATACCAAGCTTGGGCTTCAGCTGAGCGGGCGCGAGGGTCTTCGTCGAAGGTGGCGAGTGCGCACCGCGCTCGGAGGAAGCACGTCATGCCGCGAACGTATTGGACGCGCAGGAGGAAGCTCTTGTCGAGGCGCCGTTCTTCGCGCAAGCAGCGCTCGCGAGCGGCGCCGCCGAGCCCGTCGTACAAGTCGGCTTCCGTGGACCACCACATCGCTCGCCAGTGCTGAACCAGGAAGCGCGGTTGCTCCCAAACCCGCATGCCCTCGACCAGCTCGGCGCGCGCTGCTGCGGAGTCGCCGCAAACCAGTAGAAATGGAGCTTTGGCGCATACCCGAAGCATGCTCGAACAATAGCGGTCGCCGCGCGCATCCGCTCCCTCGATCAACTCCGCCGAACGCCTACCGACCTCGCGAAACCTGCCCAAGTTCCAGAGCGCGAACACATCGTACATCCAAGCGGTGCTGTGCCACCCGGCCCGGTGCCGCGGGACGTCGCGGTACGCATGACGCAGGAGCTCGTGGGCGCGGCTCCACCGTCCGCAAAGAAAGTCGGCCACGCCGCGGCAAGCTTGGATAAATTCGAGCAGCTCCTCGTCATGCGCGTTAGTCGCGATTTCCTCGGCTCGCTTGAACAACGTCGCGGCATCGGCCTGGCCACGACGGCGAGGGCGGTGAGCGCGTTGGCTCGCTTCGAGCGAAAGCGCACGCGCAAGCTGAGTTGCTGAGCCGTACTTCTGCGCTGCTGCGATGTGCACCGCCTGCATGCACTCACCCAGGAGCGGATCGGTGAGGATGAAGCCGAACGCCGCTGCGTGCAGCACGTCGACGTGCGCCATCCCCTCCTGCGTGGGCTCCGTGCCGCGCTGACGGCCCAGCTGGCTCTCCAAGCGCGCGAGGCGAAGCCGCTCGACCACCAGCCGAGCCAAAGCCCCGACGCCACTGCTCGGCGCGGGAAGGCCAAGCTCCGTCAGACTTGCGCGCAAGCGCTGCGAGCCCTCGGAAAAGCGGCCAGCATAAATGAGGCGCATGCCGGCGCTCGACTGAAGTGCGCTGCGCTCGATGCCACTCGTCAGCTCCGATGCCTCTAGGTAGGCAACCGCGGCTTCGGCGCCGCGCCCATCCCACTCGAGGACTTCGGCCAGGGCCAGATACACTTCCCTAGCCTGCTCGGCGTCCGGCTGCCCTTGCGACAAAACCGTGCGATATAGAGCCTCGGCGCGCTTCAGGGCCAAACGCACCGTTGCTCGCTGGGCAGCGGCTAAGCCAGCGCGACGGATCTGCGCTGGGTCACCCGCGCATAACCAATGCTCGAGCCACAGATCCGGCTCGGCGTCAGGCGATGCTTCCAAGGCTTCGGCAAGACGGCGGTGGTGAGCGCGCCGCTCGTCCGCAGACAGACGAACCAAGATCCACTCGCGGATGCGATCGTGTCTGACCTCGAGCAGCTCGATGTCGCCATCGTAAGCCGTCCGCAGTAGTCGACGCTGCGAGAGCGAACTCACGAGCGCGTCGAGCCGAGCGACCACCCCGACTGCCGCAGCCGCGGTCTCTGTCCTCACGGCCCTGCCGCTCGTCGAGACAACCTCGAGCAGGCGCCGCGCTTCTTCCTCGAGACCATCGAGCCGCTGGCTCAAGAGCAGACTATCCAAAGAGGCCCCGGTGCCGGAGCCGAGCAAGCTCGTGACCGCGAGCGCCGCGCCCGGTTTCGCGGTGCACGCGAGCTCCTGGGCCAGAAAAGCGTTGCCGTTAGAATGGTGAAGCACAGCAGCGACGAGCTCGTTGGACACCGCGCTTTCGCTGCCCAAGGTCCCGACCAGGAGCTCTTTCACATCGTGCGCGCTCAGCGTACCCAGGGCAAGATCTCGCGCGCTGAGGTGCGCAAGCTCACCGCGCAAGGTGCTCAGAAAGCGACTGCCCTCGGCGCCCAGCTCGCGGTGCACCAAGACGAGAAGGACCGGCAGGTCAACGACGCCAGCCAGAGCGTCGCCAAGGAGCCCCGCGCTGTCCAGATCCCCCCATTGTGCGTCGTCCATCACTAGGACGAGGGGACCGTGACGCGCCACGCCTCTGAGAAGGCCGAGTAGAGCTTGCGCGGCGAGCCGACGAGTGAGCAGCGGATCGGGGCGACGCCCCGCGTCGGTTGGGTTGAAGCCGGAGAGATCTCGCAGGACCGGAAACAGCTGACCCAAAGCTTGGCGGGCTGACATGGGCGCGGCCGAGTTGCTGACCGAAGGAGCCGCTCGCAGGCGCTGGCAGAGCTGATCGAGCAGGCCGTCCAAGGCCCTGAACGGGATCGATTCCTGTTCGTACACGCGCCACTCGAAGGCGACGGCATGCTGCTCGCGCTGGGCCCGCTCGACGAACTGAGAGACCAGCGTCGATTTTCCGACGCCAGATGCGCCGTGGAGAAACACGGTGCTGGGTGTCCCGAGCGAGACGGCCGAAAGCTGCTGCCGCAGCACGTCCAGCTCCGCCGTTCTGCTCACGATGCCGGCAGGCGCCAAGCTCTGGGCAAGGGCGACGCTCACGCGGATCCCCTGAGCAGACTCCAACGCAAATGCCACGTCTTTCCCGAGCGGGCGATCGCGAGGATCACGGGCCAAGAGCTGTGCGCACAGCTCGTCCAGATCGCGCGGGACCCCGAGCGCGAACTGGCTAGGCCGAATGGTCCCCGCGACCAGTTTGTGTGCAAGCACGTCGGCGGGCTCGCCGCGAAATGGCAAGTATCCAACGAGCGAATCGAACAAGAGCACGCCGACCGCATACCAGTCCGCGGCGGGGAGCAGCGGCTCGTTTTGCACCTGCTCCGGTGCCATGAATTCGGGCGTTCCGGAGATCGCGCCGTCGTCGCTCTCGCGATGAAGGATGCCCGAGCTGAGCCCGAAATCCAGGATGACGATGCGTCCCTCTTTCGACACCATCACGTTCGACGGCTTAATGTCGCGATGCAACTTGCCGGCTCCGTGGAGCGCGCGAAGTCCAACCACTAGCTGTGCCAAACCGGACCTCAGCGCTTCCAGCTTCGCTGGCGTCGAGTGCAGCGGCGGCACGCTGGGTAGATGTCGTGCTCTGGATGCGTCGATCGCAGCGAGGTCCGGTGCCGTCAACGTCACGCGGGTCGCTCGTCCGCTCGACCAAGCGGGCGCGACACGCGTGTGCTTTCGAAAGTCTTCACCTTCGATGAGCTCCATGGTGAAGCACGCATTCCCATCTTCTGCCGAGAACAGCTCGTAAAGCCGTACGAGGTTCGAGTGCCGAATCTCGGCCAGCGCCCGAAATTCTTGCTTGAAGCGATACAGTGATTGGGGCGTCGCACCCGAGAGCGTCTTGAGCGCGATGCGGCGCCCCCGCAGCTGGTCGAAAACCTCGTGAACGACCCCGTTACCACCCTGCCCCAAAAAGCGAAGCCGCTCATAGCGCTCGGCCTTCAGGGTCCAGTCATCACTGGGCCGCTGTTCTCGCGGCTCCCCCGCGTGCGCACCGCTGAGCTTGAGTCGTGACACTACCTTCCGTCCTACGGCCGCCGAGACCCAAGCTTGAGCCACCGAAAATGACCAGCAATTTAGCGACCTTCGCCACGCCCTGCCGACGCTGGAGAATGTGGAGAAGGTGCCAGCCGTCGCGCTCACATCGTCGAGGTGACGTCGGCGACGGTGAAGTCGATCGTGCCCGTGCCGCCACCCACTTCGATCAGGATTTGCGCTTGGTCCATTTTGCCCAGCGTCATGCCTGCGGCGGCCCAAGCGTTGAAGTGTTCCGTGACGGAGATTTGTCCGCACTGTCGAGCGGTCTGACGCATGCTGTAGAACTGAACCCAGCTCGTCGTGTTGGGACACTTGGATCCACCCGTGCCGTTCGTTTGGCGGGTGTAAAGGGTGTACTTGCCGCCGTCGATGGTAGCGGTGCCTTTGTTCGTCGTGTTCCCGGGGTTGAATGGCATCCCGTTGTATGAGTCGTCGACGATGTACCACTCGACGCACGGCGAGACCGACCAGCCGTACATGCCGATGTATGAGTAGCCGCCCGCGCTGCCGCTCTTTTTGTAGTTGAACTGCGCGGTGATGGTGCCGTACTGATCGTACGTCTTGCTCGCGTTCCATTGCAGACCGAGGCGCGCCAAGAAGTCGCCCGAGTTGTTCCACGCGGCGCTGAACGCCGGCACGCTGTAGGTGGTGATGCTGCCGCCGCTGCCGTTGGACCAGATCGCCCAATCGAGACCGGCGGCTTTGCCGGTCTTGTTCGAACTCTGGACGGTCGTGCCGCCGGTCGGCGGCGTGGTCTTCGAGCACGCATCGCTGGTGCTCCCGCCGCCGCCGGAGGAGGCTCCCGCGCTGCCGTTTTTGCCGCCGCTGCCGCCCGAACCGCCGCTGCTGGGTTTGCCACCGTACCCGCTGAAGCCGCCGGTGCTTGCGCTGCCGCCGGCAGTGGTGCCGCCGCCGCCGGCGCTGGTGCCGCCGGAATGGGTACCGCCGCTGGCGCTCGTGCCACCGCTGGCGCTCGTGCCACCGCTAGCGTTCGTGCCACCGCTGCCTGCTCGGCCGCCGCTTCCGCCGAAACCGGCGCTAGCCCACGATCCGCCGCTGCCAGCTCGGCCAGCGCTGCCGCCCGAGCCACCGCTGCCCGCTCTGCCAGCGGAACCACCACTGCCGCTCGAACCACCACGACCGCTCGAACCAGGGCTGCCGCTCCAACCGCCATTGCCGCCATTGCCGGCAGTGTTGCCGCCCGCTCCACTGGCACCGTTGCCACCTGTGCTACCGCTCGCGCCGTCATCGCCACCGTTGCTACCTGTGCTACCGCTCGCGCCGTTGCCACCAGCGTTGCTACCAACGCTGCCGCCGTCGCTACCACCCGCGGCATTGCTCCCAGCGCTGCCGGCGCTGCTCGCTCCGCCACCGCCCGCGCTTGGTGCGCCGCTTTGACTGCCGCCCCCGATGTTCGAAATGCCGGCGGTGCCCGCCGCGGCTTGGCCGCCCGCGCTGGGTGAGCCGGCACTCGCGCCCGAGCCGCCCCGCTGATTGTCCGCATCGGAGCCAGCGCCGCCGGGCGTGCCGTCATTCGTGCCGGGATCGGTCACGTCCAACGAGCACCCCAACGCGAGCAGGAGCGTGGCTAAGCAGCAGGCGAGAACGCGAATCGACTTCTGTACAGACGAGGAATACCTCATGGGTGATTGCCGTATCGTGCCCCGGGTTCGGCGAACTCAGACGCACATTCGCGTCGAAAAGAATACGAGCACGCGCGAATCGCGAACACGCGCTGCGACTGCGAAAGAGATTTGCAGCGCGTGTGTTCGAAGCGTGTATGCGACCGGAAAATGCTTGCGGCACGACAACCGACCGCAAGCACGACAACCGACCGCAAGATCGTCAGGTGTCTCGAGATGCGTCCAGCTAGCAAGCCCTAACGGCAGCCAAGGAGAAGGCCTCGCCGAACGCGACGCCCAAACCCACGCCGAGCACCCCGGCCGCAAGCGCGCCCCTCACCGAAGAAGTAGCGGGCAACGCCGCGAACGATAACGGCCCGCTGAACCGCGTTTCATAGGCGGACGGCGAGTTCGACGTCGACTGCGTGGAAGTTCAGCGAGAGCTCGCCCCGTGATCACGAACGCGCCTGGCCCGATTTCCACCGGAGCCAGTGAGGCGCCACACCCGTTCGTAGATGCTGCAGCGACTGCGCGAGCTGCGCGGTGGCGGCCTCGGCTCGTCAGCGCGGGCGGGATGGTCGCGCTCGACTACGCGCGCAGCGGCGCTCAGCTGAGCGGAATCATCCTCGAGCTACACGACGGGCTGCGAGCGCCACGCCCGCTTACCCCCAAGATCTCGGGCTGGGTTTGGGTTAGCGGGCCCAGCCGGCGCAAGCGTCGCGTAGCTTGCGTGACGGCTCGCGCGCCTTGTTCCCCCGGTTGCTTGAACCGGCGTTTCAGCGGATGATTCGTGTATGCGGGATGCTTTGCTCCGGGGCTGGGTCGTAAACGGCGTCGTGCTGTTTGCGTCGCTCGGGATGCTCGCTTGCGGGGGGGCCTCGGCTACGAACCACAGCGGCTCCGCCGCAGGGGGTGCCGCGGGGCGTGGTGTTCCGAGCGCAGGCGACGCAGGCGACGCAGGCGGCGCAGGCGGCAGCGGAGGACTGCCCTCCAACAAGGGCGCGCGTTTCCAGTGGATCGAACCGGTCCCTGCTCACGTGCAAGCGGCTGCGACAACCAGCGCTCGGACCCTACTTCGAAGCTCCGTCTCCATGGCGACCGCGGACGGATCGGTAGTCGTGGGGGAATCAACGCTTTGGGTCTACCGGACCGATGATGATTTCACCGAGCACAGTGAGCACTTCCGCTGGACGGAGCGCACCGGCTCGGTGAGCCTGGGCGCTTTGCCAGGCATCGATACGACCGCGGCCCAGGGCTTGGTAACCGAGGTGGTCGGTATGAGCGCGGACGGCTCGGTGCTTTTTGGTATCACCGTCGGCGCTGGCGGTTCCCGGGTTGCTTTCCGTTGGACGAGCGCTGAGGGCATGGTTGAACTGCATCCTCCCAGCACAACGACCATCGCGAGTATCGTCGGCGTCAGCGCGGATGGCTCTGCTCTCGCAGGCACATTGCTCGCGAGTCAGGGACAACGCGCCTTTCGTTGGACCGCGCAAGCAGGCATGTTCGTGCTCGAGCCTGTGCCCGGTGACACGAGCAGCGAGGCTGTCTGGATGAGCGCAGACGGCAGCGTGGTCGCTGGCACCTCGAGTCATGGTGGCGGCGAGGGGCAGGCTTTTCGCTGGACGGCAGGCGGCGGCGTGGTTGGTCTCGGCTTGTTGCCGACGACCACCACGTGCGGCCTGTTAACGTTGCCCGCCAATGTGGATGGCAGCGTGCTGTACGGCCTGTGTGGTTCAAACGCCTTTCGCTGGACCGCTTCGTCCGGCATTGTCAGCTTGGGTTCCCTCCCCGGCTACGAGCGGCTCGTACCCTTCGGTATGAGCACGGACGGCAACGCCATCAGCGGAGTCGCCGTCAACGGTGGCAATGATTCTCAGGTATTCTACTGGAGCGCCGATGGCGGGCTGCTCGGGCTAGGTTTCTTGCCAGGCGATGCTCAATCAGGCATCAGACCATTCAGGGCGATGAGCGATGATGGTTCGGTCGTCGTGGGCTATGGGGACTCGGGCGCTTTTCGCTGGACGAAGACCAGTGGAATGCAGCGCTTGGCGCCACTTCCCGGTGAGGATCAAACCTCCGCCATCACTTTGAGCGCTGATGGCTCGGTCACCGCTGGGGACAGTGGCCAGCACCACGAGCCTGGGACAGATGCCACCGCCGGTCCGGACGCAGTGTATTGGCGTGTGCCCGGCTCTCCGATCTCGGTAGCCGCGTCGCTCGAGGCCGCAGCAGTCGACCTCAGTGGAGCGCAATTGAAGTCGTGCTGGGTATCTAGCGACGGCAGCGCGTTCGTTGGCCTCGGCGCTAATGCCAGCGGGGGATTACGCGGTTTCATCGCGCACGTGCCGCTGTAAACGAGGATATCGAGAAGAACGAAGAGCCAAGGGCTGGCGTGCGTCGGATGCGAGCAAAATGCCCCACGGCAATAGTGCCTCGATCGGATTGTCCAGAGGGGCGTTCAGGTCGCGACTCAGCGCACTCCGATGCTATTCATGAGTGAGTTTGCCGCGCTATTCTCCGCTCTGTCCGGGGGGACTCTCCTCCCGAAAATGCGAAGAGGTGACGGATGACTTCGTTCAAAGCTCGGACGTCAGTTGCGATTGTCGGCGCGCTGTACAGCTGCGCGTGCAGTGGCGCGGCCCCGGAGGCGGCTGATGCAAAACCTTCTCCAGACACCTATCCGGCGAGCGCACAGGTCTCGTGCACGTGCTCGTCTAGTCACCAGGAAATTGTCGATCTTGGATCTTTGGATCCGACTCCGTCGATCGACTATAGCGTCGGTCTGGCGCTGAACGCGCTCGGCACCGTCGTTGGCGACAGCTCAGTGCAAGGTTGTCCCTCGGGAAAAACTACACATGCTTTCCGCTGGAAGGCCGAGACGGGGATGGTGGATCTGGGCGGACTCGATGGAAACTCGAGCGAGGCCTTCGGTGTGAATGACCAGGATGAGGTTGTCGGCAACGCGGCGACGGCCGATGGAGTGACCCATGCCGTTGTGTGGGATGCAGAAAATCGCGTCCATGAGCTTCCCACGCTCGGCGGGCCGGGAAGCTACGCACGCAACATCAACAATCGCGGGCAGGTCGTCGGCGCGGCGGAAGACGCCGCGGGCGTAAAGCACCCCGTCATCTGGGACCTGAAGACGGGGACGGTTCATGACGTGAACCTGCCAGGCTCCACTCTCATTGATCTGAATGACTCAGGAGTCGTGATTGGCACCTGGGCCAAGAGCAATGGGACGCGCGTTCCTATGAAATGGACTGAGCAAGACGGCCCTACCGAGCTCAGTGGCACCGTCTTGGCCATCAACAACCAGGGTGAGATTGCCGGCTACGTCGTCGGGCGCACTGGGAACGTCGGGGTCAAATGGACGGCGAGCGGTACTGCCGTGAGTTTACCGCCGCTTCCCAATAGCCGCGAGACAACGCCTTGGGACATTAACGACCTCGGAGCGTTGGTCGGTGGCGTTTCGACGGGACCGTACACGGCGGCCCAGTGGGATCCAACGCTACGAGTCAGTGCCATCCCCCTCCAAACGCAGTACAGCACCGCCGTGGGCATCAACAACTGCGGCGACGTCACCGGTACGCGCAGCGTGAAGTCTGCTATGCACGCCTATCTCTGGCACCCTGAGCGCGCGGCCCAGTAAGAGGCTGCGAGAGTGGCTCGAAGCCCACGAGCGTTGCATCGAGCGCACTTTTCGGCGGCCTTCTGTGACAAGCGCTTGACCGGGCCCCCTCGCGGAGGGATGCCGCGACCATGCAGCTGGATGGGCGGGTGGCACTGCTGGCGTGGATCGGGTTTGCGGGCTGCGCGGCGACGCCTGGATCCCGCGCAACGCGCGGCACGCCGGGTGCGGCAGACCGAGCGCCGGTCCCCGCGGCGAGCATACCTGCCGCGGAGCCAGTCGAGAAAGCGCGCGCCGAGCCCCCCGCTCCCCGCGTCTTGCGCGAATGTCCCGCCAACATCGGCGTGCTCGCCCGCGACAAGCCGAGCAACGACGAGCTTCGCACGGGAACCGAAGCGCTCATCGAGTGCTGGGTGGCCGCCTTCAACGCACGCGACGTCGCTGCCCTGACGAGGACATATTCGGATGTGGGGCTCGAATACCAATGGGAATCCGCGAGTGCCGACGTCGTCATCGCTCGTCAGATCGAAGAGCTCGAAGACGTCGTGTTCGTGGAGCATCACGCCGACGTTCGCATCGATACCTTCCAACAGGTCACGGTGGCGCTGCAGCTCGTCACCTCCAAGCACGAGTCCCGCGGATTCCTGGCGACCATGAGGTATTGGAAGCATCGCCTCAGCATCCAATCGCTCAACGATCTCGAACAGGCCGAGCTCAGCGCTCGCTGCAGCGCCGCCGTGGCGAACGCGATGGAGGCTATCCCGGAAATCCAGCGCTGGCGTCGGAGCCTGAAAAACGAGCGCAGCGGTGGCTTCGCAACGCCTCTCCGCGAGGGGGGGCTCGAGCTAACGCTCGGTCCGATTTCCGACGGGTCCAACCAAACGATTTATCGCGCCAGCCTGCAGAAGGGACACCTGCGCGTGCTCCAGTATTCGTCATGGGATCTGGTGATTCCCGGACCCGTGGCGGACCGCGTGCGCAAAGCCTGCGTCCCCTTCAAAGACGATTGCGTCGACGCGTGCGCGACGCTCGGCCAGTGCGCGCGCAAGAACGGCACCTGCGTCGCAGACGACGACGAGCAATGCCAAAAATCCGAAGCCTGCACCACGTTCGGCCAGTGCCACGCAGGCGGGCGCTTCGGCGAGTGCGTCGCCAAGTCGCAGGCCGAGTGCGCCAAGGTCGACTGCGGCAACCTGCCCTGCTCCCTTGTCGGCACGACCTGCCAGATCCCAGCGCCGCCGCCGGGGTTCCGCTGAGCGCGTCGCCACCTCGCAAGCCCACCTGTCGCGCGCTCAGACACCTCCCTTAGGCACCGGCTCAGCACTTCAACAGCGATCTTTCAGCTTGGAACGTGTCGAGCGTCGAGAGCATTCATCACATGTTCTATCTCGCGTCCACCTTTGCCGGGGATCTGTCGGATTGGGACCTGCCCAAGGTCACGGACATGAACTACCTCTTCTACGCTGCCGAGTCCTTCAACAGTGACCTTTCGAAGTGGGACGTAAGCAATGTCAGCGACATGAGCTTCATGTTCAATGGGGCTTTCTTGTTCAACGCCGACGTGTCCGGCTGGGACGTGTCGAAGGTGACCAACATGAGCGACATGTTTCACTTCGCTTCCTTTGACCCCATAACTCCTAAGCTGGCCGCGGTTTCCGCACGAACGCGCACGCTGAGCGTTGATGAATTCCTCGCAACTCGACTCACGCCGCCGCCCGGCGTGGGACCCGTGAGCTTGCAGGACATGGATCGCGCGATCGCCGAAGGCGCGAGCCGCCGTGGAAGCGTTTGATACGAACGTCGTCGTCCGACTCCCCGTGCGCGACGACGAAGCGCAGTACCAACGCGCTGAGCTGACTTTTCGCGGAGTGACTGCTGGCAGTGCTGTACTCTCGAAATGATTTGACGCTCTAGGGGACGCGAGAGGGCAGCTAGGGATCCGTCACCGGGTTGCACTCCCAATCGTCAGCGTCGATGTAACCGTCTCCGTCGTTGTCGACGCCGTCGGCACACGCGCAGCCTTCGTCGCTGAGATCGGGATGGCCGTCGTAGTCGTTGTCGAGACCATCGCAGCACGAGCCGCCGCCACACGAGCCTGTACAGTCGTTCGAAGCACCGCAGCTCGAGGAATCGGCTCCCTCCGCGCTGACCGCGGTGCATGCGGGAACCCCGGCAAGATCGGCCCACTGCCGCGCGAACTCCGCCGAGAATTCGGCGGCAAATTGGGGATTTCTCACGTACAGCGTGTTCTCGTCGTTGTCGGAGTTGCCCGCGTTGGTCCAATTCATCGAGCCGAAAACGACCGCCGCCTGGCTCGGCAGCGCGCTGTCAGCCACCGCCCACTTGCTGTGACTCTTCCCGCCCCAGTTCTCCCACTTGACCGGAATGCCCGCGGCGCACAGCGCGGGCGTCTTGGAGTAGGCGTTCGCAGCGCCACCGGCGTCGATCACCATTCGCACGCTGACCCCACGTGCGCGCGCGGAGAGGATTCGGGCCGCGATCTCCTGGCTGGTCAAGTAGAACATCGCGACGTCGAGCGTGCTCGTCGCAGCGTCGATCAGCGGGATGACGGCGTTGTCGCGCGCGTCGTCCGTGGGCGAGAAGTAGCTCTTCACGACCGTGGCACCATCGCTGAACTTCGTGGCATCGAGCTCGTGCTGCGTGTTGTCGCTCTTTCGACGGTGAAAAAGACCGGAAAACAGCTCGTCCATCTCGACCGTGTATATGCTGGCGAGTCGAAACGAAGCGATAGTCGCAGCGACGTCGGAGTTGTATTCCCCACCGAGCTCCGTGTCGCTGATGTTCGTGCTGCCGGTCCAGACTTTTTCCCGATCGAACACGAAGAATTTGTCGTGCATGATGTAGCTGTAGCCCGGGCCTGTGTCGCACACGACGCTGCCCGGAGCGAGCGCCGCCATCAGCGCCCCCGTATCGGGATAAGCGAATTGAGTGCAGTTCGAATTCTCGCTGTCGACTGCGCCGCGTACGGTAACCCCACGGGCTTGTGCCGCGGCCAGCGCGTCGATGATGTGCGCTTGGGCGCGCACTCCATAGACCGCGAAGTCGATCGAGGTTCGCGCGGCGTCGATCAAGCCCACTAGCTCTTGGCACAGCGGGCGAGTGCAGCCCGATTCGGGGCCGCCGTGCTGGTTCGTGGTGAACTTCACGCTGAAGCCGAAATCCTCCGGGAAATCTTCCGGATTGCAGGCCCCGCTGCTGGCGTTGAGCCGGGGCGTGTCGCAAGCACCGAACGCAGCTGGGGAGCAATCGAGTCGGGCTTGCGACAGACCGCTCGCGCAGTTGAACGGCCCCACCCGTGTCCCGGCGATTTCCGCGCCGGCGGTGTCGGCGAGCCACACCTCGTCGCTGTTGGTGACGCTCACGCCTCGCGAAACGACCACGCGCTGGTTTGCGCCGAGTGCCGGCTGGAGCGCCGAGCACGAGATGCTGGGTGCCGTGTCACAAACCTTGAAGCTCGGGCAGCCGCCCGCCGCGCCGCAGAACACCTCGACCTTGTCAGCCGTGGATCCGCCGAAGACCGCCGCCTGCGCGACCTCGGTGATCACGAAGGGGATCCCCAAAGCCTGACCGAAACTAGCGGAGCTTTCCCGCGTGGTTTGCTGTCCCCCACAGCCAACCAACGCCGCAAAGATCGCTACGATCGCCAGGCCACGAGGTGTCAGCATGCGCACATCCCGAGTGCAAGCGTGGGCGACGGATGCGCCCATCGCAAGCGCTAACGGCAATTTTACTATGTGTCTGTTGGGCAGCTCTACGCTGCTATCGTCGTCATGGCGCAACGATGAAAGAGCAACCGCTCTGGCGTTCAGCTATCGAGACTTCTCCGCTCGAAGCGCGTTCCTTCGCCAACTATTCGCGCGACGTCGGGGCCGCGCAGCACGGAGCTTTCTCGAGCTCGCGCCGGGCCCGCCGGTCACGGCATGCGATCCAGAATGCACTCGCCTTGGCAGAGCCCAGCCTTCGAGCGCCACCAAATCGGGCCATCCGTGTGTACGGCGGCTCCGCCACGCCGGTGGCTACGTGCTCGAGCGAGGAGCTTTGGTCATGGTCGGCGTGTCGATCGTGCTCGGGCTCACGCCGAGCTCTCCCGGCGCGGGGGAGGAGCCAGGCGGCGCAGCAACCACTCCGGCGCGTTCACCA
>Ga0134124_10001479_pt1 | contig 18961 bp, 18 predicted proteins | sample KB304_FD_96880 | JGI IMG/M metagenome (GOLD analysis project Ga0134124, IMG submission 96880) | Terrestrial soil microbial communities without Nitrogen fertilizer from Kellogg Biological Station, Michigan, USA - KB3-0-4 | ecosystem: Environmental > Terrestrial > Soil > Unclassified ...
GCATCCGCCTGGTGAAGCGCTCCTCGAGATCCTGCGTGCTCGCGCGAAAGCCGGCCGCCGCGTTGGCCTTGGCGCGCGCGATCTCCGGCGTGACCCAGAGCGCGCCGTCCATGCGGTCGCACGCGATCAGGTGGCCGGCCTCGTCGACCACCGCGACGGCGACCTCGAAACCGAGCGCGCGCGCCTGGGCGATCCCACGGGCGATGCAGCCGCGCGCCTGCTCCAGCGAGAGCGCACTCACGGCAGGTCGACCCAGACCTCGCCACCCTCGACGCGAACCGGATAGGACGGCACCGGGCCGCCGCGGGCGGGGAAGAGGCACTGCCCCGTGCGCACGTCGTACGTCCACCCGTGCCAGGGACACACCAGCCGCGTCCCCTTGAGGCTGCCCTCGCCGAGCGGCCCTCCTTGATGCGTGCACGCCTCACCGATCGCGTGCACCTGCTCGCCGACCCGCACCAGCGCCACCTGGGTGCCGTTGAGGGTCACCGAGATCGGGCGGTCCGGCACCAGGTCGGCGAGCGCGGCGGCCCGGACCTCGCTCAAAGCTCTTCCTTGGCGACGTACGCGCGATAGAGACCGCTCATGTACTGCCAGCGCATCTCGGCCGCCTGCCGCACCTGATCCAGCGCCTCGTCCCGCATGGCGTCCGTGGTGCAGTGCCGCTCGACGATCTGGTAGCCGCGCTCGCCGTGCACCTCGTCGGCCTCGATGTGGATGGCGAAGAACTCCACCTCGCGGTCGTTGAACCCGTAGTGCGTCTTGAGCGGTGGCAGGTTGCGCTTGTAGATGCCCGGCACCTGCGACTCCAGCCCGACCAGCAACCCCGCCGCGGCGACGTGGAACGGCCGCCGCGACGTCTCGTAGCACCACGCCGTCAGCGCTCGCGTGGTCGGCAGCTGCCGCGTCGTCTCCACCTGGCGCCGGCTGACGCCGCAGGCCTCGCCGAAGCGGATGAGCAGGTCGACGTGCTTCACGCCCGACTCCTCCTCGACGATGTTCTCGAGCAGGAAGTCACGCGCATCGGCATCGGGGCACTCGGCGTAGACCGCCGCGCACCAGCGCGGGAACTGGGAGACGTACTGGTAGTGCTGGCCGACCCAGGAGCCGATCTGATCCCGCGTCAGCTCGCCCTTCACCCACTTCTCCGTGAACGGGTTGAGCCGGCTGTGCCGCGCGTTGACGGCCTGTTCCAGTTGCGTGCGAAAATCGCCGCTGGCGCTCATGGGACACCTCCAGTTGCGGCCGATGATCGGTCGCCGCGCCCGGTCAGTCAAGCCCGGGCTGTGGCGCCGGGCTCTCGCCTTCGCGGCCGCGCTGGCCGCCGCCCCGGCCCACGCCTGTGACTGCCGCCGCCCTTCCGAGCCCTCGCCGGCGATCGCCACCGAGACCGGCGTGATCTTCGCCGGCCGCGCCATCGAGATTCGCGAGCGCAGCGAGCACGTGCTGGTCACGCGTGAGACGGGCGGCGAGTCGAGCGTGCGGCCGCTGGAGCGGACGGTCGGCTTCCGAGTCGCCCGGACATGGCGGGGCGTGACGGCGAAGACGTTTGCGGGCCCGCTGCTGGAGTGGCTCGGCCCGGGACGATGGTCGTCGTCCTCGAGAGCGCGCTGGTCCTCGTCTTCCCGGCCTTCGCGCTCTGGGCCGCGCGGACGGGCGGGACCGGGCGGCTGTGGCGCGTGACCGCCGTCGCCCTCGCGCTCATCGGGGGGACTCGCGCTCATGGCCGCCTCCGCCGGCTTCGGCAATCGTCTGGCGGCGCAGCAGGGCTACGGCAGGACGGCGCTGGGGGCGCTGGCGCTGGCGGCGCTCGTCGGGGGTCTACCGATCCTCGCGGGCGCCGTCACGCTGCACGCCGCGGCGCCGGCTCCGCAGCGGATGGGGCCTCTACGTCCTCGGCGCGGCTGCCGCCTCGTGGCTCTCCTGCTGGGGAGGATCGCCGCGCTGTACGTCCTCCGCGCGCTCCCCTGAGCCGGGCGGCGATGTCGATGGGATTCGTCACTCCGACATCTTGAGGAGCAGCCCGTTCTGTCGCGCGCGCTCCACCGCCGCCCGGAACGCCCAGTGGGCGAGCACGGCGTAGACCGCCGACAGCGCGAACCCGGTCGCCAGGGGCGAGGCGAACTCCGCGTGGAAGCCGAAGTGCGCGCGGTAGGCGTCGAGGAAGTACGTCAGCGGAATGGCCGCGGCGACCGCCGCCACCGGCTTGGGCAGCACCGACACGGGATAGTAGATGCCGGCCAGCACCAGCACCATGTTCGTGCTGGCCCAGGCGAAGGCCTCGGCCCGGTTGCCGAAGAGCGTGATGAGCGCACACACGAGGACGCCCACGATCCACGCCGTCAGGAAGCAGCCCAGCAGAAAGGCGGCCACCGCGCCGACACCCGGCGCCAGCACGCGGAAGTCGAACGCCCACGCCCCCAACGCGGCCAGCAGCACGAAGATGACGAAGCCGCGCAGCATGCCGACCAGCCAGGCGCCGACCGTGAGGTGGCGAACGCCGATCGGCGCCATGAACTGGTGCTTGACCGACTTGGACCACACGTCGAGCAGCATGGCGTAGGCGACCTCGAGCTGGCAGACGTTGATGACCGACAGGGCGATCGTCCCCACCAGCACGAACGCGCCCTGCTCCGGCGTCAGCCCCAGGAAGCGGGTCATGAGGCCGATCGAGAGCACGCCCACCACCGGCCAGAACAGGAGCTCGAAGAAGAAGAACACGTTGCGCACGCCCATCAGCGCATTGCGCACGACGACCGCCCAGGCGGCCAGGAGCTCAGCGCGCCAGCTCAACGAAGACGTCCTCGAGGTCCGGCTCGTGGACCTGGATGTTGCGCACGACGACGCCCTCCGACAGCAACGCCCGTAGCAGGTCGGGCAGCCGCTTCTCGGCCTCGTCCACCGTCAGTTCCAGCCAGCCGTCGCTCTGCCCCACGCGAAGGACGCCGGGTGCCTCGGCCAGCCAGTCGAGGCGCGGCGGATCGAGCTTCAGCGCGATCACGTCGCCGAGGCCGATCTGTCGCTTCAGCGCGTCGGCGGTGCCGTGGGCGAGGATCCGGCCGCCCTTGATGAAGCCGATCTCGTCGCACAGCTCCTCGGCTTCCCGCATGTAGTGCGTCGTCAGCACGATCGTCACGCCGTGGTCCCGGCGCAGATCGGCGATGTGCTGGCGGACTCGGACCGACACGTCGGGGTCGAGGCCCAGCGTTGGCTCGTCCAGGAAGAGCAGCTCCGGCTCGTTGACGAGCGCCTTGGCCAGGGCCACGCGCTGCTTGAGGCCCGTCGAGAGCTCGCTGTAGTGGGCGTGTCGATAGGCGCTGAGCTCGTACTGCTCGATCAACGTGTCCACGCGCCGCCGCCGGGCCGCGCCCGACAGGCCGTAGAGGCGCGCGTAGAACTCGATGATCTCGTCGACCTTCAGGCTCCACAGGAACGAGGGACGGCCGCTGGCCATGTTGATCCGCCGGCGCAGCGCCGCGGCGTCGCGCGTCACGTCCAGGCCGAGGACCCGCGCCTGCCCGCCGTCGGGAACGAGCAACGTGGCGAGGATCGAGAGGAACGTGGTCTTCCCCGCGCCGTTGGGGCCCAGCAGACCCACGATGGTGCCACGCCGGACGGCCAGGGTCGCGCCGCGCAGGGCCGCGGTCTCGCGACGACGCAGCCATCCCGAGCGGAATGTCTTGGTCACCTCGCGAGCGTCGATGGCGAGCGAGGGCTCCGTGGCGGGCGGGGCCATGATCTCGATGGTAACATGCGCGCATGATGCATCCCGTCGCGCGGCCACGCGCGCGCGCCTGAGCCCGACTCCGTGAGCGACGCCGACGAGATCGAGGAGGCCAACGCCGGCTTCTATCGCGCCTTCGAGGCGCTCGACATCGCCGAGATGGAGCACGTGTGGGCGCACGACGAGCACGTGCGCTGCGTGCATCCGGGCTGGCCGTTGCTGTGCGGCTGGGACGCGGTGCGCACCTCGTGGCAGACGATCTTCGAGAACACCGGCGAGATGCGCTTCACGCTGTCCGACGTCACCGTGAACATGGGCCACGATCTCGCCTGGGTCACCTGCACCGAGAACATCCTGTCCGAGGTCGCCGACCGGGTGGCGGTGACGGCGATCCTCGCCACCAACGTCTTCGAGCGAAGCAGTGCGGGCTGGCGGATGATTCACCATCACGCGTCGCACATCATGTAGCTCGGAGGGGACTTCGTCCCCTTCCGACGGCGGGCGGCGATCGGTCAGTCGGGCCTGTTGCTGTAGAGCCAGCGGCCTCCGCCCTGGGCCAGCAGGTGCACCGGCGTCAGGCCCCCCGCCACGCTCTGGGCCGGCTCCACCGTCGAGACGAGAAAGCAGCGGCCCGGCGCCGACCACGCCTCCCGCAGACGGGCCGCGCTCCAGAACACCTCGCGCGCCTCGGGGAAGGTGGCGCCGAAGGCCAGGTTGGATTGCAGGCCCTCGACGATGTGCACGGGGCGGTGGACCGACAGCAGGAGCGAGGCGCTGTTCTCCAGCGCGCCCTCGTGCACGACGCGGTCGGCCGGCGCCAGCCGCCGAGTGAGCGCCTCCGTGATGAGGCGCACCGAGCGGCCGCGCGCGAACTGCGCCATCCCCTCGCCCGCCGTCGGCAGGAACGCGATCATCGCGGCCAGCGCGACGCCGACGCCGGCGGCGGGCCAGCGGCGCCAGACCGCCACGGCCATCGCGATGGTGGCGGCGCCGAAGACGAGCGCGCTCTTCACGAGCACCGGCACGTACACCTCCAGCGGCGACGTCGCGGCGGACTGTCCCCGGGCGGCGAGATTCCGGGCGGCCACGTCGACGTTCTGCAGCGCGCCGGCCGGCATCGGAAGGCGATCGAACGCCGCCAGGCTGAAGGCCAGCGTGAGCGCGGCGAAGAGGACCAGCACCGGCACCATCAGCACTCGCGGCGTCGCCGCGCCCGGCAGCGCCTCGATGCAGTCGTCCCACGCCCGCGCGGCCAGCACGGCCAGCGCCGGGAACGCCGGCAGGCCGTAGTGCGGCAGCTTGAACGGCGACATCGTGAAGAACCCGACGACCACGACCACCCACAGCCCCAGCAGCGCCCACAGGCGGGCGTTGGCGTCGGGCCATGGCGGTCGCAGCGTGCGCCGCAGCGCCCAGGGCGCGGCCAGCGACCACGGCAGGAACGCCAGGATCGTCACCGCGAGGAATTGCAGGGAGCCGAGCGGCACGTCCTCGTCGGGGAACACGCGCTGGCGCGTGAAGTTCAGCAGGTGACTGTCGACGACCGTGTACCAGAGGAAGCCCTCGTTGCGCAGCTCCACCGCCAGGTACCAGGGCAGCGCCACCCCGACGAGGATCGCGATCCCCCACCACGGCGCCCAGGTGCCGTAGGGGCGCTCGCGCGTGAGCCACAGGAACAGCGCGACGATGAGCAGCGGCGCCACCGCGCCGAGCACGTCCTTCGTCAGCGCGGCCAGACCCAGGCTCGCGTAGAAGAGCGCCAGCCCCCAGCGGCCGCCGCCGCGATAGGCCACGATGAAACCCGCGTAGGCCAGCGTGATGAACAGGATGAACGGCAGGTCCGGCTTCACCTCCCGGCCGAAGATGAAGATCCCCATGTTGGCGGCGGTGAAGAGGGCGGACAGCAGGCCCACGCGAGGGCCGCCGAGGATCAGGCCGATCCGTCCGGTCACCGCGGCGAGACCGATCGCGGCCAGCGCGGGCCACAGGCGCGCGGCCGCCTCGGTGGGACCGGCCGCGCCGAACGACGCCGCCAGCAGCCAGTAGAGCATCGGCGGCTTGTCGAAGTAGCGGACGCCGTCCACGCGCAGCGTGGTCCAGTCCCCCGAGGTGCGTATCGTCTGCGCGATGACCGCGTGAAAGCCCTCGGGGGGATCGAGAAAGGGGGCGGCGCCCAGCCCGAGCAGGTACATCAGGCCGACCGCGAGGAGGGCGAGACCGAACGGGACCCGCGGCACGAGCTATCCGGGTCGCTTCAGGTGATCTTCACCACGACCTCCGCCGGCAGGCGGGCCAGGAAATCGGCCAGCGCCTGCTCGACGTAGCCGCGGTCGCGCGACTCGAGCGTCACCTTCACCTTGTACTCGGGATTGGAGAACTCCGGGTACGAGCCGAGCTGCAGCAGCGGGAAGTCGGCCAGCAAGCGGTTGAGGTAGTCGGCCAGCGTCCCCTCGCCGATCGACACGAAGACGTTCTTCAGATGGATGGGCTGGTCGCGGAAGCGCTCGCGTAGCGCCTCGAACTTGGCCCGGAAGATCTCCGGCACACCGGGCAGGACGTAGACGTTGTGCATGAGCACGGTGGGGAAGCGCACCGTCTCGCCGCCCACCAGCTCGGCTCCCTCGGGGATCTCCGCCATCCGCAGGGCGGCCTCGGTGACCTTGCCGCGGTAGTAACGCTCGAGCAGCTCCACCAGCGTGGGATGACGGATGACCGGCACCGCCATCGCGCGCGCCACGCCCTCGATGGTGACGTCGTCGTGGGTGGGCCCCACGCCGCCCGAGGTGAACACCACGTCGAAGTCGCGGCTGAACTCCGCCACCATCTCGGCGATGAGCTGGACCTCGTCGGGGATCACGGTGATCCGGCGCACGTCCACGCCGAGCGCGCGCAGCTCGCGGCACAGGTAGGCGGCGTTGGCGTCCGCGATCTTGCCCGAAAGGATCTCATTGCCGATGAGGATGATCCCTGCGGTCTTCGGCATGGCTTCCGGATTCTACGATAGAATTTCGCCTGACGCATGGCTGCCGCCCCTCTACCGATTCGCCTTTCCGGCTGGGCCCTCGTCCTGGGGGCGTCGTCCGGCTTTGGCGCGGCCACCGCGCGGGCGCTGGCGGCCGCCGGTCTGGACGTGTTCGGCGTCCACCTCGACCGCCGCACGACACTGGCCGGGGCCGAGCGCGTGGCCGCCGATATCGAGGCGCTCGGCCGCCGGGCCCACTTCTTCAACGTGAACGCCGCCGACGCCGAGAAGCGGGCCGAGGTGGTGGCGGCCATGGAACGCGTGCTGACCGAGACCGGGCAGCGCGGTGAGCTGCGCGTACTGCTGCACTCGCTGGCGTTCGGCACGCTCAAGGTCTACGTCGCCGACGACCCCAAGGACGTGGTGACGCCGGCCCAGATGAGCATGACGCTGGACGTGATGGCCCACTCGCTCGTCTACTGGGCCCAGGACGTGGTGGGCCGCGGGCTCATGGGCCCCGGCGGCCGCATCTTCGCGATGACCTCGTCGGGCGGCACGCGTGCGCTGCCGTACTACGGGCCCGTCTCGGCCGCCAAGGCCGCGCTGGAGTCGCACATCCGTCAGCTCGCCGTCGAGCTGGCGCCGCGCCGCATCACCGCCAACGCGATCCGCGCCGGCGTCACCACCACGCCGGCCGCGCAGAAGATCCCCGGCTTCGACTCACTGGAGGAGACCGCGCGCCGGCGGAATCCCTCGGGGCGGCTGACCACGCCCGACGACGTGGCCCGCGCCATCGTCGCGCTCTCGCACGACGCCACCGCCTGGATCACCGGCAACGTGATCGGCGTGGACGGCGGCGAGGACGTCGTCGGGTGAACGATTACCTGCTGGCGGCGCTCCTGGGTATCGTCGAGGGGTTGACCGAGTTCCTGCCGGTCAGCTCGACGGCGCACCTGCGCATTGCCGAGGCCTTGCTCGGCATCGAGCTCGGCAACCCCTACTGGAAGACGTTCTCGATCGTCATCCAGCTCGGGGCGATCCTCTGTCTGCCGATCTACTTCTGGCCGCGCCTCGTCGCGTTCGCGCGGACGTTCCCGCACGGCGGCCGCGGCGACCGTACGCTCGCGAACCACCCGCTCTCGCTGACGATGCTCGCGTTCGTGGCGACGGCCGTTCCCGCCTTCCTGCTCACCAGGATCATCGGCAAGCATCTCGAGAGCCTGGCCGTGATGGCGTGGTCCCTGATCGTCGGCGGCGTCGTCATGTGGGTCGTCGACGTCGCCTACGAGCGCTCGCAGCACCGCGTGTTCGCGCGCGGCCGCCTCACCAAGGACGTGGAGGAGGTGACCGTCGCCCAGGCGCTCTGGATCGGCGGCTGCCAGGTGCTGTCGGCGGTGTTCCCCGGCACCTCGCGCTCGATGGCGACGATCACGGCCGGCGAGCTGGGCGGGATGAGTCGCCCGGCCGCGCTGGAGTTCTCGTTCTTCCTCTCGATGCCGACCATGGCGGCGGCGACGATCTACGACATGCTGAAGTCGCTGCGGCCCTCGAGCGGTGGGCCGAGCGCCATCGGCGCCATGCCATCCGATTCCCACGCGTGGATCGTGCTGGCGATCGGCTTCGTCGTCTCGTTCGTCGTGGCCTACGGCGTCGTGGCCTGGTTCATGAGCTGGGTGCGCACGCGCGGCTTCACCCCCTTCGCCATCTACCGCATCGTCGTCGGCGCCTTCGTCCTGTGGTGGGCTGCCTAGCGCGAAAACGCAGCCTCGCTCGTGCGAGCAGTGCAGGCCGCCTGGTGCGAGGAATGCCGGGGGGCTTGGGGGGCCCTTTCGAGCCCCCCTTCTAACTAGCTCGGCCGGACTCGGTCGGGGGCGGCCTTGGCTAGCCCGCTCATCAGCCGCTCGCGCGTCACGGGCTTGGCGAGGAGCACGTCGACGTGGCGGGCGTGGGTGTCGTCGAGCTCGTCGGCCCAGCCCGTGAGCAGCACCACCGGCACCGCGCGGCGCCGCTTGACCTCCTCGGCGAGCGTGAGGCCGGTCATGCCCGGCATCCCGAGGTCGGTGACGACGACGTCGACCGGCTCGCGCTCGAACAGCTCGAGCGCCTCGCGCCCGGACGCCGCGCTGACGACGGTGTGGCCGGCGGCCACCAGCATCGCCCGGATCACGTCGAGCACCTCGGGCTCGTCCTCCACCGCGAGGATCCGCAGCGGCTCCAGGGCCGGCAGGAACGCCGGCGGCCGCGCGGCCTCGGCGGTGATGGCCGGGAACGACAGGGTGAACGTGGTGCCCAGCCCCTCGCGGCTCGACACGCCGATCGTGCCTCGATAGCGGTGCACGATCTCCTGGGCCAGGCTCAGGCCCAGCCCGGAGCCGCCCTCGCTCGAGCGCGTCGTGAAGAACGGCTCGAAGGCCAGCCGCTGCACCTCGGGGCTCATGCCCCGCCCGGTGTCGGCGATCGAGACCACCGCCCCGTCGTCCTCGCCCCGCACGTGCAGCGTCAGCCGGCCGCCCGACGGCATCGCCGCCAGCGCATTCTCGAGAATGTTGAGTAGGGCCTCGCGGATCTCGCTGGCCACCGCCAGGATCAGCGGGGTCGGCTCGGCCTTGAGGTCGATCTCGTAGCGGATCCCACGGCGGGCCGCCTCGTTGTCCCACTGCGGGCGCGTGAGCGCCAGCAGCTGCTCCAGCACGTCGCGCAGCTGCACGCCCTCCGGGCCGCGCACCCGGGCCGGCCGCGAGTAATCTTGAAGCCGCCGCACCGTCTCCACGCTGTCGGAGGCGCCCTGGTTGATCACGCGCAGGGCGTGCACGAGCTCGTCGCGATCGATCGCCTCGTCGGCGGCCAGCCGCTCCAGCAGCATCTCGGTCCAGCCGAGGACGGGGGTCAGGCGGTTGTTGATGTTGTGCGCGACGCCGGCCGCCAGCGAGCCGAGCGTGCGGAACTTCTGCTCGCGGATCAGCCGGAAGCGCAGCTCGTGCTCGTGGCTGACGTCGCGGAACACCGCGATGCGCTCGACCTCACCGTCGGCGGCCGTGGCCGTGGACAGCGAGACGAGCACGGGGCGCGGATCGCCGCCGCGCGTGATCAGCAGCACCTCGCCCTGCCAGGACGGCTGCCGCATCTGGCTGGTCAGCGCGGCCACGTCCTGGGAGGTCGCCAGCAGCTCGGTCCAGCGCCGGCCGCGCAGCGCCTCGTCGGAGGCGCCGACCATCTCCGCGAAGGCCCGGTTGGCGAAGATCACCGCGTCGTGCGCGTCGGTGACCACCACGCCCTCGCCGATACGTCGCACGACGTCGGCCAGCTCGCGCGCCTCCGCCTGCAGCCGGGCGTGCTCCATCGTGACCGCGATGCGGTCGGCCACGATGCGCAGCAGCCGGTCGACCCGCGGGTCGAGCTGGCGCGTGCGCCGGGCCACCTCGAGCACCCCGATGGCGGTGCCGCCGACGATCAGCGGAGCCACCATCAGCGCGCGGAAGCCGCCGGCGCGGATCGCCGGGTTGGCCACGCGCTGGTCGGAGGAGGCGCCGTCGGGGATGAGCACCGGCGCCTGCGTGCTCAGCGCGATCGCGGCCACGCCGGCGGCGGCGGGCATGGTCACGTGCCGGAGGTCGGCCCCGAGGCCGGTGGCGGCGCGTCCGCGCAGCTCACGCCGCGCCTCGTCGAGCAGGAGGATGGCCGCGGCGTCGGCGCCGAACACGCGCGCCGCCACCTCGACCATCTTGCCGAGGAGCGCGTCGGGATCGCTCGCCGTCAGCGCGGCCTCGGCGATCTCCTCCAGGGCCTGGATCTCCGAGGTCCGCCGGCTCAGGAGCCGGCCCGTCACCAGCGTGCGCGTGCGGGCCACCAGCTCCTCGGGCAGGAACGGCTTGGTCATGTAGTCGTCGGCGCCGTCGCGCAGGCCGCGGATGCGTGCCGACGGGCTCGACAGGGCGCTCAGCACGAGGATGGGCGTGACGGCCAGCTGGGGCCGGGCCCGCATGCGCTCGATCACCTCGTAGCCGCTCATGCCGGGCAGCATGAGGTCGAGGACGACCAGGTCCATCTCCGGCGTGCGCTCGAGCGCCTCCAGGGCCGATTCGCCGGTCGGCACCGACTCCACCTCGTAGCCCTCGGCCACGAGCAGGTCGCGCAGCAGGAGGGCGGTGTCGCGATTGTCCTCGACGACCAGGAGGCGCGCGGCTTCGCTGATGCTCACCGCAGGGCGACTCCGTGGCTCTGCAGCGTGGCGGTCACGACGCGCGTGAGATCGTCCGGGGTGAAGGGCTTCGTCAGGTAGGCGTCGCAGCCGGCGTGCAGCGCCGCCTCGCGCTCCTGCGAGCGCGAGAGCGCGGACACGGCGATGATCGGCACCGCGGAGGTGCGCGGGCTCTGGCGCAACCGGCGCGCGACTTCCCAGCCGCTCAGCCGCGGCAGCATGAGGTCCAGCAAGATGAGCGTCGGCGGCCGCTCCGCCGCCTCGCGGATGGCCTGCTCACCGTCGTGGCAGATGCGGGCGACGCCGCCGAGCACGTCCTCGACGACCAGCCGCATGAGGTCCTGCGTCTGCGGCTCGTCCTCGACCACCATCACCTCGCGCCCTTCGAGGAACGGCTCGACGGGCAGCGGCTCCGGCGGGCCGGCGGCTTCCGCGAGCGCCGGCTCGACGGCCAGCGGCAGCGTGAAGGTGAAGCGGCTGCCCCGGTTCTCCCCCTCGCTCTCGGCGCGGACGACGCCGCCGTGCAGCTCGACCAGGCGACGCACGATCGCCAGCCCCAGCCCGGAGCCGCCGTGGCGGCGCTGCATCGGCGCCTCGACCTGATAGAACGGGTCCCAGATGCGCACCAGCTCGTCCTTGGGGATGCCCACGCCGCGGTCTTCCACGGCGACCCACACCTGGTCCCGCTGGCGGCCGGCCGACACGCGCACGAGGCCGCCGTTCGAGCTGAACTTCACGCCGTTGCCGACGAGGTTCACGAGGACCTGCTGCAGGCGGGAGGGGTCGGCGTTCACCAGCGGCAGGTCGGCCGGCACCGCGTTGTCGATGCGGAGCTGCTTGGCCTGGGCCGCCACGCCGACGACCGCCATCACCTGGTCCACGATCTGGCGCACCCGCGTGGGCCGCGCGTTCAGCTCGACCCGTCCCGCCTCCAGGCGGGAGACGTCGAGGAGGTCGTTGATGAGATCGCTGAGCCGCTGGGCGCTGCGAAAGATCGCCTCCTGGTGCTCGAGCTGGCGCGCGCTCAGCGGTCCGTGCACCTGGCGCGTGAGCAGGCGGCTGTAGCCGATGATCGCGGTGAGCGGCGTCCGCAGCTCGTGGCTGACCATGGCCAGGAACTCCGACTTGAGCTGGTCGAGGCGCCGCAGCTCCTCGTTCACCTGGGCCAGCGCGCGTGCCTCGCGATCCTTCTGCGCGTACTCGGTCTCGTATTCGCGCACGAGCCCCGCCGTCTCGATGAAGACCTTGTAGCGGCGGCGCAGGAACAGGAAGGTGAATGTGACGGCCGCGGCGAGCCAGTCGACGACGACCAGGGTGACGCCGATCTCTTCCGACAGGGCCGGCGCCGCCCATACGCGCACGGACGCCCGGAGGCCGATGCCGAGGAAGACGAGGGCGAAGACCACGCCGAGCGGCTCCACCCGCTGCGAGGCTCGATTGTGGATGGCCCGGACGATGAGGACAGCAATACCAAAGGCCGAGGTCGCAAGGACCAGGTTGGCCAGCCGGTAGAGTAGCTCGAGGGACGGGAGAGCCATTCAGCCGCTTCCTGGGATCTTCAGCATCATACACACGGATCGTTTCCGGAGAAGCCGTAACTGTTGAGAAGTGTGAAACTTTTTACCCACGACATGACAAATCGGGATCGCCCGCGGCCCAGAGTGCTGACCTTGCGCGTCCTTACAAGGACGTCCGTCCCCTGTCACGCGCAACGTCGATGGACAGCAATTGAAAAATCAGGACAAGCGGAAATCGCGCCATCCACAATAGGTTTTGATTGCACCGTGCGCGGCATGCCGGTTGCTCTAGGGCGGATCATGCTTCGTTCACGTTCCGTTTGGGTTCGAGTGCTGCAGCTCTACGCCGTCGACGACGACGGACCCGATCCAGTCGTCGATCAGATCGAGGATTCGCTGCTCGACGTCCGGATTCACGCGCGCTCCCGCTTCCGCAGCGTCGCCGACCCCTCCCGCTTCGCGCTCTACTCGGTCCACAACGCCGAGGGCGCCCCCGGACTCCCGCTGAGCCCGGGCGAGCACACCCTGGTCGCCGTGCGCGAGTTCCGGCGCGTTCCGCTCGACGCCTCCTCGCTCGCCCTCACGGTGTTCACCGCCCGGCCGGGTCGCGCCGTGCCGGCCGTGGCCGCCCTGGCCGGCTTCGTCGAGCGAGCCGTCGGCGTGTATCAGCCGGGGTATCTGTTGCTGGCGCACTCGCTCGAAGACCCGCGGACCTCGCTGCTGCTCACGGCCGTGCGGGACGCCGTCTCGATGGCCGCCGCCGCCCCGGCCGCCTTCAGCCTGAGGGAGCTCCTGATCGAGCTGAATCCGCTGCTCGCGACCGGGCCGGAGTACTACGAGTACTGCCCGGAGCCGGAAGCGGTGTCCGTCACCGGCGCCGTATCGCCGTACGCGGTGTAGCCGACCCGCGCGCGCGGCCTCACCCCAGGAAGCGCAGCAGCCACTGCCGGCTCATCGCGACCGCGTGCCGGCGATGGGTGGGATCGGTCAGGCGGTGGTCGCCGCCGGGGATCAGCAGCAGCTCGCACGGCTCGGCCGCCATCTCGTGCAGCGAGGCGCCGTGCTCGAGTCCGACGACCTCATCGGCCTCGCCGTGGACGACGAGGTGCATCGGCACGCCGGGCGGCGCCAGCGCCCGGCCCCCCGTCGCGTACTCCAGCGCGAACGGCACGCCGAGGCCGCGCCCTTCCTCGAGATCGTCGTTGGCCAGCTCGGTCAGGCTGGCCGGCGCGTTCCAGGTGACGACCGGCAGGCCGGATCGACGCGCGGCCACGTGAAGGGCCACGAAGCCGCCGAGGCTCGACCCCAGCAGACCGAAGCGCCCGTCGAGCCGCGGATGGCGCGCCAGGAACGCCAGGATGGTCTCGACGTCCTCGATCCGCGAAGCGATCGTCGTCTCCTCCTCGACGCCGGTCGACTCGCCGCAGCCGCGGAAGTCGAAGCGGGCCAGCGCGAGACCGGCCGCCGGCAGCACCTCGCCGAGCAACGCGTACTTGTCGCTGTCCTTGGAGGCGCCGAGGCCGTGGCAGGCCACGACGCACGGCGAGACGGGGAGCGGGGGGAGATGGAGGACGAGGGCGAGCGCGCCGCCGTCGAGCGGCACGCGGTGCCGCTCGGCGGTCACGCCCAGATCAGATCGTAGAGCCGGCAGGTGTTCGAGGTCAGCTCGTACATCGCGTCGTCGACGGGCAGCCGCTTGAGCTTGGCGACCTCCTCGGCGACCCGCGCCGCCAGCCACGGGCCGGACGAGAGCGAGGCGAACTCGCCGTCGTACTTCCACGGCGCGTCGCTCTCGACCAGCAGCGATTCGATCGGCACCTGCGCCACCAGCTCACGGTCCCGCTCGCGGTAGACGACCTCCGGCGTGACCGACACGAGAAAGCCGGCATCGACGATCTCGCGCGTCACCTCGAGCGGCGCCTTGTGCCAGTGGAACACCGCACGCTCGATCCCGTGACGCTTGAGGGCCTCCAGCGCACCGACGGCGGCGCCGTGCGGCGCGTGCAGGGCGACCGCGAGGTCGTAGTGGGCGGCCAGGCCCAGCAGCCGATCGAGGCGCGCCCGGCCGACGGTCATCCGGGAGGCGGGATCGCTGTTGGCGGGCAGCGAGTACCACGGTAGCCCGACCTCCCCGATCCCGACGATCCGCCCGTGATGGTCGCGAATCTGTTGCTCGACCTGATCGAGATCGGCGTCGGTCAAGAGCCAGTCCGGGTGGAAACCGACGCAGGTCCACAGGCCCTTGGGCGCGGCCACCACCGACGCCAGCGCCTGCGCGTTGGTCGCGGGGTCGCAGCCCACGCCGATGACGCCGTAGACGTCGTGAGCGAGGGCGACGCGCAATGTCTCCGGCACGTCGGCGAAGGCCGCGTCGTGCAGGTGGCAGTGGCTGTCGATCACCATCCGGAGACCTCTCTCAGTTTCCGGCCACCACCATGCGCCCGATCAGCAGCGTCGGGGACACGGTGCGGTCGCGCAGAACCAGGTCGTTGCCGATCCCCTCGATGGCGCCGAACATCTCCAGCAAATTGCCGGCGACGGTGACCTCCTCCACGGGATAGGTCAGCTCGCCGTTCTCGATCCACAGGCCGACCGCCCCTCTTGAGTAGTCGCCGGTGACCCCGTTGACGCCGAACCCGATCAGCTCGGTCACGTACAGTCCGTTCTTCACGGAGCCGATCAGCGCCTCCGGCGGCGTCGGGCCCGCCTTGAGCATGAGGTTCGTCGTCGACACGCCGACGCCGGCGCCGTCACGCGAGGCGTGATGGGTGGAGCGCAGCCCGAGCTTGCGGGCGCTGTAGCTGTCGAGCAGGTACGACTCCAGCACGCCCTCGCCGACGAGGACGGTGGGCCGGGTGGCGAGCCCTTCGCCGTCGAACGGCCGCGAGCCGAGCGCGCGCGGGATGAGGCCGTCGTCCACGATCGTCACCGCCGGGGCGGCGATGCGCTTGCCGAGCCGGTCGAGCAGGAACGAGGCGCGGCGATAGAGCCCGGGCCCGCTGGCGGCGCCGGCGATCGAGCGGATGAGGCTGGCCGCCGTGTCGGGATCGAACACGACCGGAACCTCGGTGGTCTTCACCTTGCGTCCACCGAGCCGCCGCAGCGCCCGGCGCGCCGCCGTGCGGCCGATCGACGCCGGCTCCTCGAGCGCGGCGCGGTGGCGAGCGGCCGAGTACCAGTAGTCACGCTGCATCTCGCCGTTCGCGGAGGCGACGGGCGAGACCGACAGTCCGAAGGCCGTCGTGGCGTAGCCGCGCGCGAAGCCGTGCGACGTCGCGTAGACGTAGCGGGCCCGCCGGTCCCAGTACTCGGCGCCCTCGGAGTTGGCGATGCGCGGATCGCTCTCGAGCGCGGCCGCCTCGGCCCGCCGCGCCAGCTCGATCTTCGCCTCGGGCGACAGCTCCTCGCCCCCCTGCTCCGCGAGCTCCAGGTCCGGGATGGCGGTGATCAAATCGTTGGGATCCGGCAGGCCCGCGTGCGGATCCTCGGAGGTCACGCGGGCCAGCGCCGTCGCCTCGTCCACGACCCGCTCGAGCGAATCGCGCGACAGGTCGGAGGTCGAGGCCGCCGCGGAGGCCTTGCCCGCGAACACCCGCAGCGACAGGCGTTGCTCGCGCGAGTGCTTGACGGTATCCACCTGCCCGAGGCGGACCGAGGCGCTGAAGTGCTGCTCTTCGATCAGGAACCCGTCGGCCTCGGTGGCGCCACGGGCGCGGGCCCGGCCGAGGACATCGGTCAGCAGCTCGGGACGGATGGTCTCGCCGCTCACACCTGGGTCCCGCCGACCGTCATGCCGTCGATGCGAATCGTCGGCAGGCCAACGCCCACGGGCACCGACTGACCGTCCTTGCCGCAGGTGCCGACGCCCTCGTCGAGCGCCAGGTCGTGGCCGACCCGGCTCACGCGCACGAGCGCGTCGGGACCGTTGCCGATCAGGGTCGCGCCCTTGACCGGTGTGGTCACGCGACCGTCCTCGATCAGGTAGGCCTCGCTGGCCGAGAACACGAACTTCCCGCTCGTGATATCGACCTGGCCGCCGCCGAACGTCACCGCATAGAGGCCATTCCGTACGGAACGAATGATGTCTTGGGGATCGTCCTGGCCCGCGAGCATGAACGTGTTGGTCATGCGCGGCATGGGCGGATGGGCGTAGGACTCGCGCCGGCCGTTGCCGGTCGGCGTCATCTTCATCAGGCGGGCGTTGAGCCGGTCCTGCATGTAGGCGGTGAGCACGCCGTTCTCGATCAGCACCGTGCGCCCCGTCGGCGTGCCCTCGTCGTCGACGTTGAGCGAGCCCCGCCGGTTCGGGATGGTGCCGTCGTCCACGACGGTGACCAGCTCGGAGGCGACCTTCTGTCCCAGGCGGCCGGCGAAGGCGGACACCCCCTTGCGGTTGAAGTCGCCCTCCAGGCCGTGGCCGATGGCCTCGTGCAGCAGGATGCCGGGCCAGCCGGGACCGAGCACGACGGTCATCGTGCCCGCCGGTGCCTCCACCGCGCGGAGCTTGAGGATCGCCTGGCGGGCGGCCTCGTCCGCGAAGCGCGTCCACCGCTCGTCCTCGAGGTAGAAGTCGAACGGCACGCGGCCGCCGCCACCCCAGGAGCCGATCTCACGCTTGCCGTTCTCCTCGGCGATGACGGTCACGTTGAGCCGCGTGAGCGGCCGCACGTCGCCGATCGTCCAGCCGGAGGCGGTCGCGATCAGCATCACGACCTCCTCGCTGGCCAGGCTGGCGATGACCTGGGAGATGCGAGGATCGGCGGCGCGCGCCGCCGCGTCGATCTTCCGCAGTAGCCCGAGCTTGCGCTCCAGCGCCGTGACGATCGGCGGCTCCGCCAGCGTGTACAGGTCGTGCGCGCGGCCGCGACTCGGGATCGCCAGCACGCCGGACGTGGTCGCCCGGTCGGCGATCGCGCGAGCCTGGCGGGCGGCCTCTTCCAGGTTGGACAGCGAGATGTCATCGGTGTGGGCGTAGCCGGTCCGCGCCTCGGCCTGGGCGCGGACACCGGCGCCCTGGCTCACGTGACGCGAGGCCTTCTTGACGACGTTTTCTTCGAGCACCAGCTCTTCGTTGACGCGGTACTCGAGGTAGATGTCGGCGTCATCGACGCGCCCGGCCAGGCTGCCGCCGAGCAGACGCTCCATCAGGGATGGCGTGACGTTGAATCGATCGGAAAAGAAATGCTCTGGACTCGTTCGAGCGAGATCGTCCATGGGCTCGGAGGGCTCCAATCCTAACGCGGCGCAGGCCGCGTCCCAAACTTTTACGCGTCTATCATTGTAGCCCTTCGCGGAAGTGTTCAGCCGCTCTGAAAGTCGTGGATTATCTCGTGAATCCGGCGCAGGCCGTGCATGAGCGAGGGCCCCGGCGCGAGCACGTCCTCGCCGGGGATCTCGTGAATCTGCCCGGCCGCCACCGCGGCGACCGCGGCCCATCCCGGTCGGGCCACGATGGCCGCGCGATCGACGGGCTTGCCGCACCACGACGCCAGGATGATCTGCGGGTCGCGCCGCGCGACCTCGTCGGCGGCGACGATGCGCTCGCGCGCGCTCCCGTGCTCGCGCAGCTCGGCGAAGACGTCGCGGCCCCCGGCGATCTCGATGAGGTCCGAGACCCACGCGATGCCGCTGATCAGCGGATCCATCCACTCCTCGAAGTAGACGCGCGGCCGATCCGGCCACATCGAGGAGTATTCGCGCACCTGCTTGACCTCGTCCCGCATGTCGGCGATCAGGTCGCGTGCCGCCGCCTCGCAGCCGAGCGCGCCGCCGATCAGGAGCACCGCGCGCAGCACCTCGTCGAACGAGCGCTGATTGGTGCAGAGCACGCTCACGCCGGCGGCGATCAGCTCGCTGACCACGTCGCGTTGCAGGTCGGAGAAGGCCAGCACGAGGTCGGGCTCGAGCGCGAGGATCTTGTCGGCGCGGAACGTCGTGAAGCCGCCCACCCGCGCCCGGTCCCGGGCGGCCTCCGGTCGGCGGGCGGTGCCCGGCACGCCGACCACGCGGTCGCCGGCGCCGAGCGTGAAGGCGATCTCGGTGGTCTCGGCGGTCAGGCAGACGATGCGCTGCGGGAAGTCAATGGCCGCCTTGCCGTACATCGGCTGGGAGCTCGGGTCAGCCGGCGTGCGTCGACTGCAGCGCGTGCGCGAAGTGGCTCGGCCGCAACCAGCGGGGGAATTCCTGCACGAGGGGGCGCGCGCCCTCCAGGCTGAGCTGGCCGGCTCGCACGCCCTCGGAGAAGCTGACGTGACCTGTGTGGACACGGGCCAAGGTCCCGATGTCGGCACGCAGGACGAGGTCGACCTCGAAGCCGGGATCGCGCATGCAGACGTCGGCGCCGGACTTCTCCAGCACCAGCCAGGCGGTGCGCACTGGCAGGCAGCGCGCCGGGACGCCGCGGAACTCGAAGCGGGCCACCACCCGCGGCTTCGGCAGCCGGGAGACGTCGATGCGGCGGTGCATGGCCCACAGCAGGAGCGCGGGGTCGAGGTTCTCGGGCGCGAACTGCTTGGGAGCGTGCCGCTGGCCCCAGGCGCCGAGGCGCTCGACCACCTCCC
>Ga0134124_10001480_pt1 | contig 18956 bp, 19 predicted proteins | sample KB304_FD_96880 | JGI IMG/M metagenome (GOLD analysis project Ga0134124, IMG submission 96880) | Terrestrial soil microbial communities without Nitrogen fertilizer from Kellogg Biological Station, Michigan, USA - KB3-0-4 | ecosystem: Environmental > Terrestrial > Soil > Unclassified ...
GGCGCGTGCCGGCGACGCCATCGGTATAATGCACTAGCCCGAGGCACAATTCGGTCTCGGGCTTCAGCCGCAGACCGGCAAGCGGCGCGAAATAGGAATCGTCGGAGCGGTCGCGCGGCACCGGCATATGGATCAGCGCAATCGGCCGCTTGACCGCACCGCTCAGCGCATTGGCCATATCGACCATATCGCGCATGTCGGTCGGTTCGACCACGTGCTTGTGGTTGGAGTCGCCGTAGCAGAAGTGGAACATCAGTTCGATGTCGGCCGGCACGCGCTCGGCCAGATCGGCAATGATGCGAGCAAATGTCGTCAGCATCTCGTCGCGGGTCCTGCCATAGGCATTCGGCTCGTTGCGCTGCAAGCGCGCAAAAACCGCCGAGGCGACGTCAAACTGGATGGCGATCTGATCGTGCGGAAGCGTGGCGGCGATTTTGTCGATCTCGCGCTTGAGCGCCTCGTTAAAGATCGGATCGAGCGGCTGGTGCAGATCGTCCTGCAGGAATAGCCAGATCACCGAATGCGCCGGCACCAGATCGATCTGGAAGCGCACATCGTTTGCGATCTTGCCGGCACGCTTGAGCGCGGCGAACTCGGCATAGGATTGTTTGGCGATGTCGGCATAGAACAGGTTGGCGAATGTCACGTCGTGCACCGACTTGCCGGGCTTCAGCCGGTAACGGATGCGCGCGGTGCCGGTGGCGTGGATGCGGAAGAGCTCGTCGGATTTCTCCAACGCCGGATTGTCGGCGAAGGCCGGCTCGAGCCAAGTGATCCAGTCCGAGCGCTCGCCGGTCTCGCCATCCGGAATACGCTTGAGGCGCGACCCGAGCGCGGCGCTTACGGTTGCAAAGACGCCCCGCGCATCGGCGAGCGGCACGCTGCCGACCAGATGCACGTGACGCGGCATAACAGTTAGCCGAGGTGAAACTTGGATAGCTGCCGGTGTTCGGCGCGCACCCAGCGCACGGTGCCGGTCACCGAACGCATCACCACCGTCTCGGTCTCCACGATGCCATCTTTGCGGAATTTGACGCCGCGCAGCAGGTTGCCGTCGGTAACGCCGGTGGCTGCGAACACGCAATCGCCCTTCACCATGTCCGTGATGCCGTATTTCTTGCGCGGGTCCTTGATGCCCATGGCAGCCGCGCGCTTGCGCTTCTCTTCGGTGTCGAGCACCAGCCGGCATTGGATCTGCCCGCCGATGCAGGCGAGTGCCGCCGCCGCCAACACGCCTTCCGGCGCGCCGCCGATGCCCATGTAGATATCGATGCCGGTCGCATCCGGCTGCGCAGTGTGGATGACGCCCGCGACGTCGCCGTCGGTGATGAGAGAGACCGCGGCGCCGGTCTTGCGCACAGCCGCGATCATGTCGGCGTGGCGGGTGCGGTCGAGGATCAGCGCGGTGATGTTCTCAGGCTTCACGCCCTTGGCCTTGGCGAGCCGCATGATGTTCTCGGCCGGCGTCGCGTCGAGATCGACCACGTCTTTCGGATAGCCGGGACCGATGGCGATCTTCTCCATGTAGACGTCGGGCGCGTTGAGCAGCGTGCCGTGCTCGGCCATGGCCATGGTGGCGATGGCGCCGGACATATTCTTGGCGCAGAGCGTGGTGCCTTCCAGCGGATCGACCGCGATGTCGACCTTCGGTCCTTTGCCCGTGCCGACTTCTTCGCCGATGAACAGCATCGGCGCTTCGTCGCGCTCGCCCTCGCCGATCACGACGCGTCCGGCGATCGGCAGGTTGTGCAGCTCGCGCCGCATGGCGTCGACGGCGGCCTGGTCGGCCGCCTTCTCGTTGCCGTGTCCGCGCAGGCGGGCCGCTGAAACGGCGGCCCGTTCGGTGACCCGTACGATTTCAATGGACAGGATACGGTCCATGACCTGCTTGGATGACTCACTAAACGACGCCATTCGCTCCCCCAAAATCCGGCTAGCCCAGCCGGCCGTGTGCGCTAGTTCTTCTCGATACGAATAACCTGTGGGCGGCCAGAGATCACCCTATCGCGCCCCACCGCCGCAAGGGCTTTGCGTACGGCATCCTCAGTTGTTGCGTAAGTGATGAGGATGACCGGCACGGAACCACTTTTGGCAGGCTGGCCGTCTTTGCCGTGTCGCTGGACGATCGATTCCAGCGAAATCTCCTGTTCCGCGAGGCGCTTGGCAATAGTAGCCGCCGTGCCCGGCTTGTCGCGCGCTTCCAGGCGGATGTAATAACCGCCCGCGTGCCGTTGCATAGGAGCCTTGCGTACGCTCGTCAGGCGCGCGGTCGGCCGCCCGAATGGCGCGGTACGCACGCCGCGCGCGACGTCGCCGATGTCGGATAATACCGCCGAGGCGGTGGCGGCGCCGCCTGCCCCCGGGCCGACCAGGGTCAGCGGATTGATGCCGTCCGCGTCAATGGTGACCGCATTGGTCACGCCCATCACCTGCGCGATGGCCGAATCCTTGCGCACCATGGTCGGGTGCACGCGCTGCTCGATGCCCTTCGGCGTTTTTACGGCCACGCCGAGCAGCTTGACGCGATAGCCGAGTTCTTCCGCCGCCGTCAGGTCGGCCGGCGTGATCGAAGAGATACCTTCGACATACAACGCCTTCTGATCGACTTTGATGCCGAAGGCGAGGCTGGCGAGGATCGCGAGCTTCTGCGCGGTGTCATGACCTTCGATGTCGAAGGTTGGATCGGCTTCGGCGTAGCCGAGCCGTTGCGCGTCCTTCAGACAATCGGCGAAGGCAAGCTTCTCTTGCTCCATCCGCGTCAGGATATAATTGCAGGTGCCGTTGAGGATGCCATACACACGATCGATGGCATTACCGGCAAGGCCTTCGCGCAAGGTCTTTACGATCGGGATAGCGCCGCCGACCGCCGCCTCGAAGTTGAGCGCGACGTGATGCTTCTCGGCCAGCGCAGCGAGCTTGACGCCACGCTTGGCGAGCAGTGCCTTGTTCGCCGTTACCACCGATTTGCCGGAGGCAAGCGCCGCCTTGACTGCGCTTGCCGCCGGATCGCCGGAGCCGCCAATCAATTCGACAAAGACGTCGATGCCCGGCTCGCGCGCGAGCGCGACCGGGTCGGAGAACCACTTCATACGTTTGAGGTCGACGCCGCGATCCTTGCCCTTCGTACGCGCGCAGACGGCGACGACCTCGATGGCACGCCCGCAACGCGCGGCGAGCACCTCGCGCTCGCGCGCCACCTGGGCAATCAGGGCGGCGCCGACCGTGCCCAATCCGGCGACGCCCACTCTCAGAGTTTCGACCATTGGAGTCAGCGGCGAGTAGCGAGCGGAACGACGTTGTGCAACTGGTTCGGTGCCGTTTCGAGGAAACGGCGGATGTTGCGGGCGGCCTGGCGGATACGCTGCTCGTTCTCGACCAGCGCGATGCGGACGAAGCCCTCGCCACGCTCACCGAAGCCGGTACCCGGCGAGACGGCGACCTCAGCTTTCTCGACCAGCAGCTTCGAAAACTCGACGCTGCCCATGTCGCGGAACGGCTCCGGGATCGGCGACCAGGCGAACATCGACGCGGTCGGCGGCGGTACATCCCAACCGGCGCGGCTGAAGCTTTCGACCATCACGTCGCGACGTTTGGTGTAGGTGTCGCGCATCTCGCGCACGCAATCGTCCGGGCCGTTGAGCGCGGCTGCCGCGGCGACCTGCACCGGCGTAAAGGCACCGTAATCGAGATACGATTTCACGCGCGCGAGCGCTGCGATGACACGCTCATTGCCGACGGCAAAGCCCATGCGCCAGCCTGCCATCGAGTACGTCTTCGACATCGACGTGAACTCGACGGCCACGTCCATCGCGCCCGGCACCTGCAGCACCGACGGCGGCGGATTGTTGTCGAAGTAGACTTCGGCGTAAGCGAGGTCCGACAGGATTATGATGTCGTGTTTTTTCGCGAAGGCGACGAGGTCGCGATAGAAATCGAGGCTCGCGACGAATGCCGTCGGGTTCGACGGATAGCACACGACGATTGCGATCGGCTTCGGAATCGAATGACGGATCGCGCGCTCGACCTGCACGAAGAAATCCGGTGTCGGGTCCGACGAGACAGAGCGGATCACGCCCCCCGCCATCAGAAAGCCGAAGGCATGGATCGGATAGCTCGGATCGGGAACGATGACGACGTCGCCCGGCGCGGTGATCGCCTGCGCGACGTTAGCGAAACCTTCCTTCGAACCCAGCGTCGCGACGACCTGGGTGTCCGGATTGAGCTTCACGCCGAAGCGGCGCTCGTAATAGGCAGCCTGGGCCTTGCGCAGGCCTGGGATACCGCGTGAGGACGAATAACGGTCGGTGCGCGGCTTGCCCAAAGTCTCCTTCATCTTCTCGATGACGTGCGCGGGCGCCGGCAGGTCGGGATTGCCCATGCCGAGATCGACGATGTCCGCGCCTGCGTTGCGCGCCTTGGCCTTGGCCCGGTTCACTTCTTCGAACACGTACGGCGGCAGGCGGCGGATGCGGTAGAACTCTTCCATCGTCTCAGACCTTTAGTGGGCTCTCTCCGGCCCGATAACCCCGGCAGGCTTTTATCACGGGCGGCCGGTCGCGCCAGCCGGAGGAACAACGATAACGTCCGAGGGCTTCTTTTTGGCGGTTTGCGCTTTCGGCGGCGGGGCGGTTTTGGCGATAGGTGCGGGTTTTGGGGCGTCCGGATCGCTGGCGGCTTGCGCGGCCTGCCGGTCGCGTAGCTTCTGGAGGTCTTTTTCCAGTTTGGCCTGTTCGGCCTCGTTCATCGGCTGGCTAGACCTCGCCGGCGGCATATCGTGCACTGCGGGATATTGGTGGGGCGTCGTCGGCCGCGCCGGAGTGCCCGCTGGCAGACCCATGCTGTCCGGCAGGCGATCGATCATCGGGCCGGGCGAGCAGGCAGCGGCAAAGAGCGCGAGGCTGAGGACGGCTGGACGATAGCGCATGGGGCCGTGGCGGAAACCTGGAGCTGACCGGGAAATCTTTGGAGACTCAAAGCATTATACCATAAGCCCGATAACCAGCTAATATGGCCACAGCAAGGTCGGCACTTAGCCGCAGCATGCGGGTTTCAATACTGACAGAACCCTATGCGACAATGCGGGTTGCAGCAGGTGCCGCGCCGGGCCACTTGTCCGGAGAGGAATTAAATGGACAAGGCGACTAACGACAACAACAACAGCAAGCAGGCCAAAGCGGCCAAGGTCGAGCCGACGCAGGCCAAAGCGGCCCAGGTCGAGCCGACGCCGGCCAAAGCGGCCACGGTCGAGCCGACGCCGGCCGATCCGGCGAAGCCGCCCGTCGGCGACCCCGCGCAGCCGGTCAAGCTCGGCTCCGTCGATGTCGAAGCCCTCTCGCACAATCTCGCGCGCATGATCGAAGAAGGCGGCAAGGCGCTCGCCGCCTACATGAAGCCGCGCGAGGAAGGCAAAATCAAAAGCGAGATGGCCGAGGACGTGGCCGACATGGTCAAGACCGTCGGTCACGTCGCGGAATACTGGCTGGCCGACCCGACCCGCGCCGTCGAGCTGCAGGCGAGCCTCGGCCGCGCCTATCTCGACCTCTGGGCGAACACCGTCAAGCGCATGGCCGGCGAGACCGCCGAGCCGAGCGTCAAGCCCGACCCGAAGGACAAGCGCTTCGCCGATCCGGACTGGTCGCAGAACCAGTTCTTCGATTTCCTCAAGCAGGCCTATCTGCTCACCGCGCAATGGGCCGACCACCTGGTCAAGGGCGCGCAGATCGACGAGCACACGCGGCAGAAGGCCGAGTTCTACATCAAGCAGATCTCGAACGCGGTTTCGCCGTCGAATTTCGTGTTCACCAATCCCGAGCTGCTGCGTGAAACGCTCGCCTCGAACGGCGAGAACCTCGTGCGCGGCATGCATATGCTGGGCGAGGACATCAAGGCCGGCCAGGGCAACCTGCGCATCAGCCAGACCGACGCGCAGCAATTCGAGGTCGGGCGCAATCTCGCGATCACGCCGGGCAAGGTCGTTTTCCAGAACGGCCTGATGCAGCTCATCCAGTACACGCCGACCACCGAAACGGTGCTCAAGGTGCCGCTGCTGATCGTGCCTCCCTGGATCAATAAATTCTACATCCTCGATCTCACGGCCGAGAAATCGTTCATCAAGTGGGCTGTGGCGCAGGGCATCACGGTGTTCGTGATTTCCTGGGTCAATCCCGACGCGCAGCAAGCGAACAAAAGTTTCGAAGAGTACATGCGCGAGGGGCCGCTCGCCGCGCTCGATGTGATCGAGCAGGCGACCGGCGAGAAGAAAGTGCACACCATCGGCTATTGCGTCGGCGGCACGCTGCTCGCGGTGACGCTTGCCTACCTCGCCGCCAAGCGGAAGAATCGCGTGCTGTCGGCGACCCTCTTCACCGCGCAGGTCGATTTCACTTATGCCGGCGACCTCAAGATCTTCGTCGACGAGGAACGTCTGCAGCAGCTCGAAGCGCACATGAAACAGCAGGGCTATCTCGAAGCCTCGCGCATGGCGACCGCCTTCAACATGCTGCGCTCGAACGACCTGGTGTGGCCCTATGTCGTCAATAACTATCTGCGCGGCAAGAAGCCCTACCCGTTCGACATTCTTTATTGGAACGCCGACGCCACGCGTATGCCGGCGGCCAACCACTCCTTCTACCTGCGCAACTGCTATCTCGAAAACAATCTGGTGCAGGGCAAGATCAAGCTCGGCGGCGTGACGCTCGACCTGAAGAATGTGAAACAGCCGATCTACAATCTCGCCACGCGCGAGGATCACATCGCGCCGGCAAAATCGGTGCTGTACGGCTCGCAGTTCTTCGGCGGACCGGTGAAATACGTGCTGGCCGGCTCCGGCCATATCGCCGGCGTGGTCAATCCGCCCTGCAAGGCGAAATATCAGTACTGGACCGGCGGACCGCCGTCCGGCGACAGCCTCGACGCCTGGCTCAAGACGGCCAAGGAAACGCCCGGCTCCTGGTGGCCGGATTGGGCCGAGTGGCTCAAGTCGATCGATGGCAAGACGGTACCCGCCCGCAAACCCGGCGGCGGCAAGCTCAAGCCGCTCGAGGACGCGCCCGGGAGTTACGTGAAGGTGCGGACCTGGGAGTGAGGCGCACGCAGCGCCCCATGTCGACCATTGCTGACTGCGGATCGCGCCCCGCTCCAGTGGCGAAATCCCTTGCCCCGCCAGAATGCCGCGAAGTAATCCGTCCGCAACATTTCTGCGGCGGTATTTTATGGAAGTTTAAGTTGAAGCGGAACTTCTCGGCGCACTAACTTTACACCGTATTTAAACGCGTCCTGTCTTCTGTATCCATGCCCCATCTGTGCCATCGATCGGCCGCCACGGTGCGCCGAATAGGGATTGCTTTGATCTGCGGCGCCCTCCTCACGTCGTCGGCATGCGCCGACGACTCCAACACCACCGTCAACGCCTTTGACGAACTGCAGCGCCCGGGCTCGCTCTCAACGCTGACCGTGTGCCACGGCTTCGGCTGCCGGCTGCAGACGTCCGTCGATCTGCTGTCGTCCGACCGCGCCGCGATGACACGCATCATGCGCGGCGCCGGATCTTCGGCGGCAGAGCGCGAAGCGATAGCCGCGGTCGTCGCCTGGTTCGACCGCCGCGTCGGGCCTATCGCCGGCACGCAGCATCACATTGCCAAGGCGCGCGGCGGCAACGTCACAAACACCGACCATCAGTTCGACTGTATCGATACCAGCCACAACACGACCGTGTTGCTGTTCGCGCTCGCCGACATGAAGCTGCTGCGACACCACCGCGTCGCGCAGCCAGTCAGCCGCGCGCAGCCGCACACCACCGCCGTCGTAACCGAGATCGCCAACGGCCGACAATGGGCGGTCGATGCCTGGACACACGCAGCCGGCCAGCGGCCGGACGTGCTGCCGCTTGAGCAGTGGTTCGCCAGGAGCGACTAGACCGCGCGCGCCGCCGAGCTTCACCGGCACCTTGAGCTATGCACTCCATTGGCTTCGGCTGGCCGCATCATCAACCCGCTACGGCCCGTTGTGGCAGATTGCCAATACCCTGATTTCACTTTCGCTTTCGGAGCATCGCCGACATGGCGGAATATGCTGGTGGCCGCGTCCCGGTCGAAAATGACCCAAGGCGGACATCGCCGCATGCCAACAGCTTCAAAAGCGCAGAGCATTGGCGAGTCTATTTGAACTGAACAACCCGGACTGCGAATTAACCACCCGGTTTAATTTTCCGAAAGTGGTCTGTTTTGCTCAGACTCCAACGGCCCGCTATTTGATTTTTATGGTGTCCGTGTTGGGTTCTATAGCCCCGCCCTATGCGAAACATCCCCCCGCATAGTGGCGGGGCGCACCTGCAAAGAGTTCGATCATGGCACAGCAGCAGATTGTACCCGCGCATACGCTGACTATCGACCGGCCGCTATGCGTCGTCTGTGGCGCGCAGATGTGGCTCGCTCGCGTCGAGGGCGATGACCCAACTCACGACAAGCGGACCTTCGAGTGCCCCGTTTGTGAGACCCAAGTGATTACGCTCGTGCAATTCAAATAAGGCGCATCACTTGGCACTCTATCAAGCACCCACAAAACATTCGGATTCGATCCTCCGCCCCGCGTGTCAAAGATGCGGCATGCAAATGATGCTCGCCCACATCCATCCCGAAGGGTCAGATCACGAACAGCGCACTTTCGAGTGCGCGCGGTGCCGGAATTGGGAATCCGTACTCGCAAAAATCACGCAGGCTGTCTGGTGAGAAAACTATTCGACCTTGAGCAGAATCTTTTGTCTTTTCGCAAGCAGGCAGCCGAAAAACGAAGCCTGACGAGGCGGCTACACTTATTGAAATTACTAGCCGGGGAAAAAACGAAGGATCAACAGCGGAGCCGGCATAGTGAAATACCTGATCGTCTTGCTCGCACTGACGTCTTTTGCCGTCAGCGCACCAGCGCAGAGCGGTCCCCCTCAGAACGAAGGGCGCTTCATCCAAAGGGACCCGATACTTGATCCATCGGGGAATCGGCTCCGTCCGAGGGCATCAATAGGTCAAGTGAATGCACACCCGAGGGATGCTGGAGCGGGAAGTTCGACAGGGGAAACCTCTCTTGAAGCGCAGTCAACACCAGGTAGATTGCCTGCTACTGCTAAGACTAAATCGATGGATTGAATACCAGACGGCCAAAACGCTGGCCGTTAAAATTATAACTTTTACTTCGGAGCGTTCACCGTACGCGGCTGATCGGCCAGCAGGACTCCGAGTAGCGAGTTATGAACTTCAAGATAGCCGTTGTAATTAATGAATCCCAATTTCCGAAACTTATTCATGAAATGACTCACGCGAGAGCGTGTCGTTCCGATCATCTCGGCCATCGTTTCCTGACTAATCTTCGCGAGGATCGGCTCCGGCCGGCCTTCCTTTCCGAAATTGGCCAACAGCAGCAATAGGCGCGCCAGCCGTTTTTCGGTGGAGTTGAAGAGCTGATCCACCAAATCTTCTTCGACCCGCGCATTTCTCGCCAGAATATGTGCGACAAACATTTGCGAAAATGCGGGCTCGTCGAGAATGACCCGCTGAATTTCGCTTTTTTGCACGCGCATCACCTCGCATTCCGACATCGCGGACGCCGTCGCCAAACGCTTGGCCTGTCCGATCAGGCATCCTTCGCCGATAAATTCGTTTGGCCCGAGCAGCGCGATCACGGCTTCCTTTCCGTCCTTGGACAAGACCGCAACTTTGACCTTGCCCTTCTTGATATAGAAAACCGCATCCGCATCGTCGCCCTGAGTGAAAATGACCGCTTTCTTTGCGTAAGCAGAAATGTCGCGGCCAATGCCTGCCGTCGCCAAAAACGCCGCAGGATCAAACAGCGGGGTCTTCGCGGCTTTGCGCTTCGTGCGCTTGGCGGGTCTTGACCTCGGAGCACGAGACATCACGCTTTCCCTCCATTCAGGCGGGAGCTCAACTGTCTCCGTCACCAACATCTGTCAGATAGCCGCTGTAGCTGATGCGATAATATATGCTTCGACCCATAGTTATCCAAGATCATTCGCGCGCCGACAAATCGAGACGGATTGCAACGGCTGCTTCCAAGTCCCGCACTGAGCGGTAATTCAATGCCAGTTGGGAAAAAATAGAAGAGTGGTCTGTTTGGCTCAGCCAACGGCTTTCAAGAGGGATAGTCTTTTCCCTCACCGAAAAAGCTGGGGGGCCTCGGTGACTGAGTGACAATGACAATCGTGCCCCCGCCCGAATTTTGGGGTCAATATGAGTATCGGTCGTGTCCAAGACGTTTTCTTTGACGACAAAGCCACCTTGGCTATGGGCGAGGCGTTCGATCATGCATGCGCCGCGCTCGATCGCAGGGAAATTCCGGTCGAAGTGCGTACGGTGATCGCAAAGCGAATTATCTGGGCCGCCAACGATGGCGAACGCGATCCCGGCCGACTTTGCGAGAAAGCATTAGTACCCTTTGGCATTGAAGATATGTCGACCGTGGTCGCTAACGCGGACTGCGGCTCGCCGACCGCAACCGATGCTTCCGTCACGCGCGCAGCGTGGCCAGAGAGCGCCCCGCCCTATGTAATCGCCCCCCGGCGCATAGAAGCGGGGCGCTAGTTTTTACGCCTCGAATCGTTCGGTTCGCGAGAGTGACGGAGCGTTGTGTGCAAACAACCAATTTCAGGGACCAGTTCACCGACGTCGCGGATGCGTGTGCGCTGGCACAGAGCATTGTCGATACTGTCCGCGAGCCTGTTTTGGTGCTCGACAACGGACTTCGCGTGATCGCGGCGAGCCGTTCCTTTTATTCAAGCTTCCAGGTCAGGCCCGAGGATACCCAAGGCCGGCTCCTCTACACGTTGGGCGATGGTCAGTGGGACATTCCAAAACTTCGCGTACTTCTGGAACAGATCATCCCCGAACACGGGGTGATGGAAGATTACGAGGTCGAGCACGAATTCCCCGGCGTTGGACATCGCACGATGTATTTGAACGCCCGCCAGGTGGTCTACAAAGCAGGCGCCGAAAAGACCATTCTGCTTGGCATAGAGAATGTAACCGAACGGCGCGCTTTGGAGCGCGAGAAGGACGGGCTGTTGCGACAAATGGAAGTGATGCTGGAGGAACTGCAGCACCGAATTGCAAACAGCCTGCAGATCATAGCAGGCATCATTTTGATGAAAGCGTCGAGGGTCGAATCCGAAGAGACGCGATCTCATCTGCACGACGCGCACAATCGCGTCATGTCGATAGCGGCGTTGCAGGCACACCTTCACGCGGCCGGTTCCGCCGGACCTATCGATATGCTGCCGTATCTCTCGAAGCTATCCGCTTCCCTCGCGTCCTCGATGATTGGCGACAACCGGCAAATCGCCATCAGGGTCGTCGGCGAAGGGGGAGCAGCGACGCCGCGCGAGGCTGAGAGCATCGGCTTGATTGCGACCGAGCTTGTCATGAACGCGATTAAACATGCGTTCTCGCCCAACCAAAGCGACGGCCGGATCGTCATCGCCTATGACGTCGATGGGACGAATTGGAAGCTTTCAATCGCCGACAATGGGATCGGAAGGCCCGACGGCACGTTTGCTCAATCAAAAACGGGCCTCGGAACGGGTATCGTCAAGGCGCTCGCCCAACAGCTTGAGGCCAAAGTCGAGACTTTGGCCGATCAGGCGGGCACGACAGTCTCGATCACGCACGCCACCTTCTGGACCAAGGAAAATCGGGCGGCATAGAAAACGGGTTGTCGCCGATTGGCCCTTCGCGTCATTTCACGGCGGCGCAACAATTTGGTCGCTTGCGGAGCGAAGCGGACATTCAGCGGACTGCGCTTACAAAGCCGGATTTATGGGTCCGCGCCCTGGCCGGCTCCACCGAGCTTCACCGGCGCCTTGAGATAAACTTCACCGGCGCCTCGAGATAATGCGTCCGTTGGCTTCGACTGGCGGCATCTGCCCAGTGCACATGTTCACCTGGATCGCCGGCAAGATCTTGATCACGAAGGAGCGCATGAGCCGCAATACCGCTCATGGCACGGCCGCAATCACCATGACTTCAACGAGCATTCCAGGCCGCCAAAAGTCGGTCGTGAGGCAAGCCCGCGCCGGAGGGTTTGCCGGGTCGACCCATTCGTTCCAAACAGCGTTGTGATCTTCGAACAAACGCATGTCAGCGATCCAGACCTGAGCGCTCAGAAGGTGTGTTTTGTCGGTTCCCGCGAGGTTGAGAAGCTCATCGACGCGCCGCAGCACTTGAGCCGTCTGCGTTTTGATATCGCCGGCAATCGAGTTGGGCGTGATGCCGGAGAAATAGGCGACGTTGCCGTGAACGACTGCCTGGCTGATGATCGGCTGACCGTGATTCTCGTCCGATATCTTTCTCATTTCGTAGCGTGTGATCGACATGACATTCCCATTTTTGGATTGAGTGCCTCGCAGACGACCGAAGGTGTTTTGCCGGTCTTTTTGGAGTCGCCTACGCGAATGGAAGCATGACGATCGAGCCCGTCGTCTTGCGCCCGCCGATAAACTTGTGCGCGGCTGCAGCCTCTCGAAGCGGAAAAGTTTTGACAACGTTGCTCGCTATCACGCCTTGCGCGACGGCATCGAACAGAGATTTTGCGCCGGCGTCGATTTCGCTTCGGCTCGATATGTAATGCGAAAGCGCGGGACGCGTGATCATGAGAGACCCGCGAACGCCTAGATCTTTGACGAGGTCGATCGGATCAGGAACACCCGACGCTTGGCCGTAAACTGCGCACATGCCGACCAGCCGCAGGCAGTCGAGCGACCTTTGCAGGGTGTCCTTACCGATCGACTCATAGACGACATCGACGCCTTTTCCGTCGGTAATCTTTCGGGTGACAGCGACGAAGTCTTCGGTCGAGTAATTGATGACGTGATGACAACCGAGATTTCGAGCGATCTCGGCCTTCTCGTCGGTACTAACGGTACCGATCACGGTGGCGCCGAGATGCCGCGCCCAAGGACAAAGGATGTGGCCCATGCCCCCGGCAGCCGCGTGGATCAGAACGTAATCTCCCGGCTGCACCTTGTGCGTTCGATGCAGGAGATACTGCGCGGTCATCCCCTTCAGAATGAGTCCCGCCAGATGAACGTCATCCAACGACAAGTCCTGTGGAACCTTGATCAACTTGTCGGCCGGGTAGAGGCGCTCCTGACAATAGGCGCCAAGCGGGGGAAGGCAGGTGCAAACTCGCTCTCCGACGGAGAAGCCGGTGACGCCAGGGCCCAACTCCTCGACCACGCCAACTCCCTCGAAGCCGACGATAAGCGGCGGATCGCCGACGATCATCGGGTGCGGGATACCTGCGCGATGGTACGTATCAGCGAAATTCACGCCGACAGCCGTACTGCGAAGACGGACCTGACCCCGCGCGGGAGACCCGACCTTGATCTCCTCCCACACGAAGTTGTCGGGTGAACCCTTCTGGTGGATGACCGCCGCCATGACCACGATGCGCTCCTCCGGTTGTTGGGCGCATCCTTGCTGCGAGGTTCGCAATTGTCTCGCGCGAACGGTTCGGCCTATGCCGAACTGTTTTCGGTTGATACGTTTCCGGTATCGGCGATAGAGATGCGGATGGTCGCTGCAGCAAATCTGGTGGAAGTGGCCGCTCTCGTGGGTGACACGACGCGAGCGACGATGCTTAACGCTCTGATGGGCGGCCAGTCGCTGACGGCGACTGAGCTTGCTTACTGCGCCAACGTCTCTCGCTCGACGGCGAGCGACCATCTGAGCAAGCTAGTTGCAGCGCGGCTTTTGACCGTCACGCGCAATCGCCGCTTCAGCTATTATCGGATCGCATCTCCACTGGTGGCGACAATGCTGGAGAGCATCAAGGTCGTCGCCGCCATAGAGGTGCCACCCCGCCATCAGCCGCGGTCAGCAAACGACGATGCCCTCCGTTTTGCCCGAAGTTGCTACGATCACCTGGCTGGCCGAGTGGGTGTCGCGGTGACCGATGCCCTGGTTGCCATGGGGCACATCGTCCTCAGCGATGAAGGCGGTGAGGTCACGTCTTCAGGCGAGCGTTTCCTCTCCGCATTCGGCGCCGATCTGAGGCCGCGCACCCGGCGGATATTCTGCCAGCCTTGCCTCGACTGGAGCGAGCGTCGCTATCACCTCAAGGGACTCGTCGGAGCTCGGATTCTGGATCGTCTATTGGAGCTCGGATGGCTTAAACGTGTGCCGGACAGCCGCGCACTCCAACTGACGTCATCCGGAAAGGCCGGCTTGTCCGAAACCTTCCAGATCGAGGTCAATAACGAGGGTGTCCCAACCGGTCGATTATCCGCCCCACGACGACTGACAGCTTAGGCCGAGCGAAGCGACTTCTCGCGCAAATGCTGCAGGTCATCGTTTGGAGTTCTATGGCGACCCCATGTGGTCTGACGCCGAGAAAGGGCGGTGCGGCAGATGGGGCAGACCGACATGGCGGTATATGCTGGTGGCCGCCCGGCATGTTTCGTGTCCTGTGGCACAAATAGCACGTCGGCCTGTTTTCACCGCTCTTTCGGCCTCGATCCTTTTTGTGGCTCGCGAAGACTGAAATAATCGGCCATGTAATGCGTGCAGGAGACGTGCACATGCGTATTGGGTTTGTGAGTTTACTGGCGGCAATTATCGGCCTTGGTTCTGTGCAGACGGCGATCTCCGCCGACATGCCTTTGAAAGCGCCCTACAAGGCGGCGCCGATGGCCGTGCCCGCCTATAACTGGACCGGTCCCTACGCCGGTATCCAAGGCGGTTACGGCTGGTCGAACCAGCATGGGATCAGTTCGGTAGGCACCGAAACCGGATATTTCAGCGGCGCTGGCGGATTCGTTGGTGGGACGCTCGGCTATAACTGGCAGCTTCCGGGCGGCCCCTTGTTGCTCGGCGTCGAAGGCGACGGATCCTGGTCCAAAATTCAGGCGAGCGGCGGGGCGTGCGTCCCGATTTGCAACGTCGATGTAAACTGGTCCGCTACGTTCCGCGGTCGCCTTGGCTATGTTCACGGGCCTTGGCTGGCCTACGCGACCGGGGGCTTGGCGTTGGCCGGCGTTCACCCGTTTCAGACCGGAAACTTCGATTATACGGAGACGCTAGCGGGCTGGACCGTCGGTGGCGGCGTCGAGTGGATGTTTATGCCCCGCTGGAGCGTCAAAGCGGAATATCTCTATACCCGCTTTGCCAATGGTCACTCTGTTCCGGTAGCATTTTTACCCGGCGCTTCCGCGTATCTCGCCAATTTCACCACGCAAATCGTTCGTGGCGGTATAAACTTCCACTTCTGAGCGCTGACACTTTTGAAATGCATAAACCCGGGGACGATCCCGGGTTTATCGTATGAGGAACGTCACGCGAGCTTCACCGGCACCTTGAGGTAATGCACGCCGTTGGCTTCCGCCGGCGGCAGATGGCCGGCGCGCATGTTCACCTGGATCGCCGGCAACAGCAGCTCCGGCGCCGACAGCTTGGCATCGCGTGCGGTGCGCATGGCGACGAACTCGTCCTCGCCGATTCCGTCGTGCACGTGCGGATTTTTCGCGCGCTGCTCGGCCACCGTCGTCTCCCAGGCGAAGTGATCGCGCCCCGGCGCCTTGTAGTCGTGGCACATGAACAGCCGCGTCTGCGGCGGCAGCGACAGGATGCGCTTGATCGAGCGATAGAGCGCGCGTGCGTCGCCGCCGGGAAAGTCGGCACGCGCGGTGCCGTAGTCCGGCATGAACATCGTGTCACCGACGAATACGGCATCGCCGATCCGGTAAGCCACGCAGGCCGGCGTATGCCCAGGCGTATAGAGCACCTCGCCGTCGATGGCGCCGACCGTGAAGCGCTCGCCGTCCTTGAACAGACGATCGAACTCGGAGCCGTCGCCCGACACGTCGCCGGCGTTGAACACCGGGCGGAAGATGCGCTGCACGTCGCGGATATGCTCGCCGATGCAGACCGTGGCGCCGGTCTTGAGCTTGATATAGGGCGCGCCCGACAGATGGTCGGCATGCACGTGCGTCTCCAGCACACGGGAAATCGTGACGCCAAGCTCCTTGGCCCGGTCGAGCATTGCCTGCGCCGAGTGGACGCCCGCCTCGCCGCTCTTGTGGTCGAAGTCGAGCACCGGATCGATGACGACGCCGTCTTTGCTTGCGCCGTCCCAGACGAGATAGCTCACCGTATTGGTCGGCTGGTCGAAGAAGGCTTGGATTTCCGGTGCGGCAGGCATGGAAAACTCCTTGGGCTCGGTGCTTGACTTTATATTAGTCATCACTAATTTAGCAATACCTTATCTATGGAGACCCCATGGCACCGCAAGCCGTCCAGCGCCTCACCGCTGCAGATAAAAACGGCATGGCGTCGTTCGAGCGCAAGGCGGCGGAGGCCGCTTCGCTGCTCAAGCTGCTGGCCAACGAAAACCGCCTGCTCATCCTCTGCCGGCTGGCGCTCGCCGGCGAGGTGTCGGTCGGCGAACTGGCCGAAGCCGTCGGTCTGAGCCAGTCGGCGTTGTCGCAGCATCTCGCCAAGATGCGCGACGAAGGCCTGCTCGCCACCCGGCGCGAGGCGCAGACCGTCTATTACCGTATCGCCGATCCTAACGCCGCACGCCTGCTGAAAGTTCTCAAGACCATCTACTGCCCGTAATTCGCAACAAAGCGGCCGGGCCAACAACAAAAGGGAAGCTGCCAATGTCCGAACTGAAAACCATCTCTCCGACCCGCGCCGCCGAACTGCTGCGGCAAGGCGCCGTGCTGATCGACATCCGCGAGGCCGACGAGCGGGCGCGCGAGCACATCCCCGGCGCGCAACACCATGCGCTGAGCCGCATCGATCAGACCCATCCGCTGCATGCCGGCGACCAGGCGCTGATCTTCCATTGCCGCTCCGGCATGCGCACCAAGGGCAATGCCGGCCGCCTCGCCGCCGCGACGCCCGCGTGCGAGACCTATATTCTCGAAGGCGGCATCGACGCCTGGAAGAAGGCCGGCCTGCCGGTTGCCGTCGACCGCAAGCAGCCGATCGAGATCATGCGGCAGGTGCAGATCGCCGCAGGCAGCCTGGTGCTCGCCGGCGTCATCCTCGGCGCCACCGTGGCGCCCGGCTTCTATGCGCTGTCCGGCTTCGTCGGCGCCGGTCTCGTGTTTGCCGGCATCAGCGGCTTCTGCGGCATGGCGCGCCTGCTCGCTTTGATGCCGTGGAATAAGCGCGCCGCCACCCCGGCGCAATGACTCTCGTCCAAACGCTGCTGGCGGTGGCCTCGGGCGGTCTGGTCGGCTTCACCCTCGGTCTGGTTGGCGGCGGCGGCTCGATCATGGCCGTGCCGCTGCTGGTCTATGTCGTGGGCGTCCGCAACCCGCACGTGGCCATCGGCACCAGCGCCATTGCCGTAGCCATCAGCGCCGCTACCAATCTGTTCGGCCATGCGCGCGCTCAGACGGTGAAGTGGCCGTGCGCCCTGGTATTCGCCGGGGCCGGCATCGCCGGCGCAGCCGTGGGTGCGCAGCTCGGCAAGATGGTGGATGGCGGCCGCCTCCTGCTGCTGTTCGGCGCGCTGATGGTGACGGTCGGCGCGACCATGCTGCGGCCGCGCAGGTCCGGTAGCCATCCTGACGTAAGACTGACGCGCGCCAGTATGCCCAGCCTATTGCCCTGGTTGATCGGCCTCGGATTCCTGGTTGGTATGCTGTCGGGCTTTTTCGGCATTGGCGGCGGTTTTCTGATCGTGCCGGGCCTGATCGGCGCCACCGCAATGCCGCTCATCAACGCGATCGGCTCCTCGCTGGTGTCGATTACGGCCTTCGGTCTGACCACCGCCGCGAGCTATGCCTGGTCCGGCATGGTCGACTGGCCGCTCGCCGTTCTGTTCATCGCGGGCGGCGCCATCGGCGGCTTTCCCGGCATCCACCTTGCCAAGCGGCTTGCCGGCCATAAACATGCCCTGACGCTCACCTTCGCAACCGTCGTTATTGTTGTCGGCCTTTATGTTATTGTCCGCTCGCTGACGAGCTAAGCGGGTGACGGCTTCTGGATGCGCGCAGGAGGCGACAGAAGCAGTCGCATCGCCTAGGCTCGGCGCGCACAACCGCCGGAGGGTGACAAATGTCCAGGGAACTGATGTGGCTGACGCTGACGGTGATTCTCACCGGCGTGATGTGGATCCCTTACATCATCGACCGCATCATGGTGCGCGGCCTGATGGGCTCGATGGCCAATCCCTCGCGCAACGACAAGCCGCAGTCGCCCTGGGCGCAGCGGCTCTATTTCGCGCACACCAACGCCGTCGAGAACCTGGTGGTGTTCGCAATCCTGGTGCTGATCCTCGACAGCCTGGGTCATTCGACCGAAAGCACGGCGATCGCCTGCGCGGTCTATTTCTGGTCGCGGCTGGCGCACGTCATCGTCTATATGGCGGGCATCCCGGTGCTGCGCACGCTCGCCTTCGCGGTCGGGTTCCTGGCTCAGGTCGCGCTCGTGCTGGCGGTGTTCGGAAAGCTCTAAGCCGCAGGCGCTGCACGCTCGATGATCGTCGCGAGATCGAGCCCGCGCGGCAGTAGCCCGAAGGCGCCGCCATTCTCCGCCAGACGCGAGGCGCAGAAGGCGTCGGCGACCGCCGACGGCGCATGCTTCACCAAGAGCGCCGCCTGCAGCGCCAGCACGAGGTCGCGCACCAGCGCGCGCGCCTGTGCCTCATCGTTGCGCTCGGCGCCCGACAGCCGTTCGCGCAGTCGCTCGGCGAAGCCTTCCACCCGCGCGTCGCCGACGTCGACTTCGCGCGTTAGCACTTCTGCCGCCTGCGGCGTACGCTCCAGCGCGCGCAGCACGTCGAGGCACATGACGTTGCCGGAGCCTTCCCAGATCGAATTGACCGGCGCCTCGCGGTAGAGCCGCGGCATGATGCTCTCTTCGATGTAGCCGGAGCCGCCCAGCACCTCCATCGCTTCTGCCGCCAGCGCAGGGCCGCGCCGACAGATCCAGTATTTCGCAGCC
>Ga0134124_10001481_pt1 | contig 18955 bp, 23 predicted proteins | sample KB304_FD_96880 | JGI IMG/M metagenome (GOLD analysis project Ga0134124, IMG submission 96880) | Terrestrial soil microbial communities without Nitrogen fertilizer from Kellogg Biological Station, Michigan, USA - KB3-0-4 | ecosystem: Environmental > Terrestrial > Soil > Unclassified ...
GAACCGTCCCCTGACCTCCTCAACGCATCCCTGTCCGTCGTCGTCCAAGCCTTCATAGACACCTACCGAGTGAACAGGGACGAGGAATACGGCGCCGTAGCTCGCGCTCTGGCCAAGGTCCGACTCCACCCGAACAGGACACCGTCCACCGAGACGGTGGCTTACATGGGGTGGTATACAGGTCAGGAAGTGATCGAGACACCCGACGTCGTCTTTGACTTGATCGACGTCGGCGCCGGCGAACTCCGAGTGGAAATCATCGGCCGACCGCACGCGGTTCCCGATGTGGGAGTCAAGGAACCGGCTGCTCCGTCGAGCGAGCTGCTCGACGTGACCAACTGGAAACCCGTTACCCGTGACGCTTACAACGAAATCCAGGCGCAGATCGCCTGGGTGAAAGTTATCATGGAGGCGGACACTGACACCAAGTACGGACCCGGCGTCGACAAGCCGACCAAGTGGGTTGATATGCCGGTCCAGAAGGTTCAGGGTGTGTCTCAGTTCGTCGTGCGGGTGATGACCTACGCTTACGTCAAAGCGTCCGACGGCGAGGGATACCCATACGCGGCGTACGAACCCTATGTCCTGACCCTCTACCAGTTCGAGTCGGAAGGGGGACTGGATAACGTCGTGTACTTCGAACGGCAGGATGTCGAGCTCCTCGACGCAGCCGAAGTGTCGTGATGATCCAGATCGAAAAAGGTGTCCCGATCCCCCGCGCTTGTCGCGGGGGTAAGGAAAACAGGTGGCACGTATTGCTGACGATGGAAGTGGGTGACTCTTTCGAAATCGACTACAGATCACCCTCCTCCATATACGCGTCCATCAAGTACCACGTCAAGGATGGCCGAAAATTCACCGTTCGCAAGACAGGCGAAAAGAAGTACAGGGTCTGGCGTACGGAGTAGCAGCTCGAGGCGGCACGGTCGGTTGTGCCTGACAACACCATCACTGGCCGTCAAGAGGAACCCGGGGTCGCATGGGAGTTCGCCCCCGGGTTTTCCTTATGCAGTCGGCGGGACGCCGCCCAGGCGATCCATCGCCTGCTGGTCAGAGGATCCCAGGTAAGAATCCAGGGACGCGGTCAAGGCGACCGACTCCCCCACGGCGGCGACCAGCTGGTCGAGCGGCAGCTGGGAGATGTGCTGCGCCTCGGTGCCTCCCGCCTTCGCCAGGATCCCCCCGAAGTTCCCCACGGCCGAGACGCTGCCCAGCTGCTTGATCAGCCGGGCGATCCCCTTCGCGAGGTTGGCCTGGGTGATGACACCCGACAGCCCAGGGACCAGCAGCTCGAACGGCACATTGGTGATCGACTCCTTCAGCTTGAGGAGTCCGTGCGGCGCCGGCTTGATGGACCCCGACTGGTTCCTGACCGATACGAGGTGCTGGAGGAGTTTCTGAGCAGCGGCCATTATCCGAACAGCAGGCCTTCTGACTTAGTGATGGCCTCCTGGAGTTTCGTCATGAACTCCTCGGCGCGCATCCGGTCAAAGTAGAGGGTCGATCCCGACCTCAAGGTGACGACGGTCTGCCAGGTCGGCTGGGTGTAGGTGACCATGTCCAGCTGGCTGGTGACGCCGAGGATGTCGTCTCTCAGGTTCTTGGCGTCGAAATACGAGGGGTGGGTCTTGCCATGCTCTTGCAGTTCAACGTAAGACATCACGCCTCTATGGGTTGGTCGAGTGTCCCGATGGGTTCCGGGAGGTCGGGGAATTTGGCCGCCTGCTTGTCAGGACCACCCTCGTCCTGGGCGTATTTAGTGATGGAGTCCTTGGTGATGATCCAGTTCCGGTCGTCGTACTGCGGCTGGTTCTCGCCGCCGTTCTCCTGGTCCTTCGCGGCGACAGGGATGTCCGAGTCATACTGGGGCTGCCCATCTCGGTCTCCGGTGCCGGAGGAGACGAGCGATCCTAGGATTATAACATCTTGCCCATCGCCGGAAGGACTAAATCCGAAAACTTTCGTGTTCTCGAGGAGGCCGGTGTGAGGCCCGCCTTTATGTCCGATGTTGTGGTTGGTGACCGGCCAGGCTGCACCCGACCAGGGGAGGTCCTCCTCCTTCAGGTCACTCTGGTTGAGTCCGCCGATGTCCCACCGGACCCGGCACTTGCCGCTCTGCGTGGGGTCATCCTTGCGGTTGACGACCACCCCGAACGTGAAGAAGCCGCCTGTCCTGCCGAGGTTTTTCTCCGTCACTTCCAGCCTCTCCTGGCGTACTTCTGGTACATCTCCGACATCAGGAAAAAGAGCCCGACGTGTTCTCGCGTGACGTACCAGGCCGTCGCCATTATATTACCCTTCCATAGGGTCCGGCAGGCGATCGGCGGGACGGGGTGCATCTCAGTGACGTAGGGGTGCCAGTCAAGCTCGATGTATCGCCCCCTCTGCGTCGACTTGTGGATCATGAAGAAGGGCTCTTGGGTCACCGGGTCGACGAACTCGATCCTGTCTTCACGAATTCTGGGTTCGAAGGCCAGGACCACCTCGTTCCACTCTTTCACCCGGTCTAACCCCGCGATGCAGCCCAGGTCTCCCCAGAGCTCATCTCCGCCTCGAGCGACCATCTCGGCATCATTCATTTCCATGGCGTAGTACTCCCCATCCGTCACGAGAACGCGCCCATCCTCGCGTATTTCTCGTACATGTTCCAAGCTGAAGCTTCCGGAAAGCTGCCGTTCACCAGGAAAGTCTTCCTGTTGAAGCGCTTATCCATGATGCTCACCGCGTAGGGCGTCCACCTGACTCGCATCTGGTCAGGGCGATGGGGGACGATATAGCCGATCACTTCTACGATGGGCTCACCGGTCTCGATCAGGCGGAGCGTGTGATCGCGATCTAACCGGATTTTAGGGTGTACCCCTATAGGCATCATATCTTCCCGTCACGCTTCAGATCGTACCAGTCACCGCCCATGATCCTAATCATGTTAACGTGGAAGTCAAAGTTCTCCTTCGTTTCCGGGCTCGCCGAAGGGTGTGCGAAAGAGAAGCTGCCGCCTACGGGCTTGAGGCCCGGCACCTGCTCCTTGACGTGAGGGTGCCAGTCGACGTGCCATTCACGGGCCAGCCCCGGCGGCCGCTTGACCTGGTGCCAGGAGATGTCATTGTGCTTGACCCGGTACGCGGGCTCGTCGGTCTCCGGGTGGTGGAGGTCGACGGTGTTGTCATCCGGGTATTTGTGGGTCCACGTGGCGTTCTCGCCGGCCTGGTCCTCTTCCATGAATTCCTTGAGCGATTTCATAGCCCGTCCAATCCGCCGCGGACACCCTTCACCGTGGTGGTGCCCTGCATCCGCTCCTTGGTCATGTTCACCGTGTGGCGGACCTCTGAGGCGAGGAGGTTGCCGGCGATCAGGTCCGGGAGGGCCAGGTCAGTGTCGCCCGACGGTGCCAGGGTGTCGACCGCGAAGCCCTCGCCCACGGTGAGCTCCGGGTTGAGGGCCACCTCGATCGTGACGGACTGGCTGTCGAACTTGCCCGCCACTTCCTTCCGCTTGTTGAGGAACTGGGCGGCAAACGTCGGGGGCCTCATGATGTTGTAGGGGATATTCAGGTAGGTCGTGGCCTGGTTCGTCTCGCCCTTCTGGAACTTGTTCGAGAAGAAGTCGAACGTGTTCGTGGCCTGCTTCTTGTACAGGACCGAGTCGCTCTGGTCAGTCCGGTTCTCCTCCCGGAGTCGGAGGATGGTGAACTGCTGGAGTGCCACGTCGATTGCGAAGTTCTGGCCCATGGGTCGCTGGATGTACTTGGGACCCCCGGCCACCTTCCCCATCAGGTTCTCGAGGGTGTCGATGATCATCGAGTGCTGGTTCTCGAACCAGAGATAGGCCGAGCTCTCGTCGACCGAGGAAGCGGCCCGGAGCAGCACTGACCTGATCGCCTTGTGGATGCCGATGCCATTGACGTTGTAGGGCATGTGCTTGTTACCCACCGTCGATCTCGCCGGGGCCCCGATCACGAGGGGCTTGTTCGGGCCCAGGAAGTTGGTGATCAGGTCCTGGGCGACCGACGTGGCGGGGATGTCCCGGTACGACTTCTGGACTTTGGGGTGCTTGAGCATGTGGTTGGAGTAGCCGACCAGGGTGTAGACCGCGGTCCTCTGACTTTGGAGGTTCCGCGCCTTCTCGACAGAGGTGAGGGTCCAGTTGCCCACGTAGGGGTCCTGGGTCGGCTGGCTGAAGCTCAGCTTGAGGGTGTTGGTCCCGTCAAGGCCCACGTTGGTGTTGATGATGTCGGCATTGTCGATGACCTTCATGACGATGCTCGTATACGGCTTGAGGATGTGCTCGAAGACGCTGAAGCTGTGAACCCTCGCCCTCACGTCAACTTGACCGAGAGCCCCGCCGAGCATGCATTCCTGGATGACGACGTCACCTGGGTTGAAACCGTTCACTGCCTGAAGCCATTCCTCGCATAGTCGTGGTACTTGGACGTGAGGAGGGGGAAGTCGGGCCACCTCCAGAGGAAGTCTGACCGGTAGCTGAACGTCCCCTTCGCGACCGGCTGCGTAGCATCTAGCCCATGAAGATTGCACATGTACTCAGACCAGTAGACGAAGTACTCTGACACGCTGGACTTCCACTGGACATCGAACTGGATCTCGGAGTTGAGGGAACCCGTCGCCGACCTGGCGGCGAAGATCGGCTCCCCGGTCGGCTTGAGGCTGAACAGGATGCTCTTCGAAACTTTGTCGTACCCGGCCATCTCTATTTTCATGTGTTGAGCTTCGTCTTGAGACCCGCTTCTATCTCGCCTGTATACCGCTCGTCGACCAGTCGACTGAACTTCTTCTGTGCGTTCGATTCTACCTCAAAATCATAGGCATATACAGGGCTCCAGAAGGGCCGCTCGTCGATCGGGATCGAGTTGGCCATCTCCTGCAGGCCCGTCACCGTCATGGTTACCCCCGATGACAGGCCCGTGAGGACCCCGGTGGTCTCGACGTTCCCGAAGACGTTCTCGACCACGGCGTGCGTGGCATTGGCGAAGGCGATGGTCACGTTGGCGGTGACGGTGTTGCCCGTCGAGATGGTGGCTCGCTCATCGGGAGTGTAAGTCCCGTTGGCCGACTCGATGTCCAGGGTGGCGACGATGTTGGTGCTCGATTGCCAGTCCTCTCGCCGGCGCCGCCAGCTGAGGATATTGGCCCCCTCCCCGTACTGGGCCTCGTAGTACTTCTTGAGGGGCTCGGGGATGTTCAGCTCGAAGTCGGCCGGGGTCAGCTCCGCGTCGGCGTCTGACCAGTCGAGTCGCCAGAACAGGACCTGCTGCTTGGCCTCTTCAGATGACCCGTACTTGCTCCGGACGAACTTCTCGAACACCTCGTTGTCGACGGGCCAGTCGTAATACGGGTCCCGGATGCCCATGGACAGGTACACGAGCCAGGCCCGGTCCGACTGGTTGTAGTAGGCGAGCCCGATGGTGTCGGCCCGGTCATGCTCCTTGATCGTGTATGGGTAGAAGGCGAAGGGGTTGTCCCGGAACTTGTCATCGATCACGACCCGCCTGGTCAGGTCGACCGCGGCCGTGTTGGCGTACGAAGTGGTCGGGAAGTTCTTAAAGTAGCCCGTCATAGGGCACCCGGGATGAATGGCGGCTCGGCTCCCGGAGTGTTCCCCGGCGGGTTATTGTTGCTGAGGGGCTCCGTCGGCAGCGTCGGGCTCTGGTTCGCCCGAGTCCCGTCGAAGTCGCCCTTGAGCCAGTACTCGAGCTCGAGGAACGCCAGGCTGATGTCCACGAACGCCGGGGCCGAGGTGCCTGCGTGGAATGCCGGGATGCCCTGGGGAGCGTAGTTGAACTGGGCACCCGTCAGGACCATGGGCTTCATCTTGAACAGCTGCCTTGACAGGTCCCGCCCGCCCAGGTAGCTGAACTCGACCCGGAAGACCTTGGGCCAGGTGAAGAAGGCGGAGCCCAGGACGTTCCCCGAGCTGCCGAAAAGGTCAGGAGCCATGGACTCGTTGAGGAACACGATGGCTTTCCTGAGCTCCTCCGACTCCTGGGCTGACTTGGGCGAGAATCTCCAGTGGAACTGTCGAGTCTTGTACTGGGGACCCTCGAGCATGACGGTCAGGAAGTTATTGATGGCCATGCCCGCGGCCGCCAGGGACCCGTCGACGATCGCTCGCGGCAGGATGCCCCCGTTGACGCTGGCCGCGGAGACTCCTGCACGGAGGAGCGCGTTCCGGATGTCCTCGATGCTGGCATTTTCACCCAGGCCGGCGAGCGTATTGGCCAGGCCCGTGTTGAGGGTCGAGCCGATGAAGCCGGCCGCGGCCGCGCCCGTCATGCCGAGTGCCTTCTCGGTGTACTTGACCTGGTGCGTGTCCTCCATCGTCCCCGGGATCGGGAGGAGTAGCATCCCGTCAAACTGGAAGGTGGCGACCGATCGCCAGTTGGTCCGGGCGTACTTGTGCACCCCGATCTTGGTGTAGTAGGGTGGCGTGTCGAGCGGGAGCTTGATCGCCGTGATCGAGTCGGCGTTGCCGGTGCCGAGCACTTGGTTGGGGTCTCGCCCCGGGCCTGACAGGTCGCCCGGCGTGACTACGATTTCCGGGAGCTGGATCTCGTCCGTGGAGGCAGTGCTGAGATTTGTGTCGTTGATCGCCATGTCCTTATTTAATGGCCGGTTGACATCCTCTCAGTTCCGAGTAGATTGGTTTCCGCAGGAGGGGACACTCGTCTCATCCATTTTTCACGAGGGAACAGAATGAATACGAGACCAGACAATGAGGGCGAGAACCAGGCCGGCCAGGCCAACCAAAGTGAACAGATGACGACTGAGCAGTGCGAGGCCGCACTGCGGGCAGCTTTCCCGTTCCTGGCCGACTCCGATCGGCCCGACCTCGAGGACGTTATCGCCGGCATCATGGCCATCCAGGACGAAGAGTCCCGTGACGACCAGCCCGAGGGCGAGCGCGCCCGCGCCTGATCCGGGGCTCGTGACCCGGTAAATCCTGCGGAGCTTCATAGGCCAGGAAACTGGTTTGCCACCCCGCAGGTCTTCGGGGGAGGGTCGATCCCATCTTCCCTCCCTCGTCGCTGTTGACGTTATTTTGGGCCTGAATACCATCCTACTCAGAGATGAACCTCCAGCAGTAGGATGCTTTCAATGAGCGAACAACACCATCACGACCACCACGATAATAGCCTAGGAATCGGCGGCCCGACATTCCTCTTCTTCATCCTGGGCCTCTTCGGTTTCGTCCGGTCCATCCGGTGGGTGACCTTCTTGATCATGCTGTCGGGCCTCCTGGTCTTCGTGTTCGCGGCCCCGTGGGGACCGCCGGCGCCCGGGACGCAGGCAGATGTCGGGTGGGTCCTAGTCGGTTTCATCTGGTTCGGGCTGGGCGCCATCTGGTGGGTGTCCGCGCTGGCAGCGGGAGCAGGTGCTAACAAGACACGCGAAATCTTGGGTATCGACGAGGACCGTGCCCCGCCGGTCAGCGATTCCAAGTTCGACATCCCATGGGACTACACCCACACACGGAGAGGCTGATGACACCCCTGGAAAGGTTGAAGAGAATGAACATGTACCGACCACGGGACGAGGGGAAACTCTCCGAGTGCACCCGGGTCAAACGGGAGCTGACAACATGTGGGCCATCCTCGTCGGAGGCGTCTTACTCCTGGCTCTATTCCTGGCTCTCGAAGCTAACACCCGTGGGGGCGAGCAGCCCCCTCACGACAAAGATTGGTAAGATGAACCCGAGCCGCCGAGGTTTTCTGCTGGGCGGAGTCGCCGCGCTGGCGACGCCCCTGATCCCGCACCCGCCCTCACAGTTTGCCGCCGGTCCAGAATACGTCTGGGAACTCGCCCGCCTGAGCATGAACCGGCAAATTGAGCCGAACCTCATCGCGGCCGACATCTGCGGGGTCCAGCCCATGACCGAGCCAGTCGGCGAGATCTTCAAGCCGAGCACCTGGAAACAAAGATGACTCGTCAAGAATACGACACCATTAAAGTTCATCAACACTTTACTTTGCGCATCTACCGCCATGATGCTGTATGGTGCGACGTGTTCGATGCTCAAGGGGAGATGCTGGTCTCCAATATCTCGACTGAAGAAGTCAAGCGAGAATTCCCCGGCATCAAGCCATATGATCCAAGGTTTCACAACTTCCACCCGGCTTTAGATTTTTGGCGATTTGTGTGAGCACCTGGAAAGACCTTATAACAAAAATGTTACCATTCCCGATGATTTCCCGAAATTACCCGTGATACCCTATAACACGGGTTGCCTTCCATCCAACGTGCTTCTGTGGTAGTAGATTCCTCCATTCTTACGCAAGTCGGAGAGAATCATGCCGAAATACAAGTTAACCCTGACCGTCGATGGCACCATGCTGTCCACCATCTCTGACCTCTTGGCAGGGACTGGGATGCTCGAGAAAATCGAGAAGATCGAGGAACCCCTCCATGTCCCTTTCAAAGGCAGGATCGCGTCACGGACCATGCAGTCTGGAATAAAGCGTCACCGGGGGGACACTTCCACTGAAGATACAGTCCTGCTGGTCCTGGACGCGAATTCTTCTCAGAAGTACGAGATCGATATGCTCGAGAAGATATTCGAAGTCGAGGGGTTTGCTAAGACGTCCGCGAGGTCGGCCGCTAACAAGCTGGTCCGTGATGGGCGTATCGAGAAGACGATAGGTCCTAGAGGACAGACCTACTATTCCTCGATCAAACCCCGCCCTCAGGGATACCAATCTCCCGCTCCGTCCATATCACGAACTTCCACCCCTTCATAGCGCAGTACCGACGAGCCGCCTCCCACTTACTCATGTTCTTGGCGTAGGTGAGGGACTCGGTCAGGTAGCGCCGGCTCCGCTTTTTGCCCTTGACCGGCGGGCGCGTCTCTTTGGCCGGCTTGACCTCGATGAGGAGGGTCTCGACCAGCCCATCCTTCGTCTTGATCTTGACCCAAAAATCCACGTAGTATCGACGTAGCCGCCCGAGGTTTCCCCTCCGGCGCGAGCTCGCATCCTCGTAGGGGATCGGGAAGGGCTCGCTCGACCACTCCAGGATGCCCGGGTGGGAGTCGAATTTTCGCATCACGATCAACTCCCAGCTGCTTCTGAACACGATCGACTTCAGGTCGCCGCGGTATTTTTCAGGGTGGGCTGGATGAAACAGACCCTTGATGCTCATCTAAGTAGTTTATGGCTCAAGACAAGCGTCACCCGAAGTCGACGTACGACGCGAAATACCCCTACAATAAGGTGACCGTGACCGAATCGGGTCACGAGGTCCACATGGACTGCACGCCCGGGAAGGAGCGGCTCCGCTGGGCCCACAAGGCGGGAACCTACCGGGAGATCTCGCCTGACGGGAAGCAGGTCGAGATGGTCGTCGGCCACAACATCCAGTACGTGAAGGGCGGCCACACCCAGACGGTCGATAAGAACACCGACGTGAAGGTGGCCGGCTCGACCCGCTCGTCGGTGGGCGGTGACAGCCACTCGGAGGTGAAGGGGACCTCATCGACGGCCATCTCGGGGGACTCCAAGACCGTCGTGGGCGGGGACTCGGTCTCCGCCGTCAAGGGTGACATGGTCACCGGCGTGAAGGGCAAGCTCACCGCCAAGTTCGGCGGGGGTGCCCAGTTCAAGTTCGACGGAGACGGCGAGCAGAAGCCCGTCGAGATGAAGGTGGACCAGGAGTTCACCCTCCAGGTGGGCAAGACGCTCACCCTGATGTCGGTCGAGAAGATCATCTTCGAGGTGGGTTCGAGCTCCATTACCATCACTTCCGACAGCATAACTATCAAGTCCCCGAGGGTTAACACCGTCGGGCCCACTTACCTGGGCCTGGGTGACGAGAATGACAGCGGCCCGCGAGTCGTCACTGAGGACGGCCCCGCGGCACAGACATTTGCAAAGACGTGAGGTAGAGACCGTGAGTCGAGAGAAGAAATTGCTCATTACCGCTCTCAAGTTCGCCCACCAGAACAACATCAACCCGGTGGGGCTGACCTTCTCCGTTGACGAGAAGAGGAGCCAGTTCCTCGACGAGGTCGAGGTGGAGAAGGTCAAGGTCCGAGTCGAGTCCATCTCGCCCGTCACCGGCGGCCAGAAGGTGGACTACCACATCTACAGCCCCTGGGATAATGTGAAGGCCGACTGCTTCGACCTGGTACTGGATGAGGAAGTGAATGGTAAGTCGAGCTGACAGGTTCACGGAGCGCGGCAAGCGTGTCGAGCTCTACAGCGACTTCCTGATCGACTTTGACAGGAACCCCGTCACGGGGAACCTGGCTCGGGCCACCGACGAGACGGCGGTCAAGAACTCGATCAAGAACATCGTCCTGACCTCTCAGAAGTCCTGGCCCTTCGAGCCGACGCTGGGCTCGAAGGCTCATGACGTCACTTTCGAGCCGGCCGACATCATCTCCCTTGAGGTCCTGAAGGAGACCATCGCCCAGGCCATCCAGAACAACGAGCCACGAGCGAGGCTCATCTCGGTCCAGACGAACATCGACGATGACGGGAACGCCACCGCAACCATCACCTTCGCAACCCTAAATTCGTCGACACCGGTACGTGTGGACGTGTTCCTCAGGCGAGTCAGGTAACCCATTGGCCAATACCGCTAATTCGAGCCTCTCGGCTCTCTCCCTCGACTACGACGACTGGCTCGCGAGCCTGATCGAGTACATGAGGGGAACACCCGAGTTCAAGGACTACGACTACGAGGGGTCGAACATCCGGGCCCTGATGCGGGTCATGGCCTACAACGCCTGGAAAATGGCCTTCTACACGAACATGGACATCACCGAGTCCTTCCTCGACTCGGCCCAGGTCCGGACCAGCGTCGTGTCCCGGGCCAAGGAGCTCAACTACGTTCCCAGGTCTGTCCGGTCAGCCCAGGCCCAGGTCCGACTCACGTTCACTGGGTCCCACGGGTCCTACGTGCTCACCAAGGGCCAGACCCTCTCGACCGTGATCAAGAACACGAGCCTGAACTTCTCGATCCCCGAGACGACCGTCGTGACGAGCCCGAACGGGAGCTTCACGACCGACCTGACCATCTACGAGGGGCCCTACCTCTCCGACGCCTACACCGCCCGTGACGGTCGCAGGTACATCGTGACTAACCCCAACGTCGATACCTCGTCGCTGGCGGTCGTGGTCTTTGAAGACGGGGCCGTGACGGGCCGCACGTACCGCTACGCGACGAGCCTCCTGGGGCTGGACGAGAACAGCCGAGTCTTCTTCCTCCAGGTCAACGAGCTGGACCAGTACGAGGTCGTGTTCGGCGACGGCGTGGTGGGGAGGAAACCCAAGGAGGGTGCCCGGGTCGTGATTGACTACCGGGTGTCCGTGGGTGAGGCGGGGAACGGGGCCCGGACCTTCACGCTCAACTTCAACCCGGGTCCCACCGAGGACGCCGCGACGATCAACGTCCAGACCATCTCGATCTCGTCGGGCGGGCTCCCGGGCGAGGACCTCGAGTCGATCCGCTTCTTCGCCCCGAGGCACTTCCAGGTCCAGGAACGGGCATCGGCCCCGGAGGACTACGGGATCATGCTCCAGGCCCAGTTCCCGGAGATCCGGAACGTCTCCGTCTACGGCGGAGAAGAGCTTGACCCGCCGCTCTACCGGAAGGTGTTCGTGGCGGTCGACATCCCCAGCGTCGATGGACTCCCCGAGTCCAAGAAACAGGCCTTCTTCGACTTCCTCAAGCCTCGCTGCCCCAAGACCATCTCGCCCGAGTTCGTCCCGCCGATCAACACGTACGTGGCGGTGAAGTCGACGGTCACCTACGATGTGGGCATCACCAGCCTGAGCCCGGCGGCCATGCAGGGCCTGATCGTGGATGCCATCTCTGACTTCTCCACGGACAACCTCGGCACCTTCGGGGCAACCCTCCGGTACTCCCGGTTCATCCGAGCCATCGACGAGTCGTCGGCCGCCGTGGTCGGCAACCAGACTGACCTGCTCGTCTACAAGAAGACGACGCCGGCTCGGAACACCCCGCAGAACCTCGACGTCCACTTCGAGATGCCGGTCTACAAGCGGTATCCCCAGGCCGACTCCCGGTACCCGATCGACGATGAGTACTCCATCACCAGCGACCTGTTCACCCTCTCCGGGACCACCGTGTTCCTCGAGGATGACGGCGACGGTCACGTCTTCGTGGTCCGGACCGACGGGAACAACAAGGTGAGGGTGGTCCAGGTCGGCACCATGGACTACGACTCGGGGCTGGTCCAGCTCCGCAACTTCACCGTCTCCGACTACCCGGGCAGCTTCCTCAAGGTCTTCGCCCGGCCCGCCAGCAAGGACGTGTCCGTCAAGAAGAACACCATCCTGTCTATCGAGCCTGACGAAGTCTCAGTCGACATCCTCCAGGTGGTCGGTGACGAGTAATGAAGCCCTTTCGGGAATTCATCGACGAAGCTTCCGAACGCCGCGTGCTCGTTGAGCGGGGCGGAGTCTGGCACCACCCCGATACTGACGAGCCTCTCTTTACCTCAAGGGAACAGACTTTTCGCGCACCCAGGTCGGATGAGAAAGAATACGTCCTCCACTGGCACCCCTACCAGCAGGAATTGCACGGCTTCCATCCGGAAGCTTATGTCTGGAACCACACCGGTCTCGATCCCCGTATCTGGGAAAGGTACCAGATCGCCCATCACGGCTACACCGCTTATGCGAAAGCCATGAGGGAGAAGAAGGTTAACGAGGCCCAGTCTCACTCTCCCGACGCCGACGTCGACTTCAGACGGGAGGGTGATACCCTCTACCATCACAGGACGAATGAGCCGGTCTTCCAGGTCAGGAATGGCGAGGCGCCTCACAAGACTCGCCTGTCAGTCTTCTACCGGCCCGGCAACGCGAAGATCCAGACACTCCACTGGCACCCGTACCAGCAGGAACTCCATGGGTTCGACAACCAGCCCATCTCAAATCCTGACTCGGCCAGCTATTCTCCGTGGCGCAACCACTGGACCGACCTGGATATAACCGACCAGACTCCGTGGTATTATCAGCATATGATGAGAGCCAAGAAAGTCAACGAGAACGTCTATGTCAACAACAAGTTCCTGATTGACATGGACAAGGGCGAGGCTCGCCTCCATGACACCCAGGAGCCGGTCTTCCGCATTCACAAGTTGAAGAGCGGGCTCCACCAGGTGTACTGGCACGACTACCAGAGGGAGGCCGACCCGGGCCTGTCAGACAAGCCGGTCCCCATCGGGGGTCGAGAAGAATGGACTGAGCCGGACCTGGTCTACGAGCTCCACAAAGCGTACAACGCGAAGATGAGGAACCGTGGATAGTCCCGTCCAGAAGCCGATAAGCGTATTCATCGAGCAGCAGTTCCCGAGCGTCTACCGGGAGCTGGGCCCCACGTTCGTCCGCTTCGTAGAGGTTTACTTCGAGTGGCTGGAACAGTCGGGCAACCCGGTCTACATCTCCCGGCGTGCCCCCGACTACCGCGACATCGACGCCACGGTCGAGGACTTCATCGGCCACTTCAAGAAGACGTACCTCCGCAACATCCCGCTGGAGACGGCCTCCAATGTCCGACAGCTCGTCAAGCACTCCCTTGACGTTTACCGTTCCAAGGGGACTCCCCGAGGAGACGATCTCCTTTTCCGTCTGGTTTTCGGGACTGGTGCCGAAGTCTACTTCCCTGCCGATGACCTCTTCCGGCTCTCCGACGGAAAGTGGAAGCGACCCCGGTACATCGAGGTCTCACGGCAGGACAACCTTGAGCAGTTCGTAGGTCGCGAGATCACGGGCGTCTCCTCCGGGGCCCGAGCCTTCGCCGAGAAGCTCGTCCGGTTCTCGACCAAGCACCGGATCGTCGACGTCATCTTCATCTCGGCCGTCTTCGGCAGCTTCTCGACGGGCGAGTTCATCAACTTCACCAGCTCGCCGGTCGCCATCGACGAGTGCCCCAGGATCATCGGGTCCCTGACGACACTCGACGTCGTGACGGGAGGCGAGGCCTTCGAGGTGGGTGACGAGGTCAGCGTCATCTCCGATACCGGCACCCGGGGCCGGGCACTCGTGTCAGAGATCCAGGAGGAGACCGGGCTCGTCGATTTCGAGCTGGTCGACGGCGGCTACGGTTACACGGCCAACTCCGAGGTGATCGTCTCCGAGAAGGTCCTGTTCCTCAATAACCCGAGCTGCTCCAACGTGGCTCTCCGGCCCCAGTATTACTCCCTGTTCGAGCAGGTCTACCAGAACACGGCCCTGGTCAACTACATCTCCGCGACGGGCTCGTTTCAGGATTCCGACTACGTCTACACCTACTTCGGCAACAACAGCCCGAAGGGGACGGGCCGGATCATCGAGCTCGTGTCGACCAACGGGGCCAACGGCGTGGTCCGGATGGTCACCCTGTCGGGGAACATGCAGTCGAGCCAGTTCTTCACCGCGGCCAACGCGGTGACGGCCAACCAGTCGGTCGTGAACGGCTACTACACGACGCTGGCCACCGCCAACGTCATCGCCCAGTCCAACGTGGCCATCGCCACGGTGAACGCCCTGACCGGAGTGTTCCAGCAGGACGAGGAGTTCTACCAGACCGACGGCACCACGGAGCTGGCCAACGGGACCGTCACCGGCATCTCCGGTCAGATCTATGAGCTGGGCGACGTCGTGGGTCAGCTCTCCAATACCCGGCCCCTCATCGGGCGAGTGTCGGGCGCCGAGGCCGACCTCGACGCGGTCCAGATCCGGGTCGGCGTCGTCGACGTTTCCAACACGTTCCTGGTCGACTCTCGAGTACCCACCGTGGGCCCCCAGGGGACCACTGCCACGGTCGGCGCCGTCGGCTCCGGCACGGGTGCCAGCTTCGCCATCACCGGGTTGGACTTCACCGAGTATGTCCTGCTCTGCACGGACGTGATCGGGACCTACACGTCGGTCCAGCTCAATGCCATGTACGGCTTCCCGGCCATGCCCACCGCGAACCTGGCGACCATCATCGGGTCAGCCCTCTCGTTCGCCAACACTCAGGTGGGTCGCATTGCCAGCATCGGGCAGATCAACCCGGGCGAGGCCTACACCGCCGACCCGATGGTTCGGGTCTATGAGCCCCTCACCTACCCGTACCGTAAGGAAGACCGGGTCGTGGCGGTCACGGGTGTGACGGGCCTTTTCAACGAGGGTGACCTGGTGACTCAGTCGTCGTCGGGTGCACGCGGCATCGTCAGAACGTCCAACGCCACCCACATCACCCTCAAGCGGCTGAGCCTGTTCGACAGGTTCGCCAATACGGTCAACGCGACCATGTACCTGGTCGACTCCTCCACCGGAGCCCAGGCCAACATCATCGGGAACTTCCTCGACGATGCCAGGCGCTGGACCGACATCCAGGGTCGGTACGCCGGCGTCAACGCGGACATCGCGGCCAACACCACCACGGCCACGGGCTCGGCCAAGACCCTCTCGATCCTCGACTCGGGACTCGGCTTCGAGGATGGCCAGGTCGCCACCTTCACGCGTGACGGGACGGTGATCGGCACCGCCCTGGCCCACCTGGGCACCCACGGGCTCGGGGCCGGCCGGTATGCCCAGAAGGGCGGGTTCCTGAGTGACCAGAAGAAGCTCTTCGACGGCGACTACTGGCAGGATTTCAGCTATGAGATCCGGAGTTCCGTGACCCTCGATAAGTACAAGGACATGCTCCGGAACGTCCTTCACGTGTCCGGGACGAAAGCTTTTGCCCAGCTCCGGTGGAAGCAGAGGGTCTCGGTCAGCCTCTCTGCTCGGAGCGCCAACGTGACGGTGCTGTAGAGTGGTCTCGTATCTCGTCCCTTCGAGCTGGAAGCTGACTCAGGCCAGGCTGTTCCAGTCTGATGCCGGGTCCACGCCCCATTACCTGTTCATCGGCAACCATACGGGCACGGCCAACACCACCGCGCCCATCGACGACCTCTGGGAGGCGACCACCCGGGTCTACGATGAGATGATCTGCGGCAAGCGAGTGGCCAACACCGACGTGTCGGTCATGATCCGACGAGTCGACTACGTCACCAACACCGTCTACGACAAGTACGACGACGCTGACCAGGACATCCTGGACAAGGACTACTACGCGGTCGTCAATGCCGGCAGCTTCTACCATGTCTGGAAGGTCCTCGAGAATGGCGGGAACGTCGCCTCTACGGTGGCCCCCGACATCGGCGACGTGGATCCCGAGGACCTGGCTTACCGGACCAGCGACGGCTACTTCTGGAAGTACCTCTATTCCGTCTCCAGCTCCACCGCCGCCAAGTTCGCCACTTCGGAGAAGTTCCCGGCGAGCTCCAACGCGACCGTCGTGGCCGCCGCAGTCCGTGGAGCCATCGACGTCATCGCGGTCGACGACCCGGGCGAGGGCTATGACAACTACACGGTCGGCACCTTCTCCGCCGGCGAGGTCCGAGTCGACGGCAACACCGTCCTCTATGACCTGAAGAGCAACACCTCGGCCAACAACTCGGCCGACTATTTCAACGGCTGCATCCTCTACATCTCGGCGGGGCCGGGCGTGGGTCAGTACCGGCGGATCACCGACTACTTCACCAACGCCAATGGGAAGTTCGCGGTCATCTCGTCAGAGTTCGCCACGCCTCCCGAGAACACCAGCGAATTCGAGGTCTACCCGGAAGCCGTCATCTTCGGGAACGGGTCCCAGACAGTCAACGCCGAGGCTCGAGCCATCGTCAACTCCGCGGGGAACACCGTGGAGAGGGTGGAAGTACTGTCCCGGGGTCTCGGGTACCAGACGGCCACCGCCACGGTCAACGCCCACGCCTCGGTCGGCGTCGCCAACCCGGCGAGCATCCGACCCATCATGGGTCCGCCTTCCGGTCATGGCTCCGACCCGGCCCTCGAGCTGGGTGCCACCTCCGTCGCGGTCTCGGTCCAGCTCTCCAACTCCGAGGCCAACACCATCCCGGCTACCGGCCGGTTCCAGCAGCTCGGCATCCTCCGAGACCCGAAGTTCGGGAAGGTCTCCTGCCAGCTGGTCGGCTACTCGAACGTCTTCATGCTGAACGAGAACGTGGTCAAGGTATCGACTCGGTACCTGGCCAACACCGTCTCGGTCAACACCACCTCTAACGCGGTGATCGGTAACTCGACCGCCCGCTTCGACCTGGCCCTCAGTGCCGGCGACCTGGTCATGATCGTGTCGAGTGACAGTGGGGTCCACCAGCTCGCGAACGTGTCGTCGGTGACGAATTCGACGCACTTCCGGCTGGCAGTCAATGCGAACTTCCTGAACACCTCGTCGGCGAGCCTGTTCCTAGCGACGCCCAGCACTGAGGGCCGCGTCACCCAGCTGACCGACGCCAACACGATCCAGATCTCGAATATCAGCTCGGGGCTGCTCTCGGGTGACATGATCGTGGGCCGGAGCTCCACGGCCGTGGCCATCTGCAACAGCTTCGTCCGAGCCGGTGACACTAAGGACTTTTCCACCTTCATCCAAGCTCAGAAGTTCGTCGGGTCCATGTCGGCCGGCTCCTTCTCGCTCGACGAGGCGGTGTTCCAGGGCGACAGCCTGGCCAACTCCACCTCTAACGCGTTCGTCCACTCGACCAACGGGAACGTGACCTTCTACTGCACCAAGGTCCGCGGAACTTTCGGCTCCATCACGGGGACGGTGTCCGGGGCCAACTCCGGGGCGGTGGCCGCCATCACCAACGTCTATTCCGGCGAGCTCTGTTTTGGGACGGGAAACCTGGTATTTTTGGAGAATATGGACCCGGTGACCCGACAGCCCAGCCAGTCCGAGCGGTTCATCGTCATCCTGGAGTTCTAAGCCATGGTCGACGTCGTTCATCCCCCGGACGTGTTCGAGCCATTCGACCCTGCCACGGGCGAGGTCGACAAGAACTACGATGCCAGGAACAACAAGTACTTCCGGAAGAGCGTGCACTGGCGACACATCGCGACGGGCGAGCCGACCTTCATCACTCGGATGACGGGGAAGTCGATGCCCCATGACAACCCGTTCGTCGAGCATACCTTCCGGTGGCACCCTCATATGCTGGACCAGTACCCGGACCTCGAGAAGCACCACCCGGTCAGTGCCGGCGGCTCACGGGTCCTCGACGGCCACGATGAGATGCTCTACAATCTCGAGGGTGACTATGAGGACGCCGCCCGGGCTAACTTTTCTAAAAAAAATGAGTCAGTGAAGACTTTCGGTAAGTTCATCGAGGAAGGATTTGAGGAACATGAGAGGATCCTCGAGCCGCGGGGGCGCGAGGGTGATTATGGGAACTGGGCGAGCCACACTTACCATGACCGCCAGACCGGAGAGCCCGTTTTCTCCGCCGTGAAGAAGCACTCCCGCCCGGCCGAGGCGTGGGGCCAAGACTGGGACGTTCACTGGCACGACCACGCGCTCCAGCAGCACCCCTGGCTCAAGGAGGGCGAGAAGCACAAGCCCGAGCGAGTGTACGGGGAAGGAAAACCGTACGACGTCTACTATGACGGCCGCTCGATCGCCTCCAACTCACTGGATCACTACGTCGAATATCGTTACCGACACGCGGCCAGGAACAACTTCTTTCGGCCCGCCTCTTCGATCAAGGAGGCGGAGTACCCGACGTACCCGGGTGTCTCCCCACAGCTCGTAACCGACGAGCCTTTGGAGACGAGGTACAAGAACAGGCACGTCTGGAGCAGGCACGACACCGGGGAGCCCGTCTTCATAGTCAAGCCCGTCAAGAACATCAATTTCGCTACCGGCTACGGCGGCGAGGTGAGGGCGGAGTGGCACCCTTACCAGAAGGAGCTGCACCCGAATATAGGCAGGAATGAGCCTCATGCGGGTCACCCCAGGACGGGCGAGATTTACTCGAGCAGCGACCGGATCAGGCACCACAACATCGAGGAGCACCTTCATAAGAGGTACTACTCAGCGGCTTTCCACGGCTTCTGGGATGACAAGAAGAAAAACATCAAGGAGTCGGCCCACTACCATATCCTGGAGCCCGA
>Ga0134124_10001482_pt1 | contig 18954 bp, 10 predicted proteins | sample KB304_FD_96880 | JGI IMG/M metagenome (GOLD analysis project Ga0134124, IMG submission 96880) | Terrestrial soil microbial communities without Nitrogen fertilizer from Kellogg Biological Station, Michigan, USA - KB3-0-4 | ecosystem: Environmental > Terrestrial > Soil > Unclassified ...
GATTCGCGTAATGTAAAGAGTGGAAAAGCATCTATGGACGATCTCACTGCAAAAATCATAGCAATCATAAATGAGAATAATTCTATTGAAAAGAATGATTGGTTAGAAGGTGAAATCAGCCGTGATCTGAAGGACAAGATTTATAAGCTTAATGATTTGTTTATTTCGCTAATTAGAGAAACTAATTCTGAAAACATAGCCAAATCTAACCAACCGCAAAAGTCTATTATTCTCCGAATAAAGGGCAAAGGTGGTATTGTTAGGAAAGTTGTGTTAGGCAAAAGAGTATTCTATGCAGCTAGGTCGACAATTACAGGTTGCCCGACTATTGAAATTGATGAAATTGGCATTCCTATTCGTTTTGCACGTAATTTGCAGGTTGAGGAAGTAATGACATCATTTAACCGATCCAGGTTAATGGAGCATTTTAATAATGGAATCAGTAAATGGCCCGGGGCGACTAAGCTAGTTAAGAAATATACAGGTAAAATGATTGATCTGAGCACTTATAATGAGAATATTATATTCGAAATAGGCGATACTTTACATCGCGATTTGGTTGATGGTGATATCGTTACTATTAACAGACAACCGTCATTAAAGCCGTCGAATATCGGAGCTCACAAGGTTAAAGTGATCAGAAATCCTGATGTTCTTACATTCTTGATTAATGTGATGGCATGTCCTTTGTACGATGCAGATTTTGATGGAGATCAGATGAATGTTTATATTCATACATCGGCAGCTACTCGCAGTGAGGTTGCGGATCTCAGCAAAGCATCCAATTGGCTAGTTTCCCATTCATATTCTGACCCACAGATCGGGCAAGTAGATGATTCTATTATTGGATTGTTTATACTTACTCGTAGCGAGGTCAGGTTTAATAAACGCCATATGATTAATTTATTTGCTAATTGCAAATATTTTCCTCAGTTTGACCCTTCTGTGCAGGAATACACTGGCCGCGATGCTATTACTAAAATCCTCACACCTACACCGGTAACATTCTTTCGCAAACCCACTTTTTATCAGCCCGATAGGCAAAAGATGGGGCATATGCAATATGATCCTAGTGAAATTGCTGTTGAGATTGTTGAGGGAGTGCATAAACGTGGTGTACTTGATAAATCGTCTATAGGCAAGGGTTCTGCCGGATCTTTGCATCACATAATTGCTCATGAGCATGGTACTGATCAAGCATTCAGCCGTATGTTCGATTTGCAGCAAGTAGCCAACAATTATATCCATCAAAAAGGCTTTACAGTCGGTGTTATGGATATGTTGGTTGACAAAAAGACAGAAGAAGCAATTCAGCTTATTGAATCACAAATTCTTAAGCGAGCGCTTCTCATAGTCGATGATCTCAATGCTGGCAAGATATTACCCCCTCCAGACAAGACTATCGAAGAAACATTCGAACAAATGATGGTCGGAGCTCTTAAAAGCTTAGATCCATTCGCCGATCCAATTTTCGGATGGGTTGACTTCGAAGCCAATGGTCTCATTCAGTTAATTATGAGTGGATCTAAGGGCCTACTCGCCCATATATATCACATGGCCGGTGCAATCGGCCAAATCATCATTAATGGAGATAGGCCAAAAGCCAATTTGTCATACATGCGTTCGTCATGCAGATTTCCCAGATATGATATGCATCCGCGGGCGAAGGGATATATTAATAACTCATTAATGCGCGGGCTTACTAGCTCTGAATACAGTTATAATGCCCAATCTGCCCGATTTGATCTTATCTCTAAGGCACTTTCTACATCCATCACCGGAGAATCTAATAGGAAGTCCATTAAGTGTATGGAATCGGCTGTTATCAATCTTCTCGGGGAATGTGAATTTAACGGAAAGGTTATACAACAAATCTACGGAGATGATGGATTGGACCCCCGTAGTCTAGTCCGCGTGAAAATAGAAAGCGTAATGATTTCTAATGATTTGCTTGATAAAAAATTTAACTTTAGCGGATTCGTTGCCAAGAGTCAAGAAAAAAACACTGCTAACATTACAACGCCCAATGGAGGCACTGTTTCAATAGAATCGATATTTGCCGATGAGTTCGCGAGGATTAAATCCGACCGCGAAGAATTCGTGAGAATATATCAGCAAGTAGAAGATTTTACAAGGAATGAATCTCTAAGTGATGAGAAGCAGTTCCCGGTTGATATTGATAGAGTGATCAAAAATCATCTACTAGCCGCTGGAATTGATATCTACAACAATGAAATTGATACCAAACTGCTCACACCTGAACGAATTAAAGAAATTGCCGAAATGGTATATAGAGTGAAGACATTCTGCGACGGTATGGTATATGTTATCACAAACAGAGCCAAAGAAGAAGCCGCCGGATATGTTCCGGAATCATATAAAAAGGCCGTGTGGATGTTCGCATTATATGCCCGCACTGTTCTTTGCGCGAAAAAGTACCTGCACAAAATGACACCAGTTATTCTTGACAATGTTTTGTCGTTCATACGATATAAATATGCTATTGCCGCTATCGCTTATGGAACCCCCGTAGGCATTATTGCTGCACAGGCGTTTAGTGCCCCTCTAACTCAATACATGCTTGATGCACACCATCGGGCTGTGAGTGGCGGAACGAGCAAAAAGGTCATGGATGAGGTCAAAGACGTACTTGCGGCCAGAGATACATCCAAAATGTCAAATCCACAGATGTATTTGCAAGTTCTTGATGAATATGCTACGTCTGAAGCAAAAGTCCGCGAAATAGCCAATAACATAGAAATGATGCAATTGAGCAGTTTTGTTGACAATATGCAAATATTTTATGAGGAATACGGTTCCCCCGTACACCCTGCATACGCACATGAAGCGAAATCAGTTATTGAAAGGTTTGAAAAAGCCAATCCGTTAATGAAAATTAACAAAGACGATTATCGCAAACATGTTATTCGATTTGAATTAAATCGCCGCGAATTGATTCACAAAAATATGACTGTGGAAACTATTGCTATGAAGATGATTGAAGACTTTCCTGAATTTGCAATTGTGTATACGCCAGAATCTGCACCACGAATCATATTCAGAATCTACATCCGCAATGATTACTTCAAGAAGGGAGAAAATATTAATAAAAATACCTTGCTCGCATTGTGGGAAAAGGTATTGCATCCGTACACAATTCGTGGAGTGGATGGTATTAAAGTTGCAAATGTAGTAGGGCTTGTGAAAAGCGAAGTTGCGGCAGATGGTTCAGTTCAAGCAGTTAAAGGAAAATATGCAATCCATACTGAGGGAATTAATTTCCAAGGAATGATGAGGATAGCGGCCATTGATCCAGCCAAGATTTACTCGAATTCTATTGTGGACACGAATAAATATTATGGCATTGAAGCCACCCGGCAAATGATTATTTACCTTATGAGGCGATTAGGCGCCGGTGGATTAAATTTCGGATCTTTATCAATTTATAGTGATATTATGACTAGTACAGGTAAACTTACGAGCATTGAACGCCAAGGAGTATCCACACGGGAAGAATCTAATGCTTTGTTGAGAATGGGTTATGCTGATCCAATGAAAGCCATAATTGATGCCGCAAAGAATAATACAAAGAATGAAATCCGCGGATTGACATCATCTCTGTGTGTAGGAAGTGTGCCGCGAGATTATGGTACGCGAACATGTAATATGTTCATCAATTACCAAGTGGTGAAGGAAAATATCGAGCAGCCTGACGAATGGATTGATGAGATGGGAACTGTAAAGCTCGCTGGGTAAACTATCTGCATAGCGAACGCTTCGCGGCTGATCTCAGATACAATATTGAAAAAATATATTTTTTCTGCAATGCGTGCATTCCATGCAGGAATTATTAATTAGAATAAACAAGGCCGCCCATACCCATGCCACCCACATCATTCATGCGTCCAGTCACAACAATATTAGATAAATTATGATTGTTCGGCACAACAAATGATGTTGTCTTAGGTGAATCAGAAGGCATTGTAAACGGTTTTGGCGGAAGGGGTTCTCCATCATTATCTTTGCCGCGTCCAATAATATCTTCAATGATTCCATCCACACTTGCATGAGATATTTTACCGCTGAGTAAAGAAGATTTTGCTCCACACGCCGCTTTATTTTTATCAGCGTGGGTAGCCGACAGACTATCTAGAAACTTCATTTCTTCGGAAAATTTAACAATTTTATCGAATGCGGCACCAAACGTTTCGATGATATATTTCTTTTCTACAACTGCTTGTTTAGAAATCATGGCTTTATAGCTAATGTAAAGTAATCCCCATAGAGGAGAAACTAGTATTAATGTAATGAAAATAATCGTATTGTCTTCCATTGCTTTAATAATGTATTATTACAAAAGAGATTAGTATCTTTAATTGCATAATATGCTAAAATTGAATCTGATATATCTTCAGTATCCAGTATCATGTTCCACAGACTAATTTCACGCGGTTTCACGAAGTTCTCATTATTGCCCACCTTTGAAGAATTGAATGCTCTTACATTAGAAGTAAGGCAACATAGATGTGCTCAATCATTGGGTGGCATATATTCTGAAATGAGGCATATTGTGAACAGCGGAGAACCAAGAATAATTATATACAAAAATAGTTCGCACGGTTTTATGGAAATGCATTTTCACAAACCACAATTTTATGAGAATACAAAATTTTATGCAGGCGTGCTTCAGTGTTGTAATTTCGAAGTGAAGAAATTAACAGCAACAAAACATAAATTTTCTGGGTTGGACACAGATGAATTTGAGAGAGAAAGGATGACGGCATACGAAATAGTGCCTCCGGTGAATGATGATTTATACGAGCCGTTGAAAAGAAACAAGAAAAGAGAACAAGACAGAATATACAAAAAATTGCTGCTTGAATATTATGATAATATCCGGAATGGAGGCTCAAATTATGTATATATTTCCATGAAAGATTATGATGAAGAAGTGATTGAAATGATGAAAAAAGAAGGATTTAAATTCTCTGATACGCGTAGTATGCCAGCTTCACCGATAAAATTGGGACTTCTTGATGCATATTTTCCATATCCTGACTCAATGGAAATAAAATGCATGCATATATGATAAAATGCATATACAATAATATGTGCGCATGCGTATACGCGATTACACTAATCGATACCATGTGTTAAACAAATCCCTGGGAACTGGTACTAACGGATATTGATGCGGGCTAAATTTAAATCTGCAGCAATACGGGTCCGACGCAGCACCACCAGCAGCCACCGCCCCATTCGCAGACGCAAATCTTTCTAACGGCCGACGCATATATCCATTGCTCTTATTTGGGCATAACATTCCGTGCATGGTATCACAAACCCACGGCCACATGAGAAATATAATTATAATGGTTGCGACTATAATCCAGCATTCCATCTTTTTTATCACTGCTAATATATATTATAAGCAAATATATTAATATATGCAAATGTGGGAAGATTTAACATCCAGTGAAAAAATAATTGCCGCCGTAATAATTGTGAGCGTGATAATTCTCATTTATATTTATGCAAGATCACATATTCTATCTGCGGCGGAAGGATTTGAATTAGAAACCGCAGTAACACCATCATATATAAAAAATTATTATACAAAAAAATTAGCTGATACATTATCGGAAGATCCAAGAAATTCAGCAGGTGAATATGTTGAATTCTTTACAGTTTGTAATAATAATCAGGGAATATTCGATATAACCCCAAGTAATTGCGTATTTAAATACAATCATATGAATGACAAAACATTCACTATACAAATCACACCTGGAATTTATTCTGGAGTTGAGTTGGCTAGAAAACTAGAATGCGAATTGAATGCAGTTGATGATGGTTGGTGGGTTACTTGGGATGCAATGCATAGGCGATTTGCAATGGGAACACATGGATTTAAATATAGAAGATGGTATCATCCAAGATCCATATATGCAGACATGGGAATAAAATGTACGCCTGAATTTGGTTTGATGAAGAATATGACAGAGTGGATGGATAGTGAGGTTGGTGAGAGCATAGTATTTTTGCGCAGTAACGAAGTTACTGCAATGTAATGAAATTGTTACTGAGTAATCAATTTGCAATATTAGTTTAGCGTAAGCCGCGAAGCGACGGATGGATCCGAAGGATCCTCCGAGCTGAGCGAGCGGAGTGACCGAAGGTCACGTAGCGTTTCGCAATTCAGGTGGTTTATATGTAACCCCGATTATATTCATAATTTCACGTTCTGTTGATGCCGGAATTGATGTTTGCCGTTTGCCATCCTTTGATATTTTAAATAATCCATATTGATTCAGTTTATAGCCTTGTTTTTTCGCATGAGCACGAATACGAATATTAAACGTTTTACTCCCTGTCCAATGTAACATTGCGAACGGTAATTCTTCGTCTGTTGTTTTGAATAAATCCAACCGCAAATATGTATCGGGAGTGCTGCTTCCTTCCCCGTTGGAATACTTCACTATCATTGATTTTTTCTTATCACCAGATGAATATTCTCCAATAATATCGAATGGTATCTTGCCTGCCGTTCTTAGGCGTTTTATGTCGCGCACAGTATCGGCAAGTGGATGTGTGGTAACTAAATCTATATCTTTAATAACAGGGGCCTTACGTCGATAACTCCCCGCTGGATGAATATAATCCGGCAATCGGGCCACTATGGAGTGTATAAAATCCCACGGATGTACTTTTGATATAGTATATTGTACTGCATATTGAGATTCTATGGGTAGGGCGTTGAAATACATGGGTTTAAGTAAATCCGCCTTTTTTGTAACTCCCTTGGCTATTAGATCCTTTGCAATTTTTTCACCTACACCATCAATTTGTGTGAGTAGAGATATTAGTGTTGTGTTTGCGGACATTGTAAGCGTGTCATGCGTATATATTATACTTGTATAAATACTATTATTTATACAAGTATAAGTTTTTATTCATACAAGATCAGCCGCGAAGCGACGGCGTTTGCGCGTGGCGACCGAAGGGAGCGAGAGCGCGCAAACCCTAGCGAGCGTGCATAGCGCCCTACGGGCGCGTATTGCAAAAAAACATATATACTCTGGATCAGTAAATCTAACCACTCATTATTCCAAGGAAGCTTTTCTTCGCGTCAGTATTTTCGCCGCCAGTGCCACCGGCATTGCTGCCAGCACCGCTATTGCCTCCTCCCGTTTCACTGCCTCCAGCATTGCCGCCGTCAGTACCGCCAGGAAGACCGCCGCCACCAGCAGCATTTCTCAATGCACGAGCTTTCATAATCTCGCGAATCTTTTCCATCTCCTCTGGAGAAGCAGTATTATCAAAATCTTTAGTTTGCGGCAATTCGATAACCATTCGAGTAACCCAAACATGGAAGAATGGACCGCCGCCATCAAAGTTAGACCATCCTCCAGATTTGAAGAAATAATCAATTTCATGAATCACAACTCCACTTGGAAGTGCGCGATGCAAATTCCATGCGGTGATACTTTCCCCACCAATTCTAAGTGGATCGTAAACAATCTTTGCACCATCCAAGCGAACAGTATTGTAATCAAGGAATTCAGTCTCCTGAGGACGATTTTGCATAGATTCGATGGGGAATTTTGCAGGCCATTTATCATCAGGATTTCCGGCAAATTTAAATCGGAATTCCATTTTTGGGTCCAAATTGCCCGAAGAGTCCTTGTATTCCTTACCAGGTCCCTTTTTCTTAGTTTCAGGATCGTATGATTCCCTTGATCGCCACTTGATTGGCCAATCACGTTTGTCGGATTGCAAATCAGCAGTTTCTCCGCGATGGAAATATCTGTCGATTTCTTCTGCTTTATCCGGAATTTCGGCCTTAAATGATTCTTGAATCAATGGTACGAGTTTGCTCATAAGACCAACGAATCCGGGAAAATCACTCTTTCGTACGCGATGTTTGCGTTCCTTCTTCTTTTCATCCCATGTATATTCAAGCTTATCTTTGGCAGTTTCTGCGAGATCCATTACGCCAAATGGCAAACGGATTCCAGTTTCCCGAAATAGCGGTAATTCCAGTCTATTTGATTTTGTATTAAGTAATTTGAAATTGACGAAGGGGATTCGTGTATCTCCTTTGCCTTTCCCGGCTACCACACGATTGATCTTGAGAATATCTTTGGGCTCTAGATTGAGCAATTCAGACACTTTCGATGGGGTAAATCCTCCTGACATTATTAAATCGATTAGATGATTGTATAGGTATTAGAAGTCCTATCGTTCTCTTTAATAGAATATTACCATATTCGCGAATTCAATTTTTTGGTGTTACGCTCCGCAGCCTGCGGCTGCTACGCTACACCCCGCTTGCTCGAGTTTGAGCGCTCTTGCTCGCCCCTTCGGGCCTCGCCGCGCTCAAACCCATCGCTACGCGTCTGATCCAGTGCGCTAGACTTATACCTGCGAAGCATGGAGCTGCGAGGCAGCGACTTGAGGGTACCATTTTTGAGCATAAAAAATATATTCATGTTGGGTAGCTATATTCTAGTAGCTGGATCAGCCCGCGAAGCGACGGCCGATCCGCGGCGAGGGGCCGAAGGTCCCGCAGCCACAAGCGGATCTGCCTAGCGAGCGAGATTGCGAAGCAATCAGCTCAATATAACATCTTAAACTCTACTGTGGATAAGAGTGTAGTTGCACAGCATTCAAGGGGGAGTTTAAGCTTATCCCTTATAAATTCGCCTAATTCGGCCTTATATTCAGAATCGAAGCCGGGGTTCATTTCGGCTATTATATTAGCAAGGTCTATTCTAACGTCCTTTCCAGCCTTCTTAAGCTTCTCACTCACTATCTTTTGACGTTTAAGTTTGAAAGCGTCCGCAAGGGATCCCAAACATCTTCCACACGTGCATAATACTGGCATAATCATTGCGTGCAGAATATAGTGTGCAAACTTTGTTAGTATACTAACCTACCGCTATATTCAATTTGAAATACCTAAATAAGCCTCTATCGCTTTCACCGCTTCTGGACTCATTTCATTTTTTTGGTTTTCATACAACATTTTAAGCATTCCTCCAACATGCTCATTTGATACTGCAGATGGTTTTCTTCTATTGACATGCGCATCGTAGTGAATGTTCCATATTGCTTCGCTGACATCAACATCAGGGCGTTCATTTGTGCCATTAAATTTACCATTAAATGATGCAGTTTCTTCGAAAGTCATTGGGATAAACATATAATATGTAGATTGCACAAATGTACACATTTCGCGAATCATATCTTTTGGATCTATCGATTGGTCTGTTTTATCTATCTTCAGAAGGCGGAGTTTCTTTTCAGACGGTTCTTGATGCATATAATTTGCAATTACGGCCAACCATTCTTCATAATCTCCAAGATCAAACTTATTATTTAGCTTAGAAAATTGCTTGAATGCTATATAACGCAACTCATCTTCGAGAAGTTTTCTGTATTTATTTCGTTTGTATAATTCTGCAATGGGAGGTGGCCATATGTTTGCTATTTTCGTATATTCACTGATAATTGTAGAAGCTGTTATGTTAGTACACACACCCGACGGCATCGTGGCCGCAGTTTCTATTTGATATCTTGATTCATCAATTGTCGCCATGATTGCATTTCTATCCTTGTATAATGGGCATGTGTTTTGCATGGCAACCGGTTGCTGTCGCGTAAGATGAACATCAATAGCCTTGTATATTTCTTTTGTATTCGCAATGGTTTTCTCTCTCCACCATTCAGCTATGATTTTTGTTGGCACGAGGTAATCATTTTCTGATTGCTTTATGCAATGGGGTTCTAGAAAGAAATAAAAGTCTATTTCTCTATGGCTTACATATGGAAGCATTTTCCCTAAAAACACATCATTATAATATTCTTCTTTATTCATTACGTACCACAATAACGAGTATGCAGATTCAATAAATACATTCTCATTATATGGGTGCAAAGGAGATTTTCCATTCATTACACTTACCATATCTCTTGCATACATATTTTCCACCTGCATTGATATTTGGGATCTTAATTGATGCGCCCGTCTGCTATCATAATCGGTGAATATAATTGCATTACTGATATCCCGCTTCTTAATCCGCGGTTTTGATGCAACCGTCTGTGCGCGAATTCTGGTCTCTATTTTTGGAGCGGGTGGCGAATCCAACGGCATACCCGCATCTGAAGTTAACTCATATACATTTAATATCCCATCTCTACTTGCATCTCTAAATTGTAGGTCTTTTTTCGCGATTAAGGAATTATCATCACCCATAAATTCCACGCACATTTCGTCGATATTCCGCACTTCAATTACCTGGTGCAAAGAGTTTTGCAATATATCTTTGTTTGTGGTGAAGTCTTCTGTATTTTTAAGATTAAGTGGAATAACTAGCGCTGAAATCATTCTTACGGCTAACTGTTTGTCTTCAGGAGAACCCTCTGACAAAGAATATATACGCGATCGTAATATATCACTCGTTGGCAATAGTAATGTAATTCCCCTTTTTTTAGAGGGCGATAATAAGTATTCAATGCAACAATTCTTAATTGCGTCGGCAAAATCAACCGCTTCATTTTCAAGATAATCAAGGATTCTATTGTATGATTTCGATTTTCCCATCTATATATTTGTATGCAAAGTTCTGCCTTTAATACGCCGCTTTGCTCCCTTCGGTCGCTGCGCTACGTTCGCTAGGATTTGCCGTCGGCAAATCCGTCACTCACTGGCTGATTTCGTAACCAAAATTAAGAGATCGGTAATGCAAAAAAAATAATAAATAGTATTATTCGCGACAAGTTTTGGCCGCGAAATCAGCCGCATGAGCGACGGTGTTTGCGGAATGCGAAGCATGGAGCAAACCCTAGCGAATGCAAGAAACGCGTGGCGAGCGCAGCGAGCTATGCGTTTCCGAACATCTCATCCAAAATTCCACGCATTTTCGGGTCCAAATTTGCTTTGTCAGTTTTGTAGATCTGTTTCAGCATTCCTTTTACCTTCTCATCGTTTGTGGGGTTTGGATTAGGCGCATCTTGTTGGCGTGAAGGACGAGATTCGACTAGAGTACCCATACGTTCATGTAAATCAAGAGTTGTATTCCAGATGTTTTCACTTTCACGATCTGGGCGTGTTGTTTGTCCATACAGTTTATCATTCATATATTTAGCCTCCGCCTCTGTCAATGGAATGAACATATAATTTGTCGATTGCACAAAACTGCATGTTTCCGCGATGTTTGAGTTTGCATCCACAGAATATTCTATTTTCTTTGGATTCAGAAGTTTAAGTTTCTCTTCTGTCGGCTTAGTGTGCATATAATTGCCAATCATACCAAGAACTTCGGCATAATTATCACGTACAAAATCTCCAGAATCATAGCGGCGGAAGATCTTATATGTAACATAACGTAACTCATCCTCAAGAAGCTTTCTTGCTGGGTTCGCGCGATATCTATGAGCAAGCCATCCTGGCATTATGTTTTTCATCCCACCAATAGTGTTAGCGGATGCAAATTCTCTATATTGCTTAAGTACAGAGTTAACCGAATATCTAGCGCCTTCATCAATTACATCATTCCTCATGCCTTGAATTTCATCTAGAAGGCGTTTCCTCATCTTTTCGCCGGCGTACAATGCGGCAGAATCGCTTTTTTGCCCCTTTAGGATATTATCAATAATACCCCGGATATTTCGCATGCTAAACCCATTCACGCCGCCATTATCAACATACTCTCTCCACCATTCGGCGATGATGCTTGTAGGAATAAGGTATTCATCTTCAGAATGTGTTGCATGGGGTTCTACGAAGAAATAGAAATCAATCTCTTGATACGAAACATAAGGGAGCATTCGGGACAAGAATATATCATTCTTGGCATCATCACCTCCGCGTGTTAAAATAAAATATATCAACGAATAAGCGTATTCAAGAAATGCATTTGTGCGTTTGCCAGCCAATTTATCTCTTGCATAAATATTTTCTGCTTGCGTTGATATTTGAAACCTGAGATCCCTATTTGCGCGTTCTTGTTCGATTTCATAACCGCCTTTAGTGACTCCCCGTGCGTTTCTTTTTACTGGACGTTCTAATCTCTTAGCCTCTGGTGCATCTATCGGCAATCCAGCGCCCTTCAGATCATATATGCTAATATTATTTCCTTGGCTTGCATCTTTGAATCTAGTATCTTTCATGGCCGTTGAACCATTGCCGAATGTGATAACTCCGGCCCTTACTGATGAAATCTCAATGATTTGCCTGTTACCATTTTGAATGATGGCTTTATTCAAGTTAAAATCTTCTGCCGATTTTAAATTTACAGGAATAACTAATGCTGCGATTAGTTTTGCTGCTTCCAATTTGTCATTTGGGTCGCCCAGTGATTTGTCGACTAAAGCGTCTCTGAATTTTTGATCTACTGGGCGGAGGAATGTGACTCCGCTCTTATTTCGTGTAGATAATATGTATTCCATACAACAATCTTTAAATACACCAGCGATAGCCGGATCTTCATTTTCTAAGTAATTTAGAATTGAGCTATATGATTTTGATTTCGACATTTTTAATCTTACCGCAGTAAATATTTATGATATCTATATTTTGGGTAATCGAAATTTTTTATTCAATATTCACGCCACTACGACAATGAAATATTACTAATTAAAAAATGAAAATGCGATTGGATATATTATTACATTACATTCACCTCTCACCAAACGCTGTTTTCGTCATGACAAAGTGGAATCGAGTAAATATTCGGATCATTTGTGATGATATGATAATTCCGCACATATCATCAGAAATGTTCACAACAAGCATGTCAGGAACTAAAGATTCAAGAATGAATGTAAAAGCTTATTGCAGAATAGGGGATGATGTCAATAGTGTGTTTGCTGCCGTGGAAGCATATTTGCTCAGCATGTCAGGAATCACAATAGATGAGATCTTCCTTGATTTTCAACAAACAATAACCGACCAAGGGGCGTCTGCGGTGACCACTCAGTTAAGGGATAAAATTAATGCTGCGATGGTGAATATTAATTCAGATCCATTTTCTCCGGTGCCTCCTCCAGTTTACGAAACCCAACAATATTCACCAGCATCTATTGCTATGCAACCAAATGCGCCTTCGCAATCAGGTATTAACAATCCTTATTTTAAGAAATCATTGCGGAATGATCTTCAAGTGCATCCAGCGAGCGCAAAACATGGTGTGGATGCGCTGCGCGCAGGTGTGGATGCGAGGACCGCGAATGCGCGCGGTGCAAGTGAGGATGCAAGGAATGCTGATGTGCGCGCACCTGGTAACATATTTAAATCTAAATCAGTCGCACACTCACCACCAACTGTTTACACTCCGCTGTCCCCCGCAGTGCAAAATTATGTAAACAATCTTCTTGATTACATTGACACACATCCAATAAATTTTCCCGATTTCTCAGCGCAGAATGAAAAAGGTATGATGAAGATTCAGAACTATATTCGCAGCGCTCTTAATGTTTCTATCAGCAGAGATGAAGCGAAGGTAGTTGCAAATGAAGTAATCAGAATAAGACGAATGCGTGGATTATAATTTATTGCCCATTGCGCAATATGTTTACATTGCGGATATAATTTTTTGCATTTATAATTTTATTATAAACAATATTTATCAATATATCATATAGTGGTACTCACTACGCTAATCGGCTAAACTAAGTATCACTCATCTTTTACACAAATGAGCGAAGAATACACGGATATTCGATCTATTGATGGAGGAAATATCGATACCAGCATGCTGGACGATGATGTCCCGGATGATGTAGATGGTGGTGGATTTAATCCATTTCTTATGTATGTTACAAAAGAACGATATGAAGAAATGGATGATGAAGAGCAAAAATACTACGTGCCATACATCCCAGATCCTCATACACCTTCGCGGCGTATGTACAGATTATCAAAAGCAAAAATTGCACAGTATGGAGCAATAAAAGTTGGTCAAGCGGTTAGTGATATTGTTTTGCCTCCGTTGCGAGATGCGGCTAAAACCGTCTTGGACACAAGTAACCAAACTCTCTCAGATGTTCTTTCTAGTAAAGCTGAACGTGCCAGTTCCAAAATACAAGAATACGGGCAGAGATTGACAGCAAGCGGAGGTGGTTGCGGCTGTGGTTTGACTTATGCCGGCGCTGCTGAAATTTACGCAGATCGCCTTGGATTGACTATGGACGGTGTTTCAGGCGGAGGTGATGATAGTACCGCTGCCAATGGTGGATGCTGCGGATTTATTCAAGGTGGCGCTTTGGATATTGCAGTTATGCGCGATTACGATCGCACAATTAACTCAGTTACAAAAGATCAGATCGTTGATGACATTGTTGCAGCGTTGGGCGCACTAGGCTTAAAGGCGTCAGGTTCCGACAGAAGTGCCAAAGTGAACTCTATCTTAGCAATCATTCCTAATCAAAAGAAAAACGGAAAGAGCTTCAAAGCCGATGCTGAAAAACAAGCAGGAGTATGTAAAAGTATCGCGAAGGTCATTAATGATCGCTATGGCCGCCAAATCGTCGATCCTGATGGTGATGCCGCGAATGTCTGCCAGGCTGTTTCTGAAATTGCGCATTCGTTGCGCGATGATATGCACATGGAATTCTTAGTCGTTAATGATGAAGTTAAACGTGTGATTAAGAATCTCTTGTTGTTGAAAACTAGCCTCGAACAAATGTATCAGCAAATTAGCAATAAAGTCGCCAATAGCAAAGATCCCCAATTGCAAGCGAAGGCGGCTGTTCAGCTTAACCTACATAAACTAGTTCTTGATGAAATCACCCGCCAACTTGTTATGTTGCAAAACTTGGTTGATGTTACCTTAACTCCTGCAGATGTTGATATCGCCAAGCTTTTATCTGATCATGATGAGGATGTTCCTGCCATTATTCAACAAATTGAACGCGGTCCGCGTCTCGGAACTACTCAATTTGGCGATGTTATTAGTAAAGTTCTCATTGATTTGGGTGTTACTGCCGGATATGCTGCAATTGTTGAGAAAGCTCTTAAAACCGTCGGAGTTACTGTCGATGAGTATGCAAAGAGCACCAACTTGCGCCATGTGATGGAAAAGATTAATAAACGTTTGCTTGACGGCGATTTGAAGGATAAAGATCTTCACGAATATTTAAAATCCGCTGAATTATTGTATAGAAATTTTTATCGTGCTAAAGATATAGCTAGTGTTATCAATAGAAGCAAAAGCGGAGGCGACGACATTAGCGAAGATATGAGCGGAGGTTATACAGCATCTTATGGCGGAAGCGGCAGCTTTAGCGGCGGAGATGGCGATTCTCTCCCCATGAAAGAATGGAAAACCGGTCTCGACAGTCGAGTTAAGGATAAACGTGCAGAGAAACAAATTATTTTCCGTGCATTCAACCGCCAAATTAACGAGCAGTTTGATGTTATTGTAAAATCATTAAATGTTCTTGCCGGCAAAATCGGCTCAGAAATCCCTATTACAGACCAACTAGATGGCTTCCGTGATGCAGTTGTGAAGCTGAAGCCCCTGCTTAACAGCAAGAATGCTTTTATTTCACTTATTGGATATTATAACGATGCTTTGAGCCGTGAACGACGAGAAACCTTCATTGCACAACTCCGGATGATTAATACATTCGTTGAGGCATTGATGGAAATGGGTGTTTATAGCGGCTCCTCATCATATTTCCGCGACATTCATTCCAAGGTTTCAGAACTTATGAAGACAATTGACCAATACTCTGATCGTATTGCGACCAAATACGGTTCTAGTGACGTACGAGCAGCGCCTGTTGAAGGCGGCGGCGAAGGTTGCCAATGGCTGGATGATAGCAGCAGCGCAAAGGAGGGCGGCGATGACGGAGAAGGCGGTGATGAAGTCAGCGGTGGTTATGGTGGTGTTAAATACAAGGGAATTCCAGATGATGTTGTTTCCAAAACAACTGCACTTACCATTCGCGATGCTATTACTAAATTTGACTATTATTACCGCACAGCACAAGTTAAGAATAATTTTGCCCACTCTGCTAAGGAGTTGGAGCATTATGCCGAAAACTATGTTGAAACTCGCGGAAATGCCATTGCAAAGAAAATAGATTACGCACGTAAAATGCGTGATGATATGATTAAGGGGCTAGATGACGACAAGACTTCCCCTTGGTTCGTTGACAATAAATCGCAAAAGAAATATATTAAGAAATTCCTTGAAAAACAAACCGCCGGACTTGTCAACTTTTGGCGAACTGTTGAGGCCGTTGATGAATACATGCGGGTGTATACAGATGGCATTGCAAAACATCCTGAGGAAGTTAAGGATATTAAAGATATGCTTGACGAAACTGAGGTTATATACGACGCATATGATGATGAAACTGGAAATGAACTTGTTCGAGTTTTCGAATTGTTCCCTAATTGTGTGAGCGGCTATGGAGCGGGAAATGCTAGTGGAGTCGTTAAATCTGATGGTGCAACTGCCCGAGCTCCCACGGGAGAAAGTACATATTATTCTCCTGACAGTTTTAGAGATGATTTGAGTACAACAAACGGTAAACATTATTATGATAAAGTTGCAGCGGCTGGATCCAAAGGCCGATCGTTCGAAGATATTCAAACACTACTCCCCGGAAACCCGTATTTGGTAGTTTTATTGCATGGAGGAAGCGATGCATCTGCAAACGTTGATAACAGCGGCAATTTTGAAGGATTTAAGCATATTCGTCAGATGATGGGTAGATTTATGATTTTGAAGAATTTGATGAATGTTTTCATTCATATCGGAAGCAAATTCGGCGGTAAAGAGATTTACCGCGATAACTTCATGAAACCCGTTGTTATTTACAGAAATCTTCTTGAGTATCTTGAAATCAGTGCGTTTGGAATGGGATTGACTGTCGGAGCCACAACCAAGGTTAAACTTGGCGGCGGTTCTTCAAGTATGGATGATAATGAGGTTAATGGAGGTGCTGCTACCGTAGAACTTCTTTATTCCAAAAATCACGGTTCTTGGAAGATTAGAGAACAACAAGAAGGGTTTATGTTCGGACCCTCCGCAGTTCCCATTAGTTCTGCTTCACCAAAGAAGGATGTCTTTGAAAAAATCGGCGATTATATCCTTGGAGAAAAAGTTATGGAAGAAACTGCAAAACTTCCTACTGGAACAATACCATCATGGAAATCCGCTTCAATTGAAGCGAGTCTGGCTGCAGCTGGCGTATCATCATCAGAATCAATAAGTGATGAAAAATCGAAGGAAGAAATGAGTAGAATCATAACCAGGTTAGAGCTCGAAGCATTAGAGAAATTGATCTCTGAACTAGAAAAACCATCCACTACAGAAAGCTTAGCATATGAAAGAAGAAGCGATTCTGGATTGCGTTCTTTAGCCAAAGCTCGACTGGAACTTCTTGGAGCAACGAAAGAAAATATTAAAGGAAAAATGCGATCTATTGTTGATTCAATTCGACGCGCCAAAGCTGATGGTGTTGATGATGACGTGATAACTTTCGTTATGACAACTGACCCTGTTGATTTGGAGGTTTCAGCTGCCCAGGATATGGGAATCAAAACAAACAACGCGAAACCCGCAATGTCAGGTGGATTTCAACAAATGCTATCATCATATGGGGGTAATTCTTCAGATGCGGATGACAGTGTAATGGATGGTGCTGTCAGTGGAGGCGCATTCTCCCCCTCATTTAGGGGAACAAAAGGATACACCTATGAACAGACTCGCAATGGTTATCTGGTGCATCTTGGTGTTGCTGCAAAGGAAGTCACTGATTTTGTTTCTCTTCCTGTTTCAATGAAGGTTAAGGAACGTCTTTCCGCCATGCAAAATTTCGGAGTTTATATGCGAAGTGTTATGCCAGCTTTTGCTGGTTGCGAATGCTTCCAAGAGGCTGATCAGTTCTTCGTTAGAATTATTAAGTGTCTGTGTGCCAAGGTTTTGACAACTGTTGGTATGTATGATGTTCTGCAACGACCTTATGAGCCTGTAAACTTCAGCCCGGTTCGTATGATTCTTGGTGCCGGCCGCGAGACTCCTCAGATCGTAGACGGTGCTGTTGAATTGTACTTCCGCTTACCCCTTCTAGCCGAGTTTTACCGCGATTTGTTTACTTTCAACGCCGGCGATGACAGCAGAAATGGTTTCATCGACTATGCAGGCAACGCGGACAGTGATATGGCCAAGATTACTATGATTCCCGAGATGGAAGGAATGTTCAGCGGAATTATTAAGCTGGTGTTCAAACGTGGACGATCCAACAAAATTGGAGAATTCACCGATGAGGAGCTTAAGGATCTTATTACTGAAGTTAACAAGATTTACTCCATTATGCATTCCCGACATGGAGATAAGACCACCCTAGAAACCATTTACGATTTCGTTAAAGAGATGAATATGCGATATGGAATCATCAAAAAGAAGGATCGCGATTTGTACGAAGAGGCGTTCGGTGATCATTATGATTATGGTGATTACCAGCTTGGAGATCAGCGCCCAATTAATATGGCTATCTTGCCTGGTGAAGAGGATATGGACTACGAGCGCGGTGGAGTTAACCCTTCGCTGAAATACGAGCAAAGCTCTGCATCTGAACTCAAACGCCGAACTTCTCCATTCGCCATCAAATACGACGCCTATAAGTTGTTCACACAGTTCCGTTGCATGATTGATAATTACTTCATGAAAGTCCCCCGTAGTGTTATTAGTGGAGTTCCATTATCTCCCGAAAGCCCTGTTCTTGATGTTTCTGAACTCGATGGGCAACGAATAGAAACAGGCGCGCTTACTGAAAGTTTCCGTCCCATGATTCAATCGACCAAAATGCAAGTCAAAATGACTCAAAGCCCCGATGAGAAGTTCGAGCTTGTAGCTAAAATGTTGCGCGGATCAATGTCGTTTGAGTCGGCTGAATCAAGCAAGTATTTGATGTTCCATGAAACTGTTGTTA
>Ga0134124_10001483_pt1 | contig 18923 bp, 14 predicted proteins | sample KB304_FD_96880 | JGI IMG/M metagenome (GOLD analysis project Ga0134124, IMG submission 96880) | Terrestrial soil microbial communities without Nitrogen fertilizer from Kellogg Biological Station, Michigan, USA - KB3-0-4 | ecosystem: Environmental > Terrestrial > Soil > Unclassified ...
GACCGATTCCATGAACTTCGAGGCCCGAGATAAAGGAATGCGTCGGTTTCTTGTTCCAGAGACGGTGGTGTCGTAATCATCACGGACTCCGAAGCATTGATTCCAGGGCCGACACGGGTTCGAACCGGCGGGCGGGAAAACTCCGCCAACAAATGCTCGGGTCCGATGGTTGACGAGTTGCTCATGGTGACCACCCGACGCATGAAGTTGGAAAGCTCACGAGCATTCCCCGGCCACGCGTGCCGCTTCAGACCGTTCAGAAAGTCGGGATCGAGGTACGGCATAAGACGTCCCGCCTGTTTCGCAAACTTCGCCGCGAAATGTTCGCCAAGCACAGGAATGTCATCCACCCGATCCCGCAGCGGAGGCAGGCTTAAAGGAATAACGTTGAGGCGGTAGTACAGGTCCGCACGGAAGCGCCCCTGCTCAACCATTGTCTGGAGCGCAATGTTGGTAGTCGCGATGATCCTGATATTTATCGGGACGGTGCGGGTGTCGCCCACCCGTTCTACTTCGCGCTCCTGTAAAACTCTCAAGAGCTTCGGCTGCAACTCTAAGGGCATTTCACCGATCTCGTCCAGCAGGAGTGTGCCGTGATTTGCCAGCTCAAATTTGCCGGCTTTAGCCACGGTCGCGCCAGTGAAGGCGCCACGCACATGTCCGAATAATTCGCTTTCCAGCAGCGCTTCGGGGACGGCAGCGCAGTTGACTGCGATAAAGGGTTTTTCACTGCGACGGCTGGCTTGGTGGATAAAGCGGGCCAGCAATTCTTTACCTGTACCGCTTTCAGCTTCCACCAGAATATCGGCATCAGTTTGTGCCGCCAGGCGGGCGCGATCCAGTACGCGCAGCAGCGCCGGCGAATTTCCCACGATTTCGGTGCGGGTCTGGGGGGAAAGCGCGCTCCCGGCGGAACTTCGCATCACCCGCTCCACGGTTGACTGCAACTGCTCAAAGGAAAACGGCTTGGTCAGGTAGTCGCACGCGCCGTTGCGCATGGCCTGCACCGCCTGAGCTACTGTGCCGAATGCCGTCAGCACAATCACGGCTGTGGATGAGTCCGCGGCCCTCAGCCGGCGCATCAGTTCCAGCCCGTCTCCGTCCGGCATGCAGACATCAGTCACCACCAGTGGAAAGGAAGATTGGTTGTACATTCGGATCGCTTCCGACGCCCCGGGTGCTGTTTCCACTCGCCAGCCATCGCGCTCGAAGTTGGCCTTCAAGGCCATGCGCATTCCAGGCTCGTCATCGACCACTAACACTGACCTTGGCTGCGTGATCATAGAATGGGAAACTCCAGGGAAAAGCGCGTGCCTTGGCAGGCGCGACTGATTACACGGATCGCGCCACGATGTTGTTCCATGATTCGCTGACAGATGGTGAGTCCAAGCCCTGGCCGTTGACTGCCTCTGCTAAATCCTGGATTAAAGATGTTCTTGAGATCCTGCTCGGCTATACCCTCGCCGGTATCTGCAAAGTCGACGAGCAGGAGTTTTTCGTTCGAACGAGCGGAGATGCTTAAAGAACCACCCGTCAAAGTATGCCGGAAGGCGTTGATCGCGAGATTGAGAATCACTTGCTGCAATCCATTGGGATCGCCTTCGATTTCTTCGTTGTCAATTTCCAGATTGATCGCGAGCTTGACCCCTGCCTGCTCGGCCAGAGGTCGAACGAACGCAATTCCGTTCTGTAAGACCGTTTTCACCTTTAGCCGGACCAGACCGGCCGAGCCATGACCATGGAACTGCAGCACATTGTTAACGGTGGCAGACAGAGCGCGAATCCCGGCCTGGAGATGCTCGACGCAATACTTACCTTCCTCCCCAATCGTGCTCTGCTTGTCTAACACGCTGGTCCATAGTTCCATGCTTCCCAGAGGATTCCGGATTTCGTGAGCCAGAACTGCCGCCATCTCCCCCAGGGCGAGCATGTTGCGAGAGGTTTCGCGTTGCTGTTCGGCTTCTTTGCGCGCGGTCACATCGCGAAGGATAAGGACGAACTGATCTGATGCGCGCCCGTTGTCTGGCGACGATTCGACATGTAAGGCAGTGCGACGAATCGAGAGCCAGCGCGCCGTCTTCTCCGCGTTGAGCGTGATTTCATGTTCGTCATCGCGTGAAATGGCCGCCTTCAGAAGCGGTTGGATGTGAGCAGGAAACTGCTGCAACAGAGAAGCGGAGTTGGCGGGGGTGCCCAGCAACCGGCTCGCCTCGGGATTCACGAGAACGATGCCATCGTTCGCGTCAATCACAATCACACCGCAAGGCAGGGCATCGAGAATTCTTTTCAGTGCAGCTCGAATATTCTTGTTTTCGGCGAGGCTCACGGTGAGGGCGGCATTGCGCTCCTCGAGCTCGCGCCGCAAGCGGGCGACCTCTGCCTGGAGTTGACCGTAGGATGCCTCCATGCGGTCTGCCGTCGCCATGAATGCCTTAAACGCCTCCGTAAGCGGGCCCTTGACAGCGCCGGGTGGCGGACTCATTGCAGAATGATGAGAAGTAGGCAACATATGCCTACTTGCAATGCAACGCGGATGCCAAAGGGTTCTAATTTAGAACAGTTCGGTGACTGGGGTAATCGCGAGAGCAGGGTTAGTGGGTTCCTCTACCATGGCGCTGCGGCGTACCGGGGGTGTTCGCCTTGAAGAACTAGACCACAATATGCCGGGGTAACAATTGCCGTTCGTCCTGCGCCAGGATGGTAGCCCTTTCGATTACGTTCCGTAACTCGCGCACGTTGCCGGGCCAACTGTGTTGCAGGAGCTGGAAGATGGCGTCGGGACTCAACGACAGGCGGTTCGAACTGAATCGGCTGAGGAAACTGGCTGCCAAGGTTGGCAAATCTTCCATGCGATCTTTGAGCAACGGCAACTCGATGGGGAAAATTGCCAGGCGGTAGTAAAGATCTTCGCGGAATTGCTTTTCCTGAACTAGTTTGCGCAATTGGCCATTGGTTGCCGCCACGACCCGGACGTCCACTTTGAAACTATCGGTGCTGCCCAACCTTTGCACTTCGCCTTGCTCCAAAAATCGCAACAACTTGGATTGCAGGCCGAGCGGCAAGTCACCGATTTCGTCGAGGAAGAGGGTCCCTCCCTGGGCCGCGTGAATTCGCCCAATCCGCGACTGCACCGCTCCGGTGAATGCCCCTTTCGTATAGCCGAACAATTCAGCTTCGAGCAGGGCCTCGGGAATAGCGGCGCAATTGATCACCACAAAAGGGTTAGTCCGGCGGGGGCTGAGATTGTGAATCGCCTGCGCGACCAGATCTTTTCCCGTTCCACTCTGTCCCAGGACCAGAACGGTGGTATCGCGGCGTGCGACCAGCTGCGTCATGCGGTAGACCCGCTGCATGGATGCGGAACTCCCGATCATTCCGGGTAGCGGACTGACTGCTCTATGAAGAGGTTCGTGGCTGATCATTTCCGGTGCGTGGGTGACCACCATCTCCGTACCCAACAACCCAGCTAACTCATCGCCGAGTCTTTCTCGCGTGGAAGACGGCAGCGGCAAACCGGTTTGCCGATCAAGTGGCAGAATCTGCAGGTGTGGGAACTGGGTCCGCACCAGCTTCTGAAACTCGTTGGAATTCAGATCGGGCAGGGAAGGGTCGAGCAAGAGCAGCTGAAACTCTTCCGACTCGAGCTGGCCGAGCGCGTGTGCGCCACTGACCGCTTCCATTAACCGCCAGCGCTCAGATTTCACTCGCGACATCAATTCACGGCGCAACTCGCCGTTAGGGCTGACGATCAAAACCGCCGAGACAGGGTCACACACAGGCATGGGCACGATGCTCATAGGCTTTGGCAAACATCCTTGCTATAAGGGTGACGGCGTTCCTCACCGGTCCCGAGTCAAGACATCTTGGACTACCGATGTGAAGCAATCACCACAGGTGAACTGGTAAAACCAGACGCTTTACGTTTGTCCATCGTTGCTGCGCTGCTCTCGTGGCTCAAGGGGAAATCGGCGATGATGAGTAGCGGACTGGTACTGAAGCCAAACTCGCCTCCTCCACTGGTCACGATGGCATCGGCCAGAGCGATTGCCCGGTCGGTGATTTCATCCTGAGGTGATAGGGGATGCACGATCCGGCCGGTTTTGACGGCAACATGCTGGATCCGCAGTCTGAGATGACCCGACGTACCATCAGTTTCAATCTTGGCAAGATCTCCCGGCTGTGAGTAGTGCTGGACAGCTTGCAGCACGTAGAAAAGCATCTGCCGTAAACGCGTGGGCGACGCGCGGATCGACGGTTCGTGTTCGGGGCTATGGACCAGGAGCTTGACCTCCGCCGTGTCCAATGTGCGTTGCAGGCTCGAGATGACCTCGTGCAAAGCAGCGCTCAACGATACATCCCGCACATCGATTGCGGGTCGCTGGAAGCGCGACAGGCGGGCCGCGAACTGCATGGAATCCACGGCGCATCGCAGTTGGGCCAGGATATTCTCTGCGATTTCTTTGTATTCAGCGGCCGTGGTCGGCCTCATAACCGCCAATTCCAGCGAAGCCTGGATGGTCGAGAGTGGCTGAGCCATCTGGTGCATACTCTCCGAGAGCGTACGCAGAAAGTTTTCCTGCCGGGAATTGTGTCGTTGAATTTGCATGGCTTTCCTCAGTTCTCGGACAACACATAGCCCACGCCCCGAACCGTACGAATCATCTGCGTGGAAAACTCGGGAGTGTCAACCTTGTCGCGCACGTATTTGACGTATACATCCACCAGGTTGGTGGAGTTGTCGAACGGCATGTTCCAGACGTGCTCCATGATCATGGCGCGGGTCACCGTCTGACGCGCGTTTCGCATCAGGTAATCGAGCAGAGCAAATTCTTTGCCCGACAGGTTGATTCGCTTGCCTCCCCGCTCCACTCGGTACTCGCAGCCGTCGAGGGTCAGGTCCCCGACTTGCAGAGGTCTCCCCGGCAAATACGGATTCCGGCGCAGCAGCGCTTTCACCCTGGCCAGGAATTCGGAGACTGAAAAGGGTTTGAGCAGGCAATCGTCGGCGCCGCTTTCCAGAGACAGAACGCGGTCCTCGACCTGAGTTCGTGCCGTTAAGACGAGGATCGGTAGGTTCGGCAGCTTAGGGCGAACCTGGTTGAGGACCGCAACTCCGTCCATCTTCGGCATGTTCAGATCCAGAACGAGCAGGTGATACGTATCGCGAGTCAAGGCTTCGGATGCCAATTCTCCATCCTGGACCAGGTTGACGTGAAAGGACTCCGACTCCAGTTGACGACGGAGAAAAGTTCCCAGTGGCAGATCATCGTCCGCGACCAGCACATGCGGGCTCGGCTTGCTTTGACGTTGCACCTCCGTGTTCACAGGTTCCTTTCTAGCTCCTGGGCTGTTTTCCCGCCGCGGACGCTGACAAACTCTGCTCGGGCAAGAGCTAGTGTCAGAAAGCCGGCGAATCCGGTCTCTGAAGAATTCAGGCTGATGTGCCGATATAGATCCCGAAAACTCTGGCATGCGAGAACAATGAGTTCGCAATGCCGCCCCATGCAATGCTTCTTGGAAGAGAAGCACTTTCGGCTAATGCAATTGCCATGCCAACGTGTTTCGGCTTAATTTCGCGCTAATTCAGCATTTCTGCATTTCGCGGCGGCGTATGATTTTCAGACAGGGTGTCTGATTCGCAAACAGTACAGGCTGCGAGGTTCTGAATTTGAAGCAATGGATTTCGAGCGCGGGGTTCCTAACCTCCCGATGAACAGTGATAAAAATGGCGGCTCTGTAAGGTCATTCGGATTTCGCGCTCCCCGCGTTTCCACGAACTTCAGCTTCTTTCTGGAGGTGACGGCCACCGGGGAACGCTACGAAGCCGTCTGTAATGACATTAGCGAAGACGGACTTGCCACCGAGTTGCGCGAACCGATAGCCCCCAAAACAGAGGTAACTATAATGATGCTGCTTCCGGGCGGCGCTACGCCTCTGCAGATCCGGGGCAGCGTCGAATACAATCAGGAAGGCCGGTGTGGCGTGAATTTCCTCGCTTTGGCGGCTGAAGAACGTAAGCAGATCCAACTGTTCATCCAATCAGTCTCGTAGTTCAGCCCAGCACCTCACAGAAACAACGGTCCTAGAGTTCGCCCCGGCCTAACCAGGCTTTAGGGGGGACTCGGTTCATTCAGTTGAGTCTTCCCCTCCGGGGCGACGTTCGGGGGATGTATCGCGTCTTCGTCCTCATCCTTGACGATATACTGAACAATCAGCGAAATGCGCCGGTTCGAGGGCTCCAGGGGGTTGCCGGGAACCCGCAGTTTCTGATCAGCATAGCCTCTTACCTGTGAAATCTGATTCGAGTTTAATCCGGCGGCTTGCATGATTCTTCGCGCTGAATTGGCGCGATCGGCCGACAGCTCCCAGTTTCCGTAGTCGCGATTCGTGGCGTACGGTTTCGCATCCGTGTGGCCTTCGATCGAGATACGGTTAGGAAGCTTTCCTAGTTGCTCCGCCAGTGCCACTAGCAACTCACGGCCATCGTCGTTCAATCCCGGTTTGCCGCTCTCAAAAAATGTTCCCGTGGACGATTCCAGGAGCTCGATTCGCAATCCTTCGGAAGTGATTGTCATCTCGATCTGGTTCTTGAGTTTGTCGAAGTTGGTGACCTGACGTACGGCCTTCTGGAGTTCTTCCTTCAGCTTGGGCATATCGTCCTTGGTCAGGGTAAAGTTCTCGCCCGAGCCGATCTGGTTGCTGCCCACTTTTTTGGAGGTTCCAGTTGGATCTTTGAAGTAGCCGCCGACCGCTACCTGAATCTGCTTACTGCTATTCATGAGCCACAGGACGATGAACAGCGCCATCATGGCGGTCACAAAGTCCGCATAGGCAACTTTCCATGCGCCGCCGTGATGGCCGCCGTGTCCACCCTTTTTCTTGATAATAATGATGGGACGTTTGGCTTCGTCCAGGCTCGGCATGTCCTTACGCTCCGGCCTTCGCGGCGACCGCCGAAGCGTCGTTGGTGCGGCACGCCTTTTCGACTTCCTTGAAATTGGGGCGGAAGTGCCCTGGAATCGCGCGCCGGGCAACCTCGACCGCCATGATGGGTGGCGCCCCCTTCATGTAGGACGAAATCAGAACGCGGAGGACGTGATAATAAGCGTGCTCATCCTCGGACAGCTTGGCCATGTTGGCTGCAACGGGTCCAACCAGCCCATAGCAAAGGAGGATTCCGAGAAATGTTCCGACCAGAGCGGCGGCAACTTTGTGGCCTATTTCTTCCGGCGGCCCACCGAGCGCGCCCATCGTGATCACCACGCCCAGCACCGCGGCAACGATACCCAGGCCGGGAAGAGAATCGGCCATAGCGCTGAGTGCCTGCACCGGCTGGCTGGAACCATGATGATGCACTTCCATGTCGAGCTCCATCATCTGGTCCAGATCAAAGGGTTCGACGCCGCCACTGACCGCCATGCGCATGGTGTCGCAGACGAAATCACGAATGTGATGATCCTTCGTAAAAGCGGGATACTTCGAGAGTAGGGGACTTTTCGAGGGATCTTCTATATCGGCCTCGAGCGCCACCAATCCATCTTTGCGCGCCTTGTTCAGCAGGCCGTACATCATCTTCAACGTGTCCAGATATCGCTGCTTGTTAAACTTGCTTCCCCCGAACACCCCGCCGAATCCGGCAGCGATCTTCTTTAGGATGTGCAAAGGATTCGCCACCAGAACCGTACCGATCGCGGCCCCTCCAATAATGACGAGCTCGGCCGGTTGCATCAGCACCTTGAGGCTGCCGTGCTCCATCAGATATCCGGCGGCCACGGCCCCGAATACGACGAGAATTCCGATGATTGCAAACATGATTGTGCCTTCACTTACTCTAGGTTCATGAGAATTTCACATGTGTGAGTTTCGGTTTCACCCGGCACCAATTCGCGCTTCAGGTAGCAGAATTCTCCCCGGTAGGCGAGATTGACATGTCCCCGCCACAGGACGTGAGTTTCTGCCAGGATCCCATCGATCAGCCGGCGGTCGCGTTCGCTGTGATACTCCACATACAACACCTTGACCTCGGGCAGATAGCTCTTCAAGGATCGCAAAATTGGCACTTCGCAACCTTCGGTATCAATCTTCATGACGTCGACTTTATCGATGCCATGGTCGGAAAGAAATTGAGATGCACCCACGAGGCGAATTTGCTCACTCTCGCTACTGGTGCGAAGACTGGAAGACAAGGACGATTCCACGCTGTCTTTCTTGCCGTGAAATAAAGTCACGGTCCTTTCGCTGCAGTGGAGGCCAAAAGGAAACACCTTCACATTCCGCAAGGACGCTATATTCTGGTGCAGCAGCGATAAGGGAGAGCTTCCCGGTTCGAGAGAGTAGATCTGCGCGTCGGGGTAGGCCATCGCATAATAGAAGGTAGCGGCGCCGACGTTGGCACCGATGTCGAGAACGGTCTTTACGTCGGACACAACAGGGACAATCGGGTAGGTGATTCCAGCGAAGATGTCGTTTGCAATCTGGAAACAAGCGTCGGTCTTGAACAAGCAGAACGGAAGCGTCCCGTGGGGTCCTTGAAGGGTGGCCTGGGCAACATCTGGTCGATTGAGCAACTCCTGGCTCATGACGTGGCTCCGGCGGCATGGGCCCGGAGGCGAGGCGGTTCGAGCGCCAGTTGGCGCAAGCCCAGTTCCCGAGTCATGGTTTGGAGCATGGTCTCAAACAGATAGAACCAGTGAATCGCTGGCACTGCCTGGCGGAACAGATTGAGCACCATGGCAGCGGTATCGGCGTGGCTTGCCAGGAGCGGCTCAAAATCAACTGAGTCCCAGCGCTCGAGAGCCTCGACTGCCTCTTCCACCTGGTTACGGTGGGCCTCGACATAGTGGAGAATGCGTATCGCGTTTTGTTCATCCATTCCGGTCAAGTTCACCGGCATGGCCCATTCCTTCATCACGCGCGGATGCCTGCCATACATGTAGAAATAGTCAGCGCCATACACGCGCGCGCGCCGGATGAGATTGCGAGCCGGGTAGGGAAGGTGGTCGTGGAAGGCGTGAGCTTCGGGATGGTAGAGCACACGGTATCCCATCTCATGTAGACGGATGCCTAGTTCGGTGTCCTCGCTGAGCTTATAGGTCGAGTCGAAAGAACCAGCCTCGACCACCGCGTCTCGGCGGACACTCAAATTGCAAGTGATGAAGTGGGAATATCCGTAAGGGCAGCCGGCCTCCATGCTCACCTGGGGAAACATGAAAGGCTCGACGCAGAAATATTGCGTCAGTGCTCTTCGCCTCGCCTCGACGGGGTACTCGAAATTCCCCAGCAAGGCCCAGCGCTCGGGGCGGTATTTGGTTTGGATCCGTAGATGCTGCTCCAGCAGGTCGGAGTCGCAGATGGTGTCGTCATTCATCAGCAGCAGGTACTCGCCGCTAGCATGGGCAACGCCGTTGCGCCTGGCGGCGCCCGTTCCGGAGTTTATCTGGTGCAGGTATTGGAACCGAAAAGGCGGGCGATAATTCTTCAGAGCTTCCTGTGTTCCGTCGGAAGAACCGTCGTCGATGACAATCACTTCGAAATCATTGCGCGGCAGAGTTTGTGCCTCCATCGCGGCCAAGCATTTCTTGAGGATCGGCAGCCGGTTGTAAGTAGGCACGATGACCGAGAATCGTGGGCGCCTGACCTTTGGGGCTTGCGGCGCTTCTGCGATGACACGCCGGCGAGCTTCGGCTGCACAACGATCGGCCACTTCCATATTGCCCAGTTGCCGGTAACAGCGCCTGAGCATGATGAAGATTTGGGCGGCAAAGTAACCTGCGCGCACCGATTGCCCTGACCGTCCGAAGATATGTCGTAATTGTTGAAGGGCCTTCGCCGGCTTATCCTCGCGCAGCAGTTGTTCGGCGAGGCGCGCATAACACTCGAGTTCGCATAGCAGCCTGTCATTTCCAATTTTTTCTGACATACGATCGAGAAACAAAGCGTGTATCAACCTTGCCGAAAAGCTCTCTCCCCCATAAGCCTGTGGTTTAAGGGTCATGATCCTTCTTATTGCAGCTGCCAGGCTTACAGTCTTGAGGTCGTGAGTAACTTCGACTCGCAGGTTATGGCCGCATTTACGCAGCATGGCGGCTTCAGCTTCCGTGGGGACGAGCACTGCATCGGCGCGCTCAAACGCTTCCCATTGCCGGGTCGACCAGTTTTCGGCCGTTTCAAAGTCGACCAGGGCGGTTTCACCACCTCCGCCAGAAGCGGCGTACAGTTCGGGGGCAAATACCGCAATTCGTGTTGCAGGAGCCTGTTGCCGCAGTTGGTCAAGATATTGCTCCGGAACAGAGATGCCACGGTCGAAGCCTTGTATCAGGACAGCGATGTCGAATTGAGCCCGCGCCAGTAGGCCGTGCAGAGACCAGTACGACGCTTCACCGTCAGATCCGAGCGACGCCATGTATTCCGCATCGTTCGCATGGGTGATGATTCCGGCCTGGCGTAGCAGAGGTACGCACTCCTTGCTCTTCACTCCTTCGCGTGCGGCGAATGTGAGCTCAGCGCCGAGTTCGCGAAACGCGCGGAGGATTTGCAGCAACTGGCGGTCGCGTCCGCCTCCGGCTGGATCCGGAAAAGTGTCGCTGATTACGAGAATGTGCAGGTGCCCTTCGTCCGTAGTCGTATCTTCTGGCTTGGAAGATGGTTGCCGACCATTGCGCGCCAGCAGGGCATTCACGGTTTGCCGGTGCGCGGCTGGCAATAGCGGCAAGACGCTGGTCAGCAGTGGAAGGGCCCGAGTCGCATCGCCCCGGCTGAGAAGCAGCACACCGAGATTGATGGTGGCATCGGTGTTGTCCGGATCTAGCTCGAGGGCTCGGGAAAACCCCGCTTTGGCTTGTTCGGAGTCCCCTAGAGCCAACTGCACCGCAGCCCAATCATTTCGAAGCTCGCAGGTCTCGCCGGCCTCCAGCAATTGTTGCAGCAAACGCAAGGCGTCCGAGGAACGGCCTTGGCGGAAAGCGGCGATGGCTTCGTCGTGCTTGCTCATGGGTCCCCAAGGGAGCTGAGCAATTTCCTTGCCTCATTCGCCCTTAATATGCTGGCCATTTCTTCCATGGGCCAACCGATGCGGGCAAACCTCGCAAACCGTCTGTTGCGGGGATTTGTCGGGCCAGGGCACTCTCGCCGCATCGTCCGGTCCTCCGGGCCATTTTGGCCAAGAAGTTGCTCTTACTTCAGTGGATGAGTCTGGGGATTAGTGCTTGATGAGGAGAGTATGGCCACGCTTGGTCTCTCGATGATCGTGAAAAATGAAGCGCAGGCACTGGTGCCATGTCTCCAAAGTGTGTCCGGGATCGTCAGCCAGATTGTGGTGGCCGACACTGGTTCGACGGACTCCACGACTGACGTCGCCCGTCAATGTGGCGCCACCGTAGCTTCTGTTCCGTGGGGAAATCACTTTGCCAATGCTCGTAATGCCGCTCTCGATTTGATGCAGACGGACTGGATCCTTGTTTTGGATGCGGACGAGGAATTGGATGTTGAGGCAAAGAGACAAATTGCCAATCTATTGACGACATCGAGCGCCGACGGATATCTCGTCCCCATTCGCAATTACATTCCCACCGTGACCGGCCGGGGCTGGGACCGTATCGCCGAGGTGAATACCAGTTCGCATCCGCGTGCCCAGTGCGCACCGGCATATTTCGTCCACGAAAATTGCCGGCTGTTCCGCCGTGATCCGAGAATCTATTTTGTGGGCCGCGTGCATGAGCTGGTTGAGCCCCGGATCAAGGCACTTGGCCGGCGGCTGCCCCTGGCGCCGTTCTTCATTCACCACTTCGGCCAGTTGGCGCAAGAAGAGACGCGAAACCAAAAGGCGGCTGCCTATCGCGACATGTTGCGTATGAAAGTTCGCGAGCTACCCAACGATCCCATGGCATGGATCCAGCTCGGGCTACAGGAATACGAGTGTTCGCGGGACTCATCCGAGGCATTGCGTTGCTTTGAGCGCGCTTTGATTCTCGAGCCGAAGGCGACCCAGGCTGCTCTGTTCAAGGGGATGGTCTATCTCGATCTCGGCAAGTATCGCCAGGCAATCGAAGTGTTGGACTCCACGCGTAGCGACCATCGCAGCCGTGGACTCCGCGAGCATCTTCGTGGAGACGCGCTGCACAATCTCGGCCGTCTGCTTGACGCCCGAACCGCTTACCACGAGGCCGTCAGGTTTTCCGGCAACGATCCTGTGTTGAGCAGTAAGTTAGGATACACAGAGGTGCGGCTCGGACGAGCCAGAGAGGGGATCAACAGGCTGAAAGAAGCTGCCGAGAAAGCACCTGATGTTGCGGAAATACGCGAGCGACTGATGAAGGCCTTCGTCGCGGTCAATATCCTCTCAGATGCCGCCGACCAGGCAGAGAAGCTGGCGAGCCTCGAAGGCACCGCCAAAGCTTATCTTCGCGCTGCCAGTATTCGGGCCCACGCTCAGCAGCGTCAACGGGCGAGGGAAGTACTCCATCGAGGTATTACGGCCTTTCCAGATTCCACAGAATTGCGCCGGGCCATCGCCGAACTCTCCGACGAAACGGAAGCACATGCGTAAGGACGGTCACGTTTTAGGCGCTGCTCCGGGGTCTGGCTTGTCCGAGTAACTGGTATATGGTTGCCCGCGACACTCCCAGGATCTCGGCAGCCTGAGATTTGTTTCCACCCACGCGTTCCAACACCCGTATCATGTGCCGTTTTTGTAACTCCTCGAGCGAGATCATAGTCTCGTCCTGGGCGGAGAGATCCCTGGACTGTCCTCGTATGGATTCGGGTAGATCGCGGACGTCAATCACGATTCCGTCTACCATCATGCAAGCGTTGCCGATCACATTCTCCAGTTCGCGGACATTTCCGGGCCAGGAGTACATCGCCAGGCGGGTTTGCGCCCGACGCGTCATGCCACTGACCGGCTTCCTGTATTCCGCGGCGAATTTCTCCAGGAAGTACCTCTCCAGCAGCGGTAGGTCCTCCCGCCTCTCGGCCAGGCCGGGCAGCTTGATCTCAACCATCGCCAAGCGATAGTACAAGTCTTCCCGGAAGGAGCCTTCCTTCACCATGGATCGCAGATTTCGATTGGTGGCGGCCACGACGCGTACGTCAACCATCCTGGGGGCAGGGGCGCCGACGCGTTGTATCTCGTGGTTTTGCAGAACTCGTAGAAGCTTGCTTTGAGCGGTCAGCGGCAACTCACCAATCTCATCCAAAAAAACCGTGCCATGATTCGCATATTCAAAGACACCGAGCTTGTCTTGGGAGGCCCCGGTGAAAGCGCCCTTCACGTGACCAAAGAGCTCGCTCTCCATCAGGGAATCAACGATCGCCGAGCAATTACGAACCACGAAGGGATTGGCCGCTACCGGGCTGAGATTGTGCAGCGCGCGTGCCACCAGTTCTTTTCCGGTGCCGGTGGCTCCGCTGATCAGAACGGTACGGAAATGTGGCGCCACCCGGCGAATTTTGGCGAACACGTCCAGCATGACCGGACTGCGGCCAACAATTCCTTCGAACTGACAGGCATTGATCAGTTCATGATCGAGGCGATAGGTTCTGCGCCTCTCCTCAGCCCACGACAGGAGCTGGGAGATCCGCCGGCGGAGCATCTCCGCATTGACGGGCTTGCTGAGATAGTCGCAGGCTCCGTTCTGAATGGCTTCGACCGCTGCTTCAGCGGAATACTCATCCGTCATCAGGATGATTTCGCTGCCTGGGTCGATTGCCAGAATTGACTCCAGCAGGTCTGCGCCGCGAACTCCAGGCATCATCAGATCGAGCAGCACGATTCGCGGCCGGGTTCTCCTTAGAGTGTCCAGGCCTTCTTCGGCTGAGGATGCGATGAGAATCTCCAGTCCGCAACTGGAGAGAGCGTCCTTGATGAGTTCGAGACTTTGTGGTTGTTGGTCGATGGCCAGAAGCTTGGGGGTATTGGATTCTTCCATAGTGGCGCTTATTGCCAATGTGCGACAGCGTATCGAAATTTCAGCGCGAAATGCGAAGCTGGCGTGATTGGTCGGAATTCCGACGCCAGGGGCGCACTTATTTCTTGATCATGGAAGTACGGGCACCGGACCCTTGACCGATAGGAATCTCTTGCCTTCGTCCCTCGCCAGCCCTCGCTCATTCATGCCGTTGTGCCGGAGAAACGATAGTTTCTCCGCCCGATCCACCTGTTGAAGAATCCCAATCGATGTACCGATAAAAGCCCCCTGAAGTTCTAGCCGGAGAAGTCTTTCGGCGGCACTTGGAGGCTGCACTCATGCGCACCACGTTGGTAATCTTTCTTGCTCTCGTGAGCATGGCGGGCACGCAAGTGCTTGCCCAGAACCGGGTCTTACCCTCGTCGACCTCCGATTCTGGCTTTTCGCTTCCTCACATCGGTTGGCCGCGTCCGTTCGTGTACGGCGGGCTGGGACTGAACGGTGGCGGATACGCGCCCATGTCGGGCAAAGCAGGCGCCGGACTGCGTATCGACAAGACGCATCTGATCTGGGCTGCGAGCGCTGCCTATGAGAACTCGCACAAGGCGAATGACAACACACTCAACAATGACAATGGGCATGAACGAAGCCTGGAATCTTCGATCTACTACCGCTTTACCCAGGCATGGTTTGTGGGCGGCGGCGCCAGTTGGAGTGAACTGTCGACCACCAACTACACCAAACAGGATTTTCACCCTTCGGTGGGCGGCGGGAAGGACTATTTCCACAAAGAGTGCGCCGGAGAAGACTGCGTGAACCAGTGGTCTTTCCGCTTACAGGTCGACTACAAGTTGAAGGGTGCGGAACACGTCGATGCCAAGGGTTGTTCTGTTCCCAACGGACAATGCACGAACGAATTGCAGGGGCCGATGATCAGCTTCTACCTTCCTTCGCCGGCCGCAGTGGGGCATCTGTTCTGGCGCGAGACTGTAGGGATCTACAGTTTTCACGATACGGTAACTTCCACGGATCCTGCGCTGACCGCGGCGCAAAAGGGCCACCGGTCGGTGGCTCCGTTCCTGGAATTCACCATGATGTACCGGTTCTAGGCGCGCTGCACGCGTAGTAGTAGTGATGCCCCCGAAGCATTCCGCTACTTGCGAACTGACATCCCGAACGAAGTCGAGGGACCTGGAGTTGCTGTGCGCTAAATTGTGCCCTGTCGCGGCGGAGGGTCTATGACGGCCTTCACATTTCGTGGCGCATGCTAGAGCAAGGTCCCTCGGCTGCGCAGGGATTCGCTTTGCGAATCTCCTGCTTCGCTCGGACATGACGGTATAGAGGGGTGGATGTGAGGATCATGATGAACCGACTCGACACTCCGTTTGCCGATGAGCGCCCACGGCTGACCACAAACCAGAAGGCGCTCAAGATCAATCTCGATCCGATGCGGTACGGAACCTTTGCCGAGATCGGGGCGGGGCAGGAGGTTGCGCGCTGGTTCTTCAAGGTAGGCGCAGCGGCCGGCACAATTTCGAAGTCAATGTCGGCCTATGACATGGCGGTCAGCGATGCCATCTACGGCCGCTGCAAGCGCTATGTTTCGCGGGAACGGCTACAGAGCATGCTTGATCACGAGCACCGGCTGAATCTGGAGAGGCTGCAGTTATCGCGCGGCAGCGGTACTGCCTTCTTTGCTTTCGCCGATACCGTAGCGGCACGTAACTACAAAGGTACCAACGAGTGCCACGGCTGGATGGGCGTAAAGTTTCAGACCCACCCGCGCGACAAGGACAGCCAGGTCATCATCCACGTCCGGATGCTGGAAAATGAGAACGGCCTGCAGCAGGAAGCCCTGGGCATTGTTGGCGTCAATCTTCTTTACGCCGCTTTCTTCCTGCATCACAAACCCCACCTGATGCTGGAGTCGCTCCTCGACAACCTGACGACTGCGCGCATTGAAATCGACATGGTCGAGTTTTCCGGCATTGAGTTTCGCCACGTTGACAACCGCGTGATGAGTCTCAAGCTGGTGCAACTAGGTCTGAGCGGGGCGGCGATCTTCGGACCCACCGGCGAGGTCCTGCAGCCGTCCGAGTTGTTGCGCAAACGCGCCATCCTGGTGGAGCGCGGCAGCTTTCGCCCGGTCACCAAGGTCAACATGGACATGGTACGTTGTGCCAATGATCGCTTTGCCAACGAACCTGAGGTCAAAGATAAGCAGGTTGTCCAGTTGATGGAGATCACCATGCGGAACCTGCTCTCAGCCGGGGAAATTGACCTGAGTGACTTCCTGGCGCGAGCCGACACTCTGGGAGCCGTGGGAAAGACGGTGTTAATCTCCGACTACTTCGAGTATTACCGGCTGGCCGCCTATTTGACGAGATACACCGCGGAACCGATTGCGGTGACCATGGGCGTGACGAATGTGCTCGATCTGTTCAGCGAGCAGTACTACACGGAACTTGAGGGCGGAATCCTAGAGGCCTTCGGAAAGTTGTTCACCAAAGACCTGCGGCTGTATGTGTATCCGCTGCGAGACCACGTTACCGGCCAGCTCAAGACGGTCGAAAATCTTGAAATACCCGGTACCCAACACAATCTCTTCCGGCACCTGGTGGAGCGAGGGCGAATCAAGCAGCTCGACAACATTGATGAAGGCGTCCTCCACATCTTCTCGCGTGACGTACTGAAACGAATTAAAGAGAGTGACGCTTCATGGGAGGAAATGGTCCCTCCCGAGGTTGCGCAAATGGTGAAGCAACGCCAACTCTTTGGCTACCGCAACCTGGAAGGTTTGGAGGACGCCGCGTTTGCAGCCGCAAACCGGTAAGGACTGAGTGCCCCACTCATTCGGCGGTGCCCCGTTCATTCGCGTTCTTTTGCGAATGAGTGGCTGACAGCATCATCCGTGCACAGGGAGGAAAATCCCGAGAAAGGAGGGCCTGCCGCCCACTTCTCGCAAAAGCGCGAGAAATGGGGCACCCGTTTAATAAATTGACGACGCGGCAGGAAGTTAGCTGCCGTTCATCTGCCTTGCCCACTGCATCGCATTCCAGTGGACTTCAGCCACTTCACTCTCGGTGAGCTTGAGGGATTTGGACAGCACCCCCGAGCCTTGCCAGTCCCCGGATTCCTGCGCCAGCATCAGCTGATAGAGTGGCCGCAAATAACTCTCCTCTCCCAATAGGACTGCCTTGGTTTCCTGGTCGAGCGGTACTTTCTCCAGTACATCGGTCATGGGCAAGTCGAGGATGGAGTCCATGAGAGAGAGAAGGCCCAGCAAAAACAGGTCGGATTCTCCGTGCTTAATTTTGGGCGATAGCAACTCGCAGAAGCGCCCACGAACCAGGGCAGAGAGCACGAGATCGCTCGATTTGTTTTGCCCCGCGGCCAGGGTAACCACCAGGCGCACCCAGCGGCGGACTTCGCGCTCTCCCAACATCGAGAGCGCGTGCCGCACCGAGTGGATCTCGTTGGCAAAGCCGAAGCTGGCGGAGTTCATATAACGCAACAGACGATAACAAAGCGACGCCTCGCCCTTGATGGCATTTTCGATCTCCCGCGGCTCCAGTTCGGGCTTGGAAACGACCTGCAGCATCTTTATATAGTTGAGCTGGTTGCCGGGGACAGCGTGCGTCTTTACAGTCTCGGGCCGGCGAAAGAAATAGCCCTGAAAATAGGCAAAGCCCGCCTTCTTGGCAGCCATGAATTCTGCGCGGGTTTCTACCTTCTCGGCCAGCATGCGGCAGCGCCATGGTCCGTACTTCTTGATCATGGCGGCGCGCTCCTCCGGTGCCGTGCTTTGGACATCAACCTTGATAATGTCGGCGATGTTGGTCAGCGGCTCCCGCTTGTCGTCCATCGCAAAGTCGTCGAGCGCGATCATGTAGCCCCCTTCTTTCAATCTTTGGCAGGCGGCCATGACCAGGTCATCGGGTTCGACGGTTTCCAGGATCTCGACCACAGTGTGGCTCGAGGGCAAAAGGGTTACATAGTCCTTGAGCAGCATGTCGCGAGTGCAGTTGACGAAGGCGCGTCCGCCGTTGCAAAGAACGTCGAGCCCCATGATTAGTGAGCTGTCCAGCATGGTCTTCGACGCTGCTTCTACATCTTTCGGGCAGAAATAGTCTTCTATGCCGTCCCGAAACAGCAGTTCGTAGCCGAAGACTTTCTCATCCTTGGTAAGAATCGGTTGGCGAGCCACAAAACGCAACCCAGGCGCAGGAGCAGCCTTGGCCACACTAGGATCGGGTGCAGGTGCGGGAGCGTTCACGACCCCTATATCGGCAGGTCGGGAAAAAAAGTTCAATGCTGACGCGCTCGTTCTCCGAACCATTAAGGGCATGTCGTCTTGGTTGCATCGTTTGCCCCGGATGGCTTCTTGTGGCTCAACAAATGCCAAACAAGAACCCCGCCGCTTCGAGAGAAGGGCGGGCGAGAGAATACGAATTGAATGCCGTTGACCACAAATCGTGATCTAGTTTGTGGTGGTGGCAACCAGACAAGTCCTGGCTGACCGCCAGGGAACCGTTGTTTGTGAGGCATTAGTCCTAAACACCAAATAACCTGAAGGGCATTGTCAGTTTCACTGCAACATTTTGCAGTGAGGCTGTCTCTTCGGCCGGTTTATTCGTCCTTAACCGCTTCGCTGCAACACTTTGGATTTCCCTCCTTTGGCCGAAAACATGCTGTTTGAAGGAGGGTAACCTGAACTCGCTCGCCCACCCCCGGGTAACAAGGCGAAAGGACCACCGTGGACGGGCCAAATTCGTTCAAAAATCCCGAGCTTCGCGAAGACCTCAAGACGATCAACGACCAACCGCAGACAGCCGACCTCGGCCAAGAGGCCGGTCCGGCTCAGAAGAAACCGGATGCAGGCAAAGTGATGGACCCTGCTCCCAACAGTCCCACCGCAGAATTCCAGCTTGAGCAGGAACTGGAGCTGGCCTGTATTGCAACGGGTGCCACTGGCGCAGCGATTGCCCTGATTCGGGGCGACAAAATCGTGTGTCACGC
>Ga0134124_10001484_pt1 | contig 18921 bp, 36 predicted proteins | sample KB304_FD_96880 | JGI IMG/M metagenome (GOLD analysis project Ga0134124, IMG submission 96880) | Terrestrial soil microbial communities without Nitrogen fertilizer from Kellogg Biological Station, Michigan, USA - KB3-0-4 | ecosystem: Environmental > Terrestrial > Soil > Unclassified ...
CAGTCGGAAGGAGCCGGCATGTGGCTGGTTGAACTGACGAAATGGTTCTGGATCGCGGTCGGAGCGGCCATCCCCATCGGGATCTGGCGCGGTGTGTGGGTCAGCCGCCGGATGCGTCGGGAGCAGGTCGAGGACCGCAAGCGGTATCGCCGGGCGGTCGGGGTCGCCCCCGCCAGCCTGGTGATCGACGTCGAGTACGACGACGCGGTCCCGATGAGCCCGACCGAGGTCGGGCAGATGTGGTACGAGTGGAGTGTGCAGAACGCCCTGGAGTGGACCGAGCGGCTCAAGCAACGCCTGGTCGCCCAGGGGCTCTATAGCTGACCGTCTAGACGAGAGAGGACCGATGAAAGCCACCACAAAGACCCGCAGGACCCTCCGGCGCATCCTCATCGCGGTCGTAGCGATCATCTCGGTAGCGGCGCTGGCTGGCGCCAAGGGATGCGAGGAGAGCAGCCAACACCCGTCAATGCCGCAGCCCGCACCGCCGCCGCGCGTGCAGCCGACACCACAGGTCGGTACTCCGAACCCCAAGGAGGGCGACCCGACGCCACACCGTGAGGTGATCGTGCGGGCCGGGGAGGTCGAACCGCAGTTCCTGCCCGCCACGATCTCCATCTACGCGTCACCGCTCGGGTTTGCCCACGACGAGCCGATGACCTCGTCGAACTCGGTCAAGTTCCGGTTCGAGGTGCCCGAGGGGATGACCGTCACCGTCAACGTGACGGTGAAACCGGCCAAACCTGGGTCGAAGTCGGGTTGGTGTTCGATCGAATCCGGCAGGCTGAAAGACGGACCCCGGATCATCAACGGCGGCTGGCACGTCATCTGCAACCTGGTGATACCGGCATGAGACAGATCGCCCGAACGGCACGAGTCGCCGTGGCCCTGGTCACGCTCCTGTCCGCGACAGCCAAGGACTGCGGCGCCGGTTCGACCTGCCAGGCTCTTGGGGGATGCCCACAGAAGGCTCCCGACGCGGAACAGACCCACGATCGTCCGCCGGCTGGCGAACCTCGCCCGCAGGCCGACCCGGTCCCCCGCGCGACCCCCAGCCGGGGAGCCGAGACGCACTGGGTCAACTTGGCCTGCTCGTGGAAAGGGGCCCGCTGGATGCAGATCGTCCCGACCGTCGGCGGGCCACTCGGGGCGATCGAACGGCGTTGGACCGACGACTCGGACCCGAGCGCGGTCGGTGGACAGTGGTCCAACAACTACCAGGTCGCGGTCGGGACGGTCACTGCAGTCGACTGCCGACCGATGGGCGAGGCCAAGGACAAACCGATATGGTCCAAGGGCCTGATCTCGTGTGCCATTACCGACGGGGCCGTCACCGTCGACTTCAAAGTAACCCACACCGGTGGAATCCGGTGCTATTACCTAGTGAGGAGCAACCCATGACCGGACAGAGCCAACCCTCGCTCAGAGAGGCGACGAGAGAAGCCGTGGGCGAGAGCCGGCGAGCCGCCACCATCCAGGCAGTCGCCCCGATCGTCGCCGCCGCGATCGGCGGGATCTGCACCAACCCGAAAACCGACGCGGCCATGTTCACCCCCAGCGGAGTCGCCGCGTTCATCGTCGCCACCGCCGAACATCTGGTCAACTACGTGGCCTCCGGGGCCGTCCCGCCCGAGTCGGTCGAAGGCGAGATGGGCCTCGGTGGCTAGCCCGACCATGGCCCACCAGCCGGTATACCGGATCCTGGTCACCGGCTGGCGGGACTGGCCCGCCGAGCTGGCCCCCTATATCTACCTGCGACTCGCCGCCGTGATCGGCCGGCTGCCCCCTGGCAGCCAGGTGGTGATCGTCGAAGGCGAATGTCCCTACGGTGGAGCCGACCGGTGGGCCCGCGAATACGGGGAAACCAACGGGCACACCGTGGAGAAGCACCCAGCCGACTGGGACCGGCTCGGACGGGGAGCCGGTAATGCTCGCAACACGGTAATGGTCAACGCCGGGGCGGATGTCTGCCTGGCCTTCCCCGGCCCGGGTTCACGAGGTACCCGGGACTGCCTGCTCAAAGCGATCGAGGCGGGCATCCCGACACTGGCCTACCCACTGGCAACAGCCCAGCGCTGGCAACAACGACGCGAAATGGGGACCTGATGGACATCCTCTCGATGGTGGCGGGGGCGGCACTGTTGATGCTCGGCTGGATCTTCGGGCGGATCGCCCGGCTGAAGGCCAGGCCGCGTCCGCTGCCCGACCCGATCTGCCAATGTGGCGACCAGTTCGGCGACCACGACCCTACGACCGGCAAGTGTCAGGCGTCCCACCGGATTCGGATGGAACGCAGGAACCACTTCGAACACCAGTTGGTCCCATGCTCGTGTCTATGTTACGTCGGCCCGGACCCGGCCCTGCTCGGTCTGTGGGTCGGTGGGACGGGAACCAATGAGCTACCGTAGGCGTCGGGTGAAGCTGAAGCGGCACGACCAGGGCAACAACCGGCACGACCCGACCCGGGCTTGGCAGGACAAGAAGGCCCGGCTGCACGACCTGCACCAACGGGAGCGCAGCCAGCACCGGCAGCATCGACGCGAGGGGGCATGATCCCGTGTGGCATCTAGTTGACATTCTGCTGGGTGTGGGGCTGGTCGGGGCGGGGGTGTCTCTGGCCGGGCTGTGGGTGGAGGAACTCACCACCCGCCAACAGAACAGGAGGCGGTCGTGAGGTGGTGGCTGCTGGTGTTCGTCCTGGGGATGGTCGCCCTACTGGCCTACATGGCGATGGCGTCCGCCGGGATCGTCGAAATCAACCGGCCTCCAGGCCGCTGACCATGGGCAACACGGGACTTGACACACTGGGTGTCACAGTGGTGTAATAGTCAGGTACCTCTCCCGCTCGCCACCACCGACAGGAGCCCCCGATGACCACCTCCGCGATCCTGGACTCGCTACAGCGCAGTATCGACCACCGCCTGGACATCTCGCGTCAGCAGGGCCAGGCGCTGCGGCAGGTCACCGTCCCGACCCCGATGACCCGGGCGGTCCCGGCCAACCGGACCCCCGCCGTGACGGCCCGGCGGTCCGAGCCGACGATCACCTTCAGGCTGGTCGACGAGCTGGCCGCCCAGTTGCCCCCGGCCAAGTACGCGCTGCCGAACACCGGCACCGGCGCGATCGACTTCTTCGAGGTCGCCAAGTACAAGGGCGGGATGCGGGTCCGGCGGCTGTTCGGGGCGCCCCGCGACTGGCGTCGGGAGACCATGAACCTGCGGATGCAGTACTTCGCCATCAAGCACATCCTGGAGGACGTGCCCAACGCGATCAAGTTGTTCGGGGACACCTTCAAGGTATGCAGCAAGTGCGGGTCGCCGCTGAGCAACGGCAAGAGCCTGGCCGCGAAGCTCGGGCCGGACTGCCGCAAGGCGTTTGCCCGCTGGATCTGACCATTCCCCTGCCGGGGCCCCAGGCAATTCCGGGGCCCCGGATTGGCGCCACCACAGGAGACCCGATGCGTGACAACACCACCACCCCCGACGGGCGAGGGATCGCCCTGCGTGAACCGGCCCGGGGACCCCACCCCCGGACCAGCGAGCAGGTCGCCTTCAAGTCGGTCAACCAGCTACTGCTGGCCGACGGGGAGACCCTGATCTACGAGTGTGACAAGTGCGGAAAGGTCCACGCGAAATTCCAGTCGGTGCTGGCCCACCTGGCCTCGCATGGCGACCGGGCCGCGTCCCTATATGACGAGAAGACCTTGCGGGCGATCGCGACCGCCGTGCGGCGACACTGGACCGAGCCCAACCGCTGGGAGCTGGCCGTCCAGGAGCTGGTCGAACGGCAGATCCCGACCGCCAAGGCCGGAGCGTGGAACGTCGGCCTGGTCCGCAACACCTTCAACCGGCACTGCGTCAACATCCGGGTACATATCCGCCGACCCAAGGCGGACCCCGCCGATTACGTCGGGGACGAGCCGGTCTCGGCCCCACCGGGTGCCGGCACCAGCGGCCGGCTCGACCCGCCCCGCACCCCCGACCCGGACCGGCCCTACCTGCCCCTGGCTGTGACGCCCGCCATCGAGGCGATCCGCAACGAACTGGCAGTGGTGGCGGTCGAGATGGAACGGCTGATGGCCCACCTGTGGCGGATCCGCGAGGCGGTAGGTGAGATGCAGGCAGCCGACCCCGAACTGGCCGACAAGGCGCTACGCTACGATCAGATGATCGCAGCGATCCGACCCATCTCCCAGGAGGGCCCCCGTGGCTGAACCTCTGAAGTACCTCGTCGAGTTGGCCCTGGAACGGGTCGACCCCGAAGAGCCCGAACAGGACGGAATGGCCGTCGCCAGGGCCCTACAGGAGGATATCCTGCTGGGTGTCGAGTTCTGGGCCGGGGGCGACAGCGGGCTGGACAGCCTGACCGGCTACCGGATCGCCGGGGCCACTGTCACCCCGACCGGGACGGAACCCGATGGCCAACCCGCAGCGAGTTAAGGTCGTGATGACCCCGCCGGTGCAGCGCCGGTGGGATCCGGAGGTCGAACAGACCCTGGACCACATCAGGCACTGTGTCGAGCGGTCCCGGTACTGGGCCCGGCGGGCCGAACAGCTCGAAATTGAATGTGAGCGGGCGATGGACCGCTACGTCCAGGACCAGGCAACCGAGCTGAACCGGACCCTGCCGACCACCCCCGAAGACGCGGCGATCATGTGGGACAAGAGTCACTACGGGATCGCCTATGCGGCGAAAATGACCTGGGCCTACCGGCGTTGGCGGGCCTACACGGCGGCGGTGTTGGCCGAACAAGCCTGGCTGCAACAGCTCGGCTGGCGCCCCGACGGACTCTGATTGACACACGACGTGCGAGGTGGCTTGACTGAGCCATCCCGCACAGACAGGAGACCACGAATGACCACCACACAGACGTCGCGGGAGACCCGGGTCACCCGGGTCACCAAGGGGATCCCGCCCGAGCTGGAGAACAACCTGGCCGGTACTAACCTGCTGCGCGAGATCGTGCAGAAACTGCAGGACCAGTGGGGGTTCCTGAAACTGCGGGTCGACACCCTGCAGGCGGGGGACCGCCCGGACCTGCAGGTTCGGCACCACTACACCGCCGGCACCTGGGAGCTGACCGCGTCGCGGTTGGGCCCCCAGGGTGACGGGGTGCGCCCGGTGTTGGCCCGGATGGCCCAGCGTTGGGTCGACGGGCAGGAGCTGCCTGACGCCCAGGCCGTGATCGACGAGGTCCTGAACTGGATGACCGATCCGGTCGACCGGACCTGACCGACCGCCCGCCCCGGGGGTGCAACCGGGGTGGGCCCAGGGGGGTGTAGCTCAGCGGCAGAGCACCCGGAACGGTCTCGCAGCGGGTGGGTTGCGCAGACCGGTGGTGCGGCAGGTTCGACTCCTGCCACCCCCACGACCCCCGCCGGGGGCGAGGTTACGAAGACGACGCAACACCGCGCCAGCGAAACAGGCTACGGGCCTCAGGATCGCCCGCCTCGGCGGGCGAGATGGGCGGACACCGGGTCGGCACTCGCGCGGACCACCCGGCTGACGAGCCGGGGTAGTCGTTGATCAGTGCTCCGCTAGTGGACCCCCGGCGGGGGGCCTCGTGACGAAAGGGAGACCATGGGAAACCTGGTAGTGGTGGTCGGCGGGCAAGCCGGCTCAGAAGGCAAGGGAGCGGTCGCCGGATACCTGTCGCGGCCGGATAGGCTGGGTGACGGGCTGGCCATCCGGGTCGGTGGGCCCAACGCCGGACACAGCGCGGTCGACCCGCAGGGCCGCAAGTGGGCGCTGCGGCAGCTGCCGGTCGCGGCGGTCACCAGCGACGTGGCCAACCTGGCGATCGCCGCCGGATCGGAGGTCAACCTGGAGGTGTTGCGCGAGGAGATCGAGCAGACCGAAGCGGCCGGGCACCGGGTGAAACACCGGCTGTTCATCGACCCGGCGGCGACCATCCTGGACCAGCACCACATCGACCAGGAGACCAAGGCCGCGCTGACCGACCGGATCGGCTCGACCGGCAAGGGCATCGGGGCGGCACGGGCCGACCGGATCATGCGTCGGGCGATCACCGTCCGGGACGTGCAGCAGACGATCACCGAGGTGTGCTCGATCGGGCGGGTCGACAAGCTCGCCCGGGACGTGCTGCGCAACGGCGACGTGCTGGTCGAAGGCACCCAGGGCTACCAGCTCGGGTTGCACACCGACAACTACCCCCAGACCACCTCGGGGGATTGCCGGGCGATCGACATGCTGGCCCAGGCGGGGGTGATGTCGTGGCACCGGCACATCCGCTACCTGGACATCTGGCTGGTGTTCCGGGCCTACCCGATCCGGGTCGCCGGCAATTCCGGTCCGCTGCCGGGCGAGACCAACTGGCAGGAGCTGCGGCTGCCCGAGGAGCTGACCACCGTCACCAAGAAGGTCCGGCGGGTCGGGCGCTGGGACAACGGTTGGGCCCGGGAGGCGCTGCTGGCCAACGGGTACCCGAACGACAACATCCACTGCGCGCTGACCATGCTCGACCAGATCGACCCGACCTGCACCGGTCTGACCGACTCGACCGCCCTGGAGAAGTGCGTCGAGGCGATGAAGTTCGTCGAGGACGTGGAGAACGAGCTGGGGATCGAGTTCGAAATGCTCGGCACCTCGGACCGGACGATCGTCGACTACCTGCCCTAGCACAGCGCTTGACACCCGATGTGCTGGCCTGATCTCCTAGCGGGGTGAAGCTATACCCCGACTGGATGTACCGCCGACCCGGCGAAACTGAACGGGAGTGGGTTGCCCGGGTGGGGGCGACGGTGCCCCCACCCGGGCAGGCAAACCAGGCGTTTTTCGACGCCATCTTACGAGCGAGGCCGATGAAAGATCGGCCAGGAGGAACCATGGACACCAAGAACGACGAGGCGAAACGCCTCCGCGACGAGGCGGGACGGCTGATGGTCGAGGCCAAAAACCGGGCCGCCGAGCTACATCAGCAGGCGCTGAAGCTGGAGCAGCCGCCGGACGCAACCACCGCGCTGGCCGCCAAACTGGAGGCGGTCCCGCACGGGGTGGCGGTGCTGTTCAACAAGACCTGGGGTCGGGGCCGGGGAGCAAAGGTCTACAGCTACGCGGCGGTCAAAGACAACGAGGGCATGTGGAACACCACCGGCCCGGCCAGCCCGAAGAAGTACACCAGTCAGATGTTCGCCGGCTGGCTGACCGGGCGGCAGTTGCGCGGCGGTAACCCGGTCGAAGACATCGTGATCGCGATGCGGGGCGAGACCATCTGGACCATCTCGATGGCGGCACGGGCCAACGGCCGGGCCGCCCGGACCGCCGAGGAGCAGATCAACGGGATCCTCCAGGGTGGTCCGGTCAGCTACGACTACGACTACGACTACATGGAGACGTGACAGCGGTGCACCCCCGGATGCCGTACAACACCCCGACGCGGGGCTACCTGCCGACGGCGGCGGCGGTCACCGAGCGGCACCCGGTGGTGCCGGTCCGGCCCCGACCCCGCAAACTGCGCTGGCGGTCCCGGCCCTGGCGGCGGGCCCTGTGGGCTGAACTGCGGGAGATCGGCTGGATGTTGTTCGCCTGGGCCTGCGCCGGGGTGATCATCACCACCGCCATCCTGGTGGTGCTGGCCCTGAGGCACAAGCTGCACATCGGTTAGAATAAGCCGACAGGTCGGGCGTTACTCTGCCGGGAGCGCCCGACCTGTCCTATCTGGGAGGACCAGATGCCCAACCATGAAGGCCTGGACGACGAGGCCGAATACGACCACCCGACCGAACAACTGCGGGAACGGCTGCGGGAACGGCGACGCAGGATCCCCGTCGCCGATATCGAAGACCTGCGCGACCCCAACGACGACTGGACCCACCGGGTCAAACACGCCGACGAGCAGACCGCCCCGGTCCAGCCGCTGCGGACCGTCCGGCTGGGCGGTCCACTCGGGGCCGACCAGTTCCTACAGCAGATGCGGCAATGGTCCGAGTCGCTATATCGGGCCCTCGGGATCCCCGTCGGGCTGCTCGGGCCGGGACAGGAACCGGACGACGAACCGGACTTCGAGACCTGGTGGATCAACCTGGTCGCCGACCACGCCCCAACCATCCAGGCGAAAGCCGAAGAATACGGGACCAACAGCCTGGTCGAAGTCGGACGGCTGTACGCACGGGCACGCGGACGGGACCAGATCGAACCCGCCGAGGCGATCGAACTCGGCTGTGCGGTCTACGCCTACGGCAAGATCCAACGGGTGATCGACGCCTGTCTGAAAGACCGGCTGCCATCCGAAGACACCTGGCGCGACGCGATGGTCTACGCGGCGATGGCGCTGTACACCCGCGAACACGGGAGATGGCCATGAGACGACTAAGCACCGACAGCAGGAACGCCCTGGTCTTCCTGACCTTAGCGGTCCTGCTCGGGGCCCTCGCGATGGCCCTGTACCTGAGTCGGCCCGGACAGTCCGACCCGGCTCCGACCCGCCCGACCGTCACCCCCGCCCCCCACCCGACTGCGATGCCGCAGGCCAGCCTGTGGAACCAGATCGAGAAAACCACCCACCCGAGAGGGCGACGATGAACAACATCAACAAGTCCCTTTTCATGACGCGTCTGTTTGCTAGGCGCTTCGACACGGACGGAGGGGGGCGGAATCCAGGCGCTCGGAGGAATCTCCGACTCCAGATGCAACACGCCTGGCAAGATATGGCCACTCGGCAGCAGGTCGAGGATCTCCTCTTCCAGGTACTGCTGGCAGACCGAGCAGACGCAGCAGCTTTGCTGGTCGATGAGGACATGCTCGCTATCGGGCTGATCGCCAACGCGCACGTGCGGCTGTACCCCGATTGTGACCAGGGTATCAAGATGGTCGCCCGAGCACTGGAAGTGGCCTGGACCAGGGAGATGCAATCAAGGGAGAGGCGAGAGAAGCTGACCGGCGACAGCGGAGAACCGGGCCTGTTCCCGGTGGCGGAAGCGCTCTGAACCATGGCCCGTAGCCGTTACATCTACCTGGCCCTGATCGACACCCAACCGGTGATGGCGTTCACCGTCAAACACGAACTGGTCAGCTGGCTGCGCCGCTGGCTGGACACCCCCGCCGGGCAGCTCCTGCAACACGGGCTGCGCCTTTGGCGGCTGGACGACGGCGAATCCACCCCCCACCATCCGCTGACTGTCGACGATCTGCTCGGACCGCAGGAGGACCCGTGAGCACCACCGAGATCATCGGCTCGATCCTGGCCTACCTGCTGGTCGGGCTCGGGGTGATCGCCAGCGCCAGCATGGCCTTCACCATACTGGTCGCCGCCTGGGCCCGCTGGGCGCGGCGCCAGCAGCGGCAACTGGTCCGGGAAACCACCCGGTACCTGCGCGAGACCGCCGAGCAACCCCAGCCGCAACCGCTGCGGCTCACCCCACCCGACGACGACGACACCTGGCTGGCCCAGCTATGAGAACCACCTGGCGGCAGATGGCCCAGCAACTCGCCAGCCGGCTGGAACACCACGCATACTGTAGCAACCACCCGCTGCGCAACCAGCAGCACGACAGCTGCCCACACTGCCACGACCGGGCGGTCTGGCAGGCCTGGCGGGACATGGAACGGCGAGCCGGCAAACCACTGACCAGAAAACCAGGAGGGAACCTGTGAACATCGAAGTAACCGTGACCGTGAAAGTCACCCACCCCCGGGGGACCATCACCACCCACGGGATCACCGAACAATGGGGGTTCGGTGACAACCCGCGATTCGCCCTCGCCGCCATCCGCGAAGCGATCGGCTCGACCGCCGACGAGCTGGAACGGGCCGTCCCGTCGATGACCGGTAACAACGACCCGCTGTCCGAAATCAGCGGACACCCCCGCCGACGCGGCTCGCTCGGGATGACCGGCGGACAACTGCCCAACCTCGACACCTGAGAAGGTCAAAAATGAACCAGACCGACATCCACTACTACCGCAGGGTCATCCGGGCACAACAGAGCGGCCGGCTGGACGACGACCAAGGCGGACGCCAACCCGAGACCCGCAACCTGTACCGGACCGAGATCCACCAGGCGTTCGAGGCGATGGCCACCCTGACCGCCAACGTCCAAAGCAGCGGACAGTGGCCGCTGACCGAAGAGGACGCGATGGTCCTGCAAGCTATCGCGACCATGGCCAACCAGGTCGCCGCCCCGCTGACCCGGATCCGCTGGGCACAATCCGGAGACAACGCGGCACGGCTGCAGTCCCGCCCCGCCGCCCCCCCGCACTAGCCACCGTGATGTGAACAACAGTACGATCGAAGACCACCACACCGACCGGAAGGACCCCCGTGGGTAACCCCAACCCCCTCGCGTACGCGGCCGAACCCATCGACCAGGCCGAGAACCACCTCGGGCTGAACCTCGAAACCTGGCGGCACCAGTGGCGACACGCCATCGCCGAGACCTCCCAGGTCTGCACCATCTACCGGCCCTCGACCGCGTTCCGCGCAACCGATCCGGACACCCGGATCGAACGGATCAACCGGTACGCGCTGCGGCGGGCCGACCTGATCCTGGCCTGCCTGCCCGCCGGTGTCCCCACCATCGGGGTACCCGCCGAGATCGAATATGGTACCCGGATGCTCGGGATCCCTGCCGTGGTGTTGACCGAGATCCGCTCCCAGGTCCTGGCCGGCAACTCGATGGTCTACACCGTCCAAGACCCCAGCGAGGTCAAGAAGACCGTCATCGAGGCCCTCGACACCCACGCCCGGCCCCACCAGGTCGATATCGGGCATCTGGTGTCGGTGGTGGTCGACCCCGAACAGCGCCTGCCCGACAAGGCGTACCCCGACGATGCCGGGTTCGACCTGACCGTCGTCGGGGATCATACGATCGGACCGGGCGAGTTCAAGGACCTGCCCAGCCAGGTCCGGGGGGTTCACCTGCCCGAACAGACCTGGCTGATGATCACCGGGCGAAGCTCCACCCTGCGCCGGCTCGGGCTGCACGTCCCAGTCGCGGTGATCGACTGCGGCTGGCGGGGTCCGCTACTGACCGGGATCTGGAACCTCGGGACCGAACCGGTCCGGATCGGCGACGGCGACCGGCTCGCCCAGGCGATCCTGCTGCCGGCGATGCCCCACCGGATCGTCTCGGTCACCGACGTACCCGACCACCCCCGGGGGCTGCGCGGGTTCGGAAGTACCGGGACCGGCATGGTCGGCAGCACCGGAACGGGCACGATCGGAAGTACCGGATGAGTAACCAACTACAAGCCGAGATCCGGATCGTCCATGAGGGCCACCCCGAAGCACGGTTCCAGATCCGGGTGACCAGAGACGACACCAGCCAACTCACCTACACGCTGCCCCCGACAACGCGGTTGTACCTGCCCGACGGGGACAGCTTCGACGCTGACGAGGTAGAAGTCTGGCTGTCCAAGGTCAGATAAGCGTCGGGGTCCCGGCGGGCCACCACAGCCGCCGGGACCCCGAGCTTCGGTCAGCAGCACGGAAAGCGCAAGACCAGTCGAACCCCGATACCAGTGTAGCAGCACACACATCGCACCACCAGCCGGCACCCCGGCCAGATAGAGTAAACAACCCCCCACGGGAAGGCGAGCATCACACAAACACCCGCGCGAGCGGGCCCAGCACGCACAAAGGAATAGCCAGGATGACAGATCAGACCCCCGATCTCGGACATGAAGCTGCCGGCTATGCCCTACTGGGCTGGCCGGTTTTCCCATTGGCACCCGGCGGGAAAGTCCCGCTGTACCACAGCCCCCACCCCCGAGGTAGCCAGCAACGCCGCACCTGTCGGGGCGGATGCGGCCGATACGGGCACGGAGTGCTGGACGCCACCACCGACCCGGCGGTGATCACCCTGTGGTGGACCCGGCAACCGCAAGCCAACATCGGGATCGCCACCGGGTACCCCGGACCGGACGTTGTCGACGTTGACGTGAAAGCAGGAGCCCCCGGGCTGGCCACCTGGCGCAGGCTCGGCGATGCCGGGCTGATCCCCCAATCGACCATGCGGGTCCGGACCGCATCCGGCGGGTGGCACATCTACTACGAAGGGACCAGCCAGGGCAACTCGACCCGTAAGAAAGACGGGATCGACTTCCGGGGCGCCGGAGGATACGTAGTCGCCCCACCCAGTGTCGTCGGCGGGCACCGGTACCAGATCGAGAAAGCCGCCCTACACGACAACCAGGTCGACTGGGCGGCGATCCGGACCTACCTGGACCCGCCCCGGCTGCAACCGGCGCTCAGCCAGGTCGAACGGACCCTACGGTACGGGCCGCCGACCTTCGACGGGCTGATCGGGTTCGTCACCGACCAGACCCAGGGCAACCGCAACTCCGCCCTGCACTGGGCCGCCTGCCGGATGGTCGAGCAAGGAGCGACCCGCAGCGACCTGGAACGGCTGATCGACGCCGGAGCCCAGACCGTCGGCGGCGGCGAACACGAAGCCCGACGGACCGTCAACAGCGCCGTCCGCACCCAGATCCTACAAGCCCCGGGGGACCGGTGACCGCATTCTGGGATCCGGACGAGCCGGTCCCCCCACCACCCGGGACCCTCCCGGACCGACCCGACCGGGACGTCACCGACTGGCCCGACGACCAGCCGGGCGACCCCGCACAGGCCGAGGCGGCACAACAACAGGCCCGGCAGGCCCGGCTGCGGCAACTGGCCGAACAGCACCGGCTGACCCTGGAAGCCCGCGAGCTGGCCCAACAGCAGATCGAGCAGGACAAGGCGGAACAGCTACATCAAGGTCCGCCGCCGCCGCCCTACCTGGACTGGGACACACTGCTGTCCACCGACTTCGGGGCCACCCCATGGATCACCGAGCCGCTGCTGGGGCCAGGCGAACAGATCAGCCTGATCGGGTCCGGCGGGGTCGGTAAAAGCCTGCTGGCCTGGGAATGGGCCTGCCGGCTCGCCAACGGGATGGCGTTCCTGAACAGCGGACCGACCGCCCCGATCCGGGTCGGCTATGTCGACCTGGAGAACCCCCAGGCGGAGATCCAGAAACGCTGCCGGACCACCGGGTTCGACAAACCTGCGATGTTGGAGAACCTGCGGTACGCGTCCTACCCGAGATTCGGGCCGTTGGACACCCCGATCGGTGCGAGCAGCCTCCTGGCCTGGGTCCAAGAAACCCAGCCGGAGGTGTTGTTTCTCGACACGATCTCCCGGATGATCGCCGGAGGGGAAAACGACGCCGACACCTGGCTGCAGCTATACCGGCTCACCCTCCTACCGCTGCGGTCACTCGGAGTAGCGGTCGTGCGGTTGGACCACTACGGCAAAGACACCGCCCGGGGCAGCCGAGGATCCTCCGCGAAAAGCCAAGATGTAGACCAGGAATGGGCCATGACCCAAGCGCCGGGACACGACCGGAGCCTGTTCGTCCTGCGCCGGACCAAAACCCGGACCGGACTCGGGCAGAGCAGCCTGACCATCCGGCGGCACGGACGACCAGACGAACTCGGTACCACCGCCCACACGATCGCCGAACCGCCCAGCCAGGTCGAGACCCAGCAATGGCTGCAGCAGGTCGAACTGGCCCGACTGCTGGACCTCGGTGGTCTACCAGCAAATGCCGGACGCAACCGGGCCCAGCAGTACCTGCAGAGCATCGGCAGGTCGGTCCGGAACGAGACCCTGGCCGAGGTGGTCCGGATGCGACAGGCAGGCGAGCACCTGGAGACGGAAGGGGTGGACGACCAATGGGAGCAGTCCGGGATTATCGAAGTCGACCCGAGGACGAATCGGTAGGGCAGGTCCGCCGGCAGATCTGCCCCACCTGCGACGGCCTCGGCTGGGTCCCCGGAGGGTCCGGGAGAGGCCAGAGCGGGCAGCGCCCCGGGCGGTTCTCCTCGGCACAACAGCTGGCACGGTGGCTGGATCTGGTGGGGATCCCGCTCAACTGGGGGCGCCCGCTGGTCATCCGAGCCCTGCGGGAGGCGGGCATGGGCTGCCGCACCCAGACCATCCAGGACGCCATCAATCTGCGCCGGTGGAGGGCCACTACGGGGCCCGAAGAGCCCGACGAGGGGCCCGGAGACGGACCGGGCGCTAGCATACTTACTGAGTAAAACTTCCTAGGATACCTGTCCCCGTGTCGTCCCGACAGCAGAGAGTAATTGCGCAAGTGAGTACTCGACTACAACTGTCCCATTATCTGTCCCAGACCTGTCCCGATTCTGTCCCGAATCTGTCCCGAGCTGTCCCGAAGCCGGTCGGGACAGGTGCCACAGTGCCCCCGCAACTACACCTGTCCCGGGCCCCCACTATAGTAGATAGTGGGGCCGGGACAGATGGAGTGGGCACTCCGTCCCGATAGATGAGGATCAATGAAACCTGGTGTCAAACGGCGTGGCACGGGCCGTGCTACTCCACAGATCCCTCCGCCTGCCCCAGCAGTTGCCGCACCAGTTGGCACGTGGCTTGCTGCCACGGAGCAGCTCGGTCGGGTGGTGAGCACCGAGGAACCATATCCCTGCCGGTGCCAATTCCCGGGGCGCACTCGGTGTGGCGGCTGGCGTAGCTGCCCCTGTCATGCCCATCCCAGACCGCCCGGTCTACTGCCCGACACGTGCTGTGCCAAATGGACCTACGAGCTGTGGCTGAAGGGCCTGGTGGCCCGGGGCGGGCAGGCCGCCGTTGCCATGCTCGGCCTGGGGGCCACCCCGGGAGCCCCAGAGATGGCCTCCGTGACGTTTCCGTCGGTTCCGGGGGTCCTAAGTGACCCACCCGGGGCTTCGAGTGGCTCCGTCGCGTCACCAGATACCACAGCGCCCCATGCTCGGGCTGGGGATACCCCAGCCTCGGGGCGGCTCGGGCCCTACGAGCGCCGCTGGACGCCCGCCGAGCTGACTTGTCAATGCCCGACGCCGTTCGACGGCACCCGCCAGGGCGGGCAGCACTGCCCGGACTGCCACGTCAACTGCGTGTCAAGTTCCGTGTTCAGCATGCTGCACCCGAAGCTCGGGCAACACCTGGACCCGGGCCAGATCCGGGATGTCGAGCGGGGTACCCCGCTGCTGGCCCTCCGCCGGGTCGGCACACACCTGGTGTGGGGGTGGGCACCCGCTGTGCTGCGGTCGGCACCACGCCTGGTGGCCGGCTATGGAATTACAAAGTAGTAGTTACTCCGTGTAGTTGTGTGGGCCAGACCACTCCTGCTTGGCACGTGACACACACTGTGCTACGGTGGGTGATCGAGATAGACAACCCCCAATCGAAGGAGTCCCGGATGGGATTGATCCTGCTCACTATCTTCCTGATCGCGTTGATCGCGATCGGCCTCGGAACGGGCCTGGCCGGATTCGCCCGAGGCAACGGCGGCATGCTCGGCACCGGGGCGGCACTGATCGTGGTTCCCGGGATCGCCTTGCTCGCTATGAGCATGACCGTGGTCGATGCCCGGTCGATGGCCATCCAGACCTCCGGCGGACGCTACGCGGGCACCCTCGACTCTGGGTTCCACTGGATCAGCCCGTGGTCCAACACCGAGGAATGGACCACCCGCAACCAGACCCTGCGGTTCGCCGGTGACGGCAGAGACGACCGGGACAACTGGGTCAACGAGCCGACCGTCACCGTCCGGCTCGGCAACCAGTCCCAGGCATACGTCGACGCCACCATCACCTGGGTGGTCGGCGGCGACGCCAAGAGCGACCAGGCCAAGATCGAGGGCCTGTGGAAGCAGTACCGTGGGTTCGACGACATGCGGCACGACTACGTGTCGCCGACCACCCTCGGTGCGGTCAACGCGGCGTTCGACGGCTACGACCCCTTCTCGAACCTGAAGTCCGCCGACGGCAAGGACGCCGACAACCCGTACGTGTCGCTGGAGGAATGGAGCAAGCGGATCACCGCGAAGCTCACCCCGCTGCTGGCCGCCCGGGGAATCGAACTGGTCAACGTGCAGGCAACCAACGTGCACTACGACGACAAGACCGAGGGGATCCTGCGCCAGTACGCCGAGGCGGTCGCCCGGACCCGGATTGCCGGGCAGAACGTCGAGACCGCCAAGAAGGACGCGGAAGCGTCCAACGTCCGAGCTGTCCAGTCGGGTAAGGACTGCCTGACGCTGATCCGCGACCTGGCCGCGTCCGACCAGCTCAAGAACCTGCCCGCCGGCACCAACATCTGCGGCGGGGCCGGAACCCCGGTGATCGTCGGGGCGAAGTGATGAGCAGCACGGTCTCCTATGTCGTCGGGGCGCTGGTCTTCTTGCTGGTGATATTCATCTTCACCGGGCTGCCGATGATCTTCGAATACCTGGAGAAGCGTCGGCAGCAGCAGATGGCCCATCAGCTGCAGATCGAGCAGATCAGGTCGGACGCAGCGGTGCGGTCCCTCGCCGAGGACGCCAAGCAGCGCCAGGAGTGGCAGGCCCGGCAGGACGCGATCCGTCAGCAGAGGCGGGACGCGGGCCCGATCCCCGGGTCGGAGTGGGGCGAGAACCAGGCCCCACCGGTGATCCCCGAGTCGAGCACCTGATGGCACTCCTGATCGGGATCGCCGTCTGGCTGGGGGTCGACCTGGCGTTCGGGGCGATCATGTACATCGTCGGGCGGATCATGGCCCCCGAGTTGGGGCTGCACCCGCCGCACTACTGGGCCTGTTTCTGGGTGTCGTTCTGGGTGACCAGCTTCATCGCCTTGCTCTATGGGGTGCACGAGCTGCTCAACTAGACACCCGACACACTCAGTGCTAGGGTAGGATGCGGGTCCGGGGGGAGTGGCCCCGGACCCGCCACCACATAGAGGGGAAACGATGGGCGACACCGAACAGCCCGAGTTCCGAGATCCATACGTCGAAGACCAGAGACATGCCCGGGAGCAGGAGACCGAACGACTGCGGATCCAGGCCCGGGACCGTAACGACCGCCGTGAGTGGTGGCAGGGAGTCCTGGCCGGGGTTGCTATCTTGCTGGTCGTGTTCGGGGTCATGGCTGGGATCGTCTACGGGGTCCTGCGCGGCCAGGCCAACAACCTGAAGATCGAGCAGGAACACACCAAGGTCGTGCACGAGTGCCTCGACCGGGGGTATTCCTGGTTGAACGGCAATTGCATCGTCACCGGGGGGAGCCGATGAGCCGGCTCAGTACCCTGCTGCAGATCTGGCAAGACAACTCCGGGGGCCTAGCTCCCACCGTCGACGCCTATCGGGAGAAGTTCCAGGGCGACCAATCCCAGACCGTACGGGTCGGGGTGACCTGGCTGCGACTGCGGGCCACGGTCAGCCTGAACCTGCCGCACGGCCGGAAGTGGGACCCGCGATGATCCCTCTCACCGACACCCGCCGTTATGCCAGCCCCGAGATGGTCTCGGTCCTGAGCCACGACTCGATGCTGGCCTGCCAGCGCACCATCTGGATGGAGGTGATGAAAGCCCAGGCGACCCACTCGCCCGAGCTGATCAGCGCCGAAGATGTCGAGGCCCACGAGACGATCCACGAGCGGCTGCTGGCCGGGTTGAAAGCCCGGATGCAGGGCCAGAGCAACCGCGAAGAATGGCTGGATGCCACCTTCTACGGGGATTACCTGCGCAAGATCGAAGACACCGAGCAGCGCACCCGGCATGACCTGAAAGCCCACCTGGAGGTGTTCGACGCGCTCGCCGGCAGTCGGGGCAAGCTGCACCTCGGGTTGACCTCCAGCGATGTCACGGAGAACGCCGTCCACGGGATCATGTTCACCGCGTTCGACCTGTTCAGGTCCAGGGAGCGGGCGATCCTATCCAGCCTGGACACCTGGATCGACCGGACTTTCGAGATCGTGGTCCCCGGGCGGACCCACAACGTGCCGGCCCAGCCGATCCTGCTGGCCAGCCGGTTCGCCCGCTGCGTATCTCAGATGCTACGCGGCAACACGATCAACTTCCGGACCCGGGGGTTCATGGGGGCGGTCGGTAACGCAGCCGACCTGACGGAGATCTTCGGGGTCGACACGATCCGGGCCCAATTTGAAGCTGGCGACCAGATCGACACCTGGGTGACCGGCCAGACCAGCCCCCGCTACCAGGACCTCGAACTGATCCAGTACCTGGACTCTTCGACCGCCCCGATCGCGGACCTGTGCGTCACCCTGCGGCTGATGGCCGGCAACGATCTGTGCTGGGAGGGGCAGACCCCGGGGCAGGTCGGGTCCTCGGCGATGCCGCACAAGCGCAACATGCGGTACGCGGAGCGGATCCATGGGCTGCGGGCGGTCCTGAAAGGCTACCGGGCGATGATCGACAACCTCGGACCGACCTGGAACGAGGGCGACGTGTCGGACTCGGTCACCCGCCGGGTGGCCCTGCCCGGGGCGATGCTCGCCGCCGACGCGATCATGCGCAACTTCCAGTACCTGCTGTCAGTCCTGCAGATCGACGAGCAGGCCCACAAAGTCGAACGAGTCGCCTATCAGATGCCGATGGCGACCGGGCGGATCCTGGCCCAGCTGGTGAAGCTCGGGATCCCCCGGGAGCGCGGCCACGAGGTGCTGCGGGAGGCGGTCGAGAAACACGGGGCGGACCGGTTCGGGTTGGCTGCGTCGGTGAGTCAGCAGTTCCCGGCGCTCAGCCAGGATGAGATCCTGCAGATCATCCGGGAGGACCGGCAGGTCGGGTTGGCTCGGGATCAGATCGAGCGGGTCCGGTACGAGCTGGCTATGGCCGGGGCGGTCGGTATCCCGTGGGATGTGGGGCAGCTGCTATGAGGGTGTTCTACGACTTCGAGTTCTGGGAGGACGGGTCAAACCTCCAGCCGATCTCGGTTGGGCTGGTCGACGAGGTGGGCCACACCTTCCATGGGGTGCTCGAAGAGATTGAGATCGGTGTGGCCGAGGACGGGCTCTATGAGCGGATCGCCCACCAGCACTGGCTGATGACCAACGTGGTCCCGTTGCTGCCGTTGCGCAAAGACAGCCGGGGCAGGCCGATGGTTGACGTGGTAGACCACAGTTTCTATCTAGACGGG
>Ga0134124_10001485_pt1 | contig 18907 bp, 18 predicted proteins | sample KB304_FD_96880 | JGI IMG/M metagenome (GOLD analysis project Ga0134124, IMG submission 96880) | Terrestrial soil microbial communities without Nitrogen fertilizer from Kellogg Biological Station, Michigan, USA - KB3-0-4 | ecosystem: Environmental > Terrestrial > Soil > Unclassified ...
AAGGTCCGTTATCAGGACCAGGAGCTATACGTAACTCAGGTTCAGGGAACGACAACCGACTACGAACGCATGTCTTCGGTGCACATCGGCGAAGGAAGGTTCTTTACCGAAGTCGAGAACCAGCATCGCGCAGACGTGTGCGTGATCGGCAATGACATCGCCGACAAGTTTTTTCCTCACCTGCAAGCGCTTGGCAAGGAGATCATCGTAAACGACAAGCCCTTCACCGTAATCGGAGTCGTGGAGAAGCAGGAGAATTTTTTCACGGGCGAGAATGACGGCGGCAATCAGAATCGCGCCGTCTACGTTCCTTATGAATCGATGAAAAAGATGTTTCCGGCCGAGAAGGACCATTTCGTTATGGCGCAGGCCGCGGAAGGCAAGCTGAGCCAGGCAGAGGACGAAATACGCTCGCTGCTGCGTCGAAGGCGCGGAGTGGCTTATGACGCGAAAGACAACTTCGGTCTTTCGACTCCGGATGCGATCGCGGATCAGTTTCATGCCATCACCGGCGGCATCGCAATTCTTATGTTTGCGATTTCCAGCGTCGGCCTGTTGATCGGAGGCATAGGTGTGATGAACATCATGCTTGTGTCAGTAACCGAGCGCACAAAAGAGATCGGCGTTCGCAAAGCAATCGGCGCGCGTCGCCGCGACATACTGCGACAGTTCCTGATCGAAGCGATCTCGCTCACAGGTTCGGGCGGCTTGCTGGGAATAGGAATTGGCTGGGGCTTGAGTTTGTTAGTAAATCTGATCTTACCGGTTTACGTACCGGCGTGGGCCCCGATTGCTGGAATAAGCGTTTCGGTTGGAATCGGATTGGGGTTTGGAATGTGGCCGGCAATGAAGGCGTCTAGGTTGGACCCAATCGACGCGCTCAGGTATGAGTGAACTGTATAAAGTACGCCTCAGTCGATGGGCTCGCCTGCGTCGCTTGCAGCCAATGATTCGGCACTTTGTCTCTTGAGTTCAACTCGAGGAAAGTGCTCGGCCAAAAATCTGTTGAACCTCGGAATGTTGGGCTCTCCCCAGTTCCCGGAAACATAGTATTGCTCACCGCGGTAATTTAGCGGTTCCTCATGACCCAAGCGATAACGATTCGGCTTTCTCTCTGTATCTAGGATCTCTACATCCTTCTTGAGTAACAGAAAACCAGATGATTTGTCGTTTCTTAGCGTGGTAAATTCGCCCTCGGACAATCCCGCTTGCAGAAGGATTCTGACAACCTCTCGTCCCACAGACGTTTTCTTCGGGCAACGAACTACCTCCTTTCCATCAAACATTACTGCGTACGGACTGAAGTCCTTGGTGCTCAGGGTGACCACTCTATCGGCGATCTTTCGCGCGTCTTCATCTTGATTGGGATCGCTGCTGAATGCATAGAACGCCGCCACCAGAAGGGAACGATGCTTTTCCCAGAACGCGGCAAGCAGTCTCCGTTCGTGCTCCGATATTGCCATAATGAAGTCCCCCTTTTTTTCGTTATCGCGTGTGGCATCACGTTCAACGGATGGAACCGAAAGAGCCCTGATGTAGTCGGACATGAAGGCACGAGAGCGGTCAGACTCCGTGAGAGAGATCGCTGGCTCAATCAAGTAATCAACGAGATACTGGTAGTTGATCTGCAGGAAGTCTTTGCACCTGCACTCTGCTTCCTCGAGTTCAACAAGCTTCACTGTTGGTAATGGAGTCAGATAAACCAGCAGGTACAGATCGCCGGCAAGAGAATTTGCTTTCAGCCACTCATAATACTTCACGGTTTGGGAATCGTGTTCTCTCGAGTCGACTTTGTTTTCAATCAGAACATTGAAGTTCCTAGAACTTCCGCCTGAATCCCTAATGATGCCGGTCAGATAGATGTCAATTCGCCCATACTTGCCTATGGGCTTTTCTGTTTCGACTTTAACTTCCGAAACGGACGCTGCCCCAACGGTCAACTCCTCAAAGACGGATATAGGCATTCCTGGGCGTTCATGTTGTTTGCTCTCGGAAAGGGCTAACATACAAACATCCAGAAACTTCTGAAGCGCTAGAGAACCTAGGCCGTGAAACTCTTGCGGGTTCAAGAGCCAGGCAATGAAGTTGCTGTGACGGGTTTCCGATCGGTGTACATTCAATACCTCGAAAAGAGACTTCTGCCGGTAGAAGGCGGAGAGCTGTCGATACTCTGGGCTATTGGAGAACTCGATAATAGCCTTCCTGATGTCCTTGCCATCACCTATCCTACCTACCGAACCGCCGATGGTGATGCCATCTCTTCTTGCATTAGGGTCAGGCGTTTTGATGACCTCAACTTTCGTCGTACTAAACTAAGGTTATAGAAGTTGATCGTGGTCGACCAGTCCGGCGCGCAAGCGATCAACAATTCAGCGAGAAATCAATTGAGGGTCAGGCATGCAATTGCAATTCGTCATTCTTATGGAACAGAGAATCACGTCACATGGCTAGGCGCTTCCATTTATGGATAGATACGGCCAGAGAATACTGTGTCTTAGGCCATCTCTTTCCCTTTCATCGAGAGAAAACTGAAAGCCAGCCTGTTCCAAAGCTGCATGCGCGTAGGCTGCCATCTTGTATTCTCCGTCCGATTGGTGATATGCCCATTCCAAGTTTCCATAAATAACTTCGCCTAACACTGCCCTGACTTCCAGGTCCGACAGTTTCTCTACATTTGGGAGATTGTCGATCAACGCAAAACTCTTTTGCGCATACGAAGCATCTTGAGCTTTGCATTTATCTTTGTTGTTTTGGTACCAAGGCCTAATCTTATTGTAGGCTTCCCGTAGCGTGATTTTGTCTGGTGTTGGATCAGTCTCAGATAGTGCCATCTCAATAACCTCCATTTCTTGCTTACAGCCGGGTGCAACTCTTGGGGTACGGGCTTATCCACAACGTCCCGCAGACTCATATGAGGAGAACGCTTCACCTCGTTGTGGGTCTTAAACCCTTATTGAGCCGAACGCTGGCAAGAAGGTATCGCTTTCGATTGGGATTGTAAAGCTAATTCCTATTCGGCAACCTTGCACCTGGTCGAGGGCCAGGTGGGCCTGCAATTTGCAAAGATCTCAAGAGCAATATATGAGATCGCGGCTCCCACTCGGGTCGAGCGCCCTGTCCCACGCGGATGTTTCCTACGCTAGCATTGGTCGCCTTCCCTTAGGCTCTGGAATGCGATCTCCAAACTCTTTCGCGGTATCGATCCACAATTCAATCGCCTGATTCACATTCTCTAAAGCCTCTTCCTGCGTCTTGCCGTGAGCCATACACCTGGGAAGTTCAGGAACTTCAGCAACGACTAGCGTATCCTCGTGACTCCAGTGAACAATGATTTCGTATTTCTGCACTTTAGGCACCGCTCCGCAGCGAGATTTCGCGCTTGGCCTGATTAAAAGCAACCTCCTCCAATTCCACGCGCTCCCTGATGACTCTCGTCACCCAGTCTTTGACATTTTTCTCTCTGTGAACCCTTGCGAGGAATGCTGCGCGTGCGGCTAACTCGGCAGGTAATGCTATTGAGCCGGTGTTTACTCTGCGAACCTGAATCGGTTTACCCCAAGCTGAATCGTCATCAGCCTGCGATTCTACGATCTCGTCTATTTCTTCTTCCGTGAGTTGCTTCTTAAGTGGCTTCTTTCGCGATTTCATAACGGCCATCCTGTAATCAATCGGACAACATTGTCGTCCTTGAGTTGGAAGATAATCTTGAGACGACGACCGCCAAAGGTCGTACCGATGAGTTGATACCGATCCTTAAACTTCGTCTTCTTGTTCTTGCGCACCTGAAAGTCGCTAAAGAAACATTCGACAGCTTCATCAAAGGTAACTTGATGCTGAGCGAGCTTGTCGTTCTCAAAATCATATTCGAAGTCTGACGGCGTAAAGCTGTTCCACTTGACCACTTTAGTTTACATCCTGAGCAAACTCTCAGAAAGGCTGCTAACGCGCTCCTCATTCAAGCCGGAGAACTAATGGTCCGCCAGATGTAAGAGCTCGGCTCCGCTTGTTGATGCCTGCTTTGAATCTTCCTTCAACTCCATCACCACTTTCTTGATCTTACCGGTGAACTCGAACGGAGACTGATAGCTTTCGGTCACCGGCGTCGAAGGATCGCGACCGACGGTCAGACCTTCGCTTAATCCGAAGGTTATTGGAACGAGGCGAGCAATCTTTCCCTCGCCGACACGCTTGTCGTTGATGAACAACGCAGCAGTGCCACTGCCCGGACCGTTGGCTGTGAACTCGAGTCGAAGTTGCGCGGACCCTGTCGGTAGCTGTTCGGTTGAAGTCACTGTGAAGCGCTCGAGCCCAACCCAATTGTATGCGTAGCTCAATCTGTTCTTCTGAACAAAGAAGCTGAACCCGCCAAAGCGTCCACCCAACGACATCAGCACACCCTCCGCCCCACCCGCAGGAATTTCCACATCGGCGGTGATGTTGTATGAACGATTACGGAAGTTCAGCATGTTAGCCCTGGGCACCGCCGGCATGCCCGGATAGTAGGTGACGATGGCGCCTGGACGGTTGAACGCCGGTTGCTCGAGCGAGCGTATAACTCCTCGATCGTCGAGCGGCAACACGTTGTATTTGCCGGCTTCGCTCCACCAACGTTCGAGCATCTCCCGAAGCTTGCCTTGATTCTGCGCCGCAACGTTATTGCTCTCCGAGAAGTCCTCGCTTACGTTGTAGAGCTCCCACGGGTCCTTATCAAAGTCCTCGCCGCGCACGTGCATCGTGACTGCTACCCACCCCTTGTAATAAATCGCACGGTGGCCAAGCATCTCGTAATACTGTGACTCTCGTCTGCTCGGCGCCTTCGCATCATTGAACGTGTAAGCGAGGCTCAGACCGTCCATCGGCCTCTGATCGACGCCGTTGACTACTCGAGGCTGTTGAATGCTCAACTGATCGAGAACCGTCGGTGTGATGTCGATCATATGGTGATACTGACTGCGAAGTCCGCCTTTGTCTTTGATGACCTTTGGCCATTGAATTATCAGCGGATCGGTAATGCCCCCGGCGTGAGTCTCCTGTTTGTAGCGCTTGAACGGCGTGTTGCCGGCCATCGCCCAACCGAGCGGATAATGAGGATAGGTCATCGGCCCGCCGAGTTCGTCGATCAACTTCATGTCCATCTCGACGTTTTCGGGAATCTGATTGAAGTACAAACTCTCATTGAACGTGCCTGTCTCGCGTCCTTCCTGACTCGCGCCGTTGTCTGAGACAACCACTAGCAGAGTGTTTTCGGTCAGCCTTTGGTCTTCGAGAAAAGCCAATAACCGTCCGATGTTCTCGTCGCAATGAGTCAGGAAACCTGCGAAGACTTCTTCCATTCGCGCATACAGGCGTCGCTGGTCTGAAGTTAGTTCGGCCCACGGCTTCACGTCCGAATTGCGCGGCGCAAGCACAGTGCTCTCCGGCACGATGCCCATCTTCTTCTGGCGCGCGAGTGTCTCTTCGCGCTCTTTGTCCCATCCCTTGTCGAACTTGCCTTTGTACATCTCTATGTACTTCTTCGCGACGTGATGGGGTGCGTGCCCCGCGCCATAAGCCAGGTTGAGAAAGAATGGCTTATCGGGAGTGATCTGCTTCTGTTCAGAGATGAACTGAATCGCGCGGTCGGTCAGATCTTCAGTCAGGTGATAGCCCGGCCGGCGCGGGGGGTCGATCCGGTGATTGTCATAAACCAGATCGGGGAACCACTGATTCGTTTCGCCGCCTACAAATCCGTAGAAGCGCTCAAAGCCCATGCCGAGCGGCCAGTGATCGAACGGTCCGGAGTCGCTGGTTTCGTCGGGCGGCGCCTGATGCCACTTGCCTATGTAAAACGTGCTGTAACCGGTTTGCTTCAATATCTCGGCGATCGTCGCCTGGCTTCGAGGCATTCTTCCATCGTAGCCGGGATAACCGGTCGCGGCTTCGGTGATTACACCCATATGATTGCTGTGATGATTATCACCGGTTAGCAGACAGGCTCGCGACGGGGAACAAAGCGACGTCGTGTGAAAGTTTGTATAGCGCAATCCTCCGGCGGCAATCCGGTCAAGGTTCGGCGTCTGGATCTCCGAGCCGTAGCAACCAAGCTGCGCGTAGCCTACATCGTCGAGCACAAGGTAGATGACATTGGGCGCCCCTTTCGGCGCCTGAGGCGGAAGCTCCCACGAGGGCTTCGACTCTTTGTAGGTACGGCCGATGCTGGGACGTGGCCGGTCCTGTTGTTGTGCGGTGACCCGGGACAAGGCATTCGCCAAAAGCAGAATACTTGAAATCGCAACCACAATGGCTACAACTCTGACTGACGTACGCGTGGCCATCGCCTTCATCTTCATAACAGGCTCCTGAGAAGCTGACTTGATCGGTGTGGGCGCGATTATACCAACTGGAGGGAAGGCGTCAAACAAGAGATGCGGTGGTCTTAGATTCTCTGCGACAACCTCTGCGTCCTCCGCGGCCTCTGCGGTTAACTATTCCGGAATTATCACCGCAAAGGGCGCGGAGGACGCAGAGGTTGCGCCGAGAGAGATTCAGGCTACAGGGACTTCACACAACGAAAGCCGGTATTCGATCCGCCGCTGTCGGCCGCGCCGCGACCCCGGCTTCCAACCAGATAGCGTGAACAGTAGCGATCGCTACACAGAAACGATCCGCTCTTCTGTACACGTTTTGGGACGCCCGGCTCCTGAGGATCGAAACTGTCCGCCGGTCCCTGGGGGTTGACAGCAACGCCGCTCGCAGCCAGCGTCGCGAAATAATCCGGCCGGTACCAATCCGAGCACCACTGCCAGACATTTCCCCCAACGTCATACAACCCAAACCCGTTTGCAGAAAAAGCCTTAACTGGCGACGTCCGCAAGTAGCCATCCTCAGCAGTATTGTCCGATGGAAATCGTCCCTGCCAAATGTTGGCCGCCCATTGACCACCCGGCTTTAGTTCGTTGCCCCACGCGTAACGGTCGCGGTCCTTTCCGCCGCGCGCCGCAAACTCGAATTCAGCCTCGGTCGGTAAGCGGTTCCCTGCCCACTTCGCATAAGCCACGGCGTCTTCCCAGGCGATCTGAACCACCGGATGGTTGTCGCGACCTTCGAGCGTCGAAGCGGGTCCCTCCGGATGCTTCCAACTTGCGCCGGGAACATATCGCCACCATCGAGTGATGTCATCAAGCGGCACGTCGCTGGATGGAGGACTGAAAACCGCTGAACCGGCCACGAGGTCCTTTGGATCAACCTGAGGATAGTCTTTCGGATCGGGTTTGCGTTCCGCGATTGAAACGTAGCCCGTGCGCTCGACGAACCGAGCAAACTCGGAATTAGTAATCGGTGTCCTGTCAATCCAGAAGCCATCTACTTCCACGAGGTGCACGGGCGTTGTGTCAGGCATCTCGCAGTCTTCGCACCCCATCCAGAACGTCCCGCCCGGAATCCAGACCATGCCGTCAGGCGCGACGCCCGGCGGCGGAGTGCTGTTCGTCCCGACTCGTGAGTCCGACCCGCCCGCTGCTCCGAGACTCGAGTTGTGATTTCCGTGGGCGCGGTCTGCGTGAGTATCGACGCTCGTCCGGGCAAACCGCCTTTGCTTGCCAATAAAGATCGCCACGGCGACGATCAGGAGAATGGCTACCGCCCCAACGTAGAAAACCCATCGACTTGAGCGCACTCGAAGTGGTTTGTTCGTTGAGCTCGCGGGTTTCCGTCGTTCTCTCATTTTTTCATTCAGCATCGCCAGGAAGGTTGCTTGACTTTATCAACGGATGGCGTCGATGCCAAATCCTTACTAACGGGGGGTGATTAAGAATGAGACTTATGGCGGATAGGCTCCTCGTCGATGGAAGCTCTGGAGAATCTCTTAGAACCCGTAGGGGTGGAATGTTTATAGTATCGAGATCGCTACGTTGCCAAACCCATAGGGGTGGAATGTCCTGCGCGCTAAAAGTTTATGCCGCTCCTAACGGAGCTCGGAAGTCCGCGTGCGGTCTTTACTATAAACATCGCACCCCTACGGGGTTGCCGAGCGGAACGCTCGATGGCCGCTTCGAAGTGCCGTGACCCAAGTCCCACTTCTAATTACACCCTTACTAACGAACCTCAAGGTGGAATTATTGACTGCCAAAACTCGCTATGTTAGTTTCGACCAAAATGATCACGGGCTTCAATACCGACGTCCCGCACGAAGGGCTTGTCTATCACGTGCAGACAGAAGATCGGCGTACGGATGACCCGGCGTTCGAATCGCTGGTGTATGTCGGTGGCTCAATTGTAGCCAAGAAGCTCACTCCTTACTCGGATAAGCTGAACGAAGGCGCTACGGAAGAAACGATAGCATCGCTTCTCAAACGTCAGCATCAGGTGATAATCGCCGCGATCAAGGCAGGGAGAATTGAAGAGCTGATTCAGCATACACTGAAGCGCAGGCGCGAAGCTCACAGGAAGCAGGCGAGCGCCGAGCTTCCTTCGATTCCAGTCGAAGCGTCGATGGAATCGCCGAAGCTGGAATCGCCGAGCTTTACGGCTAAACCGGTCGCTCCTGAAAAGGTCGCGCCATCTGCGCCGGTACAATCCTCTGACCGCGCTTTTGAACGCTCTTCTGAACGGGCTTCGGGTACGCCCGACTACTCCAAATTCAAGAACGCAATACCGACGGCTCCGACGTCGGGCGAGAGCGGTGTGCTCAACCTTGACCAGGTGATTTCAGACTACAAGCAGCGCGGCGAAGCTAAGCTTGAAGTAAGGGTGCTTGCACCCGAGGCATTCATAGCCGGGAAAAGCATCGCGTTGCGAGTTCAGGTAACTCATAACACCAAACCGGAGTTTGATGCGATCGTGACGGTCAAAATCATCGGCACAGCTTTTAAGCCTCAGGTTGTTATCGGCCGGGTCGGGAGAGACGGAGTCGCGAGCTTCAGCCTGGTTGTTCCAGCCTTTAGCTCGGGCACCGCGGCAATTGTGATCGAGGCGAGATCAGGCAGTGGACGAGGCGAATTGAAGAACCTGATTCGCAGGGCATGACCCCGGCCGGTCGTCGAAAGGATCACGAAAGGATCAATTGAACATTTTTGTAAACGGGAACGATACTCACGTAGCCGAAGGCTCGGTCATAAGCGATCTGATCCAATCACTTGGTCTGAACGCTCAGAGACTGGCAGTTGAATTGAACAGGCGGATCATCCGCCGCGCGGAGTGGGACTCGACAACGATTTCGGAAGGTGACAGAGTAGAGATCGTGCATTTCGTAGGTGGAGGAAGGGAATGATGGGAAGAAAAAGGACTAAAGGGACGAACGAGACCTAAAGGACTCAAAGGACAAAGCTATGAAGGCCAGGCCGGTTTTCGTCCTTTTGGTCCTTTCAGTCCCTTTCGTCCTTTCAAGCCATAACTTTTCATCGGACTAATCTCATGTCAGACACATTCATCATTGCGGGACGCGAGTTTCGATCGCGGTTAATCCTGGGCTCCGGCAAATACTCCAGCTTCGAGTTGATGGTGAAATCCCTCGAGGCTTCGGGTACGGATATGGTCACCGTCGCAGTAAGACGGGTAAACCTGAACGATCGCTCGAAAGAGTCTTTGTTGGATCACATCGACACAAAGAAGTACCACATTCTGCCGAACACGGCCGCCTGTTATTCGGCGGAGGAAGCGATACGCACGGCGATGCTGGCGCGCGAGGTGCTCGATAACAACTGGATCAAGCTGGAAGTAATCGGCGACGAGAAGACTCTGTTTCCCGACAATCAAGGGTTGCTCGAAGCGACGCGCGTGCTGGTCAAGGAAGGCTTCATCGTGTTGCCGTATTTCAATGACGACTTGATCGTCGCTCGACGATTGATCGACGCCGGAGCCGCGGCGGTGATGCCGCTTGCGGCGCCAATCGGTTCGGGACTTGGCATCCAGAACGTCACCAATCTCAGGATCCTTCGCGAGCAGGTAACCGAGGTTCCGCTGATCGTCGATGCCGGCGTCGGAACGGCTTCAGACGCCGCGCTGGCAATGGAACTCGGAGCTGACGGCGTGCTCATGAACACCGCGATAGCCGGCGCTAATGATCCCACTGCAATGGCTGAAGCCATGAACTTGGCGGTACGCGCGGGCAGGCTCGCATATAAATCCGGCCGGATTCAACGCAAGCTGTATGCATCCGCATCGAGTCCAATAGAGGGGTTGGTTCGATAGAATTGGGCAAGAGCGGCCCGGGAATTGCAAATTGCAAATTGAAAAATGCAAATTGAAAATTCCCCGGCAAGAATTTGCAATTTTCATTTTTCAATTCGCAACTTGCAATGCCGGCGCCGTCTCAAGCTCGGCTCTGGCGATCATCAAGTGAGCATCGTTAGTGGCGTGTAACGCAAGATTCGAACGAAGGCTTGTCCGCGAAGGCTACCCCGCGATCGCCGGCACCGACGAGGTCGGCCGGGGAGCGCTGGCGGGCCCGGTTGTCGCAGCCGCCGTAATCTTTGATCTCAAGAAAATTCCCCGGGGTATCAACGATTCCAAACAGCTTACAAGGCTTCAACGCGAGGAGCTCGCGAAGGAAATACAGGCCCGCGCGCTCGCTGTTTCGGTCGCAAGAATCGAGCATCATGAGATCGATCAAATCAACATCTTAAAGGCCTCTTTGCGAGCGATGGAGCTGGCAATAAAAGCATTGCGACCCCTACCTGACTATGTTTTAATAGACGGGCATCAGAAGGTCCCCAACCTCGATTGCCCTCAATTGACCATAATCAAAGGTGATTGCCTTTCGGTTTCAGTTGCCGCCGCGTCGATCGTAGCGAAGGTTACGCGCGACCAATGGATGACAGAGTATGACGAACAGTATCCCGGCTACGGCTTCGGCTTTCATGCCGGATACAACACTCGCATGCATCAAGAAGCCATCCAGCGGCTTGGCCCGTCGGCCATTCATCGTTTGACTTTCCGTGGAGTGCTCTTTTCACAGGCTGCCTTGAATTTCGGCGGCGTGGAAGCTGAGCAACCGCCCCTGTCATCGCTTCCGACAACCGAGTAAATCACCCCCGCGCCCCTGATCGAGTAGCGCAGTTAGGGAGGCCCGGCCTCCGGAGGGGTTATGTCATTAAACAAGTCCAAGGCACTGCGCACTGCTGAGAAGTACGCTCTGCAGGGCAAGATTCCCGCCGCCATCGACGAGTATCGCAAGGTGGTCAGCGCGGACCCGGGCGACCTGACGACCGTCAACACGCTTGGGGATCTATATGTGCGCGCCGGCAGGATCCAGGACGCGATCTCAAATTTCTCTCGCATCGCCGACAGCTATCGCGAAGGCGGCTTCACTCTCAAGGCCATCGCGATGCTCAAGAAGATATCGAAGCTCGACCCGACCAACATCGAGACCGCGATGAAGCTGGCCAACCTCTACTCGCAACAAGGTCTCCTGGTCGAAGCGCGTCAGCAATATCTCCACGTCGCCGATGCCTACGCTCGCGCCGGCCAGACTCGGAAGGCTCTCGAGGCCTATCAAAAAATTGCCGACCTCGACCCTTCAAATACTTCGGTTCGCATGAAGCTGGGCGAGATCTATTCTCGCGAGGGAATGACCGAGCAGGCGCACGAGGCTTTCATAATGGCGGGCGCGGAGTTCCTTCGCAAAGGCGATAGCGAACAGGCGCTGAACGCCAATCTCAAGGCAATTATCATCAATGCCGACAGCCGCCAGGCGCTTACGGCCATTGCGACGATCTATACTCAACAGGGTCAGACCGACCGCGCAATCAACCTGCTTTGCGAAGCGTTCGAACGAAACCCTGGCGACATCGAACTACTCACGATACTTGGCCGAACTTATTTGTCGGCCGGAATGATGGACGATGCGGAACGAACGTTCCTCAGCCTGGTCGAGCTTGACCGTAATCGTTATCACTATCTGCTCGAGGTGGGACGCAGGTTCCTGCAGATCGGCGACCTGGATCGCGCAGCCGAACAGATCGACGGATGCATCGAGGTGTTGATCGCCAAACGCGAAGAAGACAAGGCGATCGATTTTCTGAGACGTGTGCTCGATCGTGAGATGAATCACGTTGGAGCGCTCAAACGCCTGGCCGAGATATATCTCCGCATTCGTGAAGATCACAACCTGGTCGCTACATTGAACTCGCTCGTCGAAGCCGCGATGCGCAAGGGCGACGATAAAGAAGCGATTACCGCCCTGAAAGAACTTGCCCGATTGGAGCCGGACGAGCCGCTTCACCTTCAGCGGTTATACAACCTGGGTGTGAGCGACATTGTCGAGTCCGATTCTCCCGACTCCGTGCGCGCCACCGGACCGCTGGACTTCCGCTCGGCCGCGTTCGACGACACCTTCGTCATCAGGCAGATTTCGGAAGCCGAAATACTCGCGGGACACGGTCAGGTCAGTCACGCAATCGAAATCCTCACTCAGATTCTCGACCACGCACCCGAGAACGTTCAGGTCCACCTGAAGCTGAAGGACATCTATCTGCGAGCCGGCTTGATGGACAAAGCCGCATCCGAATGCCTCGCTCTCTCGCGAATCCACGAAGCGCGCGGTGAATCGGCTCGCGCAAGCGACTACGTGGCTGAAGCCCACCAGCTCAATCCATTAATAACTCCTGACACCGATCCGGTCACGGAGTCAAACGCAGAGCACCGCGAATGGCTGGACGATCGAGCCGGGCACTTCGTCAACGCGATTGCCGCCGACACACCGCGCTCGCACGCTGATCTGCATCTCGGTTTTGACGCCGGCGACTCGCCGGGTCTCGACTGGAGCAAGTATCAGACGGGCACGCTGTCGGATCACGGCTTCGTCACCGTTCCCGAAGACCACGGTTCGTCGGGGAACGGTCTTCGTCCGGACAACGGAGCGCCTCACGCTGAGTCGACAGACTCCAGCAACTTCCGATACAGCGATACCTTGATCGGGGACTCTCGAGAGGTCTCGAGCGACAGGACTCACACTGCCGACGCTGTTTTCACTTCGGCGAGCCTCTTGCCGTCCGACACGATGCCTCGCGTGCTCCGCGATGAATTGGAAGGAGTCGATTTTTATATCGCTCAGGGCTACGCCGAGATCGCTCACGATACGCTGGAAAGACTGCGAGAAGAAAACGGAGATCATCCTGAGATACTGGCGCGCTACAAGCGTCTCGGCGCCAGTCCCGAATTACACATTGCTGAACCCGTTGCTTCACGTTTCGAGGAGCCAGCTTCCTGGCCGACCCTCGAGCCGGAAATTGAGCCGGGACTCGAGCCGGAAATTGAAGCCGGCGTGCCGGCAGTTTTCCCGCCTGTACTGCCGGAAGACGAGGCTTTCCTTGAAGCCGAAGCCGATGCTCCGTCATTCAGTGCAGTCAGTCAGGAAGAGACACCGCATCATGAAACGGCATCAGTGGAGTTTGCCGAAGCCGTCGCGCCGCACTACGAAGAGAACGCCACGGAGTTTACTGAATTTGATACGCCGCACTACGAAGAGGAACCAGAGGAGCTTCTTCAAGTCGAGACACCCGCTCACGAACAGCATGTAGTCGAGGCGGTGCCATTTGAACCCGAACCTTCTCGAAAGGTGACCGGACCTCTCCTGCTTCAAAAGGAATCGGGCGCCTTGTATCCGGACCTGCTTGTGCAGTTCGACACCAGCGAGTTGAATCGCTCGCATCTCGACGCGCTGCACGCAGCCGTTCCTCCTCCGCCACCAGCGCCTCCCGTGCATGCGACCGTCGAAACCGGCGATCTGATCGAGTCGATCATGTCAGGCCTCGACACTTCGTTCGACGCCATCCACTATCCGCGAGAAGAATCGGTCTTCGAGACCTCGCATTCCTTCACTGAAACATCCGAAGACACGACAACCGCATTCGAACAGGACGCCGTTCAAGAAGCAGAGGCCGTCGCGTCCATCGACTCATCTGAAACCGTTCAAACGCTCACCGAGTTTGACGAACCAATTCAACACTTCGCGGAATTCGCCCAGGAGGTTCGACCCCCCGCCGAACCTTCGTCCGCGCGCGACGAGCTGCAAGAGATCTTCGACGAGCTTAAGGAACAGACCGGTGATTTGAAGCCGCTTCTCGATTTCGAGACGCATTACAGTTTGGGTCTCGCGTATAAGGACATGGACTTGCTGGACGATGCGATCTCGGAATTTCAGATGGCATTCAGGACAGCGGGCATACAGGATCTTGAAGGCGACTACATTCACTGTTGCAACATGCTCGGCGTATGCTTCAAGCGTAAGCAGATGCACAAGGTTGCGATCATGTGGTTCGAGCGCGGACTGAAGATCACCGGCAGAGCCGAGGATGAGTATCAAGCTCTCAGATTCGAGATCGGTCTCTGCTACGAAGAAATGGGCGAGATCGAAAAGGCGCTTGAATCATTCACCGAGGTCTACGGAATCGACGTCAACTATCGCAAGGTCGGCGAAAAGATCAAGCAGTTGCAGGCCGCTCAGATCGCGTGATAACGTGAGGACTGATGCGTGAAACGTGATGCGTGATAATTCAGTCGCGAATCATTTTTCACGCATCACGTTTCACGCATCACCGCAATGTCTGTCAAGCTCACAATCCTCTTCTTTATTCTGATCTGCTTCGAAATCGGCATACTTCTGGTCATACTTCCGTGGGTTCCGAGCCCCTCGTGGAATGAGAACTATCTATTGGTGCTCGCCGCCGACAAAATGCACTGGCCCGGGCTGGCGATTGCGATGAAGAGCGGCTATGCTCGCGGCGCCGTCACGGGACTCGGCGTATTGAACATAATGCTGGGCGTGTGGGAGATCATATACTTCAGGAGAACCGCTCGCGCGTTTCAGATGGAATGGCAAAGTGACGAATCCAACACGAAACCTCTCGACCCCGTCGACGCCACTCATATACGCGATAACAGATCGCCGCTTGCTGCCCAGTCTAACCGGCCCGACCGAAAGCCCGGACCTGACATCTCTAATTGATTTCATAACGCAAACCGCGAGCGCCGGGGTTGATATGGTGCAGATTCGTGAACGTGACCTCGCCGCACGGGACCTCTATTACCTGGCAAAAGCTGTGACCGAGCGCCTTCGCGGGAGCGGCACTCTGGTCCTGGTCAACGACCGCGCCGACCTCGCCGCGAGCACCGGAGCCGGCGTTCATCTCACGACTCGTTCCCTTACTCCTGAAGTTGTTCGAGCCGCATTCGGGCCGGATGTTCTCATCGGCGTTTCAACCCACAATCAGCAAGAGGCAGAAGCTGCTCAACGCGGCGGCGCTGACTTCATAGTGTTCGGGCCGGTCTTCGAGACCCAAAGCAAGGCCGAGTACGGTGAGCCGGTTGGAACGGCGGCGTTGCATCGCGTCGCTGGAAGCTCGAGCATTCCGGTTATTGCGCTTGGCGGAATTAACCCGACTAACTGCCAGGAAACCCTCGACGCCGGGGCCGCCGGTGTTGCTGGAATATCCATGTTTACCAAATCGTTTACACAAACCGTCCAATCGCAAGGTCTCAACGAACTGGTCTCTAACATTAGAAACATGAAACTGAGATAGACGTCATCAGCAGGATTTCGTAGCTCGAATCTACGATCGCTCTTCGAAGATTATGTTAGAAACCGCAAAGCCGCCTGTTGTGATGACCATCGCCGGCTTTGACCCGTCCGGCGGGGCGGGGATTCTTGCCGACATCAAGACGATCGCAGCTTTTGATTGCTTTGGCGTGGCCGCCGTAACCAGCCTTACCTTTCAGAATACAATGGGCGTCGCCGGAGCTCACCATCAAAGCATCGACACAGTTCGCCGCCAGATCGCAACTTTATTTGATGACTTTGAAATCGCGGCGATCAAGACCGGCATGCTGCCGACCCGCGAGATAGTCGTAGAAGTAGCATCCATCATAAAGGCCAAATCAGTTCCAATTGTCGTAGTCGATCCGGTCCTCGTGTCCTCAAGCGGGTTCCGCCTCGTCGAAGAGGGAGTCGCAGAGGCGCTTCGAAGCGACCTGTTTCCACTAGCCTCGTTGGTGACACCAAATATTTCTGAGGCTCAGCTCTTGTCTGGCGAAGAGATCAAAGACTTACCCGGCGGGCGATTGGCCGCGGAACTTATCCTGGCAATGGGGCCCGACGCGGTACTGATCACCGGTGGCGACGCAGAGTCTGACTCTGCGACGGATCTCCTCTTCGATGAACGGGGCTCCGGCACTTACAGCGCCGAGCGAATCAAATCACGGAACACGCACGGGACCGGTTGCACGCTGGCTTCGGCGTTGGCCTGTTTGCTCGCGAGAGGACACGAGTTGCGAACGGCGATACCGATCGCAAAGCGATACGTCGTCGAAGCCATGCTCAGCGCTCCTGACCTGGGGCACGGTCATGGCCCCCTCAACCACCTCCCCGCCGGCCCCGGGATTCAGAACTAGAACATCAGAATTGTACTCGTTGTTCCTGAACGGCTTTGAACGCGACGGATACGATTTGCTAAACTCCTCTCGCTTCCACAGAGATTGCGCAGGAGCTTTGCGAGCTTTGCGGTCCTTTGCGTCTTTGCGTTATGAATTCTCAGCGTTAAGAATTCTCAGCGCAAAGACGCAAAGGACCGCAAAGCACGCAAAGGCAGGCACAGAGATCAGAGGGGATGAGCGATAGTTGCTTGATGAGCTGACGACCGAGGTATTGGTGCGGCGTTGTCGGAAGCGTCCTCCCGACGAGGCCGCCTGGCAGGAATTTGTGCGCCGGTACCACTCCGTGATCACCGCTAACGTCGCGAACGCCTTTCACGCCAAGGCTGGTACCGAGTTCGGACGGCAGCATCAGTTCTCTCAAAACTCAATCGACGACCTCGTTCAGACAGTTTACTTTCGTTTGATCGAGGACAACTGCAGGGTTCTGAGAGCCTTTCGTGGCGAACTCGAGAATTCTCTTCCGGCCTACTTGACGATGATCTCCAGGAACGTGGTAAAGGATCACTTTCGAGGCATCAAAGCAGGCAAGCGGCCAAAAATAAGTTTCTCACTCGATGAACTGATGGAGACCGGAGGCGACGGAGGTTTGCTTAGCGGCTTGTCAGCCGGTATTGACGGCAAGCCTTCAAGGACGGCATCGCCGCGGATCTCCGTTGAGGAGATCGACGCTCTGCTTAAGAAGGCGTTGACTCGCAAAGACCGCGACCGGAACATTCTGATCTTCAAGCTGCGTTACTGCGATGGATTGACGCTTGAAGAAATAAAAGAAGCGTTAAAGCTCGACATGTCCACCAAGGGGGTCGGCTCGATCCTCAGTCGCGTCAACGCGCGAATCAGATGGACCGTTCAGAAGTCGTCCAAACGCAAACACGACTGACTATCTTGGCTTCAGCTCCTGGATAAAATCCTGGTCCTTGGTTCCCTGATGGCAGAGTATGCAGGATTGCTGACCGCGCTCTTCCAGATCAGACACCAGCGCGTAAGTCAGACCCCGGTCGGACCATGAAATAACCTTCAACCCGTTAATCGCGTCGTAGTGGAACGTTATTCCATTCGATACTATCTGCTCTCCACCTGACGGCCGCGCAACTGCGTCTGATGTCATGACCAGGCTGATCGGTCGCTTGCGCATCGAATAGGCGACGTACGCCGCATAGTCGGTCTTGTACCCAACCAATCGCGCCCCTTCGAGCTCATACAGTTTTTCCTGCCCCGACGATTCCTGATAATTTGGAAGCGTCACTCGAAACGGCACCTTGCCGGCAAACCAATTGGAAATCTCTTCCGGAGCGTCGGCGGTTGTCTCGAGTGGAAGCTGCCCACGCAGGTGACGCTGGTGATTGTTGACCGCCATCATCGCAAAGTCGGACGGAGGACTTGGTTCGGCGTTACCCTTTTTCGCTGCGTACCATACGCCAACCAACAGAACGATCGTTACCAATCCGATAACCAGGAGTGCGCCGCGGGAGCCGATTAGCTCAGTTGTTGAAGCGCCAAACTTCGACATCGTGCGCATGATTCGAACGCGGAGTTCAGCCGGCGCACTGTATGCTGGAGGACCATTGCTCAATATTCTCTCGACTTGCGCTCGAAGCTCGGGCGGAGCCGGATTCAGGGGCTTGAACCCCCGAAGTGCAGTGAGAAAGCGCCGCTCGTTCTCAAAAAGTTCGCGGCAGCCCTCGCACTCCGTCAGGTGCGCCTCGAGCGCCTTCACTTCGCTCGACTGTAATTCGTCATCCAGAAAAAAGACCATTTGGGTCCGGATGTTATCGCACTGATTCATAGTCTAATTCACCTGCGCTGTTCTCGCGGAAGGCGTACGCAAGTCTCCAAGCAATCGCCTCAGCTTTTCTCTCGCGCGCCCGAGCCGCGACATCACCGTCCCGGCCGGACACTCGAGTATGGCTGCAATTTGCTGGTAGCTGAATCCCTCCAGGTCCCGAAGCACAATAATCTCGCGATACAGATGCGGCAGCCGCCCGATTGCGGCGCGTACCTCTTCGCGTTCCAGCTTGCTCACGTAGAGAGCATGCGGATCGTTGGATACTCGATCAAGCCACTGGGCTCGATTCCCTTCCTCCGCATCGAGCTCGACGAACTGCGGTCCGCTGCGAACGTGCCGTAGCTGGTTGAGCCAGATGTTGCGCATGATCGCGAACAGCCAGCTCTTCAAGTTGCTGTCCGGCATCAAGCTCCCAAAAGCCCGAACGGCCCTTAGATAGGTTTCTTGCACGAGGTCTTCAGCTTCAGCCCGGTCACGGGTCAACACCATCGCAAAACCGTAGAGCGCATCGAGGTGCTCGAGCGCTGCCCCACTAAACCCTGTATTGCGAGTGCTCGCTTCTCCCATTCCGAACCTGCCAAACCTTGCGGCTCTCAAGGATAACACTCCAGTTGAAAATCTATTCCACAACGATTTCCAAAAAGCCGCGAGTCGAGATGGAATAAGCATCCACCTCGCGTGTTATTACATACGGGCTGGAGTGGAAGCCTTTTGTAT
>Ga0134124_10001487_pt1 | contig 18894 bp, 17 predicted proteins | sample KB304_FD_96880 | JGI IMG/M metagenome (GOLD analysis project Ga0134124, IMG submission 96880) | Terrestrial soil microbial communities without Nitrogen fertilizer from Kellogg Biological Station, Michigan, USA - KB3-0-4 | ecosystem: Environmental > Terrestrial > Soil > Unclassified ...
ATCCGTCTCGAGCCCCTGCGCGAAGACCATCGTGACGCGCTCGTCGCCGCCGCGTCGGACGGCAGGCTGTGGGAGCTCTGGTACGTGGCGGTGCCGTCGCCCGAGGAAGCCGCGAAATACATCGGCGACGCGCTGAAAGGACAGGACGCCGGCCACATGCTGCCGTGGGTGGGGCGCGACACGGCCACCGGCGCCATCATTGGCTCGACGCGCTACCACGACGTCGTCGCCGCCATCGACCGCGTGGAGATCGGCTACACGTGGTATGCGCAGAGCCGCCAGCGGACGCATGTCAACACGACGTGCAAGCTCCTGCTGCTGGCGCACGCGTTCGACACGCTCGGCTGCAAAGTGGTGGGGCTGCGGACCGACCCATTCAACTTCCGGTCGCAGCACGCGATCGAGGCGCTGGGCGCGCGCAAGGATGGCGTGCTGCGTCATTACGGCGCCCGCCGGGACGGCACGGCCCGCGACCTCGTGATGTACAGCATCCTCGCCGGCGAGTGGGCCGACGTTCGCCGCCACCTGGAACTCCGGTTACATCGTCATTCCGCAGCAATCGTGCGGTAACCCGGGAAACGGCGCCTTTCGTCGAGTGCGTTCGACAACTCGAGGCGTCGTTTTCGCGCGCTCGCCGCATCTCCGCCGAGAGCACTGAAAAGGCGCGCCGACAAGCCGCCACAGGCGAATCGATTACAGCCTCACCGCCGATCGCGGCGATCGGGTTCGATCCTTGCCACCGGAAGGGAACGACCCTGGCCGCGTAAAGACGGACTCGCGCCGCCCGACCTCCGAGCAGCAGCAGCCATCACCGGCCAGGGTCCTCATCAAAAGGAGGATCGAATGTTTCGTCACGCACTCCCCATCGCCGTATTCGTGTCTCTCTGCGCGCTCGCCGCGCCGTCGGCGCACGCACAGACGTCCGCCTCGGCACATGCGAAATCAGCGGCCGCAGGCGTCGTGAATCTCAACACAGCGACCGCCGCCGATCTCGAAGGGCTGCCCGGCATCGGCGCGAAAACCGCCGCGCGCATCGTCGAATACCGGCAGAAGAACGGGCCATTCAAGAAGGTCGAAGAACTGATGAACGTCCGCGGCGTCGGCGAGAAGAACTTTCTCAAGCTGAAGCCGCAGCTCAGCGTCGCTGCGGCCAAGGCCGAAGGAAACGCTTCGAAGTAGGTCGATCGCCGATGGCATGGCGAAAGGCTGCCGGGCACTCGTTGGCCGAGCTCGTGGTGGCGGTCGGCCTGATGGTCACGGTCACGGCGATCGCGACGCCGGCGGTCGAAGCTGGGCTCGACGACGCGCGGACGTCCGGGGCGGCGAGGTACCTCGCGGCCCGGCTGGCGGACGCTCGCATGGAAGCTATCCAACGATCGGCGGAAGTCGCCATGCGCTTCACCGCGACTCCCGGTGGATACAGCTACGCGGTGTATGTGGATGGCAACCACAACGGGGTCCTGGCGCGCGACGTTCAGGAGCGCATCGATCGGCCAATCCAGACGGACGAGAACCTGGCCAATCACTTTCGGAACGTCGAGTTCGGCACGCTGCCAGGGCTTCCGGCCATCGACGCCGGCGGCACGCCGCCGGGGAGCGATCCCGTCAGATGCGGCTCGAGCAACTCGCTCAGCTTCGGCCCGCTCGGGTCCTCCTCGTCCGGCACCGTGTACTTGCTGGGACGGAGCCGCTCGCAATACGCCGTGCGCGTGTTCGGCGGCTCCGCGAAGATTCGCGTGTATCGCTTCGATTGGAGGTCGAACCGGTGGAGTCCGCTGTAACACCGCCCTACGCGGAGAGGCGGCGCACGCTGCGCCGTCGCGACGCCCGGGAACACGGCATCGAATCTGCTCGGGTCCGCCGCGTTCACCTGACGGTCATCGACGCCTCGGCAGGCGGGGTGCTCGTCGAGACGCCGCACCGGCTGCTGCCGGGCATGCCGCTGGAGATCCACCTTGGACGCGACAAGCAGATCTCCACGGTTCGTGGTCGCGTGCTTCGGTGCGCCGTCGTTCGTTTGAACGCAAGCGCGGTGTGGTATCGCGGCGCGATCGGGTTCGACCAGCACCTTCCCTGGCTCGCCGGCGGCGGAGGCAACGTCGAGGCGGGTAGTTCGTTCACTAATAGAGAAGCTCAGTAAAACGGCCACGACGGGGTAGTCGCGACACAGCGCACCAATGGTCGGGGCCGGCAGCGGTGGAATTATGCGTCCTTTATCTCTCTCATCTGGTGGCAGGAGATTTGGTTCCTGCGCGAGTGCACCTTCTAGGAACCAGCCCATGACAACACCCGTACCGATTCCGGAACAACGCTCGTACGCACTCCGGCAGCGCGATCGACGACAAGGCCTGGCCGAATGGCTGTCCACGCTCTCGCAGAACCTGGATCGCCGTGCCGATTTTTCAGCCATCCGAGTCGTGTTCGAAGACGGACTGCGCAAGATCGTCCGTGCACGCTCCATACAGCTTCGCGAGGCCGGTCACCGCTGGCCGGCGCGATCCGCCTCGGCGCAGGACAGCGAGTCGATCGCGCTCGAAGTACCCGGCGCCGACCACGCCAGCTCCGGCGTCCTGGACGTCACCTTTGATCCGGACTGCCACCTCGGCGAATGGGACTTTCAGACGCTCTCGATGGCCGCGCATGTCGGTTCTCTCGTCCTCGAAGTCGAACGCGGGCGATCGCAGTCGGTCCGATCGGCCGGCGCTCCGGGCTTGCGTCATCGGCGTGATGCCGCGGCGCCTCTCATCGGATCGACGCCGATCATGGAAGACCTCCGGCGGACGATCGAGCGGGTCGCCGGCACCGACTTCACGGTGCTCCTCGAGGGCGAAAGCGGGGTTGGCAAGGAGCTGGTCGCGCGGCAGATCCACGACCTCAGCCGGCGCCGGAATGGGCCCTTCGTCGCCATCAACTGCGCGGCTCTCGTCGAGACGCTGCTCGAGGCCGAGTTGTTCGGCATCGAAGAACGAACGGCCACAGGGGTCCGCGGCCGACGCGGGAAGTTCGAGGCAGCCGACGGCGGCACGCTGTTTCTCGACGAAGTCTCCGACTTGTCGCTGTCAGCGCAGGCCAAGCTCCTTCGAACCATTCAGGACTTCGCGGTGGAACGCGTCGGCGGGCAGGGCACGCACCGGGTCGACATTCGCATCATCGCCGCCACGAACCGGAGCCTGGCGGGCCTGGTCGAACGCGATCTGTTTCGCTCCGACCTGTTCTACCGGCTGAGCGGCGTGGACGTGCGCGTGCCGTCGCTGCGCGAGCGCCAGCGCGACATCCTGGAGCTCGCGCAGTACTTCCTCCGTAAGCATCGTGCGACGCGCGTCCTTCAACTCTCGATTGGCGCGGCCGAAGCCCTGACCACGTATTCGTGGCCGGGGAATGTGCGGGAGCTCGAACGCCTGATCGAGCGCGCGGTCGCGTTGACACAATCGCCGTCCATCGAGCTCGACGACCTGCCGGCGACGGTCCGCGGGGACCACGCCGTCGTGCTCGGACCGTCGCTCGAACGGGGCGAGACGCTGCGCTCGTGGGGAAGCCGGTACGTCCGGATCGTCGTCGATCGGTGCCAGGGCAACAAACGCAGGGCGTGCCGCGTGCTTGGCATCAGCTATCACACGCTTCAGGCGTACCTGCGCTATCAGGAAGACCCCGCTGCCGTGGCCGTCGAAGCCGATTGGACGCGCGACGATCCGGCGGAGCTTCTGAACGAATCACAGGAGGACGACATCGAGAGTGCGGCGCAAAGGTAGCGCCGACCCGCCGGGGGTCTCCGGCAAAACCGGCAGGCGAGGCAGGGCAGAGGGATCACTGCGAGGTCGCACGTCCGCCGATTGCGCGGTGGCCGCCACAGGCGTCGCCGCACGACGAAGGTCGGAAGGAGTGACATGGCACGAAAACCAATCACGAGAAAGCTGGTGCTGGTCGCCACGGTGGCGTTCGCGCTCAGCGCGAGACCCGTGCGGGCGCAGCCGCCCGTGCAGGATCAGTGCATGACGCAGTTGATGGCCTGCTACTACTGGGCGGCTGCGCAGGCCGGCTTCTGGTCGATGTGGGCGGCGGGCATCGACTGCGAGCTGGCGATGGTCGACTGCGTCCGCCGCGCGATCGTCGGGCGCTGAACTATCGGAGTTGGGCGGCGGCCAAACAGACAAGACGAAAAAGACGACCGCCGCCCAATTGCCGCTGCAATCGAGGGGTCTCCACTTATGCGACACGCCGGTTTCTCGCTTTTGGCCGCCGCGATCTGCCACGGCTCCGTGCAGGCGCAAACACTGCGGACGCGCCCGCTCGGTCCCGAACGTCTCATCAGCAACCAGGTCATCACGGGCCGAGCGGTGTGCGGCGGGACGACGTGGCTGCTGACGGATGCGCCGGAGCTCACTGTCGTATCGGCGCAGCCGGCGTACTCTTCTGTGTCCGTTTCACTGCGCGGTCTGCAGAAAGACGAGAAGCCCTGGGGGCTGGCGTGTCTTCCGAACAACGAGCTCTGGACGCTGGCCTCACACGACGTGCTTGCGCGCCTCGAACCCGACGGCCGGGTGGCCGAACGCGTTCGTCTCGATGGTCCGCGGCTCGGTATCTTCAGCACGGGACAGCGCCTCTTGTTGCAGCATCCTCCAACAGCGAAGACACAACCGCTTCTCTCGATCGGGCTGCCGCGGAAACTCTCGGGCTTCGCGCCCTGGCCCTCGCCGCTCTCTCAGCCCACCTCGTCGCGCGCCGCGCTGCTCAAAGCGAATCTGGTGAATTGCGGCATCGGCGCGGACGGTTACGTGCCGTGCTGGCTCGTCGCAGAGACGAGGCTTGCGATCAGTGACGGCTCGACGAGTCACACCACTATCCACGACCTCGATTTCGTTCGCGCAGGGCCCGTGAACGATGAGGTGCCGATTTGGGATGTGGCGTTGGCGGGCGCATCGCGAGTCTGGGTGCTGGCATCGGCGCGCGGTGCCCCGGATGGCCGCCGTCTTGGCGGGCGTCTCACGAAAAGCGACCGCCACCGCGCCGCCAGCCGCTTCGTCGACGTCAGCCCGCCGCCTCGGCTGATTTTGTGGGCCGGGGAAGACCGGTGTGTGTTGCTGTCGTCGACAGGACAACTACTGGAGGTCTCCGACCGATGACATCACGTCATGTCCCGGATCCGCTTCGAATCTTCGCCACGATTCTTCGTCCGTCGCCGGCCGTCCTCCTGGCGGGCGTGGCTGTTCTCGCCTGGGCTGGATACACGGCCTGGAACTCACCGGGCGAGATGCGTGCGGTCTATGTCGTGCTTCTGCTGTGCCAATCGTTTTCGGCTGCCAGCGGGTTTCTGCATCGCGCCCGTCGAGGGCATTTCGACCCGATGCTCGTCGCGCCGGCGCCGCGCGCGCGCGTGGCGCTCGCTCACGCAACGGCTTCCATTGCTCCCGGCATCGTCACATGGCTCCTCGTCACAGTGGTTGAGTTTTCGACGAACCATAGGGCGGTGCCATTGGGACTGACACTCCCGTCGTTGTCGGCGGTGCTCTACATGTCTGCCGTGTCGTGGGCGGCGGCGCTGCCGTTTGCACGGTATTCCTCCGGGGTGGCCTGGCTGATCGTCGCAATCGGGCTCGCCGGCGCCGGCAAGTTGCTGACGCTCAGGCAGGCGTATGTCGCGGCGGTCGAATCCACCGCCGGCAGCTGGAAGGCTGCCGCCGCGGCGTTGGTGTTCCCCCCGCTCATGGTCACCGAGCCGTCGGGCCCGATGGCTCTCAGTACCTTCGTTGTGCTCGGCGCCGCGGTCGCCGCAGCTGGCATCGGCGTTCTTGCGCTCGAAATCGTCGACTTCCCGCTGGAGGATCCGTCGTGATCGCCTCCTGCATCCTGATCAATGTCTCGAAGCGGTACGGCCGCCACTGGGCGCTGCACGGCGTCTCGATGGCACTCGACGCACCGCAAATCATCGGTCTGGTCGGCCCAAACGGCGCCGGCAAGACGTCGCTGCTCCGAATCATCGCGGGCCTTCTGCAGCCGACGACAGGCGAGATCAAGCGGGGCAGGTTGGCGCCGGACAGCATTCGCTACTTCGCGGGGGAGTGTTCGTTGCCACCGGACGTGTCAGCCGATGCCTGGTCACACCTGTGGACGGGACGTAGTCGAAGCGACTTCGGTCGCAAACGGATAGGAATGCTGTCGCGCGGGATGCGGCAGCAGCTCGGTCTCGAGGCAACGCTCTCCACACACGCCGGTCCGTCGCCCGGATTGGTGCTGCTCGACGAACCGTGGGAAGGTCTCGACCCCGATGCGACGCGGTGGCTGTCCGAACGGCTGGTGGAAATGCGCGCGACGGGAGCCGCCGTGCTGGTCTCCTCGCACCGTATCCACGATCTCGCGGACGTGTGCGACCGCTGTCTGTTCCTGAGGCGCGGTCTCGTCGCCGAGGAAGTCATGATGTCGACGTCCATGGCGGTCGGCGTCGATCGGTCGGCGCTGTTGTTCGAAGCCTTCGACAGAGTCCGCGCGGAGCGGTCGGCGCAGCCATGAATCTGCTTCTCGCGATCTCGGCGGTCGCGACGCTTCAGGCGATGGGCATCGCCGGAGGCGTACCCGCGGGCGTCGGCTCTCTGCAGCCGCCTGGCGACGTCGTGTGGCTGCCGGCCGGCCCGACTCCGGACCAGGCCGCGCGCACGTGCGAGTTGGTGTCGTCAACACGTTGGGTCTGTCGATCGGCTCCTCTCGGCGAGAGCGGGGTCGTGCTCATCGGCGCCGACGAGGCAGTCGGTTATGTGTTGGTCGGGCCCGCCGGCGCAACTTTGAGCGGGACCGCGGCGTGGGGCCGCCTTGTCCGGGTGGCCGCAAACGCCGTCGATGTTCCGCCCGATTTGCGAGCGTCCACATGGGTCGTCGATCGGCCAGCCAGCCGGCCGAATACGCGAAGGCTCGACCTCGTCCGAGACGACTCCGTGGACGTCGTGAGGCTGTCCGATACGGCCTTCTGGGTCAGCGGCCGGTGGCCGTCCGCGGACGCGTTCCTTCGCGTGGAAGGCTCCGGCGGCGCTCGGCAGGACATCAGAATGCTGACCATCGCGGAAGCGCCCACCGACAGCGCATACGTGATTCAGCTCCCGGCTGCCGTAAGCATCAGCGGCCGTGTCGAAACGCGATCGGGAGAGCCGGTGTCAGGCGCGCTGGTGGAGCTCTTCGCGCGCGCGCCCGGGGCGGAGGATCAGCCGGCCGAGGAGCGTGGCCGCGATACGGGACCGGTCCTTCGACTCGAAAGCACGCGCGCCGACGACGATGGCCGCTTCGAGTTTGGCGGTCTGGCTCACGGCGCCTACGAGGTCGTCGCGACGTCGTTCTCGAGCGGCCGGCTCAGCCGATGGACGACCACGACCAATCCGCCCCTCGTCATGCGGCTTGTCCCACCGGCCATCGTCACCGGACGCGTCGTTCGACAGAAGTTGCCGGCAGCTGACGTCAGGGTCCGGTTCGTGCCCGACAGCACGGCGTGGCGGAAGAGCACCGACCCGACCGCGCACCTCTCAACCGAGACACGCACGAGCACCGACGGCCGGTTCGTCCTCGCGCTGCCGCCGGAAGCGGCCGGCGACGTTCAGTTCATCGCCCCGGACGGCGCCTCACTTCGCAGGGCTCTCCCCGCGATGCGCAACCTGACCGAAATCGCGCTCGGCGATGTGGCGCTGTCGGAGCTGATTGCCGTCGCGGTCAGGGCCGACGTTCCGGGCTGCCGCATGACGGCGGTCGGGCCCACCGGCGCGCTGGGACTCGCCATCGTTGCCGCGCGAGCGACGTCGACACTCTACCAGTTCGAGTTGCCGGAACCAGGTGAGTGGTTTCTGGACGCAGAGTGCGACGGCCAGCATGTGTGGCTTCAGCCGCCGGCGGTCCAGCTGAAAGCGGGGTCGTCGGTCTCGTTGGACGTCCATGTCGTGTTCGCAGCGGGCACTTCGTCTCGATAGTCGCCCGGCGAGGTTGACCTGTTTCGGCGTGCATAGTACCGTGCTCGATTGTCGTCAATCGCACGGCCGTCGATGGACCAGCCCCCCGCACCGCTCAAGAAGACCCCGCTCAATTCCCGACATCGGTCGTCAGGCGCGAAGATGGTCGCGTTCTGCGGCTGGGACATGCCGGTCGAATACGCGGGCATCACGCGAGAACACGTCGCCGTCCGTCAGAGCGCGGGCCTCTTCGACGTCAGCCATATGGGCGAGCTCGAGGTGGCCGGCAAGGACGCGCTCGCGGCGGTGCAGATGCTGTGCTCGAACGACGCCGCGCGGCTGCAGCCGGGCCAAGCGCAATACACCGCGCTCCTGACCGAACAGGGCACGTTCGTCGACGACCTCGTCCTCTACCGCCTGAGAAGCGACCACTTCCTGCTCGTCGTCAACGCCGCCAACGTCGTCCAGGACTACAACGCCATCGCCGAGCGCCTCACGGGCTACGGCGACGTCGTCGTGATGGACGCGAGCTCGCGCTATGCGTTGCTATCCGTACAGGGGCCGGCCGCCGGTCGTATCGTGCAGCCGCTCACGGGCGTCGACCTCTCGGCCGTGGAGCACTACACGTTCGCGCATGGCGAGTTCGCCAACGTCCGAGGGACGATCTCGCGCACGGGATACACCGGGGAAGACGGCTTCGAGATCTTCGTTCCGCCGCAGCAGGCCGACCGCGTGTGGCAGGCGCTGATGCAGTCTGGCGGCGACGACCTCGAGCCCTGCGGGCTGGGCGCGCGCGACACGCTGCGCCTCGAGGCAGGCTTGCGGTTGTACGGCAGCGACATCGATCTGACGACGACGGCGCTCGAAGCCGGGCTCGGCTGGATCGTGGACTGGAACAAGCCGGACTTCGTCGGCGCCGCCGCGCTCCGCGCGCAGAAGGCGACCGGGGTCTCGCGAAAGCTCGCGGGCTTCGAGCTCCTCGAGCCCGGCATCGCACGCCAGGGATGCGACGTCTACGTCAAGGGATCAACCGCCGGCAAAGTCACCAGCGGCACGCAGACGCCGACGCTGAAGAAGTCGATCGGGATGGCGTATCTGCCCGCGTCGAGCACGTCGGAAGGAAGCGAATTCGAAGTCGACATCCGCGGCCGCCGTGTCCGCGCGCGCGTCGTGCCCATGCCGTTTTACAAGCGCGGGAACGGCGAGCCCCGAGTCGCGAGCCCAGAGAAGTGAGCCCGACTATGAACTATCCCTCGACGCTGAAGTACACCAAGGATCACGAATGGCTCGACGTCGCGGGCGATACGGGAAGGATCGGCATCACCGACTACGCGCAGAAGCAGCTCGGCGACGTCGTCTATGTCGAGCTGCCTGCAGTCGGCACGAAGATCACGCAAGGGCAGTCGTTCGGCACCATCGAGTCGGTAAAGGCCGTCTCGGAGTTGTTCGCGCCGGTGTCAGGAGAAGTCGTCGACGTGAACGCGACGGTCAAGAGCAAGCCTGAGGTGGTCAACGGCGATCCACACGCAAGCTGGCTCATCGCCGTCAGGCTGACCAAGCCGGACGAAGCGCGCGCGCTGCTCGACGCCTCCCAATACGGCGATCTCGTGAAGTGACATGAGCGGGTTTGCCGCGCGTCACATCGGCCCTGACGAGGCCGAACGTCAGGCGATGCTCGCCGTTGTCGGCGCGCCAACCCTCGACGCGCTCATCGACGAAGCCATTCCGCCGCACATTCGCTTGAAGCGCCCGCTGTCGCTGCCCGACGGCGTATCCGAACACCGCTACCTCCACGACCTGCGGGCGATGGCGTCGCTCAACCAGGTGCTCAAGTCGTACATCGGCCTGGGCTACTACGGCTGCTTCACCCCGAGCGTCATCCGCCGCAACGTCCTCGAAAACCCCGGCTGGTATACGCCGTACACGCCGTATCAGGCCGAGATCGCACAGGGCCGCCTCGAAGGGCTCCTCAATTTCCAGACGATGGTCACGGACCTCACGGGGATGGAGGTGGCGAATGCCTCGCTCCTCGACGAGGCGACGGCGGCGGCAGAAGCCATGACGATGCTGCTGCGGGTGCAGTCACAACGAACGCCGAGCCGCGAACCGCGAACCCCTGCTTTCTTCGTCTCCGATTCCTGCTTTCCCCAGACCATCGACGTCCTGCGCACGCGCGCTGAACCGCTGGGCATCGAGCTCGTCATCGGGAAGATGGCGCAGGCGACGTTCGGCCCAGACACATTCGGCGCGCTCGTGCAGAGCCCGGACGAAGCCGGCTGCGTCCACGATCTGTCGGCGTTCATCCGCCGCGCGCACGATGCCGGCGCGCTGGTCGCGGTCGCCACCGATCTGCTGGCGCTGGCGCTGCTCACACCGCCCGGAGAGGCGGGCGCCGACGTCGTGGTCGGCAGCTCGCAGCGGTTCGGCGTTCCTATGGGATATGGCGGCCCGCATGCGGCGTTCTTCGCAACCCGAGCAGCCAATGTCCGTCAGATGCCGGGGCGACTGATCGGCGTCTCGGTCGACGCGCACGGAACGCCGGCCTATCGCATGGCGCTCCAGACGCGCGAACAGCACATCCGCCGCGAGAAAGCGACGTCGAACATCTGTACCGCGGAAGCGCTGCTGGCGAACATGGCGGGGTTTTACGCGGTGTATCACGGCGCCGCGGGACTCATCGAGATCGCCCGCCGCGTGCACGGCTACGCGATCACGCTCGAGCGTGCGCTCACCGCGCTGGGCGTCCGCCAGCGCAACGGCGTCCTCTTCGACACGCTGACGCTCGACGTCCCGGGCGGCGCGGCGGCGGTCGCGAAGGTGCACGCCGCCGCGGCCGGCGCCAGGATGAACTTCCGGTACCGGGACGACGGCGGCATCGGCATTTCGCTCGACGAGACGACGGAGCCCGAGGAGCTGACGGCGATTGTGACGGCGTTCGCGACAGGACTTGCCGCGCCGGCGGCGGCTTCTCCCGTCAGCGCGCCCATGAGCGCGCCGCCATATCCTGCTGGCTTCGCACGCACGACGCCGTTCCTCGCGCACCCGGTGTTTCGCAGGCACCACTCGGAAACCGAGATGATGCGGTACCTGCGCGGCCTCGAGCGCAAGGACATCGGTCTCGACACGTCGATGATCCCGCTGGGGTCGTGCACGATGAAGTTGAACGCCGCGTCCGAGATGCTTCCGGTGACCTGGCGCGAGTTCAGCAACATTCATCCTTTCGTGCCGGTGGAGCAGGTTGCCGGCTATCAGCAGGTGCTGCGCGAGCTCGAGGCCGCGCTCGGGGAGATAACCGGGCTGCCGGCGGTGTCGCTGCAGCCGAATTCCGGAGCCCAAGGCGAGTTCGCCGGCCTGATGGTGATTCGCGCATTCCATCGCGATCGCAACGAGGGCCATCGCGACGTCGTCCTCATCCCCGACTCCGCGCACGGCACCAATCCGGCCAGCTCGACGATGGCGGGGATGCGGGTGGTCGTCGTGAAGGGGCGGGCGAACGGCAGCATTGACGTCGACGACCTGCGTGCGAAAGCCGCGCAGCACGCCGAGCGGCTGGCGGCGTTGATGGTGACGTATCCGTCAACGCACGGCGTGTTCGAGGACGAGATCCAGGACCTCTGCGCGATCGTGCACCGCCACGGCGGCCAGGTGTACATGGACGGCGCGAACATGAACGCGCAGGTGGGGCTCACGAGCCCGGCCGTCATCGGCGCGGACGTCTGTCACCTGAATCTGCACAAGACCTTCGGCATCCCGCACGGCGGGGGAGGGCCGGGCATGGGTCCGATTGCGGTCGCCGCGCATCTCGCGCCCTACCTACCGGGTCATCCGCTGGTCGCGACCGGTGGCGTGCGTGCGATTCATTCGGTCGCCGCGGCCCCGTGGAGCAGCGCGAGCGTCCTGCTGATCGCGTACGGGTACATCCGGATGCTCGGAGGCGACGGGATGACCGACGCCACGCGCTGCGCGATTCTGAACGCCAACTACATCAAGTGCCGGCTCGACGGCCACCTGCCGGTGCTCTACACACGCGCACGCGGCCGGGTCGCGCACGAGCTCATCTTCGATCTGCGTCCGCTCAAGCAGGCGAGCGGGGCCGCTGCCGCCGTGAGTATCGACGAAACCGACGTTGCAAAGCGGCTGATGGACTACGGATTCCACGCGCCGACCGTCTCGTTTCCGGTGCCCGGGACGCTGATGGTCGAGCCGACGGAGAGCGAGTCGAAAGAGGAGCTCGATCGCTTTTGCGACGCGATGATCGCGATCCGCCAGGAAGTTCAAGCGGTCATCGACGGCAACGGTCCGTCAGACGGCGTCGACAACGTTCTAAAGGGCGCACCGCACACGGCCGCGGCGGTGTCGGCGAACGACTGGCCTCACACGTACACGCGCGAACAGGCGGCGTTCCCGCTGCCGTTCGTCCGCGAGCGCAAGTTCTGGCCGCCGGTCGGACGGATCGACAACCCTTTCGGCGATCGGAATCTGTTTTGTACGTGTCCGCCACCGCAAGAAAGCTGAAAGCGCGCGCGGACTTTCAACTTACTTTCCGCTTTAAGCTTTGCGCTTTTCGGTTTCTCGAGTGAGTTCCTGCGCCTTCTGGTTGTACGCCGCGCCGAGCGCGCGTGTGACAGGGCCCGGCACGCCGCTGCCGATGGCCTGATCGTCCACCTTTGTCGCCGGCACCACGCCACGCGTCGTGCTCGTGATGAACGCCTCGTCGGCTTTCAGGAGGTCGTTGTCGCGCAGCACGGCTTCGCGGACGGGAATGCCTGCCTCGGCGCCGACCTCGAACAGGAACGCGCGCGTGATGCCAGGCAGCAGCCCCGACTCGAGCGGCGGCGTCAGCGCGACGCCGTCCTTGACGACGAACAGATTCGACGTGGTGCATTCCGCGATCTCGCCGCGGAAGTTCCGCATCACGCCCTCGTACGCGCCGCGCCGCGCGGCTTGCTGCATGGCGAGGGCGTTGTTGAGCAGGTTGTTCGACTTGATGAGCGGATTCACCGACCCGGGATGGTTCCGGACGACGTCCACGAGCGCCAGCGTCACGCCCCGCTCGTACGCGTCGACGGAGGGATCGACCTGGGCCTTGACGATGACGACGACCGACGGCGTGGGACAGGCGCCGGGATCGTAGGACAGCTCGCCCACCCCGCGCGTCAGCAGGATGCGGATGTACGCTTCGTCGGCCGGCCCATGACCGAGGCCAGCCGCGTCCATCGTCTGGCGGCAGCGGCGCAGCAGGTCCGCGTCGGAGAGCGGCACGTCCAGCATCAGCATGCGCGACGAATTGCGGAGCCGCTGCATGTGGCGATCGAAGAGGAACGGCTGTCCGTTGAACGTCCGCAGTGTTTCGTAGACGCCTTCGCCGTAGAGGAAGCCGTGATCGAAGACCGATACGACGGCGTGTGCCTGATCGAAGACACGCCCGTTAACATTCACCGTTGCCGACACACCGCTAAGAGTACCATGTATGCCCTCGATGAGAGTCCTCAACTCCTCCCAGATGAGGGACGCGGATCGGCGCACGATCGACGAAATCGGCATTCCGTCGCTCGTGCTGATGGAAAACGCGGGCCGGCAGGTCGTCGCCGCCATGGAGGCGATTCACGGCGATCTGCAGGAGCGTCAGGTCGGCGTGCTCTGCGGCCGCGGCAACAACGGCGGCGACGGCTTCGTCGTCGCCCGGACGCTCGCGCAGCGCGGCGTCGGCGTGTCAGTGTTCCTCATCGGCCAGGTGTCCGACGTCCGCGGCGATGCCAGGGTCAATCTCGACATCCTCGGCCGCCTCGGGCTCACGGTCGTGGAGGTCGCCGACGGCCAGGCCTGGGAACTGCACGTCTCCGAGGTGCGCGAGTGCTCGCTCATCGTCGATGCGATCTTCGGCACCGGCCTCAACGCGCCCATCAGCGGCCTCATCGAGAGCGTGATCGCCGACATCAACGCGTCGAGCATTCCCGTCGTGTCCATCGACCTCCCATCGGGGCTCTCCGCCGATTCGTGCGATCCCATCGGTGAGTCGATCGAAGCGGAAACCACCGTGACGCTGGCGGCTCCCAAGCTGCCGCTCGTCCTGCCGCCCGCCGAAATGCGCGCCGGCGACATCGTAATCGCGGACATCGGCATTCCAGTCGACGTCATCAACGGCCTCGACGGCCCGCGGGTCGAGTTGCTCACGCGGTCCGGAACGCGCGAGCTGATCGACCCGCGCGCGCCCGACAGCCACAAAGGCGACTACGGCCACGTCCTGATCGTCTCGGGCTCGAGAGGGAAGACCGGCGCGGCTCATTTGTCGGGCATCGGCGCGCTTCGTTCGGGCGCAGGGCTGGTGACCATCGCCACTCCGGCCGACTGCCAGGCCATCGTCGCCGGCATGGCGCCGGAGTACATGACCGACGCGCTGGCGACCGGCCCGAACGGGCTGGACCCCGACGAGGTCGATCGCATTCTCGAAATGGCTCGCGACGTCGTCGTCATCGGCCCGGGCCTCGGCCAGCAGCCGGGGACGAAGCGCTTCGTCACGACGCTCGTCGACCGAGCGACGATGCCGCTCGTGATCGACGCCGACGGGTTGAATGCGTTCAGCGCGGAGCCGGATCGGCTGGCCGGACGCGAGGGCCGCGACGTCATCATCACGCCGCATCCCGGCGAGATGGCCCGGCTGGTCGGGATGTCCATCGAGGAAGTGCAGGCGAGCCGGCTGGAGATCGCCCGCAACTTCGCCCGCGGCCATCACCTCTACGTCGTCCTCAAGGGACACCGGACACTCATCGCGACACCCGACGAGAAGATCTTCATCAACCCGACAGGCAACGCCGGCATGGCGACGGGTGGCACCGGCGACGTCCTGAGCGGGATGATCGGCGCGTGGCTCGGCCAATTGCTCGACGCGGAGGCGGCGTGCAAGCTGGCCGTCTATCTACATGGCATGGCCGGCGATCTCGCCGAGGCGCACAACGGCGAGGTGTCGATGACGGCACTCGATCTCGCCGATCACGTCGGCACGGCGATCATGGAGCTTACGGGACGCCGCCGCTCGGAGGAAAGTGCGTAGTGTCCACCTTCAGGTGGACAGTGGTCCGACCACTCGAGGAGAAACATGACCGTACTGGGATTCTTGCTTGTGGCGGCGCTCGGCGCCCAGGTGCCGGCTGGCGCGCCATACCGCGCGATCGACGTCACATTCCGCTCGCAGGACGGCCAGGAGCTCGCCGGCAAGCTGACGATGCCCGAGTCGGGCGGCCGGAGGCCGGTGGTCGTAATGATCCAGACCGCCGAAGCGCAGACGGCTGACCAGCGCGTCCAGGGTCCGCGCGGTCCGATCGATTTCCACGATTTGTACCGCAAGGAGCTGGCGGCGATCGGGGTGGCGTTCTTCAGCTACGAAGGCCGAGGAGTGCGCGCCGGCGATCAGCCGCCGCGCTACGTGAGCATCGACCGGGCGGCGTACAACACCTCGACGCTCGCCAACAAAGTGCTCGACGCCATCGCGGCCGTGCGCGCGCTTCGCGCGCGGGCGGACGTCGATCCGTCGCGTGTGTTCCTGACAGGCGTTAGCGAAGGAACGCTGCTGGCGGCCGAGACGGCGACACGGATGCCCGGCGAGATCAGGGGGCTGGTGCTGTCGTCGGTCGTCACGGACATGCGTGAGGCGATCAAGTTCATGATGACCGACGGCGCGTTTCTGCAGCACCGGCTGTTCTGGGACGCCAATGGCGACGGCCGCATCACCGCGGAGGAGTTCGAGGCCGATCGCCGCGGTGTGCGGCGGGCGGCCAAGCTCGAGTTCTCGACGTTCGACCTCAATCACGACGGCGTGTACGTAGTGGAGGAGATGCGAACGCTGGGCAAAGCGGGCGTGGCCGCGGTCGACGCCGCGGACATGACGTTGCTGTACCGGTGGCTCAAGGGTTCGGCCGTTCTCGACGTGCCCGACAAGTGGCTCGAGGATCACTTCGCCCACGGGTCCACGTGGTCGTTCCTCTCGCAGCTCGACATCCCGGTCGGTGTGTTTCACGGCGAAGCCGACGGCAACACGCCGGTCGAGGGAGTCCGCGGCCTCGAGCGGCAGGCCAAAGCGGCGGGCAAGAGCAGGATGGAATTCCACTATTTCCCCGGTCTCGAGCACAGCCTGGGAGGACTCGACTACTTCATGCGCGGCGCGCCCTCGGACGGCTATAAGGAGCTGTTCGCCTACATCAGGCAGCAGGCCGGCAACTGACCACGAAGGGCATGTCGCTGAACGCGATCGACGTGTTCCTTCGCGAGCACGCATTTGTACACACGGAAGCCGTCGCCCGCTCGCAGTCCGGGAACGCCGATCGGTTGCTCGCCGGCTTGACGGAGCCGCAGCTTCGCATTCGCCCGCACGGCCTGAATTCAATCGCCTGGCTCTTCTGGCACGTGGCTCGCGTCGAAGACGCGTTCATCAGCGGTCTCGTGATGCAGCGTCGACAGCTGCTGGATGAGGGCGGCTGGGACGCGCGCCTCAACGCAGGCCAGCGCGGCTTCGGTACGGGTATGTCGAAAGACGAGGTGGCCGAATTCTCCGACCGGATCGATCTTCAGCAGCTATGGGCTTATCGCGACGAGGTCGGACGGCGCACGCGAACAATGGTCCAGCAGCAGAGCGAGGACACATGGACCGCGCCAATCGAGGCGGCTCACATCGAGTGGGCGGCCGGCGCGGGCATTTTCTCCGGTGAGATCGTCGACCGCCTCAAGGGCTTTCTGCCGGGCCGTTCCCGAGACTCGGCGCTGTTCTGGTGGGGGCTCAATCACACGCTCATTCACCTCGGCCAGGTGGCGATGCTGCTGGGGACGGTGAAGGCGTTGGCGCCCCCATGATCATCACGACGCATTCGGAGTCTGAAACCGCCGACGTGGGCCGCCGCCTGGCCCAGAGGCTCGAGGCGGGCTCCGTCGTGCTGCTCGTCGGCGATCTGGGCGCCGGAAAAACAGCGCTCGTGCGCGGCCTGGCCGAAGGGCTGGGCATCACGCCCGAAGAAGTCAGCAGCCCCACGTTCACGCTGATGCAGGAGTACCGCGGCGGGCGCGTCACGCTCATTCACGTCGATCTCTATCGTCTCAACGACGCGCGCGAGATCGACGATCTCGGACTCGAAGAACTCGGTCTCGACAGCGTGCTGGCCATCGAGTGGGCGGAGAAGCTCCCGCGTCCCATCGCGGACGCGATTGAAGTCCGCATCGAACACGGCAGCGCCGATGAGCGTCGGCTGACGATGACGGGCGCGCAGATCTAGTGCGGAGCTAATCCGCGCGCAGCGCGACGACGGGATCGACGCGCGTGGCTCGACGAGCGGGCAGGTACGAAGCAACGACGCCGACGACCGCCAGCAGGAGAGAGACCCCGGTAAACGTCACCGGATCGACCGTCGTGACGCCGAACAGCAGGGCCTGCAGCGATCGAGAAAGAGCCGCGGCCCCGGCGAGACCCGCTGACAGACCAACGCTTATCAAGATCACGGTCTGCCCGAGAATCAGCCGCGCGATGGCAAGGCGGTTCGCTCCCAAGGCCATCCGTACGCCGATTTCACGCGTTCTCTGATTCACCAGGTAAGACAGCACGCCGTAGATCCCGACGATCGCCAGCGCGAGCGCGATCGCAGCGAACGCGCCCATCAGCCATGTCACGAACTGCCAGGAAGAAGCCTGCCGCTGAACCAGCTCGCTCATTGCCGCCGCACGCGACACCGTGATCGACGCGTCAGTGCCGCGGACGGCGGCGCGGACTGATGTCCCAAGCGATCCGGGCGGCACGGCGGTGCGCACGACGATCTCGACTTGATTGTTTCGATCCGTGAAGGGCAGATACAGATCGGGATCCGTATCGGGGTTGTCCGGCAGGCGGCGGTACTTTACGTCGCCGACGATGCCGACGATCGTCAGCCACCGGGCGTCCTGACCGATTCTCAGACGACGGCCGATTGCCTCCTCCGCCGGCCAGAAACGCCGCGCGAGGCTTCGGCTCACGATGACCACTTCCGGCACGCCGGTCGTCTCGCGCTCCTCGAAAGTGCGGCCACTCAGGATTGGAATGCCCAGGGCTCGAAAGAAGTCCGGTGACACGCGGTGCTGATAGGTGCGGGGACGGGCTTGCGGGTCGATCGCTGAAGGCTGACCTTCGATTGCGTAGAAGACGCCGACGCTGTTGCCATCGAGCGGCATGTCGCTGCCGACCGCGGCAGCGACCACACCCGGCACGGCCCTGAGTCGATCGAGCAGCACGCGCGCGGGCACGACGGGCCGGGATGAGGTGGATGCGCGAGGAATGCTCGCGCCCAGAGTCAGCACGGGGCCCGGATCGAATCCGGGATCGACCGCCGCGAGATTGCGCACCGATCGGATCATCAGGCCGGCGCCTACGAGCAGGACGACCGCCAGCGCGATTTCCGCCACGATGATCGCGTGGCGAATCCGCCGCGACGGGGCGCTGCCGGCTCGCGACGATTCCTTGAGCGCCTGATTCAGATCGCCGGCACCCCGGCGTGCCGGCGCAAGACTGACGAGCACGCTGCACAACAGAGAGATCACAATCGTGAACACCGCGACGCGGACGTCAAGGGCCGGCACCGCGAAGCTCGGAAAACTGACGGGACTCCACTGCAGCAACGCGGATGTCGACAAGCGGGCGAGTCCCAGGCCGATCGCGGCGCCGACTGCGCTCAGCACGCAGCTTTCGGTCAGGACCTGCCGCATCAGCCGCCCCTGGCCGGCGCCCAGCGCACGACGCACGGCCATCTCCCTGTGTCGGGTCTCCGACCGCGCCACGAGCAGACTGGCCACGTTGGCGCACGCGATGAGGAGAACCAGCGACACGGCGGCGAGCAACGTCCACAGGAGCGGTCGCACGCGGCCGAACAGCTCCTGATCGAGGCGCGTGACCTCGACGGCCCGCTTCGAGTTCGAGTCGGGGTACGTTCGCTCCAGTTGCTGCGAAAGCCGGTCCAGTTCGTCC